>Ga0209755_10000179_pt1 | contig 119357 bp, 94 predicted proteins | sample TergutCo191P1_FD_187301 | JGI IMG/M metagenome (GOLD analysis project Ga0209755, IMG submission 187301) | Cornitermes sp. P1 segment gut microbial communities from Petit-Saut dam, French Guiana - Co191P1 (SPAdes) (version 2) | ecosystem: Host-associated > Arthropoda: Insects > Digestive system...
CAGAGAAATGGACGATGCCGATAAGAGATTGGGGGCGGGCGTTAAATCAGCTCGCCATTGAGTTTGGAAAAGAACGGGTTCCGTTCTTATGATATTCTGTCATTTACACAAATTTTCTGACAGGCTCATTACTGATGCTAATAAATTAGAAAAATTATTAAAAATTAAAAATAATGAGTATATTAGTTTATTACAAAATGAATCTATTGATAAGAATGATAATATTTCAAATATTAGATCTGTTTAATAACCATACAACTAACTAAATCACAACCGCGCTGGCGGCGTATTTGCCGCGTTTAATATCGCTTCCTTCAAAACTGAACGAAATATTTTGTCCGTCTGCTTTTGCCTGTACATACAGGTGCGCCATCGCGATGCCTATGTCAAGGCGTCTTAGATCTTTTAACATTTTTTCGATTATGCCTTTGGGAGATCTGATATAAAAATTATATTTATTATCAATTTTTTCGATGAGCCAGGGTTGTAAATTTACAGCGCTTGGAGCGATCCTCGCGGCTTCTATCAATTTATCCGTGCCGCTTAACGTTATTTCATTAACAGTTTTTCTTTTAAAGCCTTCGGGGTAATTTCTGGTTTCCGCTGTTTGAGGAAGGCCTGCCGACATGGTTACAACGCAGTCAAGACCGTCAATGCGCGAAAAGTTTTTATTAGGTTTTTTCATTCCCCACCAGCAGGTTCCAAGTCCGCTTGATTGCAGTTCAAGGTCGATTTGCTGTCCGATAAAACCGATGTTTTCAAGGTAATGCGCTTTCTTTTCACTGTAAAAAGCGACGCAGTAATCGGATCGATCGTTGTTGATCTGATCCTTCCTGAGGATTTTCGCTATTACTTTTATATCAGCGGCCAGCGGCTGAATCTCAAGAGCTTTAATAAGATCGCCGTCATTTTCCAGAATATCGGATTTTTCCCGCGAATATACGCGCACCGATTTTCTTTTATACATTGTGTCCGCAAGACGTTTGTAATCTTTCATGACGAGCCTTTTAAAAAATTTTTAGCGGCGATAGGACTTGAACCTGCGACCGAACGGATATGAGCCGTTTGCTCTACCAACTGAGCTACGCCGCCAAAAAATATCAATATTATCAGATATATACCATTTTCAAAAAAAAATGTCAAGTGGAGTTAGGGGATAGGGACTAGGGGTTAGGGGTTAGTTAATATTTCGCGCTCGTTTTAGATTAGCTTGAATTCTTTTGCGGCTTGCATTAGTTCGCGGTTCCAGCGCGGTTCGTAAAGGTACTGGCGGCGGGTTTCTATGTCTTCGATTCTGCCGGCGCGGCGCTGAAGGCGTTTGAATGCCATGCTGACCGCGGTGCTGAGGTCAACCTGATTCGCTCCGGCTTGTTCAAGGATGCGGTACTTCGAGTAAAAATAAACCGAATCAAGGGGATCGATTTCGCATAACCTTTCGTCGCGCAGAATCCCCTGAATACCCGCGATGGATTCCTCGCTCTGAGCGGAGCCTTTCGCTGATATACGGCTTAGGGCGAGAGAGTGATAAAGCGATATTATCCTTGTTTGAATTTCTCCGTTTATAAAATAAAGATGCTCGCACTGAGCGAATCCGCTGCGCCAGTCTGCTTGTTCGGCGTAAAGGAAATTGTTTTTTAAAAACGGATTTTCATACTCAAGTGATAATTCCAGCGCCTTCTTGTAATCACCCGCTAAATAGGCGGCTTCAATCTCAAATAATTTCGCGTCGTTGCCCGCATTCTGCGGCGCGAAAGCGTCTTCATCATCCGCGTATACTTTACAGCGGTACATCCATGCCGCAAGCATATCTTCTTTTTCTGCTGTCCGGCTGCCTGATGGTTTCTTCTTCAGCATTTCAAAAATATCATACGCTTTCTGGTAATACCCAAGTTCAAACTCAAGACGCCCCTGCAAAAAACGCGAACGATCCGCCCATTCAGGATGCCCTGAAGAAAGCGCCTGCTCGACAGATTTCCGCGCAAGGCGCGATGAGTTATAAATATCGCCGTATAAAAAATACGCGGCGGCGGCGTAATACGCGGAAATCGCAAGTTCGAGGTTATTGCCGTTTTTTTCCGCGCTTGCAAGGGCGAATCCCATGTACTCAATCGTCTCATTCATCTGCTGCTTTGTAAGACATACTAAAGCGAACAGCCTGTAACTCTGCGGCAGGCAGTATATATTTTTACTTTGACCGAGTAAAATCGCGTCCTTTGCCTTCGCCGCGGATTCTTTTTCATCATGACGCCCAATATAATAACTGCATTGATTGATAACAAGCTGTGTATAGAAAATAGGATAAGCGTCAAAGGGAGCGTCTTTAAAACCGGAAAACACCTTTTCTATATCCTCAAGCGTTCCTGAGCTTAACGCGTCTGATGTATTAAATACATTGCGTATAACATCCGATTTACCTTCGGCGATTTCATCCAGTTTATTATTCTCCATCGCAGCTCTTACAGCGGAAGTTGTTTTATTAACGATATCGGATGATATAGTTTTTAGCAAAAGAAGATCATCAATCTGTTTTTTACCGTCCATCTTTTCTATTATCTGTAAAAGCCTGTAACACGGATTTATATTGCGCCTAACAGCCCAGCTTAAAAGCCTTCCGCGCACAATTGACTTTACCCTGCTCGTGTCTTCCAGAATATTCCGCGCGTATTCTTCGATGTACAGATTTACAAGGCGCGGTTCGCGCACGGAATCGATTATTTCAAGCGAATGTAATATGGAAAAGGCTTTTGTGATCATGACCGGGTTTTTATCGTCTTCTTCAAACAGCCTCTGGAAAAGTTCTGGAGAAAAATATTTTCCAAAATACGAAAGGGCGTAAATAATTTCCCACAGTTCAAATGAAAGTTTTGGGAAATACCCCATTTTCGCGCCGTTAATTTTTTTAACGCTGTCAAAAACGCTGTCCCACTTTCTTAACCTGTCCGAATCGGCGGTCTCTTCCCCGTATCCCAAAACTATAAAGCGATGCCCGGTTTCCGAAAGAGAGTCAATCAATATATCTTTTACAAAATCCTCAGCCAGATGGATGTTCTCAAGAACAATAACAGGAACTTGCCTTTTGTTACGCGCAATGCCGCAGTAAAAATCAAACACAAGAGATAAAAACTTTTTTACGGAGCGCATAACGTACTCCGATACCTCGTCTCTTATTCGTTCGCGGAACAGGAATTCCCACAAAAAGTCAATCTCTTCCGTTGACTGCCCGCTCATATCCAGAGCGCGGATATTCTGCGACCATATATCTACAAGAGAGCCGATTCCGATACTTTCAAAACAGATTGAAAGCGCGGGAAAGCCGCCGTTAATAATATTACAATATTTGTATATACCCTTTCGCGTCTGCAAAAAGGAAGGACCTAAGACCAGTATGTTTTTGTCATTTTCCTGCCTTAGACTCGCGAGGAGATCGTCAAGATATTCAAAATCGAATTTTCCCGCATGGTTAAAGACCTTCAGTTCCTTGATTCTGTAAAAACCGCCGCAGCCATATTTACGTTTCTTCATGCCTTTAAGCCACTCTGCCGGTCTTTGAAAAAAAGCGTATGGAAGCAGATGTTTCGCCGCGCTTTCATCGGCAAAAACGCCGTTGTGGTTTGCCAGAAACCGGCATAGAAGCTCAGGCGAACCTGGCACACCGCCGCTTATGACAAGAGAATATCCGAATAGATCGGGAGACTCCTCAATTTTTTTTTGCAAATTTTCTATCAGAATATAAAGATCCAGCCAAAAACCTATTACGTCTTCATTAAAAACAGCAGAGATAATAAACCGGTCGCCGGTAATTTTCCCTCCCGCGTCAACAATCGAACGCGACAGCGATTCATCAATCTGCCTGACAACATCAGGCCGTGTCCGGCGCAATTGGGACTTGAATTTCAGGAAAAAGAACAGGTTTATCATTATCTTTTATTATCGGCATTTTTATGTATAATGTCGACATGGGATTAAACGAGACGCCTTCCGCGGACAGGGTTCACATCGCGTTTTTCGGGCGGCGCAATGCCGGGAAATCAAGCCTTGTAAACGCCGTTACGGGACAGGATTTGGCGATAGTAAGCGAGATAAAGGGAACGACGACCGACCCCGTTTACAAGGCGATGGAACTACTGCCCCTTGGTCCTGTGGTAATAATTGACACTCCCGGCTATGACGATGACAGCGATCTCGGCGAGATGCGCATCAGCCGCACAAAGCGGGTTCTTAACAAAACCGATGCCGCAGTGCTGGTTCTGGACGCTTCAGCGCCGCAGGACGGTTTTTACAAACCCGAAGAAGAGCTTATCAAATTATTAAAAGAAAAAAATATACCTTATGTTATAGCACTTAATAAATATGATCTTACGGCAGACAAATTCGGTCAGGCAGAACAGGAAAAAAACAACGGTAAAGACTTTAATACTTGCGTACCTATAAGCGAGAACGCCCTGCCTGTGAGCGCCAAAACAGGTTTTAACATAAATTTGCTTAAAGAAAAAATCGCCGTAACAGCGCAGGCCGGCGAATCGGACAAAGACCTGATTGCGGATTTAATCAAACCGGGTGATTTTATCGTGCTTGTAATTCCAATTGATAAAGCCGCTCCTAAAGGCAGATTGATCCTTCCGCAGCAGAGGATGATACGCTGTATTCTGGACGCAGGCGGCATTGTAATAGCGGCAAGGGAAAGAGAGCTGCGGGAGGCTCTTGCCGGTCTTGCGCCTAAACCAGCTCTTGTCATCACGGACAGCCAGGTTTTCGCGCAGGTTTCGTCCATCGTACCTGAAGAAATTCCTCTTACGTCTTTTTCAATTTTGTTCGCGCGTTTTAAAGGTTTTCTTGAAACAGCCGTTAAAGGAGCGGCCGCGCTTGACGCGTTACAGGACGGCGATAAAATTTTAATCTGCGAAGGATGCACGCACCACCGCCAGTGCGATGATATCGGGACTGTGAAAATACCGCGGCTTGTAAAAAATCATTCATCAAAGGAACCTGATTTTCATTTCTGCTCGGGAGGAGATTTCCCGCAGGATCTTTCATCTTACAAATTAATTATCCACTGCGGTTCATGTATGCTGAATGAACGCGAGGTACTGCACCGCAAGGCTCTCGCCGAAGAACAGAATATTCCGTTTACAAACTACGGAATAGTAATCGCGCACATTCAGGGGATCTTAAAACGCAGTATTGCCATGCTAAATCTTTAGCAAGGAATGGAGAAAACGCTTGATTCCATATTTGCGGCAATATGGCGGCAATAATGACAATCAACCTTTTTTTTGTTATACTTGATCAATATGGAAACGAATTTTATCAATCAAAAATATATCGAGGATTTGCTTGAAGAAGCGAAGTCCGCGGACGAAAACAGCATTATTAAGTCGCTTGAAAAAGCGGAGAACGGACAGCCTCTAACACATAAGGAAACCGCGGCTCTATTAGTTAACAATAACGCGGAAATAAAAAACCGCATTTTTGAAATCGCGGGAAAAATTAAAAAGCGCATATACGGCAACAGGATCGTAATGTTCGCTCCGTTATATATTTCCGATTATTGCGTAAACCGCTGCGCGTATTGCAGTTTTAAAAACACCCATGATTTTAAAAGATCAAAACTTACAATGGACGAAGTACGGGAAGAAGTAAAAGTCCTGGAGATGATGGGGCATAAAAGGCTCGCGGTAGAAGCCGGCGAGTGTGAAAAAGAATGCCCGATAGATTATGTCCTTGAATGTATCAAAACGATATACAGCATGAAATTTGAAAACGGCGAGATTAGGAGAGTCAATGTAAATATCGCGGCAACCACGACAGAAAATTACCGAAAATTAAAAAACGCGGGGATTGGCACTTACATTCTTTTTCAGGAGACATATCACGAACCTACATACAGCCGCGTCCATCTTTCAGGACCGAAGCAGGATTTTAATTGGCACTTAAGCGCGTTTGATCGCGCGCAGGATGCCGGTATCGACGATGTCGGAGGCGGCGTTCTCTTCGGTCTTGCCGATCCTTATTTCGATGTCATGGGGCTTTTGCTCCACAACGAACATCTGGAAAAAAAATACAATGCCGGCTTTCACACGATATCAGTACCGCGCATCTGCCCGGCTCACGGAATGAACATCGCGGATTTTCCGAATCTTGTGGATGATGAAACATTCGCGAAAATAACAGCCGTTATACGCATAGCGGTTCCGTTTACGGGGATGATTCTTTCCACAAGAGAGAACCGCGAAATGCGTAAAAGGCTTTTGCGGCTGGGAATTTCCCAGATAAGCGCCGGTTCAAGCACGGAAGTCGGCGGATATGTCAAACGGAGCCGCAGCGAAAAGACTACGCCTCAGTTCCATGTGAACGACGACAGAAGCGCAGTGTCGATCATCGGGGAGCTTATGAATGACGGTTATATTCCGAGTTTCTGCACGGCATGTTACCGCGGCGGCAGAACCGGGGATCGTTTTATGTCGCTCGCGAAATCGGGGCAGATTGGAAATGTCTGCCTTCCAAACGCGCTTATGACGCTCTGCGAGTATTCAATGGACTACGGAGACGGCGTATTCAGGGAAAAAACCGCCGCGATTATAGAAAAAGAAATACCGCAAATCAAAAATGATGAAATAAGACATAAGACAATGGAAAACATAGAAAAAATACGCGCGGGTTCAGGCAGAGATTTCTTTGTATGAGTTTAATTAAAAATTAACAATTAACTTGCACTTTTTTAACAATACAGCCGCTTAATAATAGGTATGGATTTTCAATCTGTTTGTGTGTATAATGTACAAGTCCGGGAGGTGTTATGAGAAGATTTTATCTTTCTTTTTTATTATTATTTTTTTTATTGATTACCGTTGTTTTAAACATATCATGCGGCGTCGGAAAGAAAAGCGGCAATGAGCTTCGTTACGGATTTGCCACAGAACCTTCTACGCTTGATCCTTTAAGCACGGAGAACACAGCGGACGGCAGAACTATTCTTTTTAATATTTTTGAAGGGCTTGTAAAACCTGACGTACACGGAACAATGCAGCCCTGTATGGCAGAAGCGTGGACAATAGAAGACGGCGGGCAGGCATATAGTTTTATTATAAGAGAAGGCGTTCATTTCCATGACGGTTCATTTTTATCTGCCGCCGATGTAAAGTTCACTCTTGATACGGCTATAGCAAACGGCTTAAGCGGTTTGCGCAATATTGAGGAAGTAATTATCACGAGTGATAACAGGGTAAGAGTGGTTTTAAAAAATACCGATCCTGATTTTCTACCCTACCTTACAATCGGAATTGTTAAAGCCGGAAACGAAGACCGCGAGAAAAACATAATCGGCACAGGACCTTTTTATGTGGAAAAATACACAAAGCAAAGAAGCCTTGAGTTAAGAAAATTTGACAATTACTGGCAAAGCGGCCTTCCTCATCTTGATAAGGTCACAATTGTATTTTTCGCCAATTACGATACTTTGATGGTCGCCTTCCGCGGCAGTATAGACGGAGCCAGTTTAACAGGTTCGATGGCGGCTCAGCTTGACCACAGACAGTACGATGTTTTCAGCAACAGCTCGGCGGCGGTGCAATTAATGGCGCTTAACAATCAGAATCCTCCATTTAATGATATCCGCGTGCGCCGCGCGGTGAATTACGGCATTGATATTCAGGAAATAATAAACATCGCATTCTTCGGCTCCGGCACGCCGTCGGGAAGCCCTGTAATTCCGGGTTTATCCGATTATTACGAGGAATCTCTTGCGTATGTTTACAATCCTGACATGGCGCTGTCTCTTTTATCTCAGGCAGGGTTTAACAGTTCAAACGCGCTTTCATTTGAAATTACAGTCCCGTCAAATTACACCATGCATGTCGATACGGCACAGGTAATTGTAAACCAGCTTGAAAGAATCGGCGTTAACGCGTCGATAAGGCTTGTCGACTGGAATACATGGCTTTCGAATGTTTACCGCGGCAGGAATTATCAGGCGACAATTGTTTCGCTTGACAGCCCTAATGTTTCCGCGCGCAGTTTTCTAAACCGCTACCTTTCAAACAACAGCGGTAATTTTATCAATTTCTCCAGCGCGGATTACGACAGGGTTTTTAACAGCGCATTATCAGAAACCGATCCTGAAAAGCGGAAAACTTTTTACAAGCAAGCCCAGAGAATTATCGCGGAAAACGCGGCAAGCGTTTATTTACAGGACATTCTCTACTTTACAGCTTTAAAAGGCGGCTCTTTCGCGGGAGTGCTTGATTATCCGTTATATGTCATTGATTTCTCATCCATCTACGGGATTAATGAATAATTGAACTTTATTTTCAAAAGAATCATTGTTGCGTTCATCACAGTGTTTCTTGTTTCGGTATTTTGTTTTCTCGCGTTCAGCGTAATAAAAGGAGATCCCGCATCTTCCCTCGCCGGGATTCACGCCGCTTCCGAACAGCTTGAAGCGTTACGTGACGAGATGGGTCTTAACCGTAATGTTGTTACGCGCTATTTCGACTGGCTGTTCAATTTTTTAACGGGTAACCCGGGGTACTCATACAGTTTCCGGGGAGAAGCCATAGCGGATTTAATCGCGCAGAGGATTCCTGTTACCATATCACTCGCCATGATGTCCCTTTTACTGGTTATTATAATCTCTCTTAGCGTATCTTTACTGACAGTAAAACGGGAAGGAAGCGTAACGGATAATATTGTAAATTTTTTCACCGCCGCCGGTATCAGTACGCCAGGTTTTTTTCTCGGGCTTTTATTTATTTTCATCTTTGGATTTGGTTTTAATCTTTTTATTCCCGGAAATTTTGTAAACTACAATGAAAATTTTTTTTTATTTTTAGTTTATCTTTTTTTTCCGGCGCTTGCGATCGCAATTCCCAATTCCGCCATACTGATTAAATTTTTAAGGGGATCTCTTTTTCAAGAACTTCAAAGCGATTATGTAAGAACAGCGAAAAGCAAGGGAGCGTCCGGCCTTTACATTCTGCGCCGTCACGTTTTTAAAAACGCCTGTCTTCCCGCTGTAACAATGCTAGGCATGATAACCGCTGAAGTTTTTTCAGGCAGTATCATTATCGAACAGGTTTTTACAATTCCCGGTGTCGGGCGGCTTTTAATTACAGCAATCGGCATAAGAGATTATCCTTTAATTCAATGTCTAATGGTTTACATCGCCTTCCTTGTAGTAACCGCGAATACTGCAGCCGACATTTTAATGATGATCATTGATCCCAGAATTAAGCAGACGGAGAAAGTCAGATGAAACTTAACCGACAGCTTAAAGCCGGAGCCGTTATCGGCATTGTTATCGTATTAATGTCGCTTCTAAGCATCTTCTGGGTTCCGCATGATTACAACGAAATGGATACGCACGAGCGGCTTATGCCTCCGGGACAAGGTCATCTTCTTGGAACAGATAATTTCGGCAGGGATATATTTTCGCGCGTTATGGCAGGGGGGAAAAACTCCCTTCTTCTCGCTGTTTGCACAGTAACGGCCGCCGCGGCGGCAGGATGCCTTTTGGGGCTTTTAGCGGGTTACACGGGAGGCTTAACAGGAGAAGTTATCTTACGCGTTATTGACACGCTAAGCTCATTTCCCGGAATTGTCCTAGCTCTCCTTATGGTCGCAGTTATGGATAACAGCCAGCTAAGTTTGTTTCTCGCTCTTTTTATCATTTTTATACCAAGTTACACCCGCGTTATGCGCACAGGAGCGATGCAGTATAAAAACTCAACCTTTATACAGGCGGAAAAAATTCTAGGAGCCGGTTTTTTGCGCATAACGTTTATACATATCCTTCCTAACCTTGCGCCTTCACTTTTATCCGCTTCTGTTTTGGGGCTTTCAAACGCGATTCTCGCGGAGTCAGCGATGAGCTATCTTGGTATGGGCATCCAGCCGCCTGAACCTTCATGGGGGCGCATGCTCTTTGAATCGCAAAGCTGGTTTTTTAACGCTCCCTGGTACACCCTGTCTCCCGGCGTTTTTATCATGCTTACAGTGATTGCATTTCATCTTCTTGGTGAAGGAATCCGCCTTACATTCGCAGGAAGCTCCCATGATTGATGTGCAAAACTTGAACGTCTGCGTTAATAAAGACGGAAATAAAATTAAAATAATTGATGATATCAGTTTTAAAATAAATGACGGTGAGATACTCGGACTTGCCGGTGAATCCGGCTGCGGCAAGAGCATGACGGCATACTCAATTCCTAATCTTCTGCCGCGGGCTGTGAAAATATCAAGCGGAAAAATATTTTTTAACGGCCGCGATCTTACGTCATTAAGCGAGGATGAAATGCGGAAAATCAGGGGAAGCGGAATCTCGATGATTTTTCAGGACGCGAGAAGCTCCCTTAATCCTCTTATAAAAGCGGGTGATCAGATAACTGAAACGCTTGAGCTTGGCGGAAGCAAGGACAAGGAAAAAAATATTTCCGCGGCGCATGAAATATTAAAATCGCTTGGGTTTAACGATCCGCAGAAAATATGCGCCTCGTACCCTCACCAGCTTTCAGGCGGAATGTGCCAAAGGGTAATGACGGCAATCGCTGTTCTCCGCGATCCTGAGCTTCTGTTAGCTGACGAGCCGTCAAGCTCCCTTGACGATGACAGTCAGGCAAAATGCCTTTCGGCGCTTTTAGAGAGAAATAAAAAAAATAATATGTCTTTAATGATTATTTCCCACGATCTTTCGATTATAAGGCAATTTTGCAGCCGTTTTATCATTATGTACGCAGGAAAAATACTGGAAGAAGGCCCGTCGGGGAAAAATTTCTCGCCGGTTCATCCGTATACAAGAGCGCTTGTAAACGCGATCCCTCATAAAGACAAGCGCGGAAGTAAACTGGAAAATATCCCCGGCAGGATTCCGACAGTGGAAGACCGCCATCCCGGCTGCCCTTTCGCTCCGCGCTGCCAAAAGGCAAAACCTGTCTGCGGCGAAGTCTTCCCGCAGGCTGTAATTTTTTACGAAGAGCGCGGTACGTTAAACACAAAAAAAGTCTACTGTCATTTTCCGGAAGGATAAAAATAATGGAAAAAAAGGCTGATACAATGGAACCGCCTCTCCTCCTTTCCGTGCGCGATGTCTCGAACGTATACGTAGACAGAAGAATGGGACCGTTTGGAAAAAAGGATCTTATACCTGTATTAAATCATATAAACATGGAAATGAAAAACGGCGGGATTTTCGGTTTAACCGGCAAATCCGGCTGTGGAAAATCCACGCTTGCGAGGTGTATTCTCGGACTTGCCGATTATGAAGGTGAAATTCTTGTGTGCGGGCAAAAGCATAATAATAACTCAAATCAGGTTCAGATTGTTTTTCAGGATCCGGGCGCGTCTTTAAACCCCGTTAAAAAAATCGGCTGGCTTATGGAAGAGCCTCTTCACATTCATAATGCCGGAAAGCCTGAAGATCGCGGGCGGATTGTCGATGAAATGCTTTTACAGGTAGGGCTTGACCCGTCATATAAAACGCGCCGTGTTCACGAGTTAAGCGGCGGCCAGAAACAGCGCGTCTGTATCGGTCGCGCCCTTATTTTAAAACCAAATCTTTTAATCGCTGACGAGGCGATAAGTTCCCTTGACGTATCGGCGGGCGCACAGATACTTAACCTGTTTACGGAATTGAATCAAAATACAGGACTTGGCATACTTTTTATTTCGCATAACAAGGATGCTGTAGAATACCTTTGCGGCGATGCCGCTGTAATGATAAAAGGAAAACCGTTAACCTTTTAATTGCTTTTCCAAAAACTGAATGATATCTACGGCTTTTGGCGGACAGCCTTTTACATGGTTTGTAAAACCTCCGGCGCAGTTTCCTATTCCGGTACCGCCGCTTTTTTTCCCTTTAAAACCCTGCCCGATGCAGATTTTTTTGTTACGCGCGGCTTCCCCGTTCACGCGGTGGAGCGCGAAAACAAGCGCGGCATAACACACTGAGCATGCGTCATTATCATCAATAATATCACGGTAACGATCCGCGATCCTTTCGCTTTTTACAGAGCCTGCGGATTTTTGTTCCTGATTTAATTCAATTACTTTTGTTTTTTCACAGTAAAAATCACCTAACATGAATTCTCTGCCGTATGACAAATATCCGATATCATCAGGTTTGTAACCTATTAATTCCGCGCAATAGGAATCAATCAAAACAGGATTCCTTCCGGCTATTATCCTGTTTGCCTGTACAGGCGTTCCGCCTTCTTCAAAACTTAAATCGCCGCAGATTCCGTCCACTACGCAATAACCGCATCGTAAAAGCGCGTTTAAAGCCGCGATAGGTTTATGCAGTCCGAGCGTATGAAAACGCCTCATCTCGCTTTGCGGCATGCAGCCTTTTAAATTTTTCATGCAGCAAGTGAGACGCGTCTGGCTGTGCGCTTTTAAAACTGGCGCGTTAATAAGAAAATCAGAATCAAGCGCCGTTCCGCTTATTTTTAAGTCGATACCCTCATATTTAAGGGTTTTGAAATTATCACTTTGCAGATCAATAAGTTTAACATCGTATTTTTTTTGAAGCGTTTCATAACCGCACATTTTATACGCTTTTTTTGTATTATGACCGGCGGACGAGTTTTCGATAATTTTTATATCTTTAACTCCGAAGTCTATTAAAAAAAGAATGATCCCTTCGATTACTTCCGGGTGAGTTGTCGCTCCGCTGTCCGCGCTTCTTTCATTTACAAGATTTGGTTTTATAGATACGGAAAAACCGGATTTTAAATACGCGCCGATATCAGACGCGGTCAATGTTTCAAAAGTATTTCTTACCCAGTCAATGCCGTAGTTTATAAAAATCATTATAAAAGAAATTATTTCGCGTAACTTTCAAGGGTTTCCACAATGCATTTAAGATCTTTAAAAGCGTCAAGGTACGCGTACTCGCCGCTTCCGTCTCCGTATTTACCCTGCTGGACGCATTTAATTCCTTCTTTTTCACACGCCTCGATAATTTTCTTTGTGTTTTTCACGCCGAAAGCGATATGATGAATACCCTCGCCTTTCTTGTCTAAAAAATCCTGCCATGTACTTTTTTTCCCGTTCGGCTGGATCAGTTCAAGCTGCATACCGGGCCCTACGTCAAAAAACGCCATCTGGCACATTGCCTTTGGCGCCGCCTTTCCCTTATATTTTGTCTGGGTAATTTTATAATCTCCGGCTTGAACGGTCGGCGGAACCGGAACGCCGAGAAACTTTGCCCATTTCTTTTTCGTCTTTTCAATGTTCTTTACGATGATCGCAACCTGAGTAACCGTGTTTGTTTTTAACAATCCTGCCATGATATTCTCCTTTAAAATAAAATTCTTTTATAACCTTCTTCGATTAATTTTTCGACAACCGGTTTTTCATTATACTGCTCATCAAAAAGAAGCGGCCAGTTTTTTCTTCCCGCAACGGGGAAATGATCAAGCCATGTATGTTTATCCGCGATTCCCCACGTCGTGATATTTTTTACGGCGGGATAATCACAGGCGGTTGTAAAAATATCCAGGAATACTTTTTCCTGTTTTACAATTCTGTCTTCCGGCCTTGATGTAAAAAAATCTTTTCTGTCATTTGCTTCTACCCAATGATAGACAGACACATCGACCTCGGTTAACTCTATTTCAATTCCAAGCGCCGAATAACGTTCCAGAGCGTTTCTTAAAATCTTTTCATCGGGATAATCGTAATACCAATGCCCCTGAATACCGATTCCGTCAACAGGGATGCCTCTGTCAAGCAGAGATGACAGATAACGCACATTAGTATCAAGTTTCGCGTCCCTTTCGTTATTGTAATCATTATAAAACAGTTTGGCGTTAGGGGATGCTTCCCTCATTGTTTTAAACGCGAAATCATAAATTTCCTTTCCGCCGATTTTATACCATTTACTCAGGCGGAAACCGTATTCATCGCCTTTTTCAACATCAATAGCCTCGTTTATAACATCCCACGCGTATACAAATTCATTGTATCTTCGCGTAACGGAATAAATATGATCTTCAAGCCTTTTAAACAGTTTTGTTTTAGAAACTTCTTCATTTCCGTCAAGGAAAATCCAGTCCGATGTCTGGTTATGCCAGACGAACGTATGCCCGCGCATCGCAAGCCCTTCCCTCTTCGCGAAGCTGGTGATAAAATCCGCTTCATCCCAGAAATAAAAATCTTCTTTTGGATGAATACAACTTATTTTCATTGCGTTTCCGCACGTAATGGAAGAAAAATGTTTTCGTATTATATCAGCGTTTTCCTGTATCTCAAGCACTTTTCGGCTTATCGCGGCGCCGATTTTAAATGATTTGCTCCATGCGTCTTTTAAAGATTTATTCATAAATTGATTATAACATCAATTGAAATAATTTCAATCAATATAAATATTTATAATTTCAATTCCTGAAACTGTGTATTGGAGAAGGGATTCTTCCGCCGCGGTTGATAAACGCGTCGCTCTTCGCGCTGTTAACCGCCATGATGGGAGAACCGCCGAGAAGCCCGCCGAACTGCGCCCACTCTCCGGCTTTTTTCCCGGGGACAGGTATCACCCTAACCGCGGTTGTTTTATTATTTACCATGCCGATTGCCATTTCGTCCGCGATGATTGCGGAAATGGTCGCCGCCGATGTATCGCCGGGAAGCGGGATCATGTCAAGGCCGACTGAACATACGCACGTCATCGCTTCAAGTTTGTCCAAAGTGATTGAACCCTTCTCTACCGCGGCTACCATTCCCTCGTCCTCCGAAACGGGAATGAATGCCCCGGAAAAACCGCCAACATGGGTTGACGCCATTATGCCGCCTTTTTTCACCATGTCGGTTAACATCGCAAGAGCCGCTGTTGTTCCGTGCGTTCCGGCGGTTTCAAGCCCCATCTCTTCAAGGATCCGCGCGACTGAATCACCCACTTCCGGAGTCGGAGCGAGCGATAAATCCAGAATACCGAACGGAACGCCGATCCTCCGCGCGGCTTCCATCCCGACAAGCTGCCCCATCCGCGTGATCTTAAACGCCGTTTTTTTGATAGTGTCAGCTAACACATCAAAGTTTTCGCCGCGGCAATTTTCAAGAGCGGCTTTTATCACGCCGGGACCCGAGACGCCCACGTTAAGAACGCTTTCCGCTTCGCCAGTTCCGTGAAAAGCCCCCGCCATAAACGGGTTATCCTCAGGAGCGTTGCAAAAAACAACGAGCTTCGCGCAGCCGATTCCATCATTTGCCTTTGTCGCTTCCGCTGTCTGTTTAATAATTTCACCCATCAGCCTTACAGCGTCCATGTTGATCCCGCTTTTTGTCGATGCGGCGTTGACGGAAGCGCAGACTCTATCCGTCATTGAAAGCGAGGCGGGAAGAGATTTAATAAGGCGTTCATCGCCTTTGGAAATTCCTTTTTGTACAAGCGCCGAGAAACCGCCGATAAAATCAACGCCGAGTTCCTTTGCGGCATCATCAAGGGTTTTCGCGAACGGCGTATAATCATCCTCGCCGCTTGAAGAAGCCACAAGCGTTATCGGAGTAACAGAAATTCTTTTATTGATAATCGGAATGCCGAACTCGGTTTCTATATCGCACCCGGTTTTTACAAGAGGTCCTGCTGTGCGCATAATTTTTTCGCGGATTTTCCTGCGGGAAGCTTCACCCGATGAATCAATACAGTCTAAAAGCGAAATGCCCAATGTAATAGCGCGGATATCAAGTTTATAGCGCATAAACATATCCACAGTTTCTTTTATCTCAAACGGCGTAAACAACATATATCACCTAACCACTATCCCCTAAATAATACGAAGTATTTTTTAAATACGATGCATAGCGGAAAACACTTTCTCGTGCATCAAACTGATGCTTACATTTAACGTATCGCCAAGAGTGTTAAGCTCTTTTTTTACTTCTTCAAGCGCTTTGGAACTTGAGCTTAAATTTACCATCATCATCATTACAAAATTTCCGCTTAAAACAGTCTGCGATATATCTTCTATGTTAATATCCCGCTCTGCCAAAAACGCGGAGACTTTTGCGATTATTCCGACTTTGTCGTTTCCCACTACGGTTATTATAGCGTTCATAAATTATTCAATATCCTTTCCGCTTCCGCTCTTTGCGAATAATTCGGATTACTGTTGATTAAATCCTGTAAATAACGCCTCGCTTCAGTGTTTTGCCCGAGCGTTACGCAGGTTTTTCCAAGTTCAAACATCGCGTCCCAATTATTGGGCGTTAAACGCAATACATCACGGTATGAGCTTACAGCTCTTTCGGGGTTACCCGACGCGACATAGGCGCGCGCGAGATTAAACATGGCTGTAGCGTCATTCGGTCTCGAGCTTAACGCGCGTTCAAAATGAACGATACTGTACGACCAGTTTTCCTGTTTAGCGTAAACCGCGCCAAGGTTGTTGTTAACCTCAAAGTTCGCGGGTTCTACCGCGTATGCTTCATTTAAAACGCTGATGGCATCGGAGTAATTGCCCCTAGTCAGATAAAGGCTGCCAAGATTAATCCTCGGGCGCATATACCGCGGATCAAGAGACGCGGCGGTTCTGTACGCTGTAACCGCGAGATCATTAGCGCCCGCCATTTCACACGCAAGACCGAGAGTGTAAACATAAACCGAGTTGGAAGGAACCGCGTCTACAGCAAGACGCGCGAAACTTATCGCTTCGGTGTATTTTCTTAATTCATGCTTTACAACCGCCATATTGTAATTTGTCTGCGCGTCAGACGGGTTTATCTGCAATGCCCGTGTAAACAGGCTTTCTGCCTCCGTATAACTGCCGGCCTGACTGTGCGCCGCGGCAAGTTCACATAACGTTCTGAAATCATTCGGTGCGAGCTGTAATGCCCTGTTAAACGATTCGATAGCGCCTCTTGTATCATTTTTTGCCACCAGAGTGCGTCCTATTTCCCTGTGCGCCGCGGTATAATCGGATCTTATACTGACAGCCTGCCTGTACGCGGCAAGAGCGTCATCGGGGCGGTTTAATGCGCGTAACGCACCGCCGAGATTGTACCATGCCTGTTCATAATCGGGATGCAGCCTTACAGCATTCTGAAACGCGTCCCTCGCTTCCGAGTAGCGCTGAGCTATGAATAAAATCCTTCCCAGATCATACGCGTAAAGATAATTATTAGGATCAAGACGCGCGGCTTCCCTGAATTCGGCTAACGCTCTGTCGTTTTGCCTCGCGTCCCGCGCGATGCGTCCAAGGACATAGTGCGGAAGAGCCTGAGTAGCGTCAAGCCTTACAGCTTCGTTCGCGTGCTCTGTCGATTTTGGCAGTACCTCTCTCGCGCCAGCCGTATTGGGGTTAGCGGCCTGATAATCATAGTACGCGTCCGCGATATTCGCCAGCGTCTGGGATTGAAAACGGTTTTCCCCTGCGGGAAGCGACCTTCTGGCTTCTTCAAATAATTGAGTGCCGCCCGGTAAATCACCTGCCGCAAGCCGGGCTTTTCCGTCGGTAACAAGATTATTTATACGCCGCATTATCTCCTGCAGCTCGCGTGAAGCCCTTGCCAGCTCTTCTTCCTGCGCTCTCCTTCTGGCTTCTTCGGCTTCGGCAGCAGCCCTCCGCGCGGCCGCCGCTTCAGCTTCCGCTTCTGACGCTCTTGAATTGGAAGCCTCCGATGCGCTCCTTTGCAAATTGGAAGCAAACGCCTCATTCTGTCTGCGCTGTTCTTCGAGGAACCGCCTTTGCGCTTCAAGAAGCGCGTCTGTGTTATTTGAAGATGATCCGGGGCTGCGATCCATGCTTAGAATCGCGCTTTGAAGCGCGCGCGCCTCTTCATCATCGGGATTATCAATTAATAAACCGTCTAGAAGATCAAGAGCGCGGTTGTATTCCCCGGCTTGCGCGTAATTTTCGGCAAGACGCATGATATTGGATCTTCTTTGATCATTCATGGTAGAAGAACGCGATCCGCCGGCTCCTTCGTCTTCTTCTTTATCGCGCGTCAGGAAAAAAATAACTGTTCCGATAACCGCTAAAAGCGCGACAACACTTGCCGTAATGATTATTATTTTTTTTCTTTTCGTCATCTTCCCCTCCTGTCAAGATGTAATGAAGTTTTACGATTTATCAATCAAGCTCAAATTCGCCGTCATAATGCTCTACGCTTTCCGCGCCTGTCGATATTCCCTGACTCTGATCCGCGGCAGACTGAAGAGACGCGGAAACAGAATCGAGAAGAGCCTGTCTTTCCGCGGCAAGCCTGCGTTCCTCTTCGGCGGCAATTTCCCTTCTGATTGCGTCTGCCGCCGCTTCGGAACGGATCAAATTTACGACAAGCTCGATATTAGTTCTCTGAGCTGAACGCGGCTCAAGCGTCAGATACTGTTCATAATCCAATATTGCGCTGGAGAGATCCCCTGATCTGATCCTTGTATTTCCCCTCGCCAGATACGAAATCGAGTAAATCGGGTTAAAACCAAGAGCTTGCGTGTAAAAACGCTCGGCTTCTTCGATATTACCCCTCTTAAAATACAAATTTCCCAGATTATTGGCGATATTGGCGGAATGGTTTCCGGCGGACGGAAGAATCCTTCTATAAACGGCTATTGCTTCATCGTTCCTTTCAAGCTGCTCGTACGTGACTCCCAGATAGATATAAATCAACACATTTGACGGATCCTCGGCAAGGGCGCGTTCAAGCAAACTCACTGCGCCGGAAGGATTATTCCGCATAAAAAGGTCTTCTCCCCTTGAGAAATTGGACTGTCCATAGCAAAAAACGGTAAGAAAAATCAATATGAATAATAAATATCCTTTTTTTATCATTTTATCTTCCTTATGTACTTATAATATACTAAAATTAAAATAAATTCCTATATTGATTATCGGAAAATAATACATTGTCCAACACGGACAAAAAAATTACAATTGAAAAGGAAAAAAACTTGAAAATCCTGTGTATTTCCGACAAAGTTGACCCGCAGGTTTATTCCCCGCAAATTAAAGAGCGTTTTTCCGATATCGACGTAGTTTTGTGCGCCGGCGATCTGCCCCACGATTACCTTGATTTTGTCGTTTCAAGCTTGAATAAGCCGTTGTTCTTTGTCTTTGGAAACCATCATACCGATGAACTGAAGCATTACAAAAAAGCGGTCGATTTGGCGCTGATTCAGATCAACAGGGAGTATTACGGCTGCGGCGCGATTTATGTCGGATCAAAAATAAAAAAAGAGGAGAATTTTATTATTATGGGTCTTGGAGGTTCAATGCGGTACAACAACGGATTGAACCAGTTTACGGATATGGAAATGTTTATTGAAGTGTTAAAATTAGTTCCGCGGCTTGTATGGAACCGTATATTTTTCGGACGATATCTTGATATACTATTAACTCATGCACCGCCGAAAGGTATTCATGACAAGCAGGATAAATGCCACATGGGCTTTAAAACATATTTGTGGTTTATGAAAACGTTTAAACCGAAATTCCTTGTTCACGGGCATATCCATTTATATGATTTGTCGGAGGTACGCTGCACTCAATGGGAAGACACACAGGTTGTAAACGCGTATAGTCATTTTGTTATTAATTTGGGAGTTTAAATATGGAAGGTGATGTAGCGGCACAGCTTGCTTCCTCGGATTTTTCCCGAGCGAGAGGCAAAGCCATTCTTTCCCAGATCCAGAATTTTTTAAATCACGATCGGGATAAACTTCTTTCCTTCAATGAAGTTAAAGATATTTTAAAACCGAAAAACGAAGTATATGTCGGGAGCAGAACAGTACCGATTAAAATGATTGCGGGAAGCGAAGGCCGTTATCACGATTTTAACAGGTACTTTCTGCCGAAAAGGGAACATATGCGCCACCGCTGGCAAAGGGTGGACGAAGCTCATATCAAAGATATCATTCTTCCTCCGATAACGCTTTATGAAATCGGCGGAGTATATTTTGTAAGGGACGGCAACCACCGCGTATCTGTGGCGAAGATGCAGAAGGTTGAGTTCATAGACGCCGATGTGATAAGCCTCTCGACGGAAATTAACATAAAACCTTCTATGGGTACAGATGAGCTTCGCGACGCGCTTGTCGCTTACGAGAAAAATATTTTTTACAACGAGACTTCTTTCGGGGATTTAACGAATTACTGGGATATGAATTTCAGTTCTCCCGGAAGATACGATGTCATTTACAATCATATTCTTGTTCATAAATATTATCTGAATGAAAATATCAAGGAAGAACTTCCGTTTAACGACGCGCTTGTGTCGTGGTATAACAATGTATTTAATCCGGTTATATCGATTATAAAAGAACAATGGCTGCTTGTAAATTTTCCCGGAAGAACGGAAGCCGATCTTTATGTCTGGATAATAAAGCACTGGGATTTCTTAAAAAGAAAATACGGCGCATATTCCCTTGCCGAGGCCGCCGGAGATTTTACAAAAAAATACGGTCAGGACAAGGGAAAGTTTTTAAGGTTTCTGGCGATGATGACAGGAAGGGTTTTTAAGGTTAAAGGCTGATAGGCGGCTGTTGCGGAATGTTTTTTCAGGAGTTTTGATTTTTATGGCGGTTTTATCTATACAGTCTCATGTGGTTTACGGTTACGCGGGAAACACCGCGGCGGTTTTCCCTTTACAGAGACTGGGGCGGGAAGTTTGGGCAATTAATACCGTTGAGTTTTCCAATCACACAGGCTACGGAGCATGGAAAGGAAAAATTTTAGGAGCGCAGCTAATATCGGATCTTGTTACAGGACTTGAAGAAAGGGGTGTGTTAAACCGCTGCGAAGCCGTTCTTTCAGGATATCTGGGAGACGCGGCGGCGGGAAGATCAATAGCTGATGCCGTATTAAAAATAAAAAAATATTCGCCTAACTCAGTCTATTGCTGCGATCCTGTCATGGGAGATCACGGGCGAGGGTTTTATGTTAAACCCGATATCCCAAGTATTATCAGTAACGAATTAATCCCGTTAGCTGACATTACATGCCCAAACCAGTTCGAGCTGGAAGCCCTTACAGGCCATGACACCGGAACCATTACAGGGGCCGTAAGGGCGATTAACGCACTTCATGAAATGGGGCCTTCTATTGTGCTTGTGACAAGTTATAAAAAAGTGAACGGAGAAATCAGCATGCTCGCCTCCAACGGCATGAATATATATATAATTACCACTCCCGAAATTTTATTTGAAAGCATTGTCGCAGGAACAGGCGACATGACAGCGGCGGTTTTTCTTTCTCGTTATCTTGAAACCGGCAGCATCGAAGAGACACTGGAAATGTGCGCCGCTTCTGTATACGGAGTGCTTGAAGCGAGCTTCAGATCATCTCCCGCGGATAAGAATACTCCGATGGAGCTTAAAATAATAAGCGCGCAAAACGAGTTTATAACTCCAACTAATATATTTAAAGCGGTAAAAATAAAAACATGATAAAAAATTCAAAAAAAAACAACACGGAAGAATGGGCGAATGACTGCCCTTATGACCGTTACTTTGACTTTATCAAACCCAAAGCCGACCGTTACGCGATTCTTCTCGAACGCGTAAAAACGCTTGGTTTTAATTCCGCTGTTATCACAATAAACGGCAACAATCATATTTTTATTTTTCCGCCGAGACAGAAATCTTTACGGGCATCAGGCGGTGTATTTCCTTTTAAGGGACAGGAGCCGTATCTTTTCTCCGCTCATTACGACCGCGTGCCGGGCAGCTCAGGCGCGAATGACAACAGTATCGCCGTTTTTCATCTGTTAAACGCCGCGCTCACGCTGTCGCGCAGAATGTCGGGAAAATGGATAATAGTTTTTACCGACAAGGAAGAGATACAGCCGGGTGAAAGCCTTGAAAATCAAGGAGCGTTTTCCCTTGCGTTAAAATTAAAAACATGGGGTCTTGAAAAGGCGAAAATTTTTAATTTTGACGCTTGCGGCACCGGGGATGTTTTTATAATCTCAACAACTACGGATCACATTTTAAAATCGTCGAGTAACCCCGGCATAACGAATGTAAGAAGCGCGATTGGCCGTTTAAGGGATCATGCTCTTGCGACAGCCGACCGTCTGCGGTTTGGCAATGTACTGCTAGCTCCCACGCCGTTTTCGGATGACGCGGGATTTTTACGCGCCGGACTGGCGGCTCAAACCATCACAATGCTTCCCGAGGAAGAGGCGAAAAAATACGAAACTCTCCTCCGCAGCCGGCCTGATTTTATAGACATGATCATTTCAGGCGAAGTAAATACGCCGCTTGAAAAACGCAAACTCCCCGAAACATGGCGCGCGATGAACAATTCAAGCGACACTCCATCACGCCTAACGCCTCAATATTTCCAGCAAGTAGTAAAATTCATGATAGAACTAGTTAGTTAGGGGATAGGATATAGGGGTTAGGGGTTAGCTCTTTATCCTAAGCTCTATCCCCTAACTCCTAAGCCCTAACTCCTAACATCCTGCTGTATGCTTCCAGTGCGCTGTCGCCGTAATTGCCGGATAAAACTTTTTTTGTTAAAATTTTTCCAAGCTGTACGCCTTCCTGATCGAAGCTGTTCAAATTCCATATAAAGCCCTGGAACATCACTTTGTTTTCGTAATGGGCAAGGAGGCTTCCTAGTACGGCGGGTGTCAGGCGTTTTCCGAAAATTAAACTTGACGGCCTTCCGCCTGGGAACGTTTTATTTCCATCATCGCTGTCCTGCCCTTTCGCGAACGCCGCGATTTGGGCGGCAAGATTCGCCGCGAGTTTTGTCTGGCTTGACGATTTATCTACATTTACGTCATCTTTTCTCTGGCTTTCTTCAAAGCCGATAAACTGAAGCGGAATAACGCTCGTTCCCTGATGCAATAGCTGATAGAATGAATGCTGTCCGTTTGTGCCGGGTTCTCCGAAAATAACAGGTCCTGTTTCGTAATTTATCTTTTCTCCAAAACGGTTAACGCGTTTTCCGTTAGACTCCATATCCATCTGCTGAAGATGCGCCGGAAAACGTGAAAGCGCCTGGCTGTAAGGCAGCACTGCCGTGTACGGATATCCCAGAAAATTGCGCTCCCAAACACCGATAAGAGCGTCAAGTAAAGCCGCGTTTTGTAAAATGTCCTCGTTAAGCGCAAGCCTGTCAGCTTCGGCGGCGCCGCCAAGAAATTCCCTGAATACTTCAGGCCCGTATGCAAGAGCCAGAGCGCATCCGCCGACCGCCGACGTTGACGAGTAACGCCCGCCGATATAATCGTCGATATAAAATGAATCAAGGTACGCGCTGTTACGCGCAAGAGGGCTTGTCTCGCTCGTTACTGCGATCATGTGTTTGCTTGGATCAAGCCCCGCTTTTACAAGTTTATCTTTTACAAAAAGCTCGTTAGAGAGCGTTTCCTGTGTGGTGCCGCTCTTTGATACAAGGATAAAAAGACTCTGTTCAAGATTTAAAGAAGACGCAACGCAAGATGCATCGTCGGGATCCACATTGGAAATAAATTTCGCGTCAAGTTTCTTTTTACCTTCCGCAGCCGCCCAGTTTTCTAAAGCAAGGTACATCGCGCGCGGGCCGAGATCGGAACCGCCGATACCGATTTGAACGGCTGTCGTAAAAGGTTTTCCTGTCGAGCCTTTAAATTTTCCTTCATGAACGGAATTGGCGAAAACGCTTAACCTGAACAATTCATTGCGGTAAAATTCACCGATGTTTTTTCCGTTTTCCATAACAGGCTGTCCAAGTTCCGCGCGCGTAAGATGGTGAAGCACTTTGCGTTTCTCGCCCGTGTTCATCATTTCGCCGTTTAGAATTGCTTTATATTTGATGATTAGTTCCTGCCCGCAGGCAAGACTTCTTAATAATTGAATAACATTTTCATCTACCGCTTTTGCCGCCCACGAATATTTTAAACCGGCCGCCATCGGAACAATACAACGCTCCACCCTCTGCGAATCAAGTTTTTTCCTGAAATCAAAATCCCTTGACTGGGCTGACAGTTCTTTAAAAACAGCGGTTTTATCAAAATTAATAAATTGCATTTTTTTCTCCTTATTGAGTATAATGGCATGGAAACAGTGAAAAATCAAGAAATTTTTTAATGGGAATCATAATGATTGCCGCTAAAACCAAGCGCATCTTTCGTTTTTTTGTAAACAATCAGGTTTTCTTCAAGGGTGTCTTTAATTAATTATTTAACACTCTTTAAAAGATCAATATGTTTTCCGATATGGGAAACAAGAGCGCTCCGGTACTCGGCTTCGTTTTTCTTCCAAAGATCGTATAGGCGGTTTTTAAAAGCAAACGTTCCATCAGAATTTTTTAAACCAAGGATCTGTCCATATGTAATATGTATAAGCTGCCTCGCGTCATTGTTATCGAACAGCTTGTGCAGATCCTCATCTTTAATGCCGGAAATATCGGGGATTTTTTTTATATCCGCTGTTACGTGATAATATTTTTTAGCTTCGTCAAAAATTGACAGCGCGTAACTGTGAACCTCGCGGTAAAGGGAAGGATCTTTTTGCGCGGCAATACGCATCGCTTCCAGCCAGTTTGTGCCGGCGGTTTTTATATGGAAATTTCCGCGCGTCGCTTTCGCGATGATTGGGAATACCGCGAACTTATCAGAGCCTGAATGAATACTCAATTTATATCCGAGACTTCTTGAAATTGCCGCATGGATATTTAATTCTTTTTCAAATTGCGCTTTATCTCCTATGTAATCGATCCCCTTCTGGAACTCGCCGCAAAATCTCGGAGCGATTGACGCGAATATAACGCCTGAATCCAAAAGTTCACGCGCGACAAAGTAATGCTGTAAAGGCGTAGTGCATGTCAAAGTTTCATCAATCGAAATTTCCAAATCGGCTTCGTACTTGCCGTCTTTTATAAAATTGTATATTTCCGCCGCGAAAGAAACAGCTTGTCCGTATATTTCTATGCAGGCGGCCAGTTCTCCTCTGGAAAAAATAAGCGGGATGCCTTCGATATCAAATTCCACACCGAGATATTTATCAATATAATGTTGAGGAATATCTGCGTCATTCACTTGCGTAACATTGTTTTTTATATGATCGGAACAGTCCAGAGTTATCATTGTAAAACCTAAAGAGAGAGCGAGTTTTACATCTTCTTTTGATTTTAAATGATCACCGTCCGCGCCGTATCCTTTCTTGAATCCTTCGCGAAATACGGCGAATGTAACGGCATCAAGCACATCCTCGTAAGTGCGGCCTGTCAAGTTTAACTCGCGCATGGACTGCTGCGCGAATACCGGAAAAATATCCTTGTTTTTAAAAAGATCGATGTGCCCAGGCGTCGCTATGCCGAGCCTGTCTCCAAGCCCGAAACTCTGGAACCTTGCAAGGCCGCGGCTCGGCGCTGTCCACGGAAAATGTTTACGCAAAACAATGGCGTTTTCATGCGTGAGTTCTGCGCGGAATTTTCCGTCATCAATAGAGGCCGCTTTAAAACCGGCGCTGTTTTTTCCCATGATGATAATAATTGTATTATCGCCGTCTTTTGCCATGTAAACGGCGGCTTCACCGATGGAATTAACGGATTTATCATAGATTACAAAGTTAAAATTCAACATATTTATTACTATCATTCCTTGCCTATTTTATCAATAGGTTATAATCTGTTAATTATGAATAAAGATGATATAAAAATCTGTTATATCGGCGGCGGTTCAAGGAACTGGGCATGGGTATTAATGCAGGACTTGGCGTTTGAAAAGGAAATTTCAGGAACCATCGAGTTATACGACATAAAACACGAGGATGCTTTAACAAACGAAGTAATCGCAAACCGCCTGATGGAAAAACACAACAAGGGACGCTGGCGCTTCCGTGCGAACCCGTCGCTTGAAAGCGCGTTAAACGGCAGCGATTTTGTAATTATTTCGATACTCCCGGGGGATTTTGAAGAAATGTCCGTTGATGTTCACGCGCCTGAGAAATACGGCATCTATCAATCTGTCGGAGACACTATAGGCCCCGGCGGAATCATGCGCGCGTTAAGAGCAATTCCGCAATTCCGCCAAATCGCGCGCGAAATAAAAAAGAACGCTCCTTGTGCGTGGGTGATTAATTACACTAACCCGATGAGTATCTGCACGCACGCGCTGTACAAAGAATTTCCCGCCATAAAAGCGTTCGGCTGCTGCCATGAAGTTTTCCACACTCAAAAACTTCTTGCCGCCGCGCTTGAAGACGCTGGTCTTGCTCCGCGTGACAGCATAAAACGAGAAGAGATAAAAATAAATGTGTCAGGTTTAAATCATTTTACATGGATAGATAAAGCGTCATGGAATGATATTGATATATTTCCTGTATATAAAATATTTACTGATAAATACGCTGAAAGAGGATTTAAAAAAACGGCAGTTGCAGATAACGCGCAGGAGGATGATCCGCAAAGATCAAAATTTTTCGGCTCAAGCGACCGTGTAAAAATGGATCTTTTCCGCCGTTACGGGCTAATCGCGGCAGCCGGTGACAGGCACCTTGCGGAATTCTGTCCGCATTCGTGGTATTTATCCTCGCCGCAAAATGCCGAAAGCTGGGGATTCTCTCTTACCCCCGTTTCGTGGCGGATCAAGGATCGTGAAAATTTAAAACAAAAAGCGGCCGCTTACCGCAGCGGCGAACGCGAAATGATCCCGGTACGCTCCGATGAAGAAGGAATAAAAATTATAAAATCCCTTATGGGGTTGGGAGATCTTATCACAAATGTTAATCTTCCAAACTCAGGTCAAATGCCTGATATGCCGCGTGAAGTTGTCGTTGAAACAAACGCCGTCTTCAGCCGGGACAGTATTCAGCCGTGTTTAACGCAGGCTCTTCCTTCCGGTATAAAAGCACTGGTTATGCCTCACGCGCTTTGTTATGAGGGATTAATTGAAGCGGTTTTTGAGGAAGACACAGAAAAGGCGTTTCAGGTTTTTTCGCACGATTCCGCGGTTCAAAAACTGCCGTTACGCGGCATCAGAGAGTTGTTCAGAGAAATGTGCGAAAGAACAGGCGTTGGGAAGTTTTCGTGATAGACAGAAAAAGCGTTGTACAGCGCCATGATCCTATTTTTACAACATTAAAAACGCACTCTCCGCTTTCTGCCGGTAACGGCGTTTTTTGTTTTACAGCCGATTTTACAGGCCTTCAAACATTTTATAATGATTATTGCGAAGCGCCTGACTCTTTTCCTCTGTGTACGATGGCTGAGTGGGGATGGCATTCATACCCGCGTGATGACAGCGCGGATCTCCGCCTGACGCCTTATAATACATACGGCAGGACTGTTTATTACCCGGCAGATAATACAGGTCAGGAGGAACTATTTAAAAAGATCAGGGTTAACGCGCATAAATTTCATCTTGGGAAAATCGGATTTGCGTATAACGATAACAAATTAACGTTAAATGAATGTACGCCGGTAAAGCAGACGCTTTCTCTTTGGGAAGGATTGATATATTCAGAATTTATGCTACGCGGTAATTCAATTAAAACAAAAACCTTTGTTCACCCGCATGAGGACGCGGTTTACCTGCGTGTAGACTCCTCTCTCCTTTTAGACGGCGCACTTAGTATAAATATAGAATTCCCGTACGGCAGCCATAAAAAAACAGGCGCGGATTTTACTTCCGCGCACTTGCACATAACAAAAAAACGCGGATTTTCAGATAACAGTATATGCGCCGAAAGAGAAATGGACGGAACAAAATACAGTGTTTCAGTTAACGGAAGCGGATTTTTAATATCATTGGATGAAAAATTACATAATATTGTATTAACGCCAAAATCGCAATGCGTGGAACTTTACATTCGGTTTACGCCTGTTTACATTCCTTCGTTTTCTCCTGCGGGTATCGAGTATGAAACACATAACGCAGAATCATTTGACACATTTGACGCGGCAGAACAAAAATGTAAATCATTTTGGGAACGGTACTGGTCTTCAGGCGGTTTTATGGAAATTTCAGGTTCAAAGGACGCTTTTGAACTTGAACGCAGGATCATTTTATCACAGTATTTAATTGCTATTCAAAGCAGAGGTAAGCTGCCTCCCGCAGAAACCGCTCTTACATGCAACAGTTGGTACGGCAAATTTCATCTTGAAATGCACTTCTGGCATCACGCGCACTTTCCCCTTTGGGGCAGGACTGAAGAATTAAAAAGATCGCTGGATTATTATAAAAAGATTTTACCTTCCGCGAAAGAAACCGCGTCCTCTCAAGGGTACAGCGGCGCGAGATGGCCTAAGATGTGCGATCCTTCCGGTAAAAACACTCCTTCATCTGTCGCTGTTTTGCTTATATGGCAGCAGCCCCATCCGATCATGTTCGCAGAGCTAGTCTGGCAGACGGAAAAAAATAACGATTTTTTACGCGAATATAGAGAAGTTATAATTGAAACCGCCGAATTCATGAAGAGTTTTATTCACTTTGACGGAGAACGTTATGTGATAGGGCCGCCCTATATACCTGTGCAGGAGCGGCATGATCCAAAAATTGTTTTAAACGCCGCTTTCGAGCTTGAATATTTCCGCTGGGCTTTCCGTACCGCGGATGAATGGCTTTGCCGTCTTGGAGAAAAAAAACGTTACAGTGAAACCGCGGATCTTTTAAGCCTTCCGCCTGTAAGTGACGGTTTATATCAGGCGCACGAAAACTGTCCAAATACATTTAGCGAATTTCCTTTTAACACGGATCATCCCTCGATGCTTGGAATGTATGGAATATTGAACAGCGAAAAAGTAAACAGCGGTCTAATGTCGGCTACTCTTGACAAGGTTTTAAAAGCATGGGATAAAACAACCTTTTACGGATGGGATTTTTCCATGATGGCGATGACCGCCTGCCGTCTCGGCAGATTTAAAGACGCATTAGATATTCTTTTAATGGACAGTCCAAAAAATACATGGCTGGAAAACGGACATAATATGCAGAAAGGCGATGACGCTCTGCCGCTGTATCTTCCCGGAAACGGAGGCCTTTTACTTGCGGCCGCGATGCTTGCCTGTACATACGAAAATACGCCCGGTTTCGCAAACGACTTTGTTATTAAAAAGGAAAGAATCTTCACATACCTATGACTAATCAATGAAATTTTATTAAAAATGATTTGACTAATGCTTATTTTCGGATATAATGTTATTTGGACGGAAAATCTATTTTTAAAAGAAAATTTGTTAAGAGGAATGGGCAATGAAGCAATCAAAAATAAATACAAAGTTAAAAGTTTTATGTATAATTATAACTTTTTTAACATTAACAGGCGCTCTTTATGCCCAAAATGATTTTCCCGGCGGAAATTACTGGGCGCTGAACGGCGGGCTTGGGATGAGCGATCTCCTTGTAAAGGGACAGTCTTTTCAGTTAATTATTGAACCAAATCTCTGGCTTTCGCCTCTTTTAATGGTTGGAACAAAGGTCGGCATAAATTACAGCACCGACGAAATACTTACATTTGAAGGACAAGTGTATTTACGTTTAAATTTCCTGCGTTTTCCTCTTGAAGAAGGATCTTCTCAAAGAACTGTTAACGTTTTTGGTCAATTAGGCTTAGGTTTAATATCGGCATACAGGGGAGATGTGTTTCCTTTTGATCAGGTAACAATGACGCGCGGCTCTGTTATGGCGGATGCCGCCTTAGGCGTTACAATACCACTGACTCAAAGATGGCATATAGAACCTTTGGTCCGCGGCGGTTATCCTCATCTTTACGGATTTTCGCTTACTGCCGGTTACAGATTTCCGCTGCCTCAAAGCCGCACCATTATGACGGCGGCTCCGCCTGCCGCGGTTCATGAAAGAGTCGAGGTTGTAGAAATAATAAGAAGGCTTCCGCCAAGAGAAATATTAAACAGGATAATGATCGCCGCGGTCGAGTTCATCATTTTCGGGCCGGATATCGGCAGTTTCAATGTCGGCATCGACAGAGACGCGCAGGAGTTAAACCAAATGGTGCTGAATTACATCGCAGGGGTTTTAAAGGATAATCCAGACCACCTTGTCAGGATAGAAGGACACGTTAATCCCTACACGATCAGTCATTACGAACTTGACGAGCTGTCGGTGTTAAGCGCCATGAGATCGGAAGCGGTAGCTGAACAGCTAAGGCAAAGGGGAGTAAGCGATGAGCAGATGGTCATAATCTCCTTCGGCGGAGCCAGAACCATCACAAGCGATTTTGACATAAGAAACAGAAACAGGCGCGTAGAGCTGATACTTGTACAGGTCAATACGGATTAAAAGAATTTTATATAATCTGAATTAAAAGTAAAAAGGAGAAAAAATGAAAGACATTCGTAACAAATTTGCTTTTGTCTTCTTGACGGTGTTTATGTGCTTCAGTTTTCTAACCTGCGATTTTGTAAACCCGATCATAGAAAAATGGTGGGTGGATGAAGAAGATGAGGAAGAGCCGGATTACATATACGCTCCTATAATAAAATCAGTGCCTCACATCGTTTATGAAACAATAATAGAAAATAAATATATTTATGAAATAGTAATAAAAGAGGTTGAAAAAATTATTCCCGGAGAAATAGAAACAATTTACGTTGACAGGCCTCTTCCTCCTGAAATTTTGCTTCAATATATATCAATTGTGAATATTGATTATGTAATTTTCGCCGGAAATTCGGATGTTTATAATGGACAACCCGTAGGAGGCGCTACACCGATACAGAATGAGGAAAGAAACAGGAACTTTAATATAATCAGCAACCTCGCGTTGGACTTTCAAGATGAGGAAAAAGACGACTACATGGTGATTTTTCACGGTCATGCCAATCCAACTGCAAAACCCGGAACGCCTGCGTATGCGGCGGAAATTGAGGAACTGCAGAAATTAAGTGAAGGCAGAGCAATCGCGACAATGAACGCGTTTGTTGATTTGTATAATGATTCTGACGCGATTGGTCCCGATGATCCTGTTAACCCTAATCCGCCCAGGTCGTGTCCCGAATTGCAGGGCAGAATGACAATAAGAGGCTACGGCGGCGGAAGAAATGTTTCCGGACCCAATTCATCTTACGCGTCGCTTAACCGCCGTGTCGAAGTTATTGTATTTACAATTGATGAAGACGCTTCATCTGTGATTAACAGATAGAAGGAGCAATACGGAGATTTAATGTATAAAAATAAATTAATTTTAACGATAGTTATTGCGGCGGTGATGTTAAATTTTTCTACCTGCGGTGAAGAACCCGTGAGTGAAACCGGCGGCGAAGAACCGTATAAAAGCTCGTTGTCTGTATCAGGCAGGCAGGTTTGGACACAGAATCCGGAGGCTGTTAGAATCAGCCGTGTATACAATCAATATGATGGAACGCATAATATAAATGTGATTACGCCTGTTGTAAATCCTGAGTTTGATCCTGATGCCGGTGTCAGCGGCGATAATCCGCCGTACATCCGCAAGTCGGTTGGTGAGGGAAAAATCGAAAACGGTTTTTTATCATTTTCCGTAAACGATAATATCGAGGACAGCTTGCTTGGATGGCAGTTGTTTGAATTAATTTTCAGGGAATGGCTGAGAAATGAAGACGGAGAAGATGGTAACCTGACATCAAGTCATGAAGTAAATGGAAACATGATTTTACTGGAAGCGATTAATCCCGATAACAGCGCTTTAATAGACGGCATGCTGGACAGGCAGAGGTACATCGGCACAAGCACAACGATAACCAAGGAAACAATTCTATATGTCTATGTTGACGGCGACTGTGAATTATCAGCTAATGCAAGCTCAGGTTTCCAGCCCGGGAATTATTTCTATTATTCCGAAGCTATAAATTTAAAATTAAAAAAGGGATGGAATCTAATAAGCCGCGGTGAAACATACGGTACGAATTTCTCAGGTTCCGCGATCATTTCGATGGAAGTGCGCTCAATATCGAAGCCGGAAAATTCAAGATGGGTTATGTATCCAGGCTTTTCATATTAAATCAATCAATAAGGAGATACTTATGAAAAAGATCATTTTAACAATTTTAGCTCTTTCGGTTTTAATTGTTTCCTCATGCGGCAGTACAAGTAACACATCCGCCGCTGAAGATCCTGTCAGGATAGAAGGGCGCATATCAATATATACATCAATGTACGGAAGCGTAGTTGAAGATATGCAGAGAATACTCGCAGGTCATTTTCCGCAATACCAGGTTGTGTTTACTTACGGCGGAACGGGTACGCTTCAGGCGAAGATCGCGCATGAAGCCGAAACAGGCCGGCTTGGATGCGATATACTGCTTGTGGCGGAACCTTCCTATTCGCTTGAATTAAAAGCGAGGGGAATGTTACACCCATATCAATACAGAGGAGTTTCCGATTTAGCGTTTGAACATGACCCGGAGGGCTTCTGGTACCCTGTGAGGATCAGCAACATGGTTCTCGCTTTCAATCCGCAGAGAAACTCAAGGAACACACTTCCGGCTTCGTTTAATGATTTCGCGCATGACGCGAGAGTGCGCGGCGCTATTTCCATGAGCAGCCCTCTTACATCGGGAACTTCCCTTGCGTCAATTACCGCGTTAAGAGACAAATACGGTTATGATTATTTCAACGCGCTTAGCAGGCAGAATGTCCATATTGATTCCAGCGCGGTAGGCATCGCGAAACTGGAATCCGGCGAATACAAGGTGATAATGGTTCTTGAAGAATCAATTTTAAATATGCGCAAAGAAGGTTCGCGCCTTGAAGTGATTTACCCTGCCGACGGAACAATTGTAATACCGTCCACTATTATGATCGTAAATGACACATACAGCGCGAATAGAAATATCGCCGCGGCGGAAGAAATCACAGACTGGTTTTTAAGCCCGGAAGGACAGAACGCTATTGTCGCTCTTGGGATGCATTCAGTCAGAACTGATTTTGACAGGCTGCCGCATGACGCGATACCGACAAGCGAGATAGTGGCAAACAGCATACCTGTAAACTGGGACAATGTTTTAAACAACAAAGATGAAATCAGAAACCGGTTCGAGGAATACGTAATTTACGGAAGAAACTAACGTATTACGCGATTCCTACCAAATTGTTCCCGGTCCCCGCACTACTCTAAAACCGTTAACCCAAGTGGCGTCGCCGGGTGCCTGGCTGTTACGCACAACGCAGCGCACGTTGCCGACTGCGTTGCTCCACGCTCCGCCGCGTCTTATACGCTCAGTTCCCGAAGCGGGACCTGTTGGATTTACGCTGCCGGCAGAAGCAGGGTTGACAGGTTTTGTACTAGAATAGTCATTAAAATAATAGCTGCTCTTGTAAGAATCAAACCAGTCCCAAACCCACTCTGATATATTTCCGCTCATATCATAAATACCAAGCGCGTTAGCGGTTTTTCCCCCCACTGTTTGAGTGGAACCAGTGTCCGCGCCCAGCTTGATTGACTCATTATACCAGGCAACTGAATCCGCGGTATCGCTTCCTGAATAAGTGTAACTATTAAAGAGCGGGTTGTTTCCTCCCCTTGCCGCGTATTCCCATTCCGCTTCTGTAGGCAGACGGTAGCCGCGTTCTGAAAAATCGGCTGTTACATCCGCGCTTATAATCGAAGATACAGCAGGCCGTATTCCGCCGGTACCCGCCAAAGCAGAACCATATATCACATTTGTAATTGTATATACCTGATGCTGGGATCCCATCTCTAAAGCTGTAAGTCTATTGCAATATTCAACTGCGTCATACCAAGATACTCTATCGACAGGGCGGACATCATTTTTATAGAATTGGCTTGGATTAACATTCATTATTTCAAAATACGATTTATTAGTATCGTTCCTTCCTTGCCGGACTTGCGTAACTTCATATCTGCCTATGAAAAAACCATCAACCGTTACACGGCGTGTCGGATACGCGTGATACGCGGCAGGAGTTCCAGAAACGTTTGAATCGCCCATGACAAAGCTGCCCCTTGGAACCCAAACCATATCAGGCGCAGGTTCGCTCCATCTTGCGTAGAGATTCAATACACCGCCGGGAGTGGTTGCTCCTTCAGATATATTCTTATTAAAATCCCACGGCGCTGAGGCGAGATTAGCGTCTCTTACAGCTTGAGTAGTTGCGTCATTGATCGTGGCAATTTTTGTTGGGTCGTCATTTTTAGGATCATTGCTTGCATACCAGCCGTAAAAAGACCACGCGCTTCCTATTTGGCTTATGGGCAAAGACGGCATAAACGGCTCTCTTGCTTTGCCGTCACCGACAAAATGCTGCGTAGGCGCCGCGGAAGAAAAAGCACTATCCGGCGCACTGCCGTTCGGGTTTCCCAGATGAAATACGACAGTGTACTGTTTCGTGTTCCATTTCGCGACAAGAGTAAGGTTTGACGTTACGGGCAAATCAAAGTCATATAACGCGTCATTTACTGTGCCGACATGCCAGCCGTCAAAACCCATGTCTGTATTAGAATGAGTCATGATAGGCGGCATAACGGCTCTTTCGCCGTACGAAACGCTTTGCGTTGCCGGAGCAGGCGTTCCACCATTCGCGTTAAATGTCACATTGTATTTATTCGGCGTCCACTTGGCGTATAAATACATGGGATCCATACCGATAATTTCGTCAGGTTGAGTTACCTTGTTGGTTGTAAAGTTCCATGACTCGGTACACTCCGGATCTGTATACCAGCCGCCAAAATTATAACCTTCTCTTGTAAGAATGCCCGGATCAATTATCCTTCCTGAAGCTATTGATATGGTACGATTTGGAAGAAAATCAATACCGCTGGGAGTCCTCCCTCCGTTTACCTGAAAATGTACAGTACGGGTTTGAGGCAAATACCTTGCGTAAAGCGTCATTGTTGATGTAACAGGATTATCATCAAAGTCCCATTGATTGATAAATCCTTCTTCTGTATACCAGCCGGCGAAGTCTCTGCCGTCTCCAAGCTGAGCGGGGTCAGCCGGTTTTGCTGCTTTTGAACCATGAAGTACAGTTTGCTGCAAAGGCGGAGCCGCTGAAGAAGGAGTTATCACAAAGTTCACATAATATTTATTTCGAATCCACTTAGCGTAAAGAATAAGGGGGTTTTTTTGCGGAACTTTATTGATAACAGATGGAACATCAGAGTCCGTAATATTTTTATTAAAATTCCAAGGTATGCCGGTAAAGGCCGGGTCTTCCATATACCAGCCTGCAAAGGAATACCCTTCCTTCACAAGAGGACCGGGATCCTGAACAAGACCATAATTGAGCGATATGGTAAATACGTGATTAAGATCTGTAAGACCGTCGGGACGCTTTCCGCCGTTTGCTTCAAAGCATACAGTATGCGTATTCGTTTCCCATTTAGCGTAAAGCGTAAAATTATTGTTTGGAATGGCGTATGTAAAATCCCACAGCGAAACATAAAATTCGCTTGTATACCATCCCGCAAAACCTCTCCCGTCTGCGGGCGGATCAGGATTTACAGGTCTGACAACTTTTCCGTCTTTTACAATATGCTGGGATGGTATGGAAGCGGGAGAAGGGTCCGTAATAAAATTTACAATGTAGACATTCGCCGCGGACATCTCCCATCTGACTGTAAGAGTGATAAAACCATCGCCGTCAACATCGTCTTCACTATTTACTTCCCGTGTCTCAACGTCCCACGGGTTTCCATTCTCGTCAAACCAGCCGAGAAAACCATCAGTGTCGCGGCTGATGGGGCGCAGCCTTCCAACTACATTACCCCACTCTACTTTTATACCTCTTGGCTGAGGAGTTCCGCCGTCAGTATTAAAAACCACAATGCCGAAATTTTCACCGCTTCCTCCCGGATATTCCGTCTCAGACTCGCTGCATGAACATTCCTGCTCAATCGGCTGTTCATCCTGCCACCATGTTTTCATAACCGGATTTTCACATGTCGTAAGGAAAATAAACGCCAAAAAAGTTAAAAGAAAACCTTTTATTGTATATTTATATAATTTTTGAAATAAATGTCTTATATTCATAACTATCCTTGAGAAAATTTTTCCTGTGTTAATTATACTATGGTATGTAATAAAGTCAAATAATTATTTTCTGACTTTGAATCTTTTTAGACGAAGTACATTTAATAATAACGAGACGCTTGAAAAACTCATCGCCGCCGCCGCGATAACCGGGTTTAAAAAACCAAGAGCGGCGATTGGTATACCAAGTATATTATACGCAAATGCCCAGAATAGATTTTGCTTGATGTTTCTCATTACAGCGCGGCTTAAATTAATTGCTGCCGGAATGTCAAGTAAATCAGAACGCATTAGAACAATATCCGCGGTTTCTACTGCGACATCCGTGCCGCTTCCGACCGCTATGCCTATGTCCGCTTCAGCAAGAGCCGGCGCGTCATTGATGCCGTCTCCCGCCATTATCACCTTTCTACCACCGCTTTGTATTTTTTTAATTTCAGCGGCTTTATCTTGCGGCAGAACATCTGATATAACATGATCAATTCCGGCTTGATTTGCGATTGTATGAGCGGTTCTATTATTATCACCTGTAATCATAATTACATCCATGCCCATATTTTTTAAAAATAAGACAGCTTCCCTGCTCGATTCCTTGATCACATCCGCTACCGCCAGAATCCCTTCAAGCTTTCCATTAATTGCGGCGAACACAGGCGTCTTACCTTCATTCGCGAGATTTTCGGCATCAGACAGTAACGCTTCCAGCGGTATGTTATTCGCTTCCATCAGTTTTCTGTTACCTGCAATTACTTTCTGTCCGTTTACAACAGCATCAATGCCGCTTCCCGTAATTGAAGAAAAACTATCAACGTTATAAAGTTTTATCTTTTTTTCAAGCGCTTTAGCCGCGATTGCCTGTCCAAGCGGATGCTCGGAAGTCTTTTCCGCGGATGCCGTTAGCTGCAAGAAATAATCCTTGTCCATGCCGTTATGTGTAATTATGTCCGTAACGGATGGTTTTCCTGTTGTGATAGTGCCCGTTTTATCAAGAACGATCGTATTTGCTTTATGCGCGGTTTCCAGCGCTTCGCCGCTTTTAATTAAAATACCATATTGCGCGCCGAGTCCCGTACCTGTCATGACGGCGGCAGGAGTTGCAAGCCCGAGCGCACAGGGGCACGCAATAACAAGCACGGAAATAAATATCATCAATGACTGCCTGAGATCGCCGCATACGAAAAACCAGATCAATCCCGAAAAAAGCGCAATCACGCAGACCGCCGGAACAAAATATCCTGATACGGTATCGGCGATTTTCGCGATGGGCGCTTTTTTATTCTGCGCGTCTTCAACAAGTTTGATAATTTGAGCCAGTACAGTTCCGCTTCCTGTTTTCTCGGCTTTAAAATAAATTGATCCTGTTGTGTTCAATGTAGCGGCGAACACGCTGTCTCCATTCACTTTTTCAACCGGCATACTCTCGCCTGTCAGCATCGATTCATCGATCGATGTACTGCCGTCAGTGACAACTCCGTCCGCGGGGATTTTTGCTCCCGGTTTTACCGCTACAATGTCGCCTTCTTTTATTTCTTCCGCGGGGATTTTAACTTCAATGCCGTCTTTGATAATTAGCGCGTAACGCGGAGAAAGAGAAATCAATTTTTTTATAGCGTCAGATGTTTTACCTTTGGAAACTGCTTCCATAGTTTTACCGAGCAGGATCAATGTTATGATAACTCCCGCCGTCTCAAAATAAAGCGATTCTACCGCCTGAACAGCGCCATTAAAAATAAGAACCGAATTATAAAGGCTGTATAAAAATGCGCTGGATGTGCCGATCGCGATAAGGGAATCCATGTTGGGGCTTGCGTGAAAAAGCGATGAAAAACCTCCTGTGTAAAATTTATGTCCCGTAACGATAATTGGGATGACCAGTATTAGTTGCATAAACGCGTAAACAAAAGCATTTTCATTCATTAAATGATGAAGTTCCTTCGAAAACGGAAGAGTTATAAATTGAATCATGGGAACCATCGCGGTGTAAAGGAGCGGAAAACTGAAAACGGCGCAGATTATAAACTTGGTTAAATATGTTTTAATTTCCCTGTTCTTGTCAGACTGCGCTTTACCGGCAGTTCTAGTAATAGACGCGCCGTACCCGGCTTTTTCAACAGCCTTAATAATTGCAGGTAACCTGATAATTTTTTTATCAAACTCGACTGCGGCTTTTTCTGCGGCAAAATTTACAGAGGCTTCCTTTACACCATCGAGCTTTTTTAAAGTTCTCTCAATCCTCGCGCTGCAGGCCGCACAGCTCATCCCTGTAATATCTAAAACTTGATTTTCCATATAACTATTTATTCATGTTGATTATACATTCAATTTTAATCCGAGTATACTATTCATAAAAGCCGGAATTAAGCTATAATATAATTTAGATTAAACGGATATAAAAAAAATGAATAAAAATAAAATATCGCCTGTAAAGTTTGCGGTTTTCGGTGTTCTTGCCTTTCTTTTTCTGGCGGTAATTCTCTTAATTCTGCGTCAGGAAATCGAAGCAGAACGCGAGTTTCTCGCCCCTGTTATCACGATACAGCCCGTTCACGGCAGCCTTGAAAAAAACTTGAGGATCACAAGCCAGGTTGAGACAGGCCGCTTAATTACCGTAGTTCCGCGCGCCGGAGGTACTCTTGTAATGCTTGGCGTAAACGCGGGCGACGAAGTTACTGAAGGGCAGACAATCGCACGGATAGATGCCGCGCCGTACGAGCTTACTCTTCTTCAGGCAAGATCGGCTTACTTAACAGCGAGGTCTACATACGAGAGGATCGGTCAGCTTTACCAGAGCCAGGGAGTGTCGCTTCAAAGTTATGACGAAGCGAGAATGGCGTCGGAAGTCGCGAGAGCGCAGCACGATCTCGCGCAGCTTAACATGGATTACACTAACATCCGCTCTCCCATGAACGCCGCTGTTTTGATGAAGCACGGAACAGAAGGCGGCATTGTAGGCGCGGGAACTCCTCTTGTCACTCTCGGCGATTTAGGCGATTTACGCATAAAAGCCGCGATTCCGGAAATTCATTACAGATTCTTCGCGCGGAATTGGGAATCAATGCCTGTGCGCCTTCAAGCGCCCGCGCTCGGTAACGATGTTACCTTCGATCTTAAACCGAAAAGCCTCGCTCCGTATGTGTCGCCAGAAAACCGCAGTTTTATTGTCGAGTATGAGATCCCCCTCGGAGCCGCGCACGGGCTTCGTCCCGGTATGTTTGTCAACGTGATTTTCGTTCTGGAAAAAAGAGATGATGTATATTATCTTCCGTTACGCGTCATTGCTTCGGGTAACCGCCTTGTGTATATCGCGGATGACAGGGCGCAATTTATGGAATTTACCCCTGATTTTTTTAACAACGATTATTTTCAAATTCCGTCTGAATTGCGCGACAGGGTTTTTGTTATTGAAGGACAGCACTTTATCACCGCAGGTCAGCGCGTGAATATAATTTCGGGAACTTCTCAATGAAAATCGCCGATTTTGCGATAAAGCATCCAAAAGTGATAATTATGCTCCTTATTATATTGATCGTGTTTGGATTGATAGCCGCGTTTTCATTAAGGCGCAGCCTCATCGCGGACATGAGCATGCCGACAATCGTTGTTATCACAACATGGCCGGGAGTCGGACCTGCCGACATCGAACGCGAAATTACAAATCCGCTTGAAGAAGAACTTGGCACGCTGACAGGCCTTAAACTGATGTCTTCAACCTCAAGAACTTCTGTGTCTGTGATCGAGTTACAGTTAGGCTACAACGAAAGCGCGCATGACAGATTGTACGAAATTCGCGAGAAGATCAACAGCGCGATGGGCAGGCTCCCAAACGATCTTCCTTCTCCGCCGAGGATTGTCCAGTACAGCACGTCGGAACTTCCCATCATGACGATCATCGTAAGCGGCGAAGGAAGCAGAAGCGAATTGTCCGCGTTATGCGAAGATGACATTATTCCGGCTCTTTCGCGCGTTTCAGGCGTAGCGAATGCCCGCATTAACGGAGACGCGAAAGATATAGTAGAAATTAACGTAGACCTTAACCGCCTTAACGCGCTAAAAATTCCTCTTCTTGATATCGCGCAGGTAATTCCCGCAAGTAATCTCTCTCTTCCCGGCGGCAGCGGCATTTATCAGGGGTACAATTTAAATATCAGAACCGACGGACGTTATACCACACTTAGCGATTTTGAAGATCAGGTATTGTCCTTTAAGGACGGACAGTTTATCAGATTAAAAGACACAGCGGATATCTCAATAAAAGAAGATCGAAGAACCAATTATGTAATCTCAGGCGGAGAGGATTCACTTGCGGTTTCCATCATGAAACAGCATGACGGCGACAGCGTAAAAATAAGCGCGGATATTAGAGCCATACTTGATAAAATGGAAGCCGATTATGGAGGTTCTCTTTCATTTTCATATATCAAGGATGATGCCGTAAATATTTCCATGTCGGTCAATTCGGTTTTGCGCTCGGCTGTATCAGGCGCTATTCTCGCTGTGCTTGTCCTCTTTTTATTTTTGCATAACACAAGCACAACTTTAATGATAAGTTTCGCCATACCATTGTCGATTCTTTTCACGCTGCTTGGTTTGTGGGTAAAAGGATCAAGCCTTGACCTTGTAACCCTCGGCGGAATAACCGCGGCGATTGGCATGGTCATTGACGCTTCCATCGTAGTTTTGGAAATGGTACAGCGGCATTTTGACAAGGGAAAATTGACAGCCGCCGAAGCCGCGTCGCTCGGCGTACGCGAAACAGGACAGGCTGTTATCGCCTCCATGACGACAACTCTCGCCGCGTTTTTTCCGGTTTTGTTTTTAACTGGATTAGCCGGAATTATTTTAAAAGATGTCGCGTGGACGATGATTTTTTCAATCTTTTTCTCCATGATGGTGGCAATTGTCGTTATTCCGTTCCTGTGCGCCCTATTTCTTAAAAAAGAAGAGGAAAAGGGGATTGGAAATAAAATTTCAGCTAACATAGAAAAAATTATGGAAGCTGTTAACCGCGGCTACAAACGTTTATTAATTAGCGCGATAAATAACAAATTTTCTTTTATTGCGGGAACTCTTGTCCTGTTTGCTTTAAGCATCCTCTCCATCCGTTTTCTTGGTTTTGAATTTCTTTCGCAGACAGATATGTCGGAAATTGTGGTAAGCATTGAAACTCCCGGCGGTTACACGCTGGAAATGACGCGTGACAAAACTCTGCTTCTGGAAAAAGCGGTAAAAGAAATTACCGGGGACATTCTAGATACAACGTACTTTATTGTCGGTCAAGGCGGAGCTTTCGCGATGGGAAACGAACCTAACAGGGCATACGGAACGATAAAGTTAAAACGTCCTCGTGAACGAAACCGTAAAAACAGCCATGTTGTCGACATTGTGAACGAGCTTCAGGAAAATATAAAACGGATGATTCCCGATATACAGGCGGATTTCCGCAATGGCGGCCTTTCCAATCTTATGTCGATGGCGACAGGCGGAGAAGGTCTGGTCGTCAATGTATATGGAACAAAACTTGATACCGTTGTAAACGCGGCGCAGCAAATACGGCAGTACATGGAGAAAGATCCGAATGTAACAAATACGGATGTTAATATTCGTTTTAACCAGCGCGAAATGAACGCGCGTCTTATTCATCAGTACCTCGGGCTTTTGGGTCTTTCTTCATACGAGACCGCGCTCGCCAACCGTATTGTGTTTAACGGTATTTCGCTTGGTACTTTTTACGGTCAGGACAGAAATTATCCGATAGAGCTGCGGACAAATCTCGGCGAAAGCAACATACCAAACGATGTCCTATACTCGCTTGGAATCAACACAAGAACGGGAAGCCAGGTTTCATTCGCGAATTTCGCCGAGCTTGAAATCGAGGAATCACTCTCTCAGATTAATCACAGAAACAAATCGCGCTCTATTACAGTAACCGCGAATTTAAGGGACCCCAATGTCCGCGAAAGCACCCGCCGCCTTGAAACGCTTCTTAACGCTCAGGGAATTGTCCCGGGCGCTTCATGGGAACTTGGCGGAACCGCCGCAGAAATGTTATCGTCCTTTCAATCGCTTATAATCGTGCTGGCTCTCGCGCTTTTCCTTGTTTACTCTGTTATGGTAATACAGTTCGAGCGTTTTACACAGCCGTTACTCGTCATGTCATCCATTCCTTTTACATTGATAGGAATCACAGGAGGGCTTTTGATTTTCGGCTCATCTTTAAATCTCGTTTCCATCATGGGCATCATTACCCTCGCCGGCCTTGTTGTGAATAACGCCATCATTCTTATAAGTTACATAAACCTGTTACGCGGCAATTACGGACTGGAGCTTGAAGACGCCGTGATAAACGGAGCGGTTTCCCGGCTAAAACCAATTTTAATGACAACTGTTACAACGCTTTTCGGCGTTATCCCGCTTTCAATGGCAACAGGAGAAGGTTCCGAAGTTTACGCTCCGCTTGGACAGAGCATCTTCGGCGGCCTTTTCAGCTCTACATTCATCACATTATTTTTTATACCTGTCGTGTATCTCCTTCTTGAGAAACGCAGAAAAGCGTCTGATACGGAATTAAAAAGTTTTAATAATTAGTCAGCATACTCAATAGCGGCGGCGGCAAAACCGTTTTTTATTTTATTAAAAGTATTGATAAGCGCAGGATCAAAATATGTGCCGGATCCGTTATTTATAATCTGCGCCGATTCATCGGCGGTGTAGGAATTTTTATATGGCCTCCGCGAAATCAAGGCATCGTATACGTCGGCAATTGCCATCACACGCCCTTCAAGAGGAATATTTTCTCCCGCAAGACCATTGGGATAACCGGTACCGTCCCATTTTTCGTGGTGAGTGCCGGCAAACAATTTCGCGTGATCAAGAAAACCTGTAAATTCCGTTGTCTGCTCTATCTTCTCGATTATCTCTACTCCTTTTTTAGCGTGAGTTTTCATCACTTCCGTTTCTTCATCCGTGAGTTTTCCGGCTTTATTTAGAATAGCGTCGTTTATAGCGATTTTTCCGATATCGTGAAGCTGCGATGAAAGCATCACTTCATTCATGTCCCATAACATCAATTCATCTGCGTAAACTCCGTCCTCCAAAAGCTGTTTCGTAAGTATTCCAAGATATATCTGCGTACGGCTTATATGCCGTCCTGTGACGATGTCGCGGAATTCCACAAGTTCCGCCATGTTGCTGATAATCGCGTTCTGAAGCCCGAAAACCTGATGCGTTTTTTCTTTAACTATTTTTATAAGATTATCATTTAACTCCTGCAAACTCTTTTTTTGTTTCTGCATTAAAAGATGATTTTCGATTCGTTTTAGTAAAAGCGCGGAAGCAAACGGTTTTGTCACATAATCGATCGCGCCAAGATTAAGTCCGTCATACTCGTCCGATTCCGATGCCTTGGCGGTAAGAAAGATTACGGGAATATCCGTATATTGTTTGTCCGCTTTAAGCAGTTTTAAAGTTTCATAACCATTCATACCGGGCATATCAATATCAAGAAGGATCAAATCGGGCATTACATGCGTTAAAAATACAAATAATTTATCGGCGGAAGGCAGCGCGAAAACCTCGTAATATTCGCACAGAATACTTTTCCCCAATGTCAAATTCGCCCTGTTATCGTCAACCAGCATAATTTTCTCTTTTTTGTTTTCGGGCATAAATTCCTCTATATAGTATTCTATATTGTTAATTCCGGTTTGGCAAAGAAATAAAAAAGATAAACTTTTTCACTTATAAAATATTTTACTTATTGTTACATGACGCAGTTAACATATAATTATTTAAATAATTATCGCAAATTACCCCCTGATTTAACTTTACAATACATATAATATGTAAAACACTTAACTAACGGTTAATTTAAACGAAATATAATCATTTAAACGTTAATATATTTTTATTTAACCGCTGATTGCCATTTATATGGATTGATGATTAAAACAAATTATGTTATATTGAATTCATTAAAATAGAATATGTAAAAACAAGCGGTGAATTATGCTTATAGAGAATTGTATCGACAATGGAGAAGAAGGCATTATTCAAAGCGGCGATTATATGGATCGTCCCCGAATTCACGCTTTAATGAAAAAAGCTGTCAGTTATCCTGTAATAGTCGTATGCGCTCTCTGCGGTTACGGTAAAACACACGCCGTTTATTCATTTTTAAAGCAATATGACGCCCGCGTAACATGGCTGCGAATCAGTGAAAACGATAATTCAACGGATTTTTTCTGGAAAAATTATTCAAATCAGGTGTCGTTACGCTGGCCTGAAATCGGTTTCCGTCTTGAGGAAATCGGGTTTCCTGAAAGCAACGAAGCGTTTCTAAAATACAACGCGGTAAGGCTTGAAGCGGGTTTATTGCCGGGAAAACATATAAGGGTATTTGATGATTTTCATTTATTGCAAAATACAGAAGTGCTCAAGTTTTTTGAACGCAGTCTTAATAAACTGCCTTCCAACCTGACATTAATTTTGATTACGCGCACAATGCCTGAAATAAACCTTGTCGGTATGATGATGCGGGAGAATGTATTTACAATACAGGAAGACGCGCTTCGTTTTACAGAAGAAGAAATCGTAAAATATTTTAATCAATATAAATATCCTTTAACGAAAGAAGATACGCGTAAAATATTCAATGATACGCAAGGTTGTGCTTCCGTCGTCAATTTGATCAGGCGTTCTCTCTCGCAGGATCAAAAATACGATAAATTCATCTTTGAAGCGGTGAAAAAAAACATTTTTCGCAAAATCGAAGTTGATATTTCAAAAACCGCGTCAGAAAAATTACGCCGCTTCCTTCTTCGTGTTTCGCTTATTGATAATCACGCTTCAGGCCTTGTTAAATCTCTTGTTCCTGAATCATGCGCAGATGACGGTTTAATCAGAGAAATGGAGCGGCTTAACGCATATATCCGTTATGATTTTATTACAGATACGTACATGATTCAGAATTTATTCCATGATTACCTTAAGCAGACACAAGAGCAAGTTTTGACAGATAACGAAAGAAAAGAAACATATCAAGCCGCCGGGTTATGGTGCGAAAAAAACGGCTATCATACAGACGCGCTTTTTTATTACGAAAAATCCTGCGATTATGACTCAATTACGCGAAATGTCGCATCATTTAATGTGCAAATGCCGTGGGAAATGGCTTTAAACGCGCTTGAAATATTAGACCGAATACCTGAAAATGTGAAATCTCAAAATCCGATTTTTCCGTCAATGTATTTAAAATTAAAAATCAATCTTGGTCATTTTGACGAAGCCCAGACGCTTGCTCAGCGTTATGCGCAAGAATACGAAGCGCGTGATGACACCCCCGAAAGAAACCGTGCGTTATGCGCCATTTATACTTTTTGGGGATTACTGCGGATGAAGATGTGTACATACACTGATGTATATGATTTTGATATTTATTTTAAGAAGATAAGCCGGTATTATAATAAAAATCCATTCAAACTTATAGGTCCTTATAAAGAGTTAACAGCAGGCGCGTGGGTATCTAAAGTCGGAACTTCAAGACAGGGAGCCATGGATGAATACATAGCGGCAGTGTCCCGCGTTTCATCCAGTATTTCGCATGAACTTGCTCCTTATTATGAAGGACTTGAGGATCTTCTGCGCGGCGAACTTTATTTTTACCAAAGACAATTTAATGACGCCGAGCAGTATCTAAAACAGTCAATCGCCAGCGCAAGAGAGCATGATCAATATATAACGCAGAATCTCGCGCTTACATACCTTATGCATATTCAATTTTCGGGCGGAGACTACGAGAGGGCATCAGGATCAATAAAGGAAATGGAAACGCTGCTTAATGAAAAAGATTACGGCGTACGTTATACGATGTACGATATCGCGTGCGCTTTTTATCATTTAGCTTTGGAAAAAAGCGACAAAGTACCGCAATGGTTAAAAGGAAATTTTTCGCCATTTACACATTCTTCTTTTCTTGAAAATTACGCAAACAGAATACGCGCGCGGTATCATTATCAGACTCATCAGTATAACGCGCTTCTTGATTTCATTAAAAATTCCCTGGAATATCCAATGATTTTATTCGGCAGGATAGAATTAAAAGTTCTTCAGGCTCTGACGCTTTATAAGTTAAAAAAAAGACTTGAAGCGATCGCCGCTTTTACGGAAGCGTATGATCTGTCCGAACCAAACGGGATCATCACCTCATTTACAGAATTCGGGAAAGATATGCGCACTCTTACGTTAGCTGCACATAAAGATAATACCTGTACAATTCCCAAGAAATGGCTTGAGGATATAAACCGCATTTCGTCGGCGTACGCTAAAAGAAAAATAAAGATGAAAGCGGAGTATACTCAGACGCAGACAATCCGCGCATCGCTGGATAAAAAACTAATTTAAAAACGGAGATATATGGCTATAATAAATTTTAACGGAAATGAAACAGGCAGTTTTCAAAGGAATGATGATTATTTATACCGCCCTCGCCTTCACTCTCTTTTAAATAACGCAATGCATTTTCCGTTAATTTTTATATGCGCGGGTTCAGGTTACGGCAAGACTTTCACCGTACAATCATTTCTTAAAAATTATGATGCTCATACATCATGGCTTCAAATAAATGAGCGTGATAATATACCGTCGCGGTTTTGGGAAAGTATTTCAGGCATGGTATCGTTAGCATCGCAGGAAGCCGGAGAGCGTTTTAAAGAAATCGGATTCCCTGATACAGATGAAGCGTTTGAAAATTTTAATATAATCAGAAATAAACTGGCTGAACGTCCCGGAAAACACATCAGAGTTCTTGATGATTTTCATTTATTAAAAAATGACGCCATTCTCGGCTTTATTGAACGGTTGATCATCTCTTCTCCATTAAACATAACGGTAATAATAATTACGCGCACAATGCCTGATTTAAATATGTTCGGCAAAATGATGCGCGACCGCATTTTTTCAATACAGGAAGACGCGCTGCGTTTTACAGAAGAAGAAATCGCGAAATATTTCAGCCAGAATAACCTGCCTGTGACAAGCGCCGATATACGAAATATTTATGATGATACTCAAGGCTGGGCATTCGCGGTTAATATAATCAGCCGCTCTCTTGCAAAAAAGCAAAAATATGAAAGATACGCGCTTGAAGCGATGAAAAAAAATATTTTCAGGCTCATCGACGCGGAAATTCTTAATACTGTAACAGAACCTCTGATGCGTTTTCTTATGCGCATCTCTTTAATCGATCATCTTTCCGCAAGCCTTATTAGAACGCTTGCAAAGAACGATACCCGGCCGCAAGACGCGTCAACAGAAGATGACTTGATAAAAAAAATGGAATCGTTAAACGCTTTTATACGTTACGATTTTAATCAAGATACATTCATGATAAACCACCTGCTGAGGGATTATCTTAGGCAGAAGCAGGAACAGGTTTTGACAGATAACGAGAGAAAAGAAACTTACGAAGAAGCTGCCTTATGGTGTGAGGCAAACGGTTATCATACAGATACGCTTTCCTATTATGAGAAATCAGGTAATTATAACGCGATAATGAGGATAATAATTTCGCTTAACATTCAAATACCGCGGGATTTAGCGGCTTATGCGCTGGAAATATTTGAACGTATGCCCGGCGAAGTAAAATCCGGCAATCCGTTATTCCCTTCAATGTATATAAAGATAAAAATAAATTTAGGGAAGTTTGAAGAAGCCCATGCCGCCGCTCGGCAATATTGTGCGGATTACGAAGCGCGTCCTGAAACGCCTGAACGCAACCGGGCGTTAAGCGCAATATACGCGGTTTGGGGATTACTGCGGATGAATATGTGCACATTCACAGATGTGTATGATTTTGACATATATTTAAAAAAAATGGCGGAATATTTTAACAGAAATCCGTTTGAAATCATCGGTACATACAAGCTGACATCAATGACATCCCGCGCTTCCATTGTAGGCACAAGCCGCCTGGGAGCGATGGAAGAATATATAGGCGCTGTGACGCGCAGTACGCCTTTTATATCCCATGTATTTAAAGGATTTCATGACGGTTTTGAAGACCTTGTAAGAGGTGAATTGTGCTTTAACCGCATGGAGTTTTCCGAGGCGGAAAATTATTTATATCAATCAATTGAAAAAGCGCGTAACAGCGATCAATATGTTACGCAAAACCGCGCTCTTGTTTATCTGATGAATATTGACATATCCCGCGGCGATATAGATGGCGCGGCCGGTAAGATCAAGGAAATGGAAGCACTGCTCAGCGAAAAAGATTACGGCGTACGTTATACGATGTATGATATCGCTTACAGCTTCTACCGTCTCACGCTCGGACAGCCAGAAGAGATATCTGAATGGCTCAAAGGAGATTTCACGACGTATACTCATCCTTCATTTCTTGAAAATTACGCGAACCGCGTAAGAGTCAGATATCATTACCAAATGCGTCATTACAGCGCGCTGCTCGCGTTTATTGAAAACGCAATGGAACACCCGGCGATTTTGTATGATAAAATCGAACTTAAAGTGATGCAGGCTCTTTCTTTCTATCAGTTTAAACGTTACAATGAAGCCGTTTCCGTGCTTACGGACGCTTATGATCTTGCAAAATCAAATAAACTAATAGCGCTGTTTGTCCAGTTCGCCAAAGATATGCGCACGCTCAGCTCCGCGGCTCTTAAAGATAATTCGTGTTTGATACCAAAAAAATGGCTTGAAGATATAAATCATAAATCGTCAACTCTCGCGAAAAGAAAAGCGAAAATGATATCGGATTACAGGCTCGCTAACAATCTGGAGAAAGGAATCAGGCTTACAGAACGGGAAATTATTATACTAAAAGATCTTTCTGACGGGCTGTCGCGCACTGAGATTGCGTCCAGTAGAAAACTATCCGTTAATACGGTAAAAATGACAATTAACATTATTTATGATAAATTGGGCGTGTTCAGTATGCCCGAAGCAATTCGTATCGCGGAGGAGAATAAAATCATTTAACGTTTTAGACGTTTATGCCGATTTCACGTCAAATTTAGGCCAATTTCCGCTTGAAATCTCAGAAAAACTCATTTCTTCAACTTGTTCTTGAAGCCATATTATTAACTGCGATCCCGCCTCATATTCAAATGATTCGAGTTGCTCCATGATCTTGTCTACCCTTGCCATATCATATTCCACGCAGGCTTCGCGCAGCTCCTTTAATAACGCAGGATCAGGTTTTGATATTAAAGGTTTTTTACGTTCGTTATTTACTATATCAAGAGCGCCGCTAATTGACTTTAAAAGATTTTCCATTATAACAATAAAAGAGGCATTTTCAGCTAACACCTGCTCTTTCATCCCGGCTTTTGCTAAATGTTCCAGATGTTCGGCCGCGGCTCCCGTCTGCGCCGCTCCAATACCGTAACTTGATCCTTTTATTCCATGAACCGCAATGGCGTAATCCGCCAAGTTTCCGTCCTCAAGATATTTTTTAAGGTTTTTAAGAAGCGGCCGCGTATTTACAACATAGGATTTAAGCACCTTTATATACACGTCTTCATTACACGCGAAACTCTCAAGCTTTGAATCAAGGTTTATGCCGTCTATTGTCACCCCGCGTAAACGTTTTATATGAGGATTATTTTTTCCTTCCATGCCGGAAACCTCCTTTTGATTTCCAGAATTATCTTCCATTTCCTTTTCTCCTATAAAATTATTTTTTCTAACCCAGTGGCGCAAAACCGAGTCCAGCCGGATCATGTCTATTGGTTTTGATATAAAAGCCTGAAACCCGCTCTTTAAAAGCATTTTTTCATTACCTTCAACAGCGTTAGCTGTCAACGCGATTATCGGAACATTCTTCGCGTAATCCGTGCCAATCTCAGAGCGGATAATATTCATCGCCTCTACCCCGTCCATTTCCGGCATCATGTGATCCATAAACACAGCGTCATAGCGCGTCTCCTCCGCACGGATCATATTTACAGCCTGCCGCCCGCTTAAAGCGCAATCCACACACAGCCCATACGGAGTCATCATTCCTTTAGCGATATCAAGATTTACCTGTATATCGTCCACAACAAGAACGCGTGCGTAAGAAAGATCCTCCCTTTTAAATCCAGCGCTTTGTGCGCGTTTAATATCTGTAAAACGCGCGTTCATAAGATTACAGGCTGTTTCCAATCCTATTGGAATATTAGTCAAGAATTTTTGCCTGATTCTTACCGAAATTGTCAAACCTTTGCCGTATTCGCTTCTTACAGTAATAGTGCCGTCCATCATCTCGACAAGATGCTTTGTTATTGATAAACCTAATCCAGTGCCTTCTGTTTTACGGTTTGTCTGCGCGTCCACCTGTGTGTAATCTTTAAAAAGTTTTGGAATATCTTCTTTCTTTATCCCCATCCCGGTGTCTTTAACCTCGGAAACAAGCCAAATGCTGTCTCCGTCCCGTTCAAAAGATATTATCCAATCCACTTCACCTGCATTTGTATACTTGAACGCGTTGGAAAGAAGATTATTAAAAATTTGTTTAATGCGGAGATCATCGCCAAAAAGCCGCACAGGCAGGTTCTCATCGACCGTTAGCTGAAACACTATAGGTTTTTCTCCTATGCGTACGATATTTAGCGATACGATATCATTTATAAAAGTCGGCGTTTCATATTCAACAGGATGCAGTTCAAATTTACCGGATTCGATTTTTGAAATATCAAGGATATCATTAACAATACCTAGCAGCGTCATCCCTGAACTGTGTATGTTACCGAGTTTTTCCTCAATGCCGCTCCATGCTTCTTGCGAAGGCGTTTCTTTCGCGTTTAGAATAATTTCAGATAACCCGATCACGGCGTTAAGCGGCGTACGCATTTCATGGCTCATATTCGCGAGGAAACTGCTCTTGGCGCGGTTGGCTTCCTGCGCTTCCTTCAGCGCGGCTTTCAGCTCCGTTTGAAGCCTGCGCGTTTCCTCCATCATTCTGTTATGTTCCCTCAAATCTCTCGCGTAAGCGGCGACAATAAAATCATTGTCTTTTTCTATACGGACAAATGTTATGTGACATGGAACAGGCGTGCCGTCAGGCATCTGATGCATCCATTCAAAATAATTTCTGCCTTCCTGAAAAGTTTTGAAAATAAGGCTCATCGCCAAATCCCGCGAATACCAGCCGTTACTTTGATATTCAGGAGAGAGATTGTAGAATTGATTTAAAAAATCCAGTTTACTTTTCATGCCGAATGTTTTAATTGTCTGCTCGTTACAGTCAAAAAGATTACCGCTCCTGTCCCATAACATGGAGCAAATGGGCGTCGCGTCCATCATGAGCTTTGTCATTTGATGCGCTTCCATAATTCTTTCAGTCTGTAAACTGTTAATTTTATTTAGCTCTTCAAGACGATGATTCTGCTCGGCGATTTTATTATACGGTTTTGCTATCTGCCCGGAACAAATGACAGCGATGGCGGCCGCTACTGCAAAGAAAATGGCAGCTAATATTAACAGCCTCTTTTGCAGTTTATCAACCAGATTCTCATGCATGGGAACGCTTAATCCAATATACCAGCCTGTTTCCGAAGCGTTAACTTTCGCGTAAGCGCACTGGTATTCAATGCCGCCAATGAAATAATTTCCAAGTCCTTTATCGCTTTCCATCATCTCGCTTAAAATATTAATTGAAGCCTGCGGATTAAAAGACCCTTGAGCATTAACGAAATCGGCGCGGGAAGCGACAAGTTCCGGCATAAAATGCGCGATTACGGTTCCGTATTCATCAAGCATGAAAATGCTTCTTGTATCGCGCAGAATATATTTTTCAAATAAATCTGAAAATATCATTCCGGAAATTGTTACGGAAAGAATACGCTCATCTTCCATCGGCGTAACTATATGCATAACAAGTTTACCCGTTATTTCATTACGCCTCGTCGTGGAAATTACAGTGCGTCCGCCGAAAGCGTCGTTAATATATTTATTTTGATCAAACCAATCAATCGAAGTCGGCGAATCGCCGTACATGGCAAGTATGCCTTGCCTGTCAAACATGGTAAACGCCATAAAATCCATGTACTCGTCAAGCAATTCTCTCATAACGATTTCCATTTCTTCGCGGCTGCCAATTTTCATCAGCTTTTCAGCGGCGATTCTGGCATCGGATTTATAAATACTGATTCTCATTGAGACGAAATCATTCGCGATATCACGCGCCAGAGACAGGTCTTCGCTCTTTGTTACATTCAATGTATTGCGGGTTAAAATAAGACTGGAGCCGAGATTAAAAGCGGTTATAACAAATGCGACAACAATAATAATCATGGCGGCGACCAGCCTCATTCCCTGCTCCTTTTTCGATTTTCTCCCATCAGTATCGTAAACCAGTAAATAGGTCAATGAAATACCCAGAATCGTAGAAAAATAATCGCAAAAACTGCCCCGGATTGAAACGGTTTTTATAAAACAGGTTAATATTATCAGAATTATGTATTTTTCTTAAAAAAACCGTGTTAAAATACAATATAAATGAATCTTTTGCAGCTTTTGAAAAATATCGCACCATATGTGCGTCCTTATAAATGGCTTATCTTCCTTGCACTGACGCTGACTTTTATTGGAGCTTTGACCGCGCAGGTCAACGCCTATGTGCTTCAATACACCGTGAACAGCATCGCCTCCCTTGTCGAGCAGCATAAAGCGCTGAGCGAAGGTCTTCATATTGTCGCGATTATCACAGTCATTCTGCTGAGTAAGGAGCTGATAAATATAGCTGTTTCTTTCGGGCAAAAATTTTTTGGCGAAAAAATCCGCATCATGATTTCAAAAGATTTCGCTCAAAAAATAATCGAAAGAGTTTTAACATTTCGTATGGCGTTTTTCACTGCCGACGAAAGCGGCTCGGGTAAATTGCAAACAAGAATTGATCAGGGTGTCTCCAGTTTGACGCGCATGGTGCAGGTTTTTTTTATTGATATTTTTCCGTTATTCACATCCGCCATTGTGGCGCTTCTTGGAATGTTTAACGCGAACTTAAGCGTCGGCTTTACCGCCCTGTGTATCGTGCCTGTGTATTTTTTAATAAGTCAAAGACAGGCGAAAAAATTAAAAGGCTGGCGGCGCAATATCCGCAGTTTCCGCGAAAATAAATCAGGCGGAATTATCAATATACTTGAATCCATCAGCGTCATAAAATCTTTTAACCGCGAGGATATCGAGGCGAAAAAACAGCTTGAGCTGCAAACAGCCCTCGCCGAAACGCAGATGAAAACAAGATCGACTAATTTTAAATTCGACGCGCTTAAAACATTTACCGAGCAGTTCGGCGTTGTAATAATAATTATTTTAACAGCCTATCTCGTTCTAACAGGACAGATGCAAATAGGAGCGATAATGCTCCACATTATGCTTTTTAATAATGTTACAGCTCCTATCAGGCAGTTACACCGCATCTATGACGAAGTAAACGACGCTTTAATTTACGCCGAAGGATTTTTTGACATCATGAACTCTGATCATCAGATTGAGCAGACAGGCGTTTATAAACCTGAAAAGATCGAAGGGAAATTCGAACTGCGTGATGTAAATTTTTCTTATCCGAACGGCACAAAGGCTCTGTTCGGCGCGAACATGGAAATATATCCAAATAAAATCACGGCTCTTGTAGGGCTTTCAGGCGCCGGTAAAAGTACGGTCATCAATCTGCTTGATAAATTTTATGAACCGGCGGAAGGAGAAATTTTTCTTGACGGCGTACCGTTACGCGATTATGACACAAAATTCCTGCGTGAGAATATCGGCCTTGTCCTTCAAAAGAACCACATTTTCAGCGGCTCCATCGCGGAAAATATATTTTACGGAAAACCTGACGCGTCTTATGAGGAGATGGTAGAAGCCGCGAAGCGGGTATACATTCACGAGCAGATTATTAATTTGCCCGATGGTTATGAATCTTCGGCATTACTTCTCTCAGGCGGACAGCAGCAGCGAATCGCAATCGCGCGGCTGTTTTTAAAAAAGCCTCCCGTCATTTTCCTTGATGAACCCACAGCAAGCCTTGACGCGATTGCCGCAGAGCAAATCAAGAACAGTCTTGACGCGATAAAAAAAGACCGCACGGTTATTATTATCTCCCACAGTATTTCCCAGTTTGTCGATGCCGAAATGATTTATGTATTAAAGCAAGGGCGCGTACTGGAAAGAGGCACGCACGAAGAGGTTTACAGTCAGAACGGCGCGTACAAGGAAATATTTGACGCGGCGGCGCGCAGCATGAATGTGGAAAGAATCAGCGGCACTCTGGAGAGGAAATAGAAATTTAAATGAGGTTTTTTAAATGATAGTTACTATTGTTTTAAGTTTACTTATTCTTTCATTATTATTGATATTTATTATCAGGAGTAAACTCCAGTCAATCAAACTAAAAAAAGAACATAAACGCGCAAGAGTCATGCTTGACACGCTTCCAATTGCATGTTTCATGGGAAGCGTTGACGGCGATATCCTTGATTGCAACACAGAGGCTGTGCGGCTTTTTCATGTAAAGGACAAACAGGATTTTATCAATCGTTTTGAAAAAGATCTTTCGCCTGAATATCAAAGCGACGGGCAAAAATCGAGTGAAGCAATATATAACCACGGGGTTAAAGCCGCGCAGACCGGAAAAAGCGTTTTTAACTGGATGCACAAACGCCCTGATGGAACTCCAATCCCTTCAATTGTCACACTTGAAAATGTTTCCTACGAAGGCAAAATGTTCCTCATGGCGTATATACGCGATATGCGCGAACATATAAACATGACAAACGAGATAGACAGGCGCAGCGAATTACTTAGAACTGTAAACAGCGTTTCATCAATACTGCTTGAGCCTGATATTAACAATTTTGAAGAGACTCTTTCAAAATCGATGGGCATAATGGCGGAAGTCGCGGGCGTTGATCGCGTTGTTATATGGAGAAATGTATGCGATGAACCGGCGGTAATAAGAGGCCAATCAAAAGAAATCGGCAGCCCGTGTTTCTCGCTCTCCTATCAATGGGAAAAAGACAATTTTAAATCACGGGCTAAAGACGGTATAGTGTCTCCCGATCTTGATTTCGGCATACATAAAGCGTGGAATGATATATTATCGCATGGAGACTGCCTTAACTCGCTGGTACGCGATATGCTTCCCACTGAGCGGATGGAACTAATGTCAAGAAATATTAGTTCTGTTCTCGCTATACCTGTCTTATTACAGGATCATTTCTGGGGTTTTGTCGGCTTCGACTGTTATAAAACGGAACGTTTGTTTAAGGACGATGAAGTTCTGATTTTACGTTCGGCAAGCAGAATGATAGTAAATGCCGTTATACGCAACGAAATGTCAGTCGAACTTGTCAGCGCTAAAGAACAGGCGGAACAAAGCAACCGTTCAAAAAGCATTTTCCTCTCGCACATGAGCCACGAAATCAGAACGCCGATGAACGCGATTTTGGGTATCGCGGAAATTCAACTGCGTGATGATACAAATAAACCTGTTACTATGGAAGCGTTCGGAAAAATATACGAATCAGGCGATCTTCTGCTTAATATCATAAATGATATACTTGATTTATCCAAAATTGAATCCGGCAATCTTGAACTTGTTCCCGTAAAATATGATATTCCAAGCCTTATAAACGATACTGTGCATTTAAACCGCCTGCGTTATGACAGCAAGCAAATCGATTTTATTCTTCATGTGGACGAAAATACTCCCATAAATTTGTTAGGCGACGAGCTCCGCATCAAGCAGGTGTTAAACAACATTCTTTCCAACGCGTATAAATATACCGATAAGGGAAAAATTGAATTTTCAGTTTTTACTGAGGATGACAATAACGATTCAGACGGTAATATCACCATTGTTTTCCGCATCAGCGACACAGGACAGGGAATGACAGAAGATCAGCTAAAAAGGCTTTATAATGAATACGCGCGTTTTAACCTTAAAACAAACCGCACTACTGTCGGCGCGGGTCTTGGGATGAGCATCACAAAACGTCTTGTAAATTTGATGAACGGCGCAATAGACGCGCAAAGCGAACCCGGCAAGGGATCAACTTTTACAGTGCGTCTTCCGCAAAAAAAACTGGACTGCGCTGTCTGCGGAAACGATGTTGCGGAAAAACTTCGGAACTACAAGTTTCAGAACAGCACAATCGTCAGAAAAACAAATTTTTTACGGGAATATATGCCGTACGGCAGCGTTCTTGTGGTGGACGATGTTGACACGAATATTTACGTCACAAGAGGAATGTTACTTCCATACGGTCTTAAGATTGATACTGCCTCAAACGCGTTTACCGCCATCGAGAAAATTAAAAACGGCGCGTTATACGACATTGTATTTATGGATCATATGATGCCGGGAATGGACGGAATCGAAGCCGTAAAAGTCCTTCGTGAGCTTGGATATAAAAATACAATAATCGCGCTTACGGCAAACGCTCTAGTCGGGCGGGCGCAGATGTTTTTACAAAACGGTTTTGACGGTTTTATTTCAAAACCGATTGACTCACGCGAACTTAATCTTTTCCTTAATGATTTTATCAGAAATAAAAAAACGCCTGAAGTAGTAGAAGCGGCGCGGCGGGAACAGCGGGAAATGGAAACAGTGAATTCGGATACACAGATACATGACATGGATTATTTGTCAGAAATGAATAATTTCTTTATTCATGACGCAAAAAACGCGGTAAATATATTAAGAAGCCTTAATAAAAAAATAAACTCGTTAGATGACACAGAAATAGGATTGTATACCACAACAGTTCACGGCATGAAAAGCGCTCTTGCGAATATCGGCGAAAATAATTTATCTGATTCCGCGCTAAAACTGGAACAGGCCGGCGTACGCCATAATTTTTTAGTAATGTCATCTGAAACAGGAACATTTATTAACGCTCTTGAATCCATGATAGCGGAAGTCAGACCGGGATCAAAAAACACGATGGCAATTACAGACGACATTATGAATAATCTGCGGGAAAAATTACGCATAGTTCAAAAAGCATGCGCGGCATTCGATAAAGACGCAATTAAATACGCATTGAACGATCTTAAACCGGTAAAATGGCCGCCTGAAATACAGGATCTATTAGATGAAATCTCTATAAACGTTTTACACAGCGCGTTTAAGAAAATAACCGCTTTAACCGAGCATTATTTACAAGAATATAAATAATGCTCAATAAATATTTAAAACTCTTTTTTAATCTACTTTAAACCGCGCGACCTCATTCATCAGAATATTGACCTTCTCATGATTTCTCGCGGTCAGATCATTTACGGCGTGTACGGCAATGTTAATTTGATCCGCGCCTGTCGCCATCTCGTTCATGCCGCCCGTGATTTCCTGAGTAATCATTTCAAGGTTCTTACCTTCTCTTATTACCTCTCCCGAACCTTCCTGCATTTCGTGCGAGCCGCCTTTTACCTGTCTTGTAATATCATTAAGGTTTCCGATAGCTTCCAATATCTGCTTACTTCCCTGTCCCTGCTCTTCCATCGCGTTGCGTATATTCTCTTCCTGGTCCGATACAGTTCTGATATGACCGTCAATCGCTTCGAATCTTTGAAGAACATTATTTGTAGACTGGGTAATCTTGTCGATAGAACCTTTTATTTTCTTTAGAACAGCGCTGATGGTCTTTGACTGCTCGGATGAATTTTCAGCTAACTTTCTGATTTCATCCGCAACAACGGCGAATCCCTTGCCGGCTTCTCCCGCGTGAGCCGCTTCTATCGCGGCGTTCATCGAAAGCAGGTTTGTCTGGCTTGCGATATTTTGCATAACAGAGTTAATCTCTAAAAGACCCTCGGACTCACGGGAAATTTCCTGTATATCGGCGGCGACTTCCTGCAAACCGGTGCGGCCGACTTCGGAAGCGGACTCAAGCGCGTTGACATTTTCCATATTTTTCATAAGGGTCTGAGTAACCGATTGAATATTGGCGAGCATCTCTTCGATCGCCGAAGAAGACTGCGCTACGGATGATGTCTGTTTATCGGTCTGCTCGTTAAGTTTTGAGATATTAATCGTTATCTGTTCCATTGTGGCGTTAGTTTGTGTAACACTTGCGCTTTGATTAATAGCGCGCCCTTTGATGCTTTGAATGTTAGCGGTGATCTCGTTTATCGCGGCGGCGGTTTCATCCATATTGGACGCGAGATCGGTGCCGATACCAGATAGATCTTTAGCCATCACTTTAATTGTATTAATGAGTTTTTTAATTTTATCCACAGTATCATTTAAAGAGCGGCTTATATTACCGATTTCGTCATTGCCTTTCGCTTCAATAGTTTTGGTAAAGTCTCCGTTGCCGATATATTCAAACACAGCCTCCATTTTTATAAGAGGGGCTGTAATGGATCTTGATACAATAATAATAATAACGGTGATAACGGCAAGAATCAAAACGCCAAGCACTATCAATATAATTATCATGCGGGACACAGCTCCCATTACGGTTTGTTCCAGAACAATGGTCACCGCCATCCATGCTTCCTCACTGCCTCCGACAAAGAACGGCTTTGTCACAACGATAATATTCGCGTTGTGCTCTTTAGAGTTTATAGTTGCGCTGAATGAAGTGCCGTTTCTAATCGAATTTACCACAGTATCAAGGTACGATCCGTACATTTCTCTTGATACTTCCCGTAAGTTTTTTCCCAGTTTAAATGTATCACCGGTGGCAACGATCAAACCGCCGTGACTGTACATCGCGGCATTACCGGTTCCAAACGGTTTAATTTTGCTGACTGTCTCCTGTATTCCGGTCAACTCAAGGTCTACACCCGCTACTCCTATTACCCGTCCATTGCGGATAATCGGAACGGTAACACTGGTAATTAAAAGCCGTTCACCCCCAAAAGTATCATAGTAAGGTTCAATGATCGCTTCCTTGCCTGATCTAAAAGACGTATTATAAAATGCGCTTTCTTCTCCGGGAGCATCATAGTCGGTGGCATATTGAAGTTCAATATTACCGCGATCATTGGTATAGAAACTTAAGAATCTCCCTGTGTGATCGCTTCCCAGAGTGTTGGCATACTGCGCATCAAGACCATCAAGCGCGTTGGGTTCATAGACAGCCCATACACCGACAAATTCAGGATTTTCCTTGATCAGGGTTAAAAGCATATAATTGATAAGGTCGCGTCTTCCTTCAGGGGGGATAACTTCATCAATATGAGCCGCAAATAATGAAAAAGCCCTGACTTCGTCCATTGGGACTTCTAAGAACGCTTTAACAGCGCCTGCCGTGACCTCTGTAACGTTTCCGGCATTTTCATCAACCAGATGCGTAATCTGACTTGATGAAATCACCGAAGCGGCAATTGTCAAACCGCCTATACCGACCAGGTTTACCAAAGAAATAATAGATATCAGCTTAATCCCAATTTTCATAATCCCTTCTTTAATAAAATGATTTTCGTATATTATAACCTAATTAATAAAAAAAATGTCATTTTTTTATCTGCGGGCAGCAGAAAACTGCTCCATTCCCTGCAAACCCAAATTTTTCTTAATAATATGCTATTTTTACCCGATTTTCAAGAGTTTTTCCTCATTGAACTATGAAATTTATGACTTATTTACCGTAAAATGTCAATAACAGGGGTTAATTCCGGCGTATTTTGCGCTTGGGGATAACATTTTATGAATAGTAATTAATAACGATATGGAAGAATTCGATAAAAATTTTATAAAAAAAGAAAAAGGATATTCAAAAACACAAGACAGGTTTAATGAAATATCTGGAATGTATGTGTGATGAAATGGGTTTTCATTCTCCCTCGCGCGGATTCGCCTTCCATTCGGCAGCCTCCTGCTGCCTCATTCCAGGCCGTCTTTTTTGCAAAACCGGCATCCGTGCCGGTTTACCTTCCGGTGCCTACGCAAACAGCGTTTGCGACGGCACCTACAGGCTGCAAAAAAGTTTCGAATCCGCAATATATTACCAAAAAAAAGGCTATCCGAGAATTACTTCTTGGATAGCCTTTTCTACTTGCTCCCTCGCGCGGATTCGAACCACGGACCCAGTGGTTAACAGCCTAGGGGATGGCTTGTCTTCGTTTTTTAACACTTCACGTAAGTGCTTATGAGATAAGGACTTACATACATAAGTCCGGTTTCATTATGTTAAAAATTCGTTTAAAAGTTAAGAATTTTGTTGACCATTTACAGGAGAATGGGTTTACTGGATAAGCATAGCAAGTGGTAAAAAGTGGAAAATAAAAAAAATACACTTTATTACTGATGGCATTAAGTGATAATGGTATCGCCTTCTTGATAAAAATCGGCTTTAATAACGTCGCCACGAGGCAAAGGCTGTATGGGGGACAAAATCAGGCAGGAGGCTATAATCTTGATTTTTATCCTCTTTCTTTGTATTGATTTTTCTATTATGCTTATTATGGAGAATATATTTTGTATATGCTTTATGAAATTGTAAGGGAAAAAGGTATGGTAAATGATGACATTATCGCGATTAAGGATAGTATTCTAGACACTGTGGGAAAGGATTGTGAAAGAATCATCCTATTTGGTTCCTACGCTTACGGAGTACCCAGAGAAGGTAGTGACTATGATGTCTTTGTTATCCTTAAAGACGGTACAGAAAAACCAATCTTAGTTTTACAAAATATATATCGTGGATTGGCACAGAATCCGAAATATAAAGCAGTAGATGTCCTTGCAAATTATAAAAGCCGCTTTGAAGCAAGAAGCAAATTGCCAACTATCGAGAAAACTATTGCCCAAAAAGGAATCGTTCTTTATGACTACGCTTGATTTGGCAAAAGAATGGCTCCGGTATGCAAAAAGTGATCTTAATACTGCCAAACATATGTTTAATGATGTTCACCCAAGAGAAATTGAAATATCCTGTTACCACGCTCATCAATGTGCTGAGAAGTCCCTAAAAGCTTACTTGATAGCAAAAGAGACGAATCCTCCCCATACTCATGATCTGGTTGAGCTTGTTAAGCTTTGTATCGACCATGAAATGTGTTTTATAACGATTCAGCCATATTGTATTTCATTAAACCCTTATGGAGTCCAAGTACGTTATCCTAATGAATTAGCAGTCGATGATAGCGTAGCCAGACAAGCTATTAATTATACCGAGATAGTTATTTGCTATTGCGAAAAGATAATAAATAATATGGAATAAATTTTTTATCTCTCAGAAGGATTTTATTAATGGGTAATAATAATACTACCAAGATAGATGGTAAAGCGGTTACTGACGTAAAACAATTATTCTTGTTACCAGCTAGTAAAATTTCACCTCACATAGAAGATAACAGTAGTACTCCCTTACTTGACGGATATATTAGGATATATAAAGATAGCGATTTTGTTAATAATGATAGTTTAGGTGATATTAACGTTCAAGTTAAAGGTCAAACTCAGAATGATATTGATTTTAAAGAGGTAATAACATATTCAATAGATTCAAATCTTCTTAAAATCTCTTATACAAATTTAGGATTATCTTTTTTTGTTGTTCGCATGGAGGCCACTAACTATACCCCAATCCAAGTTTATTATAATTTATTAACGTTTGAAAAAATTACTAAGCTATTGGAAGAAATAAACGATCAAAAACATAAATCAATACCTCTTGTAAAATTCCCTTCCCTTAAGGAATTTACAATAGAATGCATGAAACTAATTGATAATAAATATTTTCTTGTTTCGCAAATAAATAAAAAAAATACTGAAATAATTGATAAGTACATTGCTAAAATAAACGCGAAATCACTTGAGGATCCATGGCTTAAATCAATTTACTATGATGGAAAAACAATATGTAACAAACATCCTCTGCTCACAATATACAATGAATTAAACAACGATTATAAATTAATAATTTTTGTTGGCGAACCTCGTCTTGGAAAAAGTTACGAAATGCTTTCATTGTACTTAAATCATGTTAAAAATAAATATATTATAACAAGGTTTTATGAATTATCTCAATATCAGGGAGGGAATTTGGAAAAAGATCTCTTTTTATGTGATGAATATTTACCTTACAATATAATTCTTGACGGTTATGATGAAATATCTCCTTACCATATTAAAAAATTTAATTCTGAATTATATCGTATTACCAACAAATACAATGAAACAAAAATTATAATTTCTACAAGAGAAAGATGCAAAGATAACATACCATACATAGATAAAAAGACGGAGATATATTTAATACCTATTACAATTAACGATTTATTAACGTCAAGCAATGATAGCGAAGAAAAAAATAAAATATTATCTCTTGGCTCCGACCAATTAAAAGAATTATTTTTAATACCAATATACAGACCAATTATTAATGAAATTAAGGAAGATGAAAGCATCTATGATACATTAATCAAATTTGCTATTATACAGAATCGAAGCAAAATATCGGCAAAATACGGAGACAAAGCACTTGTGTCGGACGATGAATTAATCGAAGAACTCACGGCTATTTCTATAAAAATGCAATCAAGTAATATTTATTATATCGAAAGAACCGAACAGGAAAACTTATTATTTGAAACCGATTTTTTAAAAACATATGACGGACGATTTTATATTTTTTACAATAAAACCTATCAAGATTACTTTGTCGCCCTTTATTATACTAAAAAAACTATTGATGAAATACATTCTTTTTTCTTCATTAATAAAAATTTAAAAGTGGCTGTTATTGATATTTTTGTTATATTTTATGATCTTGTTAGGTATAATAACAAAATATTATATGATGAATTATTTAATAAATTGGAATCAATTTCAATAGAAGCATTTTTAATTACGGATTTATCATTAATTCCTGAAGATTCTCGTTATGACTATTTTATTGAAATTCTTGAAAATAGAAATAAGAATAAAAAGTATATATATTACGCCCGGTCCAGACCGGAATTTGGTCCGTTAAAAAATGTATCAAATATGGCGAAGAAAATGCAAGAATTGCTGCCTTCATCAAAACGAAAAAATGCCTTTAATGTTCTTAAAGAAAATATAAGAAAATATCTGGAAGCTCCTGATGCTGATACCCTTATCAGTTTTGCTAATTCTATTATTTTAATTAACAGGTATTCTGATATTTTATGGGAAGAAGATGATTTAGAATCGCTCAAATATTTATCTAAAGAAATAATAAAATTTTTTCTTTATAATGAAATTGCATGGAAAATTAAAGAATTACTTACTTATCATTCTATTATTTTATGGTATAAGGATTATTCATGGACAGAGAAATGGACTGTGGATGAATGGGAAAGTTTTTTTAAAAATATATTAAAAAATGATAATTCTCTTAACTCGATTATAAACACAGATATGGAATTTACCTTTAAAATAGCTGTATTTAACAGTTTTCATGAAACAACTGAGATACAAACTATTTTAAAGCCTATTTTAATTTATTCAATAGAAATAAATAAAAAAGTATCAAAAGGAACAATAGATATTATATCGGAAAATATAACAGATGATGATGTTTATCCGGTTGTACACATTGATCATTATTTATGGGTATTTTATGAAATAATAAAAAAAATTGACGTTTCACTTGATATAATTTTGGAAACATTAATATTTTCCATAAATAAACAATCTAAACAAGATTTTTTTGGAATACATAATCCAATAATAATATTGGAAAACAAACTTTATGATAAAATAGACCAGCTTACCGCTGAACAATATAAGTTATTTTCTGAATATTTTTTGCATAGAAATACACTTCATGATATACATAGATTCTTTGAGATTGCTAATTTAGAACATTTTGACAACTTAAAAATATATTTGTTAAAAAAGATAAATGATGAAAAAGTAACAATATCTCAATGGATATTAGAAAGTTTATTGGCTAAGCTGCTCAATTTATCTGATGTTAACAAAGCCAAAAAACAGTTTGATATTATTAAAGAAATTTATAAAACAGAAAATAATATTGGTATATATAAAGGTATAATATATATGATTAATCTTAATATAAAGCATATTTTACATGATAATGATAAAATAAAAAATGATTATCAATATCTATTCGCAGATCATATAGAAGCAAAAAAAAAACATAATGAACAAAAAATAAAAACAAAAGAAAAAATAGATAAGATGCAAAATAATGAAATTAATTTAGTTTTAGACAATGACGCAATCTTGGAAGAACTATCAAAAGCAGTTGACTATTTGAACAATCCTGACAATTTAAATGAAAATAAAACCTTTATAGGGAAGGTACGCTCTTTAGAATCAGAACATATTCTCAACTGTTTGGAATATAATTTCGGGAATGAATATAAATCACCGCCTATATTTTCAAAAACGGTATTGTTCATTATAGAATATTTTATAGGTGCAAATTATTTAGAAAATACTATTAATAAAACTGAAATTTTAAAATACGTAAAGAAATGGCAAGCAGAGCCATTCTATATATTTTTTTATTGGATTTATATTAAGCAGTATGCCGGTGATTTACTTAAACAGGTATTTAATCAAATAAATAAAAAAGAAGAACTCAAAATAATATTATTAGATAGTATGAAAAATGAAATACCAGAAAAATTTAAAAATAAAAAAATCAATGATTTTGATGGTATGAAGAGTACTCATTGGTTATCGCCATTTCTTTATTATATTAAATATTTAATGGATAATAAAATTCCCGAATACGTGAGCAAGGATGACGCACTGAAATTAATCGCTTGTGGTAATCCATACGGCGAACACGCGATGATGAGTTATAGCGTTAATCTTGCATGGTTTGAAGATTTATTCATCGATATGATTTCCCAATCTGAAATAGTCCAATATGGACTGGAAAATATTGATATGTTACAGAATTCTTTATCACGTTTACAAATATTTAATTATTTACTTGAATATTACGAAAAAATAATTAATAAAGATTTTAATACTAATATAAAAAATTACATAATAAAAAAAACAAGAGAAATGTTTTTGGAAGAAAATAGGACTGTTAGTTCCAGTGAATATTCTCCTATTTCCAACTTTTGGTCAAAGTGTGAAGAAAATCATGTAGATGATATATTCCCTCATTTTAATATTGATATAGTTTTATCGGTAATAAGAATAAATGATAAAGATATAAATTATCAATATAGAAAAACAATAATTGAATATTGTATACATGTATCAACCGAACTGCAGAAAAAAAGAATAATTAACGAAATAAAAGATGATTCGTCAGATATGGGTTTAACTCTTGACCAAAGTTTTGTTGTAAATCATTTTCTTGCCTCCATGGGCGATGAAGAAAATATTTTAAGTATTATTGACGGATACCTAAATGGAGATATAATAAATACTCCTGATATATTTACTATGTATAAATTTGGATGTTTACACAAAACTGAAACTTTATTAAACAAGTATATTGAATTATTATTTTATAGTACAAATCTTCCTGACAATAATCATTATATTCGCAGAGAGAAACTTTTCTCTCTAGCCCGTAATGGGATAGAACAAAATATATCAATTGAAAACTTTGCAATTTTTCATGATAAAGCGAAAGTACATATATCTGATTTGCAGAAAGAAAATAAATATACTGATTTTTATGAAGATTTTTTATTACAAATGGAACAAAATGTTTATTCATATTGTAAATGATTTTTATATTATGAAAATATATAAGTAAAATTATATTAAAAAAACGATGTGATCTGGCATTGAATCAAAAATTGCAATTCAAGTTAATATCTATTTACCATTCTTTGCAGTTTTTTTTATCATCTGAAGATATAAATGATACTTCAAATGGAAATATTATAATAATAAAACTAGGTGTAAGATCAAAAATTGACTGGTCATATGCTTTAAGAATGCGGCTCATCCCGGAGCCAATTTGCTCCACTAATTCCATATCGCGAAACACGCGCATGAGTTCACGGTTACGTGGCATAAAACGGCATTTAATAAAATCATTCTCACTTAATCCCTCAACCAGCCAGCCGCAGGATATTATTATAATTCTATCAGAAAATAACTCTACTAACGACACGCCTTTTGAGTAATCATTATGAACAATAACAATTTTTTATGCACTTCATACAGGGTAATTGTTGGAACTATAAGCTCGACTGTGTTTTCGACTATAGGAGCAATACTTGCGCCAATTTCACTATCCATTAGGTATTCGATCCAACAAGAGGAGTCAATAATATTCATATAGGTCTATCGGTCTCGTCTCTTAAATCCGATGTGTCAACTTTGTGCAATGTTCCACGCAATGCCGTTATGGACGATGTTGTTTTACTTTTCTGACGCTCCTTCATAAAATCATTCAAAAAAGATCCTATGGTTTCCTGTTCAACCATAGGTTTCAGAGCTTGGTATACATTATCGTCAACTGTTATGGTAAGTTGATGCATCATATTCATATGTTAGCATAAAAAAAAATGCTTTGTCCACGGAGTTTTTCCTCATCGGCTTATGAAATATATGACTTATTTACCATAAAATGTCAGTAACAGGGGATATTTCCGGCGCATTTTGCTCTTGGGGATAACATTTTTTAAAGAATTAGATTTTGTAGTAACATGAAACCAATGACAGATTTTATGAAATATCAAGACGATAAAAAAGAGGTCATCCAAGAAATCATGCTTGGATGACCCCAAAAACTCCCTCGCGCGGATTCGAACCACGGACCCAGTGGTTAACAGCCACTTGCTCTGCCAGCTGAGCTACAAGGGAAGGTACAGAAACACCCTTAGGGAGTAACTGCGTCTTTTCAGAAAACATAGCAAAAATTAAAAAAAATGTCAAGGCGCAAGGGCTTGGAAACGGATTCCTTGCTTCATTTTTCTGTTATTTGCGGTAATTTTATAGGCATTTTTCACAAAAAAACCCCGAGGAAAGGAGTAACCCCGGGGAAAAGGAGAAATTAGGAGGAACATGAAACCACATTAGTCTGCTGATTATACAACCAATTTGAATTTAATTAGTTACAAAAATAATAACCGCTTTTAGGAAATGTCAAAAATATGACATTTTTTCAGATGTTGTCTAATGGTAGTTGATCATTTTAACGGCTATTTTGCGTTTTCCATTGTTCGATAAATATCTCATATGCGGCAATGGTAGCCGCCATAATCGTGTCCTGTAATGCGCCGCGGCCGCCCTGGTCGGCGCCGTCCATGATGTAAAGATTTTTTAAAATGCCTTCAATATCTTCGATTTTACAGCCGGGATCATTTTCCCTGCGGCGGACTAAACCTCTGGTTTCCTGATCAAATGTTTCCCTGTATTTTGTTTCCTGCCATTCTTTGCTTATGCCCATTTATGTTCCTTATTGCGTTTAATGTACCGATCTATAACTTGTTTCAAACCGACAGGTTGAAAAGCAAAAACAAGCGCGATTGGAAGAAGCAGCATCTGATCTGTAAGGTTGTCCTGATAAAACGCGGGAAGTAACTTTAATGCCATAGATATAAAAATTCCCGCGGCCGCAAGAAGCCAAACCAATCTTGACAGCGCGTCATATTTTAGCAGCTTCTGCGGATTTTTTGTAAATGCGTAACCAATTCCGAAAGGAATCAGCGCGAGTAGAAGCGGAGTGCCGAATAAGATGTTTATATTTTGATATGTATAATCATGATTTGAAATAAACGTTAAAAAATATAAAAATAAACCGGCAACGCCGAAAATAAAACCGCACAGGCTCACGCTGACACCTGCAAGAATTCTTCCTGCGTTAATTTTTCTTGCGTATAAAAAGAAGAAAAAACTGAAAATGGCGGATAACGCAATGCTGAAAGCGAGTTCCCTTGGCCATTGCAATAACGGTTTTTCGAGAATCCCGGGACGGTTAACGGCTTTCAGTACAGTTTCCACAGATGAAACCAGTTTACGCCTCTGTCCGTTAACATCAGTATAATAAAATTCATCAATGCGTCTTCCAACTTCCGCGGGAAGAAACATATCCTCCCAGATTGTAACAGGATTATCTATAACCTGACCCATCCAGAAATTTAACAGCCAGTCAACGGTAGGAGAAAACCATGTATAACGGCGCACATGATCCCTTAACGTAAAACCGCCCGTTTGATTTTCATATTGCCTTTTAAACTGCCCGTCCGCCGCAAAGTCGATAATGTCTCTGATTCTTGTAGAACAATTATCTTTAAAATGATGATAAAAATAATCCCTGTTCTCCGGAAGAATATTGATTTGCGCGAAATCCCTTACCTTTGCTCTTGTCTCGGGAGGAAGGTCAAGCGTGTAGATAACAATGCTGCGGTTTGTTTTTCTGTAAACATCATAATTCCTTTCTGTGGAAGAAACGCCGCAACTGTAATAAAGACGCCCAAGAGCAAAATTGGTAAAAAAATTTTCATTATCAAAGGAGAATATTCCGTAATCATAAAAATAACTTCTGCCGGCCGCAGAATCATCAATAATAAGGGCGATATGACCCCACCAAAAATAGAGAGGATCCCCCGGTCCTACCACGGCAATTTTTATCGTTAGATTTTCCCCCTGCGCAAAAACAAAAGCGCCCAGAAAAAATAGAAAAATAAAAATGAAAATTTTCCTGTTCATCGTAATTATTCTGCATTATCGTTTTATAATTTTCAATAGATGTAGAAAATGTAAATTGATCGCTTCCTGCCGCGCTGGTTCGCGGTTAATTTCATTTCCTACCATGCAGGTTCGCGCGGTCTGCGGCTTGAATCATTTCCTGCGGCGCAGGTTCATTGCGAGGTCTACTTCCGCGATGCTGATACCGAGGCGGGATGCGATTTCCTCGGTGGAAGCGCCTTCGTTGGCAAGCTGATCAATCTGCGCTCTTATCCGCCTGTTTGACGGATTTTTAGGCGGCTCTTCAATGTCAAAAAGCTGTTCCTGTTTTACAGCGGGAGGTTTCGCGGCAGGTTTTACTGCCGCCGGCAGTCCCGATATGCGGATTGTATCAAGATGAACATCGCGGTACGCGCCTTCATCCGGTTCAAAAGCGGCGCGGATTCCTTTTCCAAGACTTGTATAAAGAGTTTCAGGCGGGCTTGCGGTTATGCTATCCTGCATCTGTTCCAGTTCTTTTTTATAAGAAGAAATTTTAGCTTCGGCTTCTTCCGCGCAGGCTTTAAGTTTCATTATGCTATCTTCGATTAAAAGGAGATTTCTTTCTGTAGCGCCGTTAATATCAGCGATAAGGCGGTCTGTATCTATGCTTTGTTCATCTAAAATGCCCAATGCCGATATCCGCCGTTTAATATGCCAATTAAAATAAAAAAACATGATTACACAAAGCGCCAAACAAATAATAGAAACTATGTGTAATATATTCATTGATTTTCCAATACTAGTAACTGATATCTATTTTCTTTCCGAGGCTCGGATCGTGTATAATGTTTTTCGGTCCTTCGTTTGCCTCTTCCTCTTCTGCTTCTTCGTTTTCGTTATTTGCCTTTTTTTTATTTTCTTTTTTTTGCCCGCGCGCGCGATCCTTTACTTTCTCCGCGCCTTCTCCCGTGTTTTGCGCTTCATTAACCTGAGCGAGCAGTTCCTCGGCTTTTTTTTGTATTTGCGTTCCTTGTAAAGATTGTAAAAGCGCCTGCCCGTCCCTTTCGGCGAGCTGTGCTCTGCCTACTTTATCAACCTGAGAAAAAATCGCCTGTAAATCAATTGGAGCTATACCCATCGAGTCCCTTCTTCGCAAGTTCATCCGGTTCTTCATATTTTATCTGCCGGATGAGGCCGTTTTCGAGCACAAATGTTGTGCCCTTATACTCAGTCCTTATATCTTCCTTTACATCCCGAATCCATATTTTCACGCCTGGCCATATTTTAGTTGATGCCGATACGCGGCCGCGGGTCTGCATATGGCTCATGTATTCCTGTACTTTTAGAATTCCCTCGTTTGCTTTTTTTAGTTCCTCCTGAAGGATCGCGCGCCTGTCCATAAGTTCTTGCAATTGAAGTTCTTTTTCTTCCGGCAGCGTTTTACGCTGCTTCTTCGCGTTGATTAATGTCTGGAGGTCGAGCTTCAGATTATCAAGCTCATCTTCTGATGCGCTCCTTATTTCCTGGAGGCGTTCCAGCTCGACCTTACTGTGCGGATCAAAACCAACTTCGCAGATTGTTTCGGTGCCGCTTGTAGAGTTGCCGAGAACTTTGGCATTAATTTCTTCTCCGGCGCGAAGCCGTCCGCCTACAATACTGGCGCGTTTACCCATGCAGACGATGCTCTTTATCGCGTCAACCTGCGAGTTTATAATGCCGTCAGAAACTACAACCATGTTTCCGGCTTCCACATTAGCGTTCTCCATAAATCGCGACCAGATGGAGCGTCCCGCGCGGATCTTGCCGCCGTTCTTTCCGTTTATTCCCTGATAAATAATTATATCGCCTTCAGCGTCAAGTTCCGCTTTGGAAACAGTTCCCTTAACCTCGATATTACCTGCGGCTTTTATCGAGAAACCGTCTTCGACATTTCCTGTAATGATGATTGTTCCAAGGAAGATCGTATTTCCCACTTTTAAATTGACATCGCCCTCTATCGTAAGAACAGGCTCCACGTTTACTTTACCGTTCGCAAGTATTACCTGTCCGTTTATATCGGCTATGATCGTATCTTCTTCATCGTTGACATGCACATTGATCCCGGTAGGAAGCGGAATGTCGCTTCCGGCTTTCGCGGGGAGAATTTTTCCCGTAACGGTTTTCCCGTCAACGCCGTCTTCAGGCGGCATTTTTTTCGCGAGAGGCTGGTTTTGCACAACATTCTGAATGATATTAAGCTCTTTAAAGTTTACCCGCCCGTTCGCTCCTTCCTTTAAACGAATTTTAGTTTGATCGGTTTCAAAATGATAATGAATATAAGCGTCTTTACCGTTTACGGGTTTTGTTCCTTCGGCGACTTCGATTTTTTCTCTGTAAATAGGTTTATCAGCCAAATCGTGAAGAACATCTTCCTTTACGCCGTGATAAACTCTGTATTGAACCATCAGGCTGCTGTATGAGTCGAATGTTAAATCGGCGCCGCCGTCTCCCGGCGGAAGGACTGTAACGAATACTCTCATTTCGTTATCATCAACCTCGACTGATGCCATGCTGTCATTACTCGGGTTATGATTAAATTCAGCGACCTTTACATACACGTTACCGGCTTCTCCAATCAATCTTTCGACCATATCGGAGTCATATTCGTTTATATGTTTATCATATAATTTTTGTATCGCGTACGGCATATAAACATTTCTGCCGCTGCCTTGAGGCGGAGTAACTTTCATATACACGCCTGAGGGAAGGCACTGTACAAACGCGTCTCCGTCTTTGTTGATTATTACCGTTTCTTCAAAAAACGCTTCTTCATCATGACGTTCTTCCGCTTTTTTCTTCTTTTTATCCGAGGTGTGTTCATACGCGCGTATCAGCCAGTCTTTTTTCCCTGCGCCTAAAAAACCTGATGAGCCTCTTTCGATTATCTCATATTCAAGGCGGCGGATGCTTGTGTTAAGGAGCGCGGCGGCCTCGTTGACAGCGGCTTCCAGCGTGGGGCCTGTCGCATCAACTGCTCTGATTAAGCGGTCCTGTTCAAGATGCGTTTTAACGATTTCCTGCAGTTGGATAAAATCTACCAAGAGATGAACCTCCTGCGGCTGAGTATCATACTATGCCTTTTCTGATATTCGTTAGTTTCGCCCTTAGATGTACGACGGCTTTTGAGTGAAGCTGCGAAACCCTTGATTCAGTTACCTGCAGCACACGCCCTATATCTTTTAAGGTAAGATCTTCGTAATAATAAAGAACAAGTATTTTCTTTTCCTTGTCAGGAAGTTCATTAATCGCTTCTACTATGACGCGGCGGATTTCGTCATTAACCACCATTACATCGGGATTTAAACTCGACGGAGATTCGATGCTGTCGGCGATGGAAACCTTGTCATTGTCATCGCCTGAATACCACAGATCGTTAAGAGAAATAATGCTTGTTCCGGAAATTTTCTGCATGGTCTTCATGTATTCGCTTTCGTCCATGCCCATCGCGTTCGCGATTTCCTGATCGGAAGCCGTTCTTCCAAGATGCGCTTCCAGCGAGGAGATTGTCGTTTCAATCTCGCGGGTTTTCTGCCTTACGGAACGCGGAACAAAATCGATAAGGCGCAGTTCGTCGAAAATCGCGCCCCTTATGCGCGTAACGGCGTAAGTTTTAAATTTAACGTTTTTTTCAGGATCGTATTTATCAATCGCGTCGATAAGACCGAATACCCCGTAACCGACAAGATCGTCAAATTCCACATTATTGGGCATTCCTACGGCAACCTTTCCGGCTACATACTTAACCAGCGGGGCGTATTGTTTTATAAAGGCTTCTCTAATCGCAGGGTCCCGGCTTTTGCGGTACTGCTGCCAGAGTTCCTCTTCTGTTTTTTCAGCGCCTGTAACATCGCCCTTTGGGCTTATTGTGGTTCCCGGCATTCCCAATCCTTCCATTTATTTATCTTTATTCAATATTGTACTGATACCTCTCGCCAATTCCTTCGGGTCAAAATCACCCTGCAAGGTTTCAGGTTTGCTTCCGGCACTACCTGATTTTCTTTCCTCCGCATCATCAAAAGACATAACCGGCGCTGCGGCAAACGACGCTGGAGACGCCGAAGAAGCAGATGCAGCGGCCGGAGACGGCAGAACAGGACTGTAACCTGACGAAAAAGCCATCGCCATCATGTCCAAATCCGGCAAACCTCCCAATCCCGAATCATCATCGCTAAAACTAGGCGTAAATGACTGCCTATCCGCCGGAGATTTATTAAAAACCGACGTATCTTGAAAATTGCCGCCTCCTGTGTCCTGAGGAGAGAAATCCGCGGCGGGCGGTTTAACGCTCGTGCCGCTATTATAACCTGCTTCCGGCTTTCGGTCTATACCTACATTGTTAATTGGGGAAGGAGCCGAGCGCGGAGCCTCATGACCGCGTGGTCTGAAAACACCGGATATTAAGTCGTCAATATTACCCATTTCGTTGGGATCATTGGTTCTGTACAGCTCCGGAACAGCGTATTCACCGGTGCTGTCCACTGTTATAGCGCCTACATTTGAAGCCGAATCATACGCGTCCGCGCCTGAATCGTCCTCGTGAAACAAAAGCTCGGGAAAATAACTGTTTATAAGAAGATGCAAACCAAAGCCAAGCCCGAAAAAAACTACTGTAAAAATTAATGCCCGAATCATAATGTGGAGAAAATGTACGCCGGCCAGCAGACCCAGAGAAACTGAGATGAAAAATGCCGCTAATGCCAGAATAATGCCCCACTTGAAATTAGACATTGTCCGCGTCCTTTGACTTGAATAATCTCTTAATCATCGCGCCGAAACCGGCGGTTTCTCCCGGTTTATTCCTGTCCATACGGTCTACAATATGCTGAACGCAGATGCTCGCCTTGCATTTCGGATCGACGACCAAAAAAGGCTGCTGTCTTAAAACCGCGTGAGGAACGGAAGAATCATCGTAAATAAAGCCCAGATAATCGACTTTAAGGTTTAAGAACTGCCCCGCTATATTGATCATCCTTTCGGCGACGCCTTTTGCCTGCGCAGCTCCCTTCGCGCGGTTTACGACAAGTTTTAGCCCCATGTTAAGCGCGTCATATTCAGTCGCGATAATTTTGATGATGCCGTACGCGTCTGTAATCGCGGTCGGCTCAGGCGTGGTTATAATAACCGCGTCATCCGCCGCGGCGATAAAATCAAGTACGTTACTCGAAACTCCGGCGCTTGTGTCGATGATGATAATATCCGCGTTGGAAAGCGAATCAAGTTCCGAAATAAAATCACGCCTGTCTTCCTCGCCCATGTTGGCGATTTGCGAAAAACCGGAAGCTCCCGCTACGATCGAAATGCCGTATTCAGTTTCCACTAGAATTTCACGTATTGTTTTTTGTTTTTTTATCACATGGTAAAGGTTGTATTTCGGTATCATGTTAAGCATAACATTTACGTTCGCAAGTCCAAGGTCGGCGTCCATTACGATAACTTTCTTTCCAAGACGCGCGAACGCGAGCGCCATATTAACGGATAAATTTGTCTTACCGACTCCGCCCTTGCCGGATGTCACCGTAATTATCCTGGCCTTATCAGCCTGCTTTGCGCCGGATCTGGCAGACGCACTTGTTTTCGCGCCGTCTTTTTTACGCTTCATAATCTCACGCAGTTTTTCAGCTTGATCTTCCATGTAACCTCCATATAGCGCGGCCGGACGGCAGCGAAATAAAATCAATAATGAAAATGTGTTTCATTATTTATCTCCAATTAAATTGATCGGCGTCTCCCGAAGGAAAACGTTTTTCTATCTTTTCACGGTTTATATTAAAGCCGTCAAGGTTTATAAGAAAACGCACTACAGACGCTCTTTTGATATCCAGCGGAACCGACTGTCCGTCCGTGATATACGATACGGATTTTCTTTTTTCGGCAAGCGCCGATATAATGTTTCCGACATGATCTGTTTCGTCGAGTTTTGAAAGTATAACAGATTTATAGTTAAAAGGTTCAAACTGGCGCATAATGTCGATAATGTTAGAAGTGTTTGTAGTGGCGCTTATCACAAGATGGAAATCCGCGGACTTGCCGGCTCCGTCGAGAATCTCTTTCATTTCACCTAACTTGGAAGAATCCTTCGGGCTTTTTCCGATTGTATCAATAAAGAAAAGGTCGGTGTAATCGCCGTGGAGAGTAATCTCCCTGCGTAAATCCTGCCTATTAACGACGCACGACACGGGGATTTGCATGATGTCGCCGATTTGCTGAATCTGTTCCTTCGCGCAGATACGGAACGCGTCTATCGTTATCATTCTTACATCGACAGCGGGGATTTTATCGGTTCCGATTCCGTAGATGGCGGCGAGCTTGGAAATGGTGGTCGTTTTTCCCACTCCGGTGGGTCCCACAAGAACCATAATGCGCGGCTTTCTTATATTCGCGTCCTCTTTATAAATATTGATGCTCTCCCCTATCCATTCAAGAAGATGATCCAGCACGGTTTCCTGATTCTTAAGCTGATCAAGAGACAGCTCTTTTTGCATTCGTTCGATCATCCCATTAATATAATTTTCGGAAAAATCATTCATTTTTAAAACTTTACTTGCGTGAATAAGAGAAGGATGTATATCAGTGCGGTTATCAATTTTTCCTTTAATTTCGCTTAACATATCCAAAATCGCCTGGGAGGAGCTTTCGGCTGCTTTGTTTTCTCTGGCGAGTTTCGCTCCCGCCGCGTTAACGGCGTTGTTAGCGGCGGCAAGTGTTTTTAATTTTTCGATTTCCAGATTTGAAGCGTCAGACTTCGCCTGCGCTTCGCTGTGATGTCTGGGAACAGCCATATACGGGGAGTTTCCCTGATAATACATACTGCCCTGTTGTAAAAAAGGCTCATTCTTTTGCGCGTGGCTTTTATACTGTGAAGGAGAGAAATAAAACTCTACCTGTATTCCTCTTTTGGAAAATAATCCTAAAACGCCGCCTACACGCACTTCTTTTTCGCTAATAATGCGAAACGGCCGGTTGTATTTTGCCGCGATTTTTAACTCGCAATCCATCCGGCTTGCGCCCTGTTCAATGTACATTTCCATCCTACATCTCCGTCGAAGAATCTTCTATTCGTATAACGCCGACCGCTTCCGGAATAACTTCCGGCGCGAGTTCCGGGACAGATAAAACCGCCAAATCCGGCATTTCTCTGTCTGTTGAATTGCGTACAAGATAACGCGCCGCTTCCGAGCAGATAATAACAGGCATCCAGCCTTTTTCAACCTGCCTGACAGCCGTAACCGCATTTTTAACCGCGGCGATCCACGCTCTTTGAGTAATAGGATCGAGCGCGCATACAGGCCCCGACGGCGTATCGTTTTTACTCTCGATGATCTTCTGCTCAAGCGCTCTGTCAATCGTGAGCATCTTAAGCTTGCGATCATCATCGGCGTACTGCTGGCAAATCTGGCTTGCGAGAGCCTGACGCGCTTTTTCAGTGAGGAACCAGATATTTTTTGAAATTTGCGCGTAATCCGCGACTGCTTCCAGAATTGTGATCTTATCCCTGATTGACACTCTTTCGCGTAACAGGCCTATAAATATTTTCTGTATCTCCGTTATGCGAAGACCTTTGCCGTCAGAGCGTAATACTTCGTCAATAACCGCGGGGTATGATTTCCTAAGGTTGTCGAGTATATCCTGCGTATCCTGAAGACCCAAAATGTTAGCGGCATTGCGCCTAATTATTTCCGTAAGATGCGTCGCGATAATCGAAGGCGGATCGACTACAGTGTAGCCTGCGCGTTCGGCTTCATCGCGCCTTTCATGCGGTATCCACAGCGCGGGAAGGCCGAATGTCGGCTCTTTGGTCGCTTCGCCCTCGATCTTGTTAACAACAGTGCCGGGATCAATGCAAAGATAAAATCCGAGGCGTATCTTGCCCCGGCCGACATCAACATTTTTAATTTTAAAACAATATTCCGAAGGATCAAGCATCGCGTTATCCTGTATATGCACCTTAGGAAACACAAGTCCAAGTTCAAGACCGGTCTGGTTTCTGACGCTCTGCACCCTGTCAAGAAGCTCCGCTCCTTTCTCCTTATCAACAAGTTTGACAAGGCCGTAACCGAGATCGAGCGATAATACATCCAAAGGCACGACAGGCGGGATTTCCGCAGGTTTTTCTTCCTTGCTGCGATCCCTTGTCTTTGACATAGTTTTATTGATATTTTCCGCTTGTTCCGCAACGCGCCTCATCCTGAACGCGTTAAACGCCACAAGCGCCGCCATCGGAATAAGCACATACCAGGGGAAACCGGGCAGTACGGAAAGGAACGCTAAAACCCCGGCGCAGATCCAGTAGACAATCGCGGGGCGGGAGATGATTTGTTCCATCACCTGATCCGAGAGGCTTCCTGTCGCGGCGGCTCTTGTTACAACAACGCCCATCGCGGTGGAAATTAAAAGCGCGGGAAGCTGAGTAACAAGACCGTCCCCAATCGCGAGGCTTATATAATTTGTAAATACATTCTGTTCATTGTACATAACGGAGCCGATAATAAATCCGCCGAGTATTTCCACTACGATAATGAACACGCCTACCTTTACGTTACCTGATATAAATTTACTGGCACCATCCATTGACCCGTAAAAATCAGATTCTTTTTGTATTTGATCTTTTTTTCTCTGGGCCTCTTCTTCCGAGATGGAACCTGAACTGACTTCATTCTCTACCGCCATCATTTTTACTGTCATGCTGTCCAATGTAAAACGCGCCGCAACTTCTGAAACGCGCGTGGCTCCCTTTGTAATAACGATTACCTGCACTGCGATAATAATCGCGAAGATGATAGCCCCGACCACAATGCCTTCCGTGCCGCTGGTCCCGACGACAAAGCTTGAAAACGCCCTTATCATCCTTCCGTTAAAACGCGCGCCTAAGGTTAAGATCGCCCTTGTTGAAGAGACGTTAAGCGCAAGACTGAACACTGTAGACACAAGAAGTATAGTCGGGAAAATGCTGAACTCTGTCGGTCTATTTGTGTAAAGCACGATGAGCAGAACCATAAGAGAAAAAACAAGATTGATTGCCATGAGCGCGTCAAGAATTACAGTCGGAAGCGGCAATATAAAAGACAGCACCATTACAATTAACGCGGTTGCGGGAAAACTGTCCTTAAAAAAAGTCAGAATACCGGCGGTAGTTCTTCCTCCCGCAGACGGCTGCGCTAAATCTGCCATAAATTACCTCTCAAATTATTTTTCATGCGGCCTTCCTGTTCCGCCGCTCTTCGATGATGTCCCAAACTTTTGCGTAAACTAAAGTGACTGTTTGCCAGTACTTTATGGGGATTATTTCACCGACTTCAACATCTTCATACAAACTGCGCGCTAAAGGTTTGTTCTCCACAAGCGGAATGCCGTGCGCTTGCGCGATAGTCCTGATCCTTGCCGCCATCTCATCAGCTCCCATCGCCACTACCATCGGACTTTTCATTGTTTTCATATCGTACTGTAACGCAACCGCGATATGAGTCGGGTTTGTAATGACAACATCCGCTTTTGGAACCGCCGCCGCGATATTCTGCCTGAGCATTTCGCGGAAACGGCTTCTTATCCTCTGCTGTATCTGCGGATCCTGCATATACTGTTTCTGCTCTTCCTTTACTTCGTAACGCGTCATTTTATGTTTTTGCTCAAAGCGCCAGCGCTGGAACCTCAAATCCGCAATCGCGAAAACTAAAAGCAAAACCGAGCTAATAAGGATCATCTTAATCGCGATACCAGCGATCAGAATAAGCCCTGTATAAACGTTAGATTTTTGAAGATTTAAAATCTTTTCTATATCGGATGAAATTAAAATAAAAGCTACTATTCCGATCATCGCGATTTTTAAAAGCGATTTTCCAAGGTTAAAAAGACCTTCCACGGAAAAAATCCGCCTGAAATACTGCCCGAACTTTGGAACGATCTTGGAGAAATTTGGAACAATGGGCTTAACCGTGAACAGCCATCCGTTTAATTGCGCCATATTGGAAAAAATCGCCGCGATAAAAGCGACAGCCAAAATCGGCCACACAAGCCGTGCGAAATAACGCAGGAATATGAGCACAATTACCCCGTCTCTTACGGGATCAAGATCATTAACGCGCAGGAAAAAAAACCTGACCATTTCTACGCAGGTACGCAGCATCGAAGGCGCGAGAAAAAGCAGCGTCATCGCCGGCAGAAGAAGCCCGAGCGCTCCGACAATCTCCTGACTTTTCGCAACCTGTCCTTCTTCCCGCAGTTTTTTTAATTTGTATTCCGACGGCATCTCGGTCTTGCCGGGAGCGTCTTCGTCATCATCGGAAAACCACTGCAGATCAATGATCAACGGCGCGTTTAAATTAAAATTCAAGTATAGAAGATCATCATTTTTAATCATCAGTAACCTCCCTGCGTGATCTGCCGTCCGATTTGAGTGTAAAGAGTTTGGATGTTGACAAAACCGGAATCAATTACACGCGTAAAGGCTTCTATCATAAAAGGAAGCGACGCGAAAAGAAGCACGAATGCCGTCATTATGGAAATTGGAAATCCTTCGGAGAGGATATTTACCTGCGGCGCGGCTTTTGAGATAAGCCCTGTCGCGAGAGAAGTTAAAAATAAAGTGCCGAGTATCGGAAGCGAGATAACAAACGCGTCCATGAAAAGACGCGAAAGACCGGAAACGATCATAGAGACAGCGGGTTCCCTGCCATCGATAAGCGAAATTATGTTAATTGTCTGAACGGAACGCCAAAAGCCGCCGAGAAAAAGCTGATGAAAACCGCCCATTGTGACAAAAATTAACATGGAAACAAGATTGAAATATTGACCCATAAGAGGATTTTCGATCTGGGCGACAGGATCAAAAGTTTCCGACGCGCCGAATCCCATTTGCAACGTGAAGAACTGTCCTGCCGTGGAAAAAGCCGCGAAAATCAGCGTCATGTAAAAACCGATTATTATGCCGATCATAGCTTCGCCAGCGATAAGAAGACCAAAGCGCAGGGTGAAAGCCTCATAACGCAGATCGCTCGTTGTTCCGCCGGGAAGAGTAACAATGCCGGAAGGATTGTTAGCTGACATGAACACTTCCGCCGTGGGAATGACAGCAAACGCCGCCAGTCCCGCGAGCGCGATCTTCGCGATCTGGGGGACAGCCTCCGATGAAAGAAGCGGCGCTGTCTGTATCATAGCAAGCGCGCGAGCCGCGATCAAAAGAAACACAGGCCCAAATGAGAGTATATTCTGTAAAACCGCATTCTCAATCATAAAAAAATTTCCAACTAACCCCTATCCCCTAATTCCTATCCCCTATCTCCTAATTCCTATCCCCTAACCCCTAATCCCTATCCCCTAATCACCGTGCCATAATCGAAATTTGACTAAATAAATTCGCCGTATACTGTCCGAGCAATGTAAAACCTAAACCGCCGAAAGCAAAAAGTACAAGTAAAATAACTATCAACTTCGGAACAAGAGTGAGTGTCTGCTCCTGAATCGATGTAGTCGCCTGTAAAATCGCAACGACAAGACCGACTAAAAGAGCAGGCCCCAAAAGGGGAATCGCCATTTGCAACGTCATAAAAATTCCCTGCCGCAGGATTGCTACAATTTCACCTATACTCATCTTTCATTCCCCTATAAAAATGAACGCATCAGTTGATCCGTTAAAAGCCCCCATCCGTCAACCAAAATAAAAAGAATCAGTTTAAAAGGCATGGATATCATGACAGGAGGGAGCATGATCATGCCCATGGACATAAGTGCGCTTGCCACAACAAAGTCGATTACGATGAACGGAATAAAAAGAAGTATTCCGATTCTGAACGCCACGGTTAGTTCATTTAAAATGAACGCCGGAATTAAAACATAAGTTGGAACGTCAGCTAACGTTTCCGGGGTATCAAGTCCGCGCATCGCCATAAAAATGCGGATATTTTCCGGGCGGCTTTCCATCTGGCTGTACATAAATAATCTCAATGGAGCTTCCGCTTCCCTGTACGCGTTCTGCACGGACATCTCTCCCGCCGACAGCGGTTGAAGCGAGTTGTTATAAATCTGCTCGAACGTCGGCCACATAATAAATAAAGTAAGAAAGAGCGAAATGCCCAAAAGCACCTGGTTGGGAGGAACCTGCTGCAATGAAAGGGCGCGTTTTATAAAATCCAAAACAATTGAGACGCGGAGAAAACTTGTCATCAATATGATAATACTCGGAGCGAGAGAGAGAACGGTGAGAAGAAGCAGAAGCTGTAGCGAAAAGGCGACTTCCTGTCCTCCTTCGGGATTACGCACAGTAAGATCGATAAAAGGAATTACAGGAGGAGCCGGAGGATTAATAATATTCATCGTCCCGTCAACAGACATTCCGGGAAACGTTCCCTGCTGCGCGAAAGCGGTGTTAGGTGAAATAAACAGGGAAATCGCGAACAAGGCGGCTGACAGGCATTTTTTTATCATCAAAGCTCCCTGAGCCTTTCGCGGCGTTTGCGTATATTGTCGGCGGATAAACGCGATTCACCGGCGTTTATACCCTGACGGCGCAGGAACGACATAAAATCAGGAAACCCGCTTGGAGACAGCGCGTCTTTTTTTGAATCTTCAAGCAGCATAGCATCGATTATTTCTTTATCTTCGATTTCGCTTACAAGGCTTACTCCGCCCTCGCCTGAACCTAAAAGCCACGCCCTGCTTCCGACGGCGACAATGTGCGCGTAACGGTTTGCCCCGAGATGGGCGCTTGACAGAACTTTAAGGAAAGGATCTTTACTGACAGGTTGTTTTGCCGCGCGTTTAAAAATATACACAATGCCGTAAATGGCGGCCGCTGTAACAGCGAGGATAAGAATCATTCTTACAATCGACCATATTGAAGGGCCTGCCATCGCGGCCGGCGGCTGCGCGCCGCTTGAAAAAACCAGGGATCTTTCGGCTTCACGAAGCGGATCCGCCGCCGCGGGCTGTTCTTCTGTGAATGCTTCCTGGGCTGAGATTACAGGTATTTGGATGAAAAGCCCGGCCGCAAGAAGCAGCAGGGCGAATTTAGGCGCTTTCAGTTTTTACCCTCCCAGATCAAACTGATTCTAATTTTTTATTCTATATTATTTGAAAAACAATGGCAATAGGGCGTGTATAAAAAACAATTTTTAGCATAAAATTCGATAAATTGGCGATATTGAGATATATTTATTTTTATGGTAATATTCGGACAATAGGAGAAATTTATGTTTGGTCTGATTGGAAAGGCGGTAAAACTAGCCATTATTCTTTTAATCATTTTCGTGGTTCTGGTTTTCGCCGAAGCATCTATGGGCAAGTACATGAACACAAATGTAAACTGGTCAGGGTCAATAATCCGGCTTGCCGGTTCTCCTTCGTGGCTGGTAACGTTAAAGGACACAGTATCATCGGTAATTGACGGAATGGGAGGAGCGCCCGCGCCTGTAGTAGTGCCGAGACCGGCGGTTTCCCCGGGAGGACCGGCGCCGCAGCCTGCTCCGCCGCCGAAACCGGGCCCCCAGCCGAAAATCACCGATAATCCCGATATAAGAAACGCCATACTCGCCTCCGCAAACCGTTACCGCGGGGCAAGGTACCATTTTGGAGCGCAGAATCCTCCGTCAAGGTTCGACTGCTCCGGGCTTATTGTACAAGCTTATTATGAAGCGACAGGAACAACCATTCCGCGCACATCTGCCATGATGTGGGCAATGGGAAGAAGGGTGGATCGCACTTCCGTACAGCCGGGTGACATAATCGTATTCGGCAGGGGGTCTCCGTCCCATGTAGCGATATATCACGATAATGTAAATATGCTTCACGCCGCTTCCGCCGGAAGGCAGACGGGCGTCATCCTTTCAAGGCAGGATGAACAGTACTGGGCTTCGCGTTTCTTGGGTTATGTCACCTTTGTAGACGTACCCATAAATATTACAAGAAGCGCCGCGAACTCGGTTGTATCAAGCGAATTCCCTGTTGAATTATCAAACACCCTGCAAAGCAATAGCGATCCGATGCCGGCAGTGCTGAATACCGGGTTAAATGTCATTATTTATAATGATACAGGAGTGACCGACCGTTTTGATATTTATTTTCACAAAGCCGGAACCGACAGAAATAGCGGCGAGAATGATAAGATATCAGTCAGGAACGAGGACACAGGCGCAAGCAAGGTATTTGTCGGCACCGAAACCGGGCAGTACTACCTTGTAATAGCTAACCGCGCGGGTAATATCTTGTTTGAGCAGACGTTCATGTTTGAGGAGTAGGATAGATCAAGCTCTTTTAGCATCGCCTCTGGCAATAACAATTTGATAACCGGCCGCGTTTACGCGCCGTTCAAGGCATCCTTTACATTCGGCGGCTTCTTCGCCGGTGCAGATTTTATTGTCGTATAGCGCGTATTGCTTTCTTACCCCTACAGGCGACAGATTCGGCATAACTACATTAGCGCCCGCTTTTAAACCAAGCTCGCGGCCTTCGGGCGATATTGTGCCTAGAGCGGTAGTGGCGGGAATGAGCGCGTATGGGAACATTAAACGCAAAACCGCTAAAAGACGCAGCGTTAATTTTAAACTTCCGCTTTCAAAATCTTTAAACGGCGTGTTACTATGCGGGATATAAGGACCAATACCGATCATCTCAGGTTTTAGTTCCTGTAAAAATCTTAAATCTTTTATAAGGTGTTCTGTTTTTTGATACGGGGAACCAACCATAAATCCTGAACCGGTTTGATAGCCTATTTCTTTTAAATTCCACAAACATTCTTTGCGGTTTTTTAAACTCATGCTTTCAGGATGCAGTTTTTTATAATGTTCATCATCGGCTGTTTCATGGCGCAGCAGATAACGATCGGCTCCCGCGTCAAAATACGCTTTATAACTCTTATATGATTTCTCTCCGGCGGAAAGCGTGACCGCGCAATCCGGGTAATTTTTTTTTATCTGCGAAATAACCGCGCACAAAATATCATCCTTGTAATAATCATCCTCTCCGCCTTGAAGAACAAATGTGCGGAATCCTAACTCATAACCGGTTTTACAGCAATTAATTATTTCCTGCTGATTCAGCTTGTAGCGCGGTAAATCGCTATTCCCGCATCTTATGCCGCAATAATAGCAGTTGTTTTTGCAATAATTGGTAAATTCTATAAGTCCGCGAATGTAAACATCGGTTCCGTATATGCTCCTTCTAACGCGGTCCGCCGCTTCAAAAAGATGAGGATCGTGAATATCAGTTTCTAAAAGAGATAATAATTCATTGTCTGAAAGATTTTTATTATCTTCTAATTGTTTTACGATTTTGAATCCCCCGTTTACATAAGGTATCACAAATCATCCATGTGTGTAAGTGCGCCCTTGAGTTCTTGAATATTGACTTTATATATGTTATAAAAAATTCAATTAAAAGACCTTCATGTTTGGAAAGGAAACGCTATATGAGATTTATTTATAAAACACAAGGAACTTGTTCAACAGAAATTCAATTTGATATTAATGATGATATAATAAGCAACATATCATTCACGAAAGGTTGCAACGGTAATTTAAAAGCGATATCCCGGCTTGCAGACGGAATGAAGATTGAAGAAATAATTAAAAAATGCAAGGGAATCGAATGTGAATCAAAGGGTATAAATAAAGGGACATCGTGCGCGGATCAGTTCGCGCTTGCCGTTGCAAAAGCATACGCGGGCAATGGCGGAGAAAACACAATCTCGCTGTAATTACCCAAAAAAGCCAGAAGTTTTACGCTTTTTTGTATGCGCAGCAGTAAATCACGCACGTCTTTATTTTCGATATTCGCCTGTATATCGAAGTAAAACATAAACTCAAAATCCGTATCGGCAATCGGGCGCGATTCAAGTTTTACAAGATTGATATTACACTCGGCAAATTGTTTTAAAATTTCGTATAACGCACCGGCTTTGTTTTCAAGCGAAAGCATCAGGCTGATTTTATCCGCGTTGTCAAATATTTCACATTCTTTTGAAATGCAAATAAACCTTGTGTAATTGTTATTGTTATTCTGTATATTTTTAGACGAGGCGGTTAAATTATAAAGCGGGATGCAGTTTTCGGACGCGATTGCCGCGATATCAGTTCTTTCGCTTTCCGCGACAAGTTGAGCCGCCGCCGCTGTATTGGCGCATAAATTAATTTTTATATGATCATTTTGTTCCAGAAATCTGCTGCACTGCCTGGCTGCTTGTTCATGCGTGTAAATCTCTTTTATTTTTTCCACGCCTGTTTTAGTTTTTTGAAGCAGCATATGAGAGATGGAAACCTTTACGCTGCGCACAATAAAAAACTTATGCGTTTTCATTAAATCATAAACATCAGTGACAGAACCGGCGTTTGAATTTTCAAGCGGCAAAACTCCGTAACGGCAAAGCCCGCTGCCGACAGCGCGGAAAACGCCGTCGAAGGTACGCATATACATAACATCAGGTTGTTTAAAAAGCGCGTTTGCAGCAATCTGAGAATACGCGCCTTTTACACCCTGACAGGCGACATATGCTGTTTCCTGCAATTGCGGTTTTCTGCAAGTATTTACATCTATCATATAAATTCCGTTATATCGTTTTACCTAACGCTGGTAATATCCCGTTTAAACTGTTGATAACATCCGCGAACGCTTCAGGCGTTAATGACTGCGCTCCGTCGCATAACGCATGAGACGGATCGTTATGCACTTCGATAATCAATCCGTCCGCGCCCGCAGCGGCAGCCGCCAGTGACATTGGTTTTACCAATCTTGAAATTCCTGTCGCGTGGCTTGGATCTACCAAAACAGGTAGATGCGTTAGTTCCTTTAAAAGCGGAATTGCCGAAAGGTCGAGAGTGTTTCTTGTGTATGTTTCAAAAGTCCGTATTCCCCGTTCGCATAAAATAATATTTTTGTTTCCCCCGGACATAAGGTATTCCGCGCTCATCAGTAATTCTTCGATTGTATTCGCAAGCCCGCGTTTTAATAAAATCGGTTTATCAAGACGGCCTAGTTCTTTTAGAAGTTCAAAGTTCTGCATATTCCGCGCGCCCACTTGGATCACATCAACATTACTAAACAATTCGATGTGATTAACATTCATAATCTCCGAAACAATCGGAAGCCCGGTTTCTTTTTTCGCTTCATATAAAAGCTCAAGCCCTTCCGCGCGCAGCCCCTGAAACGCGTACGGCGAAGTCCTCGGTTTAAAAGCGCCGCCCCTCAGCATTGCCGAACCTGATTCCTTCACCTTTGCGGCAATGTCTAAAATCTGCACGCGCGACTCGACAGAGCAAGGACCCGCGATAACAGTGAAATTTCTGCCGCCGATTTGCCGCGCAAACGAAGACGGGCACGGCACATCGACAATAGTATCATCAGGATGAAATTTGCGGTTCGCCGCTTTATACGGTTCCTGAATACGCTTGACGCTTTGTACAATATCGACAGCTTTGAGCATATCGATATCAATGACCGATGTATCACCAATCAAACCCAGTATCGCAGACTGCTCGCCTTTTACGAGAGAAGTCTTTATGTTTAATCCTTCCAGCCAATTTAAAAGATTATCAAACTGCTTTTGATCGTGATTTTGTTTAAGAATAATTACCATTTTTTGCCCCCGGATTATGCCTGACGATTAAAAATATCACAAAATCGAAGAATGTGTATATAGGTCTAAACAAGATAAAAAACGTAAAAATTACCGGGAAATATATGGTAACTATTATTTTTTAAGTTTATTTTATTAATAAACCATGTTACAATGCTTGTAATTGGGGGAAATGATGGATTTTTTAAGGAAAAATGGAATTTTATATATTTTCATACCGATGCTGCTGTGTACCTTCGGCGCCGGTTTTTCCCATGCACAAGAGAGGCCGGACGCGCAAAGCGGCGAAGTGATTATCCCGGCAAATGAACCCTATGTCATTGATGAGTCCTTCATTGCCGGTGAAGAATTTATAGTTGAAGAATTTCAAACTGATGAGGAGAGCCTTTCCGGCGGAGAAACGGCCGCAGCAGAAAGCGATGACAGCAGTTATTTGTTTGTTTTTGAAGCCCAGCCTATAACTGTGGAAGGCGCGGTGCTTGAGCTTCGATCCCTTAATAATATTTTTCCGGATTTGTCGCGCACTCAGAGAAGAAATGTAATGAGAGCGGCGGGATTGAGGAACTCCTTTGAAGAAGGCGGATCTCCGATACTGCATCCCGATCCGAATTCAGGAATTGAACTTTACAACAGCTATGTTATTCAAAAAAGCCCGTCTCATATTGTGGAAGCACTTGCCGTAGTTCCGTACAACAACAGAGAGCTTGATATGCTGGATGTTTACAATGCTCTTGGATTGATCCAGAATTTAAGAAATCAAACAGTTCCAACCAGAAATGACAGCCAGTATCAAATTTTCAGCGAAACAACACGGCTCGAAAGCGCTCAGAACAGAAGGCCGATTCCCGATCCACCGTCCGCGAATTATCTTCCCTATTCTGAGACAATGTTTCTCCGTTTCAAAGACAATGCCATAGGAGAAATGTTTCTCCGCGGAGAAATAAATATAGGCGCATATGGGATTACCTACAGCCTGACAAATTTCAGAGACGTATATTTTTCGATTTTCAGGGTAATGAGAGCCGAAAGATTTTCAGCGATAATTTATCTTGAACCTATAACGGAAGGAATCCTGGTTTACAGCATGTCGGGAATTTATCTTCCCGCATTTATTGCCAGCAGATTAAACCTCACTTTTAATATAAATAACCGTATAACGGTAATAACAAATTGGATAATAGAAGGCTTAAGAAGGCAGGATAACGCTGTAAGACAGCCCACAGTACCCTATGCGGCGAATTGATTGATTTAAGCGTTGAACCTTAAATAGTCCAATCTTCAATATTCAATTCTTTTATCCGGTTAAATTCGTTTGTATTATTTGTGATTAATGTCATTTTTAATGATTTTGCATGTGCGCCTATTAACATATCAAATGGTCCTATTAAACACTTTCGATCTTTTAGATCTTTCTTAATTTTTCCATATTCCTTAGCGGCATTTTCATCAAAATTTATTATTTCAAAAATTGATAAAAATTCCATTAATGCTATACGATTCTTCGCGTTATACGCAGGATCCGCATTCTCTATTCCAAACTCCAATTCAGCCATTGTTATACTGGAAATATATAATTTATTATTTCTATTTTGCTTTATTTTTTCTATTAATTTATCGTTCTTTTTTTTAATAATAAAAATGCATATATTAGTATCAAGTAAATACATTAAATTTTTTCTCTTATTTGATCCATTCCTTGTGATCTTCCTTCCGACATAAAATCACCGGAAAAATTGTTTAACCCTTGTAAAAAAATTTCCCATTCTTTATCGACCGGAAATAAAATCACAGCTTCGCCGACTTTTCGTATATAAACATTTTCTCCATTAAATTGATATTCCTTTGGAAGTCTTACAGCCTGACTCCTTCCATTTAAAAATAACTTTGCAGTCTGCATATATTTCTCCTATATTAGGAGTATATACCATGATATATACCATGTCAAGAGATTTAAATCTGAGGTAACTTTTCCAAATATTGAAGTTTTGCAAGAGCCTCTGATTTTAATTTATTATAAGGGAGAAAAATTTTCCCCCTTATAAATTCCCCTTAAAATGGTTAAAGGGTTAAATAGTTAAAAAGCCCGGACGGCACGGACGTAGTTGTAGTAGTTCTTGTGGTAGTAGTACTGATCGCCATCGCCGAAATACTGACCCCACGCGTCAAGATAATCGCGCTGCGACGAAGACCAGAACAATCCTTCCGAAATACCTAAATGAGTTCTCGATTTATACATTTCATTTAATTCATCTATGCTTGGCAAAAACCAGTCGTTTAAACCGCCGCCGCTATAATTAACACATGCTCTTGCTGCAGGCGCATTTACATCTACAGCTAGAATCGCGGCTGTATTTGCTTTGCCTGTTCCTATTGCTGTTCCGGTTCCTGGTATATTTGTACTGGTATAACCTGATGATGCCCATGCCAATGATCCCTGATTAACAGGAGCGGCTTCAAGATAACGCCAGCCATCGGAAACGCTTCCCTTGTCGTAAAATACTATTCCGCCGCCCGGACCTGTACTTCCTATTGAAAAATCATAGACAATAAGATTTCCGGCGGATAAATTTGTTACCGCAAACCATCCTGTTGCAGCCTCAACATCAAATGTAACAGCATAGGTTCCTTCTGTTTGCGGAATCGCAGTACTGCCGCCATATCGTATGTTAGTTACAGAGCCGGGAGATACACCGCTTTTTGGTGTTATAGTTACTGCGGTAACATTTCCAGTTTGTTGATATAAGTTGCCAATGTTATAATCGGAAGCAACAGGGAGGATTCCTATCATAAGGTTTCCGGCGAATAAATCAGCCGCCGCATTCCAGCCTGTTGCCGCAGCTACATCAAAGTACACGGCATAAATTCCAGCTGTTTGCGGAACCATTGCGTTACCTGCATATCGAATATTGCTTATCGCCCCTGGTGAACTGCCGTTTTTCGCCGTTATGGTTACCGCTATAACAACTCCAGGCGCTTGCACTAAATTATCAATGTTATAATCACTGACAACAGGTGTTTGATTTCCGCCAGTGTTTCCGCCGTCATCGCAGACGATAAAACCGATTCCGATTATTGCAATCATTGCGATAATCCCCAAAATTTTCTTTACGTTCTTCATTTTTTATCTCCTTTGATAATTTGAAAGTACTCGCGTGGTATTACTATTTAAGTTACTAGGTGAAATATTTCTCGTTTATATTTATTCCCGAATAGCCCCAACCACGATTTATTTTGATAAAAGAACTTTTTACCCCCCCCTAATATCATTAATATAATATCATTTATATAAATACGTGTCCATACATAATATGGATAATATAAGATTATTAATAAATATGAAGGCAATAAGACCTAATTTACGCCTGATTTTAGCCACTAACTTGAAAAAACACAGAAAAATGTTAAATTTATCACAGGAAAAATTAGCTGAAATAGCTAATTTGTCATGGCAGACGGTTAATAGTATAGAATGTCATAGGACATGGGTAAGCGATAAAACACTGGAAAGCTTAGCTGATGCACTTAAAATTGATACGTATCAACTATTATTACCAGTGATAGATATAGAGCCAAAAACAATTAGCCATACAGAAGCTGTTAAGAAACTGGTAAAAATAAAAAGAGTATTTGATGACTCGTTCAATGAAATTGTCAATGTAATAAAATGAGGCTTTTCCAAAACTGCAGTTTTTGGAAAAAATGCCTTGTACATTCTCGCTTCATCGATTTTCAAAGGGAGTAGTTCCAAAATGTGTGACTAGCTCAATGTAGCTGTCCGAGAAGTAACCCTCTGGCAGTCCCTTTTTTAAAGAAAGAAATTCCCAACAGATCAAAACAGATAATATTAAAACATGAGAAAAGGAAAAAGCGACAAGATCACGTATAAACCATACGAACAAGACCAGCAGTACTTAATACCGCCGAGCGCAGATGAACTAATACCGAATGACCATCTTGTAAGATTAGTAAGCGAAGTAATAGACGAGATGGGAATAGAGAGGCTGTTGTGAAAGTATCAAACAGACGAGCGAGCCGGTATCATCCAGTGATGATGACAAAACCGTTTGTTTACGGGTACATGACAAAAACATGTTCAAGCAGAATGGTTGCGAAAGCAGCGCGAGAAAATATAATGTTCGGTGGCTTCGAACCATAGGTTCGTGCAGGAGGGCAGAAGCCGGATTTCAGAACGTTAAATGATTTCAGGGGAAAACTGCTCAAAGGGGTAATGGAGGAGACAGTAATAACAAATTGGATAATAGAAGGCTTAAGAAGGCAGGATAACGCAGTAAGGCAGCCCACAGTACCCTATGCGGCGAATTGATTGATATAAGCGTTGTAAACGGCAGCCATTATATTTAAATCGTAATATGATTTTTAATCCATTCTTGAGTATAAATAGCATCAAACGAACCATCTGCCAAACCAAATCCCAATTTTATAAGTTCTTCATTAGTACATATAAAATTAATATCATTTGATTTTAAGAAAGCAATCATAGCCGTTACACCAATTCGTTTATTGCCGTCAATAAAAGGATGATTCTTAATTAATGAATAAGCTAGGTGAGATGCTTTGCCGATTAATGTCGGATACAGATCGTTTCCATCAAAAGTCTGAAAAGGCGAATTTACAGACATATCAAGAAGATTTTCATCCCTGATACCGTGAGAACCGCCAATTTTATTAATTAATTCTTCATGAAAAAAAATAATGATTTCGGTTGTGAGACGAACAATAGGTCTATTGTTCATTTTGCGAGTTCTTCCAATGCAGGACGATATTCATTAATTATATCAGAGACCATTGAAATAGCATCTTCTTTTGACATAGTAATGTATTTTTCTTCTTTTCGTTTTAAAAATTCCACAAAATCAAGCACTTCAGCTACGCGGTTTGCAGGCAGTGTTTTTATTTCTTCTAATATTTGTTCAATATATGACATTTTGTGTCTCTTGATCTAACATTATAACATATTGCTTTGCTTGTCGAGGTATTCTCATTAATTTTTATATATTTTCTATTGGACACAGAATCAATATCACAGAAATCTATCTACGTCATCATCAGTAAAAAATCAATTCAACATGGCGGTTTGCGAAATCTGACCAAATGAAATGCGGTCAGATTTGGGGCAGCGAAGCTGCCCGCAAACCGCTTAATTATACCCCATGTCGTTAATGCGTTCCATCGGAGAAACAATCTCTGTTACGCGCACACCGAAGTTTTCATCAATGACTACAACCTCGCCTTTGGCGATTAGTTTATGGTTAACAAGAATGTCGACAGGTTCACCGGCAAGTTTGTCAAGCTCGATGATTGTGCCTTCGCCCATTCCTAAGATTTCTTTTATAAGTTTGCGGGTGCGGCCGAGTTCTACGGTCATCTCCATGGAGACGTCCATGATAAGGCCGATGTTTCCGGCTTCGTGAGGACCAAGGCGCGGCTGCGCTAAATTCGGGAATTGAACTGCCTGTACATTCGTAGGTCCCATCGGCATACCCATGCCCATTCCGCCCATATTCATTCCTTGCATACCGCCCCCCATATTCATTCCCATTCCCATATTACCGCCCATTCCCATGTTGCCGCCCATGCCCATTGCGTTGCCGCCTCCCGCGGGAGCCGCCGCACGGCCGTTCAATCCTGCGGAAATATCACCGGCATTTGAACCAAGGATTTCCCACATCTGGTGGGACTGGCCGTCACCAAGATCAATATTGTAACTCATAACCGCAAAGTCGCCGGCGGGAAGCGCGGCTGTAGCTTTGGGAACATTCGCGGCGGCAGGAGATGCCGCGGCGATCGATTTGTTGCCTGTTTTATCAGTCAGGGCTGTTATCTGAGTCCCGACCATCTGTGAAACCGCTTCTCCGATAACAGACATCGCCATATCATCAAGCTGAATATTTTCCTCATGATTCATAAGGCCTGCTATAGCCCTTGATGTCTCTTCAGGAAGAATAAAGATATGCTCGCCGGGGAAACCTGATGTATAGTTAGCTGTAATAACGGTAACCATAGCGGGAAGCTGTCCGAGGAAATTATCGCGGTTTGACGCGGAAACTTTAGGTCCGACAAGTGTTACGGAAGAACCTATAAGCGCGGTTAAATTCCCGGAAAGCGCGTTTGTAGTCCCCGAGTAAAAACGTTCCAGAGCGCCCATGTCAAAATTCGCGCTCACAGGCGCCGCCATCGTAGCGGCGGGAGCAAGACCTGCCATGGATGATGAGTCTACACCCGATAACAATGCATCAATTTCATCCTGCGAAAGTGCGCCATCGGACATCATAATAACCTCTCTTTAGCGCAGCCGGCTGGCTGCGTATTATAATCGAACATGATACGAAGTATCATAATTCTTCTCCTTCAGAAGCGAGCTCTTCAAACTCTTCGTGTCCAAGCTCGTCGATCTTTTGCGTTATCTGCACCGCTATTTTTTTCCCGATAATGCCGGGGCGGCACAAAAACTTCCTGCGAGAGCCGATATTTAATGAATAGGGATCACCGATGCGTGTGTTATAAAGCCTGATTACATCCCCAATCTGTAAGGAAAGAACGTCCCGGACGGGTACATTTATCTTTCCAATTTCGGCTGTTACATTAACATCGACTGAAGAGAGCTTATCCTTTAGAACATTGAGATTTTCTGTTGTCGCGTTTCTGCGTACCGATGAATACCAGAACTGGGCTGATAATTTGCCGATAATCGGCTCTATTGTAAGGTACGGAATACAGAAGTTCATCATGCCTTCCACGTCTCCTACCTTTGTTTCCAAAGTTACAAGAACGACCATTTCCGTAGGCGGAACAATCTGAGCGAACTGCGGGTTAGTGTCGATCTGTCCAAGGCGGGGGCGGAGATCGATAACGGTCGTCCACGCTTCGCGCATATTTCCTAAAATACGGACGATAATGCCTTCCATTACGGACTGCTCAATATCGGTCAATTCATGCGGCGATTTTGTGCCTTCGCCCGTTCCGCCGAAAAGACGGTCAATAATCGAAAAAGTGATAGCCGGGTCAATCTCAAGAATCGCGTTTCCTTTTAAAGGATCCATATTGATAATCGCGAGGGTTGTCGGCGTGGGAATTGAACGGATAAATTCTTCGTAGGTAAGCTGATCTACGGACGCGACATGGACGTGAACCATGCTTCGAAGCTGCGCGGAAAGGCTTGTTGTGGTAAGACGCGCGAATGTTTCATGCATGATCGAAACAGTTCGAATCTGTTCCTTGGAGAACTTGTCGGGGCGTTTGAAGTCATAAATCTTGATTTTCCGGCTGTCAGCGGCCGGCCTGATATCTTCAGGCTCATCCCCTGCATTTATCGCGGTTAATAGTTGATCTATCTCATCCTGGGACAGAACTTCTGTCATAATATGCCCGTTTAACTCCTTCTATATATTAAACTCATACCCTGCTCTTGACAAGATGCTGCTAAAACATCTCCATTACATCAAGTTTATTAAAGAGAATCAATTTAGCTCCTCTTGAATCCAAAAAACGCGTGTTAAGCATTTCGCGGATTTCCGTTTTGAGCACCTCTTCCCTCTCGGGGGCAAGATCTGACTTGGTTTTTCCCGTGAAATAACGCCGCACAAAATCGCGCAGTTCAAAGCGGCGGCTGATAAGCTCGGCTGATACAACTTGATCGTTTAAGTCATAGCCGATTATCATATCTACAGTTACGGAAGCGCTTTCTTCGTCTCTGGTTCTGACTGTTATGGAACCGATTAGATCGTAGTAACTGTATTCAGGGCGTTTGCCTACGTAAGGCGAAGAAGCGTCAGATATAACAGTCTGGTTCTTCCCGCCTTTGTTTACTATATTCACGGTTATAATAGAGACAGTAACGATAAAGATAACCGAGCCAAGCCCTATAGCCGCGTATTTGAGGATGGTCGGAAGCAGGTTACCAAGACCTCCGCTCTTCTTTTTGGAAGCGCCGCCTTCGGCTTCCGGAGCCTCGCCGCCCTCAAAAATATCATCATGGTCAGACATTTTAAAACCCCCCGAATTGTGTATGTACGCGCCGGTTTAATGGTGAATACATAATAATAACCGGAATTCACGAATTTTTACAGTTATTCCTATAGATCATCGGCTTTTATCCATAAAATATTAGAATATTGAAAAAGAGAATCGTAATATCAGGTTGAAACCAGGTCTTACGCGGTAAACGAACCGGCTAATTCAGCGGCTTTTTTGAAATCGCTGTGCAGCAGCGAGACGGCTATATCGTCCAGAACATTGCCGATATCAAGCGGCCATGTCCTGCCGCGAAGATCATTCATCGCAGATTTTACAGCGGGTTTGTTTAACACAAGACATTCATCTTTGATGATACGCATTTTTTCCCTCAGATAGAACATATCATCGTCGGATGCCTTAACGCCGGAAAAATCCTCCGCCGGTTTGAATTTCGCGATTATTGATTTAAGCGCGTCAAGAAACACGGGCGTTTCGTTTGATAATAAATTAAGGTTCCTGTCCTTACCCGCGTTTTCAAGTTTGAGCGCGGCTGCCGACAATGCTCCTTCGTCAATGTTCGCAAGAGCGCTTTTCATTCCGTGAATTGTGATTATAAACGACTTTAACTGTGAATTATCCAGATCGCTCATATCGAGATTTTCCAATATGTTGATGGCGTTTTGCGCGTCGCGTATGAAAAATTTTTTAACTTCGTATGTCTTTATAATTTTTTGCGACATAACGTTATCGCCCGAAACAAGGATTTTTTCTCTTTCGATCTGCATCCGGCGCGCATCCTGTACAACATCGTGCGGCTTTTTGTTACGGATGTATTCATTCAGCATATAATTTAATTCGCGCGAATCAATCGGTTTGGAAACAAAAGCGTCAAAACCATTATCGATGAACATCTGCGCGCGCCCTACAAGGGCGTTTGCTGTCAGCGCAACAATTGTTTTGTCATACCCCATGCCGCGGATAATTTTAACAGCTTCCATGCCGTCCATTTTAGGCATCATATGATCCATAAAAATTACGTCAAATGTTTTTCCGTTTTGAATTTTTTCCACCGCTTCAAGACCGTTGCAGGCGGTTTCGATCCTTAAACCGTAGGGAAGCAGCATGCCTTTTATCACATACAAATTTGATTCAACATCATCAACAACGAGTACATTTCCGTAAGGCATATATTCACGCAGGAACTGCGTTTTTTTGGACAGCGCTGTACTTTGAAAACGGAAGTTCCTTAATTTTTCCGCAAGCTCAGCGCCGCAGACAGCGGAACCTATACGTTTTTGCGGAATATGCACCGTAAACACAGATCCTGCTCCCGGTTTACTTTTAATAAAAATATTTCCGTTCATCATGTCTATAAGCCGTTTTGTAATTGTCATGCCAAGCCCCGCGCCGGTTGTAGAACGGTTTGCCTCGGCGTTAAACCGCGAGTACTCCTCAAAAAGTTTATCAAGCTGTTCTTCCGTCATACCCTGCCCTGTATCGCTGATGCGGAAAATTAGAATAATATTATCGGGCGTTTCTCCCTTCTCGAATGTAACGAAAAATTCTATCTGTCCTTCATCCGTGTATTTAAACGCGTTGCTTAAAATGTTATTCAAAATTTGTTTAATGCGGATTTCATCGCCGTAAAGATTATGCGGAGTATCTTTGTTAACAGAAATCGAGAACGCGATTGGTTTACTTTCATATCGCAGGCGGTTTAACTGCGCCGTGTCATTTACAAGACTTGGAATATCATAGTTTACGGGAGATAGGGAAAGTTTACCCGATTCAATTCTGGAAAGATCGAGTATGTCGTTTATAATATTTAAAAGCAGATCGCCTGATTCGTAAATTTTTGCGAACGCGTCCCTTGCCGTATACGAAAGCGTATCGTCATGCAGTTGAATTTCAGCGATGCCGAGTATCGCGTTCATGGGTGTCCGAATCTCATGGCTCATGTTAGCCAGAAACGCGCTTTTATAGCGGCTGTTCTGTTCCGCCAGTTCTTTCGCGGCTGTGATGCGTTCTTTCTCTGATGTTATCTCTCTTACATTAACAAGCATCGCGTTAAATGAACCGCAGAGCTGCTCAAGTTCATCTCCTGTATCGACTTCAAGAATGTGATCAAGACTGCCGCTTCCTATAAGAGCGGCATCATCCGATAATTTTTGTATTGGTTTTGTTATATAGGACGCAAGGTTTTCTGACAGAAAAATAACGGAAAAAACCGCTAAAATAAGCGTTAATAATACGATAATGGCAAGAACAATTACATCGCGGTCGCCTTTTAAAATCACAGTCAATGTCGAGTTAATGATGTCTCTTTCAATTTCCAGCGCGTGAGATATGACTTCGCCGGTTTCCACCGCTATTGCGAAGCACCAGCCAGACGCTTTAAGCTGGTTGTACGCGATGAAAAAATCAACGCCGTTTATTTTTATGCTTTCAACTCCGTACCCGCCTTGTACCATCCGCTGCGCGATTTCGTGTAACTGGTTACCGCGTTCTTCCAGAAGATTCGCATGAAGTTTTATTCCGGTTCTGTCGGCGCTTTCCCTGCCATTTGTTTTATGCTCTGTAATAATCACACGGCCGTTCCTGTCCAGCATAAAAGCCAAACCCGACTCTCCTGCCTGCGTTGAATCTACAATATCGTTTAATTCGTTTATCATAATTCCGGTGCCGGCCACTCCGGCGGCCGCGCCTGATGATTCATAAAACGGTTTTGCGCAGCTTACCGCGAATCCTCTTCCATTTGTGTCCTCGTATAAATCTGTCCATATCAATGTGTTCTCTTCTATTGCGTGCCTGTACCATGGACGCGTTCTTGGATCCCATCCCGCGGGAGGAAGAGCGCCTTTAAAATTAGAAGGGACAAAAAATTCTCCGTTTTCGGTCCCGTAATAAAAAACCATCTGTGCTTCTTCATTTGCGATTCCCTGAATCGCGGCAAGCACGGATTCCGTAATTGCGTTTAACGCTCCTATTCTGTTATTGGAAGCCTGAAGCGCCGATGTCGCGGCGTATGACATCTGTTCAATATTATTTTTTATGATAGCGAGATGTTCGTCAAGGAGCATGGATTTATTGTACGTTAAACTTAAAAGCAGGTTCTCTGTCTGGTTAACAAGGGCGTTTTTCGCGTCCGACGCGGCATAAGCGCCGAGCGCAATGCTGTTCTTTAAAATATTCTGCCTCATTAAAAACATTCCGATCCCGATGATCAATGTAAGAACTATAATCACCGTAAACAATGTTTTTGATGTACTTGTTCTTATTTTTTGATATATGGAATATTTCATAACTTATATATAATACCCCCCCTGCAAATATAGAAAATAAAAAAACAATAGAATGAGATTATACAGGTAAAAATATTTTAATCAATATATAATATTAAAATTAATAATCGCATTTAATGAAAGTAATACAGATAATCAAAAAATAAAAAATAATATATATTAATTGAAAATAATTCTACGTTATGTGAAAATCGGACTATTTTTTATTATTATCCGCCGATGTATCTTTGGAAACTTTTAAATTTTCTATGTGATTTTTTATTGCCAAAAAACTTTTTTCGCTTATTACATGCTCCATCTTGCATGCGTCCTGCGCGGCGGTTTTTTTATCTACGCCGAGGAACACAAGCCATTGGGAAATTGTGACATGCCTTTCATACATCGTGTCGGCAATTTTTCTTCCCCTGGCGGTCAGAGTGATATATCCGTCATCGCTGATTGCAATGTATCCTTTTTCGCGCAGGTTTTTCATGGCGACAGACACGCTAGGCTTACTGTATTCAAGCTCGTTTACAATGTCTATGGAGCGTACTTTATCTTCTTTTTGGCTTAGAACAAGAATGGTTTCAAGGTAATTTTCCGCCGATTCATGCATCTTCATATCCGGCCTCATAAAGATATGGTATTACGAAACCGCCTGTAAATCAATAAAAAAAATTAATTAAATTTTTTTTTAAAAGACTTGACAAATAAGTTAGTATAGACTAACTTTAAGTTAGCGGTAACTAACTCGCTGGACGGCGGTAAAGCCGTCAACGTAAAAAAGGGATAAAAATGGATAAAATCGGGTATAAAACATTAAAAGAAGCAAAACCGGGTGAAACTGTAAAAGTGGTAAAAATCAAAGGAGAAGGACCCATAAAAAGACGCATTATGGAAATGGGCGTAACTAAAGGCGCTGAGATCGTTGTGCGGAAAACTGCTCCGCTAGGCGATCCTGTGGAAATTTCAGTTCGGGGGTACGGACTTTCCCTGCGAAAAGCGGACGCGGAGCTTATCGAAGTTGAAAAAGCGCACAGCGAAAAAAGCAAGCCTTTGGAACCTGTTAGTTTTAAAGCGCCGCCTGATATAAATGAAACCGATAAGCCTTTGAAAATCGCGCTTGCAGGAAACCCCAACAGCGGTAAAACAACTTTATTCAACGCGCTTACAGGCTCCAACCAGTATGTCGGGAACTGGCCGGGCGTAACTGTGGAAAAAACGGAAGGTAAATTAAAAGCGTCAAACCTGACGGGCGAAACAGATGTCACTATAACAGACCTTCCCGGCATTTACTCCCTTTCACCCTACAGCCTTGAAGAGGTTGTTACGCGAAATTATTTAATAGACGATAAACCTGACGCGATTATTAATATTATCGACGGCACCAACCTTGAGCGCAACTTATTCCTTACAACGCAGCTTACAGAGCTTGGCATTCCTGTTGCGGCGGCAATCAATATGATGGATCTTGTCAGTAAAAACGGCGACAGCATTGACATCGCAAGACTTTCAAAAGAGATCGAGTGTCCTGTCGTTGAAATCTCCGCCTTAAAAGGACAGGGAATTTTCGAAGCGGCGGCCGCCGCCATTAATGCGGCAAAAAATGCAAAAACAGTTCCCGGGCATAGTTTTTCGGGCGGCATTGAACATACACTCGCGCATATCGAGGAAGCCGTTCTTCACAATCTGCCGCAGGAGATGCAGCGTTTTTATTCGATTAAATTATTCGAGCGCGATAAAAAAATTACGGAAAAACTCGCTCTTACTCCTGAACAAATAGCGCATATCGAAGAAGATATCAAATGTATGGAAGCGGAACTTGACGATGACAGCGAAGGCATCATTACTGCCGAGCGTTACGCGTATATTGATTCGATTATTAAAGACTGCGTAAAAATTAAAAATAAAGGACAGCTTTCCTATTCCGATAAAATTGATAAAATCGTTACAAACCGCGTCTTAGCACTTCCGATTTTCGCCGCTGTCATGTTTATTGTTTATTTTATCTCAGTTACAACAGTTGGATCTCTTGTCACAGATTGGACAAACGACGGAGTTTTCGGTGAAGGCTGGAAATTTTTTGGTCTATGGGTTCCGGGCATTCCCGTCATAATAGAAAATTTTCTTGATACAATTAATTGCACTCAGTGGCTTAAGAGTTTAATCCTTGACGGTATGACAGCGGGCGTTGGAGCCGTACTCGGCTTTGTGCCGCAGATTTTTATTCTATTTATCTTTCTTGCATTTCTTGAAGCGTGCGGCTACATGGCGCGTATCGCTTTTATTATGGACAGGATTTTTAGAAAATTCGGATTATCAGGGAAATCGTTTATACCGATATTAATCGGCACAGGCTGCGGCGTTCCGGGAATAATGGCGTCAAGAACAATCGAAAACGACCGCCACCGTAAAATGACAATTATTACAACAACTTTTATTCCATGCGCGGCGAAACTGCCGATTATCGCTTTAATCTCAGGCGCGCTTTTCGGCGGAGCGTGGTGGGTCGCGCCGAGCGCATACTTTACAGGCATCGCCGCGATTTTAGTTTCCGGCATTGTTCTTAAAAAAACAAAATTTTTCGCGGGTGATGACGCGCCTTTTGTAATGGAGCTTCCGTCTTATCATCTGCCGACCGTCGAAAATATACTGCGCAGCATGTGGGAACGCGGCTGGTCATTTATTAAAAAAGCTGGAACTATCATTCTACTCGCGTCAATTATCATATGGTTCGCATCCAACTTTGGATGGGAGAACGGGAGCTTCGGCATGGTAGATATGAACGCGAGTATTCTGGCGGCCGCGGGCGGCATCATCGCTCCTGTGTTCGCTCCGCTTGGATGGGGAAGATGGGAAACCGCCGTCGCCGCGCTGACCGGAATTGCCGCGAAAGAAAATATTGTCGGAACTTTAAGCATCCTTTACAACTCCGACATTGCGCATAACGCCGGAGGCGGACAGCATCTGTGGGAAGCAATGGCGGGTCACTTTACCGCGTTAAGCGCGTACTCGTTTTTAATTTTCAATCTGTTATGCGCACCTTGTTTCGCGGCAATCGCGGCGATAAGACGGGAAATGAACAGCGTTAAATGGTTCTGGGCGGCAATCGGCTACCAATGCGGTTTCGCGTACGCGGCATCATTGTGCATTTATCAAATCGGGATGATGTTCTCAGGTTCTTTCGGACTCTGGACAGCCGTCGCGCTTCTAGCGGCCGCCGGATTCATGTATCTGTTTTTCAGATCTGATAAAAAGAAACCCGGCGCATGCGCGGAATGTCCCCGCGGGTGCGGAAAATATTAACGCTTAGGCGCCGCTGAGCCTCCGGTTTTTTTTCTCCAGTCGGCGTTTATCCTGGCTTTTTCTTCCTTTGATATTGAGGTTGTTTTAGTCGGCGCGCCGTCTGTGTGTCCGGGAATTCTTTTAAGACGCGGCGCCGGCATTTTATCGCATATTTCCTGCAATTTCATCGCCACCATATTATACTGCCCCGCCGTAATCATATCGCTCGCATGCTGGAACGCAAGGTCCTTATAATCTTTAATTACCCTTGAAAGTTCGTCCCTGTCTTTACAGTTTTTGTGTTTGCTTACTTCAGCATCTACATTTACCATTTTTGTACCCTCTGTTAAAAATGTTCCAATATATAAATGAAATTATATCACGCTTAGGGCGGTTGTCAATAATATATAAAAAAATTGACAAATCAAGCCAAAAGGGTATAAAATTCAACATTAAATATAATATTTTATTAAACGGCCGGGTAGCATGATTTTTTTCAAAAAAGCCTTTTTTTTCTTGTTGATTTTTATAAATTCATATGTATTTGCCTCAAATGATTTAACTTCCGGCATGAGCGAGCTGGATTTTGGGGAATTTCTCATCTTTTCAGGCAGAAACGCGGACAGGGAACGGATGCTGGCAGGTAATTTCAATGTACCGGGGTTTAGACCCTACAACCGGGAAAAACTGGTTAACGAAACAATAGGCGATAACTACCATGTGTTTAAAACTATTTTTACAATATCAGAATATTTCGCGGATAAAAATCTTACTCTATATATAAATCGTTTAGACATGCCTGTAATAATACGCCTTAATGATGTCATTGTTTATCATAAAGGTTACAGACAACACGAGGACAACGCGTACGCTACGGGCGAGCAGGCGGCGACTCATGTGCCGCTTGAATCCCCTCTTTTAAAATATAACGCTGATAATATTTTAGTTGTCGAGGTTTTTCCTCAATACGAAACAAGCTCTCTGCCTGAAATATCGATAGCCGAATATGAACACAATGTGTATAAAGTATTTATTAAAAATTTTCTGATTGTATATCTTGTTCTCGCATCCCAGCTTCTGGGTCTTCTCGTTTCGATCTACCATTTTGGATCATTTATATCAAGAGGATGCAAGGATCCAAAATACCTGTTCTTTTCGTTATTATCCCTGTTTTTTGTCTGCGCGTATTCAAATATCGGTTTTTCATTTGACTCAAAATATTATACAGAGCTTGTAAAATTAACGCGGTGCGGACAGCTTCTTTCTGTTGGTTTTTATTTATTATTTATCATTGAATCGACGGGATTATTTCCAAAACTGAAAAAATATATTAACACGGCGTTTATCATATACAGCATTATATGCGCGGTATTTATAGCCGTTCAAAGGAACAAGTATGAAGTAAGCGTGGCTTTTTCCCTTATGACAAATATCTATTTAATACCTTCGCTGTTATGCTGCGTTGTCATTCCTGTCATCTCTATCATCATTAATAAAAATAAACTTATTGTTTTAATACTGTTTACAACATTGATAGTCGCCGGCGCCAGCCTTCGCGATATGCTGCTTTTAAGCGCCGCCGCTCAGCCGCTTTTCTGGTTCGCGCCTTATGCTTTCTTTATGCTTGTAATTATTATATACGGAATTCTTGTATACGAAGAAACCAGCCTTTTTAAAAATTTCAAACGTTATGTTCCGGCGGATCTTGTAATCCAGTTAATTAATAAAAATATAATTGCGGACTTAGGCGGAGAGCAGCAGGAGTTGACGGTTTTTTTCAGTGATATTGCCAAGTTCACTTCCATTACGGAAAAGATGGAACCCGAAAAAGTTGTTCAGGATCTCTGCGTTTACTTTGAAAATATTTCCAGAACCATCCTCGCAAACAACGGTACCATTGATAAATATATCGGAGATTCTGTAATGGCTTTCTGGGGCGCGCCTGTTCCGATGGAAGATCACGCGTCAAAAGCCTGTTATGCCGCGCTTACCGTTCAGGAAAGCCTGCGAATTTTGTTTGAACAATGGGAGCATCAGGGAAAAATTCCGTTTCATACCCGCATCGGAATCCATACGGGCAACGTGCTTGTAGGAAATCTTGGTTACAAGGAAAGGCTTAACTATACCGTTATGGGCGATACTGTGAATGTATCAAGCAGGCTTGAAGGAATTAATAAAATATACGGAACGGAGATCATCGTAAGCGACAGCGTATATAAAAAATGCCCGGATGATTTTGAGTTCCGCCATATCGACCGCGTATACCTTCTCGGCAGGTTTGAGGCAATGGATATTTATGAACTAATCGCTTTTAAAGATGATATAAACAGAAATCAAAAGAAAATAAATGAATATTACGAACTGGGTTTACAATATTACTTCAAACAGGACTGGCTTGAAGCGTTAAAATATTTTAACACTGTAATTAAATACCGCCCGAAAGACGCTCCCGGCCGCATTATGCGCGAGAGATGCCTTATGTACAGAAAAAATCCGCCGCCAAAAGAATGGGACGGCGTTTTTGTTCAAAAAATAAAATGAAGAAGCATACTACATCAAAACTTTAATTCACCATGTATGTGAAAAATTGTTATTTAAAAAGTGAAAGCCGCCGATTCATCATTCATGTATATGCTCAAACCCCTTATCAAAAATATCCTTCACGTGATCATCGGCAAGGGAATAATACACTTCCTTCCCGCGCCTGACATATTTTACAAGATTGGCAAGCCTGAGGGCGCGTAATTGGTGGGAAATCGCGGATTTTGTCATGCCAAGAAGCAGAGCGATATCGCACACGCACATTTCCTGACAGGAAAGCGCCCACAGAATACGCACACGCGTCGAGTCCGCGAACATTTTATAAAGGTCCGCAAGATCGTAAAAATCCTCGTCTTTAGGCATTACCCTGCGGATTTTTTTTACAAGTTCAGTGTGTTTAATTTCCTGTTCACATACAGGCGCGTTTTTTTTCATTTCCTTAAAAGGATTTGCCTTTATACCACAAACCTATTTTTCCCCAGGGAGGATTTGAACCCCCACAAGCAGATCCAGAGTCTGCCGTGCTACCATTACACAACCGGGGATCGTGTACACCGTATAGTATATAATCTACGGTAAAATGTCAACAATTTGAAGAATTGAATTTATCAAGTTGTTCCTTTATAACTTGAAAAACTTTATCGGGGAGGTTCTTCTTTCTTTCTTCGGCGGAAAGGTTCGCAGTTTCGATAACTTCGAGAAATGCGAGCTTGACAGGCGCTTTTGTAAGACGGGCGTTTTTCTCAAAGATGTCGTAGCTCCCCACAATGGCAACCGGTACAACAGGCGCCGCAGAAGCTGTCGCGAGTTTGAATGAACCCGGATGGAATGGCAGAAGTTCATGTCCTTTTGAACGCGTTCCCTCGGGGAAAATTACCATGCCGCTTCCATTTTTTATCCTCTGTACTCCGTTGTTTATCGTCTTAATTGCCTTTCTGATATTTTTACGGTCAATAAACAAGCCGCCGAGCATAAAAATCCAGCAGTTTAAAGCCGGTACAAGCGTGAGTTCTTTCTTTGCGACAAAACCGAACGGCCGGTTGGCATAGGCAAGCAGCAGGATTATATCAAAATATCCGCAGTGATTGCTGATAAAGCAAACTCCGCCTTTTCTTATAATATTTTCCCTTCCGCTGACCTCCGCTTTTACGCCCGCCACATGAATAATCGATATAGCCCAGGCTTGAGCCAGACGGTAAACAACTTGCCTCATGGGGGCGCGCAGCCCAAGACAATATAAAATAAACGCCACAATTCCGATGGGAAGAAACGTTATCATCGCAAACCCGATATAAATGAACACAAAAATCGTCTTTATCATAGAATGAATTATCCATGATAATCGAAAAAAAAACAACCGGAACGGCGATTTATAAATAATGGTTTATTTTAACAAGAAAAATGGATTATAGTAATAAAATATGACATATATGAACAGTGCGATAAAAAATTAATATAAATCATGAATTTCATGATATACTGATAAAAATAAAACCAATTTGAAGGAGATCAATATGAAGAAATGGGTTTGTACAGTCTGCGGTTATGTCCACACAGGAGACAGCGCGCCTGACGCCTGCCCGCAGTGCAAGGTTCCGGGTTCAAAATTCAAGGAACAAACAGCGGATAACGGCTATGCGGCTGAGCATGTAGTCGGCGTAGCGAAAGGCGTAGACGCGGATATCGTAAAAGATCTGCAGGCGCACTTTAACGGCGAGTGCTGCGAAGTAGGAATGTACCTCGCGATGAGCCGCGTCGCAGAGCGCGAAGGTTATCCTGAAATCGCCGACGCGTTCCAACGTTATGCTTTTGAAGAAGCCGAGCACGCCGCGAAGTTTGCCGAGCTATTAGGTGAAGTGATCACCGACAGCACAAAGAAGAATCTTGAACTGAGGATTGAAGCCGAGCACGGCGCATGCGCTGGAAAAACTGACATCGCAAAACGCGCCAAGGATAAAGGCCTCGATGCGATCCATGACACAGTCCACGAAATGGCGCGCGACGAAGCCCGCCACTGTTCCGGTTTTAAAGGTTTATTAAAAAGACATTTTAAATAGCGGCTAATACAGAATGATTCACTAAGAATTTTACCGCGGACCGCGCAAACCATAACGGACATTCAGTTCGTGCGGCTAGCGCGGTTAGCGGCAAAAAAAACATACCCTTGACTTTTATTAATAATCAATTCAATATAAAAAAATGCTTAACATAAAAAGATTTTCAGGCACTGATATAGAAATTGCGCAGGCTGTGTATCCTGAGTACGCGTTAAATGCAATGGAGCTGGCAAAAAAAGCCGGTATTCAGGAAGAGTACATCGAAACATACGGAAATTATAAAGCAAAAGTCGATATAAATTTTCTACAAAAAAATAAAGATAAAAAAGATGGTAAATTAATTCTTGTTACCGCGATCAATCCCACTCCGGCAGGGGAAGGAAAAACCACAACAACAGTCGGCGTCGCGGACAGTCTTTCATCAATCGGAAAAAAAACAATTGTCGCGCTCAGGGAACCTTCTCTTGGACCTGTGTTCGGAGTAAAAGGCGGAGCGGCGGGAGGCGGATGGGCGCAGGTTATTCCGATGGAAGATATCAACCTGCACTTTACAGGAGACTTTCACGCGATTGGAGCCGCTAATAATTTACTTGCGGCTCTGATCGATAACCACATCTATCAGGGAAACTCTCTTAATATCGATCCGCGGAAAATCTGTTGGCGGCGCTGTATCGACATGAACGACCGCCAGCTTCGTTTTGTTACGGACGGCCTCGGAGGAAAAGCGAACGGCTTTCCGCGCGAAGACGGATTTGACATAACAGCCGCTTCGGAAATAATGGCCGTTTTATGCCTCGCGTCTGATATCGACGATTTGAAAAACAGGCTTGGGAAGATTATCGCCGGTTACACTTACGGTAAGCAATCGGCTGAGGTTCCTGTTACCGCTTCTCAATTAAACGCGCATGGTGCGATGGCGGCTCTTTTAAAAGACGCGTTAAAACCAAACCTTGTACAAACTCTGGAAGGCACTCCCGCTTTTATTCACGGCGGCCCTTTCGCCAATATCGCTCATGGATGCAATTCAGTCATGGCAACGCGTCTCGCTTTAAAATGCGCGGATTATGTAGTTACGGAAGCCGGTTTCGGCGCAGACCTTGGCGCGGAAAAATTTCTAGACATTAAATGCCGTTACGCGAACATCAAGCCGTCGGCTGTGATCATTGTAGCGACAGTACGCGCGATAAAATCACACGGCGGAGTAAAAAAAGCGGATCTTGAAAAAGAAGATTTAAAAGCTCTGGAAGCGGGTCTTCCTAATCTTTTGCAGCATGTGGAAAATATTACAAAAGTATATAAACTCCCCGCGGTAGTCGCCATAAACGCGTTCCCGAAAGACACCGGCCGCGAACTTGAATACATAGAAAAAAAATGCAGGGAGTCAGGCGTAAACGCCGCTATTTCAGAAGTTTGGGCAAAAGGCGGCGAAGGCGGGATAGAACTCGCAAAAGAAGTAATCCGTCTTTGCGATCAGCCTAATAATTTTGAGTATTTATACGATATCGATCTATCAATAACGGAAAAAATAGAAGCAATCGCTAAAAAAATCTACCGCGCTGACGGCGTTAACATTTTACCTAACGCGCAAAAGCAAATAACTCAAATCGAGAAAATGGGATTAGATAAAACACCCGTCTGCATGGCAAAAACCCAATACAGCTTTTCCGATGATGCATCTCTTTTAGGAGCGCCGCGCGGATGGCGTCTAACGGTAAGAGACGTAAAAATTTCTGCAGGCGCGGGGTTCATCGTTGTTTTCACAGGAGAGATCATGACAATGCCGGGGCTTCCTCCCCTGCCCTCCGCGGAAAAAATCGACATCGGCTCAAACGGAAAAATCTCAGGATTATTTTAATTTGTTTATTTTTCTGACCGCGAATCACATTAACCGGCATGAACCTTTTGCATAGTTCGCGGTTAATTACTTACTGAAGAAAAGCACAATGGAATGCCATATGCGTTTAAAAACACCGGCGCGTTCTACGGCTGATGTTGTTATAAGCGGGATCCGGCGCAGTTCTCCGCGTTGATCTTTTATTAATCTGTACCCTGCCGTGAATCCTTCCGGTATCGGAGCAATTAATTGTTCCGGGATTACAACCTCTATCGTATAATCAGACGCACGATCTGTACGTGAGGTGAAATCGAGCGGTTCAAACGAATCCAGAAGCACGGTATTTTCTTTTCCTTTCCATACTGGAACTTCAACGCGCCCCGGCGGCGGAATTTTTACCGTTTTAAAATTATCATACGCCCATGTAAGCAAACGTTCCGCGTCTTCCGCGCGGGCAATCCTTCCGGCTCTTCCTGAGGGAGCGCCGAGCAGGACAAGAATAAAACGCGTTTCATTCCTCACGGCGGTAAGCGCGATATTGTTGCCCGATTCTTCTATAAACCCGGTTTTTAATCCGTCAACCCCGCGGAAAGTCCACAACAGAGAGTTCTGGTTATTCTGCGTATATGTGCGCCGCGTAGCGCGGTATCTTTCTGGAACATTCGCGGGCAGCGGATAGGAAAAAGTGAGAACAGAATGGAAATTTTTCATGCTGTCAGGATGCAGGTTTACATATTGACGGCAAAAGTGAGCGAACTCAGCGGCTGTTGTAATATTTTCTTCCGATATACCGGATGATTCTGTAAACCGCGTAACGGACATCCCCATCCTCCGCGCTTCGGCGTTCATAATCGCGGCGAACTCTGCCATGTTAGGCGCAAGGCGGAGAGCGGCCGCGACTGCAGCGTCATTGCCTGAAGAGACGGCGAGGCCGAGCATTATTTCGCGTAACGTTACGATTTGTCCCGGCTCAAGAAACATAAGACTTGAACGCGGAGGCTGGCTTTGCGCCCAGCTTTCCACGGTTATCGGTATCAGTTCATCGTATGACGATCTTCCTGCTTCAACTTCATTCATTAAAAGGTGCATCGTCATCAATTTTGTAAGGGATGCGGGAGGGATCTCATCATCGGAATTTTTAGAGTAAAGAAGCGCACCAGTATGCGCATCAATTAAAAAGGCAGACCTTGAAACAATTTCAGGCGCGTAATCCAGAATCGGAACCAGCCACTGCGGAGTCCGATACTCCTGCGCGGAAATGAAAAACGGGAAAATTATATATAAAAATACAAATATTTTTTTTATCATAATATTTTTTATGCCGCGAACCGGCACTCGTATAAACTAAAAAATCTATTCTTTGTTCGTGTGGTTAGTGTGGTTCGTGGTAAATTTCTTATATCAAAATTCCGCCTGACCTACCGCGCGCGGGAATGGGATTACATCGCGGATGTTTGCCATTCCGGAAACATATTGAATCAATCTTTCAAAACCAAGTCCGAATCCGCAATGGGGGACTGTCCCGTAACGGCGGAGATCCAAATACCACCAGTAGTCTTTGGCGTTTAATCCCATCTCTCCCATGCGGGTGGTAAGTTTTTCAAGATTGTCCTCGCGCTGTGAGCCGCCGATAATTTCACCTAACCGGGGAACAAGCACATCCATGGCGCGTACCGTTTTCTCATCATCATTCATTTTCATATAAAACGCTTTTATCTCTTTTGGATAATCGGTGACGATAACAGGTCCTTTTGCCGCTTTTTCTGTAAGGAACTTTTCATGCTCGCTTTGCAGGTCGCATCCCCAGTGGGGTTTAAATTCAAAAAGGCTGTTATCTGACGATGCCGCTTTTTCAAGTTCTTTAACCGCGTCCGTGTATGTCATGTGCGTAAACTTCGCTTCGGCAAGGCGGCGCAGATTCTCGATTATGCCTTTTTCAATATGCGCGTCAAAGAAAGAAAGCTCGTCGGCACATTCAGCCAGAGTCGAACTGAAAATATATTTGAGAAAATCTTCGGCGAGAGCCATGTCATCCTCAAGTTCGGCGAATGACATTTCAGGTTCTACCATCCAGAACTCCGCAAGATGGCGGACAGTGTTGGAGTTTTCCGCTCTGAATGTCGGACCGAATGTGTAAACGCGCGAAACCGCCGTGGCATAAGTTTCCGCGTTAAGCTGACCGGAAACTGTAAGGTAAGTTTTTTTGCCGAAAAAATCTTTTGATTGTTCGGCTTCTTCTTTTACTTTCACAGGCGCGGCGGGATCAAGAGTCGTAACCTGAAACATAGCTCCCGCTCCCTCGCAGTCGCCCGCGGTAATGATCGGGGTATGAAGGTAGTGAAAATCCCTCTCTTGAAAAAAACGGTGTATAATAAACGCGACGCGGCTTCGAAGACGCGCGACAGAGCCGAATGTATTAGTGCGCGGGCGCAGATGTGCGATCTCGCGCAGAAATTCCATCGAGTGCCTTTTCTTCTGAAGCGGATATGCCTGAACGTCAAGCTCCGCCGTTTTTCCGGCAATGTTCTCTGCCGGCGCTCCGCCAAGAATCTTAAGCGAAGAGGCGGCGACTTCCACTGCCTGCCCCGAAGCGGGAGACGCTGTGAGCTTCCCGCCGATTTTGACGGAGGCGCCGGTTGTCAGAGCGGAAAGGTTCTCCCCGGTCTGAGTATCAATACCAAGATTTCGATCGAAAGTACATTGAATACCCGCGAAACAGGAGCCGTCGTTTACCTCCACAAAGACAAGATTTTTCATGTCCCTCTTTGTCCTGACCCAGCCGCAAACCGTTACTTCCTGGGACTGCGGCGTTTCGTTTAAAATGTATTTAATTAATTTTGGCAGCATGGGATTATTATATAGATGACGAAGGTAAATGACTAGCGGCATTTATAACGCGCTTATTAATATTGAGCGTTAAATATTTGGAAAATAACATAAATATATTGACAAAAGTTTTATTTTGATTAAAATGACATCATGTAGAAAGGGTCCATTATGAATAAAGATGAAATTTTAGAGCTGATCAATAGGGATCTGATCGACATTTCTAAATTAAAAAAGCTAATTTCCGACATGAACACAGTCGATATTGCCGAGATTTTCGAAGAGCTTGCCAGAGAAAAAAAGATAGAATTATTTAGAATACTTCCCAAATTCATCGCATCCGATGTTTTCGCCTACATTGATATTGAGCATCAGCAGGTAATAATCGAAGCCCTTACAGATTCGGAAATCGGCGAAGTTGTTAATAAACTCTTTGTTGACGACGCTGTCGATTTTATCGAAGAGATGCCCGCCAATGTCGTAAAGCGCGTCCTTCAGAATGTTCCCGCGGAAAAACGAAAACAGATAAACACAATCCTTCAGTACCCCGATGATTCCGCGGGCAGTATAATGACCACCGAGTATATCGAGCTGAGCGCGGACTTAAAAGTGAGGGAGGCTTTTGACACAATACGCGCTATAGGTCTTAACAAAGAGACGATTTATAACTGTTATGTGATACGCAACGACCGTCTTCTTGTCGGCGCGATATCCGCAAAAACATTGATGCTCTCAAGGCCGCAGGAAAGAATCGGCGACATAATGGATTCCAATGTATTTTTCGCCAACACCACTGAAGACAGAGAAGCTATTGCGGAGCAATTCAAAAAATACGCCCTTCTTGCGATGCCTGTTGTCGACAAAGAACAGCGGCTTGTAGGCATTATAACAGTTGACGACATTGTAGACGTTATCGTCGAAGAAAGCACCGAAGACTTTAAAAAGATGGCAGCTATCGTTCCATCTGATGATCCCTATTTAAAAACAAGTGTTTTAAAACACGCGCAGCACCGTTTTGTATGGATGCTGATTCTTATGTTATCCGCTACAATCACAGGCACTATTATATCAAGTTTTGAAAACAGCCTGATGGTTCTTCCTATACTAATGTCATTTATCCCGATGCTGATGAACACAGGCGGTATCGCGGGATCTCAGTCATCCACATTGATCGTGCGCGGCATGGCGGTAGGCGAAATCGGCATGAGGGATATTTTAATCGTGGTATGGAAGGAACTACGCGTCGGTATGTTGTGCGGTCTTGGTCTTGGTCTTGTAAATTTTGTCCGCGTTTATTTTATGAACCAAAAAGACCTGTTTTTGTGTGTAACAATTACGCTTTCGCTTTTCTGTACGATACTGATGGCAAAAACGACAGGAAGTATTCTTCCCATTCTCGCCAAGCGTTTGAAAATTGACCCCGCGATAATGTCCGCGCCGCTTTTAACAACCATTGTAGACGCGGTCTCTTTAATAATATTTTTTTCCATCTCGAAGGTAATTCTCGGACTTTAGACGATGCTTGTTGACGCGCATTGCCATCCTTACGATCTTGCAAGAGTATACAGTGAATCGGAAGATGAGCGAAGAAGACTTGGCGTAATAACCGCCGCAAGCGCGTGTTTCCTTGAAGAATTTAATTACAATACTGAAATAGCGCGTAACGATAACAACAATACGGAAATTGACAGAAAACTCTTCTCCTGTTACGCCGTACATCCGCAGTTTCCCGCTCTTGAAATTAAAAACGGAAGGTCTTTAACGCAGAAAAATATAGTTTCCCATCTGAATATCCTTAATATTCTCGCAAGAGACGGCAAACTTGCAGCGGTCGGCGAGTTTGGGTTTGATCTATACAATACGCTTTATAAAAAAACAGAGGATATCCAGAACATGATCTTTTCCACGCATCTTGAAACCGCTTTAAAATACGAACTGCCTGTTGTTCTTCATGTGCGCCGCGCGATGCATAAAATTTTCGAACATATAAAAATGCTCGTAAAATGTAAAGCGGTTATTTTTCATTCATGGCCCGGTACATACGATGAAGGTCATGCACTTCTCCGCCGCGGTGTAAACGCTTACTTTTCATTCGGTAATATAATTATGCTTAACCACAAACAGGCAATGCGAAGCTGCGCGCTTTTACCGGCAGAAAGACTGTTAACAGAAACCGACGCGCCTTACCAGCCAAGACGCGGTGAAACATTTTCACACTGGGCAGATCTCCCGCTGATACTCGAAACCGCCGCCAATTTGCGCACAGAAGCCGGAAATAAAATAAACGCAAATGAACTAGAACATCAAATTGAAATAATTTTTTATAAAATATTCAAACCTCAAAGCACGGTGATCAAATAGTCACAAAAGCACAAAATTGAACAATAAGTTAGTGTGGTTAGTGAAGTTCGCGGCAAAATTCTTATTATTCATCCTCTGTTTCAGGTAAGTCGTAATCCGCAAGTTTTCGAAGTAATGTCTTTCTCCCGATGTCAAGTGTTTCAGCGGTTTTACTTTTATTTCCCTTAAAATGGGAAAGTGTCTCGCGGATTATTTTTTCCTCACATTCAGCCATGCTGGCGCCGAGCCTTATGTTTATCCATCCGTCATCTTCGGCATTGCGGAAAACAGGCGGCAGATCGTCAACCGTTATCTGCTTTGATTGACACATAACAACCGCGCTTTCGATACAGTTGCGAAGCTCCCTGATGTTACCCGGCCAGTCATAAGCGTAAAGACGTGAACGTGCTTTCTCGTGTATGCCTTCTATAGATTTTCCGTTTTCCTGCGCGATATCACGTAAAAAAGAAGTGATTAATACCGGGATGTCGTCCTTTCTTTCGCGTAACGGCGGTACGTTGATATTAACGACATTAAGACGGAAATAAAGATCCTCGCGGAAACTGCCTTTTTCTATTTCCGCTTTCAGATCTTTATTAGTTGCGGCGATTATCCTTACATCGGTTTCAACTGTCTGCTCTCCGCCGACTCTTTCAAAATTTCTTTCCTGCAAAACGCGGAGGAGTTTTATTTGGATATTCTGATCAATCTCGCCGATTTCATCGAGGAACAATGTCCCGCCTGATGCAAGCTCAAATCTCCCCTTTCTGCGCGATAAAGCGCCTGTAAACGCGCCTTTTTCATGGCCGAAAAGCTCGCTCTCCAAAAGCGTCGATGAAAGCGCCGCGCAGTGAACTTTTATAAGCGGGAAATTCTTTCGCGGAGAAAGCTCGTGGATCGCGTCCGCGACAAGTTCCTTTCCGACGCCTGATTCGCCCGTAATTAAAATCGAGGCTTTTGTCGGAGCCGCTTTTTTCATCATATCGAAAACTTCACGCATGTTACGCGCATTTCCAATTATCGATTTAAACTGTCTTTTTCTGTCAAGCTCCTCTTCCATCCTGCGATGCTGAAAAAACAGCTCGCGGTTTTCAAGTGCGCGTTTTACTTTTAATGAAAGATGATCAAGGTCAACAGGCTTTGACATAAAATCCCACGCGCCTTCTCTCATCGCAGCGACGGCCGCTTCAATTGTTCCGTGTCCAGTCAGAATTATAACAGGGAATCCGGGAGATGCCGCGAGAATTCGCCGCATTAACTCCTCGCCGCTGACACCGGGCATTTTTAAATCGGTAATTACAAGATCGACATCACCCTTGCAAAATAATTCCCACCCCGCATCTCCGTTTTCCGCGCAGATAACTTCATATCCATCGGAACAGAGGGATTCGGCGAGACCTTCGCGGATATTTTTTTCATCATCTATTACAAGAAGGCGGAAATTCATTTTGCTTCTCCTTTTTTGCCAATCCCGTTTGAATCATCGTTATACGCAATAAGACGCATATCCTTCTGCGGTACCGGCAGAATAATCCTGAAATCAGATCCTGTTCCCGGTTCGGAATCGACAGATATCTCCCCGTTGTGTTCCCTTATAATTTTATAAACCTGTGTAAGACCAAGACCTGTTCCAGTTTCTCTTGTTGTAAAATAAGGTTCAAATATTTTTAGAAGATCTTCTTTTTTAATCCCAAGACCGGTATCACATACCGATATTTTTATTTCATTATCCGCCAATTTTGAGGCTATTGTCAGAACACCGCCTTCAGGCATTGCCGCTTTCGCGTTTGTGATAAGGTTGAGCACCGCTTGTTTCATATAACGTTCATCAAGCAGCAAAGCCGGTATATTATCATCAAGCTCCAGAAGGCAAAGAATATTTGATTGTTCCATCTCGAAACGTACAAAATCCATCACTTCGTATATTAATTTATTTAAATCTTCTTTTCGCAGTTCCAGATTCATCGGGCGTACCGCGAATAAAAAATCCACTACAATGCGGTTAAGCCTGTCAACCTCTTCCTTAAGCACTTTTATGTATTTATCGTTTTTATCGTTTTTAAACGCTTTATTTTTAGCAAGCGATTTTTGCAGCAGTTGAAGATGAATCGATATTGATCCAAGAGGATTTTTTATTTCATGAGCGACTCCGGCGGCAAGCGTTGTAAGGCTTGCGAGGTTTTCCGCCCTGCGGTGTTTTTCTTCTTCCCTGCGTTTATCCGTGATATCTTCGATGTAGACAAGGGAGCCTGTTATGCGCTTTTTTTGAACAAGCGGCACCACATTAACAGAGTAAAGCCTGTCCCTTCCTTTTTGATTGATTTCCAGTTCCTTGTCTGCGATTTTATCTTTACCGAGAAGTATTTCTCTGAAAAACTCAACTATTTTTTCATCGGGGATCGCCTGCCATATTTTAACACCTTCGATGAAATGCACCGGGAAAAGCCTTTTCGCGCATTTATTTAAATACACAAGATTGTGTTCCTTATCGCATACAACGATCCCCACATCTATAGAATCGCCGACTGTCTCAAGAAGCTCAATCTGATTGACAGCGGAGTATAAAAGCTCGCGGTAATTTACCGTGTCAAGTTTATTAACTTTTTTTAAGGCGCGCCGGAAAAAATCAGACATTCATCCCTCTAATCATGGAAGTTTTTAATTTATAAAAAAGCGCTTCCAGCGCGGACTGCGCGTTAATATTTAATATTTCAACGGAAGTGACAGCCTCGCTGATGTATTTTTTAAAAATATCGTTATACGCAATACAGGAACTGTCCTGCCCGCGTATAACAGGGACAAGAAGGTCTATGCATAATTTCATAAAACCTGAAAACGAAAGACCCGCGAAATTGCCGCTTTTCGCGATAATTGTTTTAACAACAACAGAACAGCTTATCGTGCGCTCAAGCCCTGCGGATTCCGCTATTTGCGCATAACGCTCTCCCAGCGCGTTTAAATAAGCCGGCGCGGAGCCGCCAGTTTTTTTTATTCCGGATATAACCGCTCTTGCGAGGCTTACAAGAAACCATGCCGCAAGAGGATGCATTTTTTCCGCGCTTTGCGGAAGAAAAGATTCAAGGTACACGCTTAAGCCGGACTGCTTTTCTGCCGTATCTTGAAAAATGCGGCGTATTATCTCTTTTTCGCCCGCTTCCGATCTTTTTAAAAAGCGGTACGGCCTTAAACGCGACAGAATCGTAGGCATCACTTCCTCGCGTCTTTTTACAGTCAGAACAATGTTGACCGATGAAGGCGGCTCTTCAAGAAGTTTAAGAAGCGAATTACGCGCCTCATCCCTCATATTCTGCGCGTTTTCGATTATTAATGTTTTTCGTTTTCCGGCGGGAGAAACCCTGCACCACCATGCAGCGCGTCTTATATGGTTAATCGGGATAACGGAGCTGATTCCTTCCCTTTCAAGAGTCAGCGCGTCATCGACAAGCGCTTTACAGATTTTCTCCAGCTCATCATATTTGACAGACGCGGCGTTTAACGTCCAGAACTCGCTTAATCCTTCATCAAGCGATTGCAAAACCGTAGATATTTTCCCAAGTTTCGGCTCATCTTCCATTAGGACGGGAGAAAAACGCAAAAGAAGTTTACGTATTGAACGGTAAAATAAAGTTTTTGCGTTTGTGTTTGAACTGTTACGCAAAAACGATGAACAGGAAGCCGCTATTTCCGCCGCGAATGATCTTCTGCCAAACACAAGAAGATCGTCATGCAAAAGAATTCGCTGTCTTTCGCAGGATCCGCACGAGCACTTCCACGCGCCTTGCGCATTGCAAGAAAGAACGCGCGAAAGTTCCAGCGCCGCGCTTCCCTTCCCGGATTCGCCCGGCCCGTAGAACAGCATTGACGGCGCGTTGCGGCCGGCAAGAATGTCATCGCGTAAACGGATGACAGCTTCCTGCTCAATTATATTTTCAAACACTTATATCACTCGTTTATCAAATTTATAACGCTCTCTTCCGCCGTTTTCAAATCAACTGAACCTGTTTCGGCTGTCCCAATGATCAGCGGAAGCAGCAAACGGCCGAAGATGCTGTTGTCGAGTATTCCCGAAAGATCAACAATCGGCTGTACCCGCAGCAAGAACAATACAAGACTCACTACCGCGATGCCTTCGGCAAAACCAAAAACAATGCCGAGTATTCTGTCCGCTCCGCCGAGTTTAACTCCGCGGATAACCTGTTTTAGTAAAATTTCAAGAAGTTTTCCGATGACAAAAACAATCAGTAATATAGTGATAAACGCGATAATCTCCGGGATGATTTGCGATTCCGGAAGGAACTGCGTTCTTACATATTCTCCGCCGTTTTTGTAAAAGAACACCGCTCCAAGAACTCCAAGAACAATAGCCGCCATAGATAACACTTCACTGATAAAGCCTTTAAGATAACCGCGGATCATGAACAACGCGATCAACAGAATAAAGAAAATATCCATTACACCTAGATTCATTTCATTTCCTCCATAATCAAATTTATTTTTTCGAGCAGAACAAGAGCTATCTGTTCTGCGCCGTCACGTTCTCCTATCTTTGCCGAAGCCGCCGCCATCGCCTCTCTTTTTTCAACGTTATTCGCAAGAGAGACAGATGCTTCGACTATATCAACGGCTTTCACATCAGCGTCAAAAACAAAAGCCGCGCCCGCTTCCTTAAAAAATTCCGCGTTCTCAATTTGATCGCCTCTTGTACCCGATCCTCTTAACGGAATCAGCAGCATCGGTTTTCCGAGAACAGCCCATTCCCAAATTCCCGCTCCGCTTCTTCCCATGATCATCTCAGCGGCCGCCATCACATGGGGCATCTCTTCTTTTATATAAGAGAGCGGCTTATACTTTTCCGACGGCGGCACATCCCAGGAAAGCGCCGTACCTGTCTGATGAACCACCGTGAAAATCTTCGTCAGCTCCGGCAGCGCCGCGCGGACAAGCTCATTCACCTGAGCCGCGCCCTGGCTGCCGCCAAGAACAAGAAGAATACGCGTGTCATTACTGACACCGAGGAAAGCCCTGCCCTTTGCCGGATCGGCATTACGGAAAGCCGCACGCACAGGATTAGCGCATAATACGATTTTATCACGAATTTTTTGAGAAAAAAAGCTCGTAGTGCCTTCGTAAGCCGTAAAAATCCTGCCGCCGGTCTTTGAAACAGATCGAGCGTTCAATTTTGTGGCAAGTCCCGGGCTGAAATCGGATTCATGGGTAAAAACAGGTATTTTAAGAGAGGAAGCCGCCGCGCAGGGAGGTACGCTTACAAAACCGCCTTTAGAAAAAAGCAGCATTGCCTTTTGCTTTTTAAGAATCCGCCGGGAAGCGAAAAACCCCGCGGCTACCTTAAAAAAATCGATAAAAGTCCGCAAAGAAAAATAACGCCTTAATTTTCCTGAAGGTACGCCGAAGAACTCAAGACCAGCCTCTTCGACAAGCGCTCGATCCATACCGGCAGACGATCCAATCCAGAAAAAGCGGACATCCGGACCTGCAAGTTTCTTAAGCTGTGCCGCCACAGCCAGACCAGGGTAAATATGCCCTCCAGTCCCTCCCCCGGTAAAAGCGACATTTATCATGATGGTATTGTAACATTAATTGGATTTCTGTGCAGGGGATGTGATTGAAAGGTTTTACATATAAAAATTGATATTCACAGACTCATATTATCCACATGACTAATAAAAATCCATTTAATCCGCGGCAGATCGTTTCCCTATAAGTAAAATCCTTAAAAGTGACAGCCGCCTTATATAGGGAATTTTACCTAATTTTTATTTATTCGCAAGCAGGATGACATCCCCGCGCCATATATTAGCGGAGGTTAAAATGAAAACAAACAGAAATTTCAAAGATAGTATGTTCACCAGGCTTTTTACAGACCCTGCTCTGCTGCGGGATCTGTATTGCGCGCTCAGCGGCGCAGTCCTGCCGTCTGACGTATCGGTTTCCATTAACACTCTCGAAAAAACATTGTACATGAATTTGAACAATGACATTTCTTTCGAGATAGGCGGGAAACTTATTGTGCTTATCGAACATCAAAGCACGATTAATCCGAATATGGCTCTGCGCTTTTACATGTACCATTCACATTTACTGGAAAAAATTATAGAAAAAAAGAACCTATATACGGAAAAGAAAATGCTGATACCGCGGCCTGAGTTTTATGTTTTATACAATGGTGAAAGACCTTATCCAGAGGAAAAAATATTAAAGCTGTCCGAGTTGTTTGAAAGGCAGATTAATTTTGGGATTCCGGAAAGCGCTCATCCGCTGCTGGAACTGGAAGTAAAAGTGATCAATATAAATGAAGGCAAGAATAAGGAAATCTTAAATCGTTGTAAAGAACTGGCGGACTACAGCGCTTTTGTAGCTATATCGCGAATGTTCAAAAAAGATATGAAAAACGATGTAGAAGCCATAAATGAGACTGTTAAAATTTGCCATAAACATGGTATACTAAAAACGTTCCTTGAGAAACACGGCTCGGAGGTGTTAGGTATGGTACTGGAAGAATGGAATTTAGAAGACGCGAAAGAAGTTTGGCGCGAAGAGGCCCGTGAAGAAGGATTAGAGGAAGGCCGGGAGGAAGGCATGGAAAAGGGCCTTAGAGAAGGCCGCGAAAAGGGCCGTGAGGAGGAGCGAAAGGAGATAGCACGGAATTTATTTGCCAGAGGCTCTACACCGGATTTTATACTAGAGATAACTGGTCTTGATATAAAAGAGATTATTTAACGAAATCATTGGCTCAGAATAAAAACTTTCTATAAAACGATACACCCATTTAGAATACTATAAATTGTATATTTTTTGCGCTCTGCAGCATTATTATGGAAATTTAACTGACATTTTATTACTCCTTATCTATATCAACCATTGAATAAACGCATTTTTATGTTATTTCAATGATAAGCAGGTTTTTTCACAAAAAAAGGAGTATTACATGATAATCTATATACTACACATATGTATTGTATATATCGTCTAATCGCTTAGACAAATTAAAAGGAATTTAAGATGAGAAAATTTTTAATAGCTTTTTTTATATTATGTACGCTATATGCAGCGTATGGGCAGGATGGAGGACATAATGGAAATTCAGTGCCTGACACTGTGAGCCTGTCTTAAAAAATGTGTAAATGACCATTAAAATGGTAGAAATACCAGAGGAGAAAACATGGTCATGGCACGAAAAAAGAAAGAGAAAGAAAAGGATGTCCTGGATCAAATTCTTGATACCA
>Ga0209755_10000180_pt1 | contig 119340 bp, 105 predicted proteins | sample TergutCo191P1_FD_187301 | JGI IMG/M metagenome (GOLD analysis project Ga0209755, IMG submission 187301) | Cornitermes sp. P1 segment gut microbial communities from Petit-Saut dam, French Guiana - Co191P1 (SPAdes) (version 2) | ecosystem: Host-associated > Arthropoda: Insects > Digestive...
AAAACCCTGATGTCCTAAACCATCATACAATGGCAAGCCGCACCCCATTCCCTTTACATTTTGACGAAACCCAAAGAGGAAAAACCGTTTACGTTGCCGCCGCATGGCAGAATGAACGCGGCATAATTGGTCAATGGTCTGAAATTAAAACTGCAATAGTACCTTAATTAAAAATAAAAAACCTAGAACGTTTATTGTTAAACATGCTTTAACAATACCACTGCGAAAATGTCGCATAACAAACAGTATGCGCTACGGGCGCTGTTCGCGCCCTCGGGGTTCGAAAAACCGCAGTCGCTTCGCTTTGTGCGGTTTTCTCTCACCCACATTCCAGCCCACCGCAAACCTGCGGTTTTTTCTTATAAGGTGGGCTGGAACGTCGCATACTTAGAACGTTATGTGCAATTAGGCAAAAATTGTAGTGATAATTTAACAGAATATAATTGTGTATTGACAAACTATAAAATTTGTGTTATGAATTTAAATTACAAGAATGTCTAAAATGCAAATAAAATGAATTGTTTTAATACATTTTAAGTATTTAAGAAGAATTATTGGTTTATATTAATTATAATTGGAGTTTATTATGTTGTATAATTATATTAAAAATATGAATTTCCCTCCACTTATTCTTTATAGATCTGATTTATTAAAATTAATGGAAATATTACAGGAACCATTGAAAGATGAATGTGTAACAATTGAAATAATAATTCCAAACAAGGAATTAAATATAATATTTGATTCAGTTGAAGAATTTAAGAATTATAAAGAAAAAGATAGTTTGGATAAAATTAAAGTGATAGTTTCATCATATACTGAGCAAAAAGAAAAAGAATCCCATAATTACTTAACAATTGATCTTGATAAGATTTCTGCAAAATTATATATTAGTTCAAATGATCAACTTTGGTATTATAAAAAAACAAATCAAATTATTGAAAATTTTAAAAAAAGTATACGTTGGTATTCTGTTCTAAAAAGTATTGGGGTTCCTTTTTTAGTAATTACTTGTATATTTTCATCATTTATTTCTCAAATATTATCAAAAAATATATACTTTATTATTTCAATATCATCTATACAAATAATTTTTTCAATAATTATTTGGTTGATATATATTGTCTTTCCACATTCAAAAATATACTTAAAAGAAAAAGAAAAATTATTTACGTATGAAAGTAAAACAATAATTATTTCAATAATTTCATTAATTATTGCATTAATAAGCTTAATTGTTAATATCATTAAATAAATATGCCCAACTGCACATAACAAACGGTAACTGCTGCGGGCGCTGTTCGCGCCCTCGAGGTTCGGTCGGCTAGGTCAGTCGGTCGCTACGCTCCCTCGTTCCCACGCCTCCACTCACCCACATTGCCTGCCGCTCGGTTAGCGGCAGGCAACGTCGGTTACCTTGAACGTTATGTGCAATACGGATAAAAATTAAAAGATATATTGACAGAATATTAAAAAAATATTAATATTAACTTTATAGGAGATTTTTATGGGTAATGCACTATCAATCGCTTTAATCGCTGTAGCAGGGACATTAGGGCTTATAGGATTTATATTTACTTTTGTAGGAAAAATGGTTAAAGGGCAACAAGAGGTAACAAAAATGAAAATGCAGAAGGAAATATTAGAATTAGAGATACAGAAACAAAATGGTCAAATAAAATTATTGGAGGAAGAAAGTAAAAAATATGATAAAATAATAAATGAAAGTAATTAATATATTCAATTTAAATATTTTGCAAAAAGTGTAAAAAAGAAGATTAACATGGATAAAAAATTAAAACCAAAAGAAATATTAATGAATAATGATTATATAAATTGTATTTGTCCAGATAAAGATTGTGAGTGGCATGGGAAATGTAAGGATTGTATTTCACTTCATAGATATCATGCAACAATTCCAGAATGTTTAAAAATAGAAATTAATAAACAAAAAGGAATAAATATAAATTATATTAATGAAACATAAAATTATTATATGTCCGTACTGCACATAACAAACGGTAATTGTTACGTTTCAATTTCAAATCTGTGTCAATCTGTGTCTCCTTGTGTATCAAAAAAAGTGCTGTCAAAAATGCTATCAAATATTTGTATTACATCTGAGGTAATAATAAAAATGTGAAAATTTAACATCGTTGACGGTAGTAAAAACACCTTTTAAAACGCTCATAGAAGCCTGTAGGGCGTTCAGAATACCTATTGCCGTATCTTTTCATGTTTAAGGCTTTCAAAACTGTCTAAGTGTCGTTTTTAGCGTTTTGATATTTAATATCGCATAACACATTGAAAAACCTATCTAAAAGCAATCGCCTTTCGGCGGTTCAGGCTTCGCTTGAAAAGATAAGTAGTGCGCCGAAAGTACCAAAAGTGCTACTCATATGCTGTGCACGGATTGCGCGTTAGGGCTCAGGCAAGACCTGTAATAACATATCTAAGCATACGCACATTCAAAAACATATAATTCCCCTACTCTAATGGCGCAAAGTACCCGGTATTGTCCCGTCCGGATCTTTCAAGCAGATAAACTTCCGCTTCTACAGGAAGCCATGCGCGTCCGAAATCGGTTGGCAAGCGAGAATTATAAGTAAAACTGTAAAGTCCGCAGGGTGTGTCCGCGATACTTTTTATCAGATCGCCTATTCCTCTGGGATTGTAAAGGTGCATTGCTCTGCCGCCTGTTTCTTTGCATAAATATTCCAATCCGGCAGATACCTGTCCACCGCCTACGATAACCGCGTTAAATACAATGCCGTTATTTGCAAGATAACATGTCATTTCCGCCAAGCTGTACTGCTCGAACGCAAGTTCTCCAAGACTTCCGGAGCCGACGTATACAACAGATTTTTTAGGAGCCGCCGTTAAAAGATCAGTGGCGGCGAGGCGAAGACCTAGATCAAAACGCCAAAGCGGCGTGTTGCCGCCTGCTCCTCTTACGGCGTTTTCAAGTGAATTTGCGTGGTTTTCCCTGCGCGGCTGAGCGGCGGCGGAGACTACCGATACAACTTTTGAATTGCCCATTTCCTGTAAAGCGCGGTTTATATCGCGGCTTGCGGCGGTTAAATCGTCCCGTAACACAGATGTTTCATTTGAGCGTTCTACAAGAATGGAAATGTCCGCGCCCTTATAACGGTAACCTGGAGTATAAAGAACCTGATCATGAACAGGAACTCCGCTTTCCGTAAGCAGAAAGTTATTGTTATCAAGACCCACTATCGGGCGGCGGAGTCTGTCTTCGACTGTCAATTCAAGAATTATGCGCGGAAACAAACTTGCGTCAACATTTCTAATTTGCACAAAAAAGCCGGAGGCAAGATCGTCAAAGCGTGTCATTATATTCACTTCGCTTGCGTTAAAACTAGCGGCGGCTATATTTCCGTTTCTATCCATTTCCGCGTTTGTTATGCGCACATTCTGCCCGCCTGCAAGCCCAAGTTCGCGCACTATCGCGGAGTTTGGATCAATCTGCACGATCCTGTTGCCGTCTGCGGCAAGTATTGTGCCGTCAGAGATAAACCTTAAACTTTCGATGTTTACAAGACCTTCCGCCGCAAGCCGCCCCAGATAATTGCCGTTAGGATCAAAATAATAAATGGCCTTCGCTGCGTTATCTGCAATGTAAATCTTTCCGCCGCCTGCCGCAATGCCCGTAGGAGAAAGCAGACCGGGGAAAATGGCGCTCCTGAATCCGAAAGAAATTATAAACAAGCCGTCGGGATCAAATTTGGAAATGCGCCTGTTTCCGTAATCAACGGCGTAAAGATATCCGTCTTCGTCAATTGTAAGATGCTGAGGTCCTACAAACTGCCCCTGTCCGAGACCTTTGGAACCTGCGTACGAAAGAAAGTTTCCATTTACATCAAGTATGCTTACCCTGCCGCCTCTGTATTCAGAGACATACATTCTGCCGTCAAGCCCGCGGACTAAATCGTAAGGGCGGTCAAAACCGTTTAAGGGTCCGCGTCTTCGCTCTCTTATAATTCCGTTAACGTCAATTCTTACGAGTTCATTGCTGCCGTACGCGACAACCCAAAGAGAGCCGTCGCTGTTAGGTAAAATTGAAGTAGGCTGGCGGTAAAGAAGGATTTCTTCTATCTTTCCCGGGAACCTTCCTGAACCTACATAGCGCACTCCGTCATTCGCGATCGGCAGTAAAAAACGCCTGTTCGCGACGGTTTCTATTCTGGAGCCTAAAAGCATTCCTGTACCGGTGTTTCTTCCGTAAATATCAAGAGCTGCCCGCCATTGTCTTATTGCGGTTTCTTCAAAACCCGAACGGTAATACGCTCTTCCAAGCCAGTCAAGGATTAAAGGCTCTCCCGGGCGGAAAGAAAGCGCGCGTTCAAAAGATAAAATCGCCTCGTTGTACGAAAATCTGTTAAAAGCGTGAACGCCAAGGCGAAACTCCTCCGCTGCGGCTAGAGCCGCCGGGTTAGCCGCGCTTTCGCTCTCATTTTGCGCAAAAAGATTGACAGTAAAAAAGAGAAAGAAAATAATCGAGAGCTTGTTCAATTTCAATGCTTCTCTCCTGACGCGATTTTAAAATGCCTTTTTATTTCTTCTTCATTAGGCGCAATTTCAAGAGCTCTTCTGAGCCATGTGCGCGCCTCCACCACTTCGCCGCTTTTATAATACGCCCAGCCCAGAGAATCAAGATATGCCGCGTTATGAGGTCTTGTGTCAACGGCTTTTCTGCAAAGGCGAAGAGCGCGCATAATATCCATTCCGGTATCGGCTAAAATATAACCCATGCTGTTCATAGCAGTCGCGTTTTCAGAATCAATCTCCAGAGTCTTTTCGTAAAGTTCAACAGATTTTTTATGCTGTTTCTGCGTCCACGCGGCATAAGCCAGAGTGTTATAAAGAAGAGGCGATTCAAGTCCGCTTGATTGTAATCTTTTTAATTCGTATTCCGCCATTTTAATGCGTTTTGTAATAAGATATATATAGGCAAGCATCATTCTGCATTGATAAACGCGCAGGATATCATGCTCTGCCGTTACCACCTGTTCAAGAAAGGAAAGCGCTTCTTCGTAGTGTTTAAGTTTCGTATAACATAATCCAAGATAATAGGCAAGTTCGGTTTTTTCCTGAAAATTGAAACCAGCCGTATCCGTGGAAATGAATTCATTAAGGGCATCTTCCCAGTTTCTCTGCCTGTAAAGACGAATCCCCTCTTGAATTTTCTGATCGACTCTTACTCCGGCTCTTTCTTCTCCGTTAGCGGACGTTTCTTCAATTTCGCGGACAGCCATTCCAGTTCCCCCTCCCTTATCCGGCTGCGATTGCGGGCTGAGACATCACAATGCTGAACGCAGCATTGCCTTTAAGAACCTCAGCCCAATCTGATCCTTCCTCCGGTATGTTTTCAACCTTCCCGGGTTTTGCAAAACAATACCTGCCTCCCTCTGGAGGCGTATATGTAACTATTCTATCATTATAATAACGCATAGACGGAAAAGAGGAAACAAGTTCTGAAGGTTTTTTTTCGATATTAGGAAAATTTACATTAACGAATGTCCCGTCTTTCCAATACCCCATAATGAGGACTAACTTCTCCGCTATATACGAAACGACCTGCTCCCAATGCCATGGAAGGCTGCTTTCAACTAAAGATAAAGCAACTGAGGGAATGCCGAAAAAACTGCCCTGCCTTGCCGCCGAGGCTGTCCCGGAGTAGATTATATCGGTTCCAAGATTCGCTCCGGCATTGATGCCGGAAAGTATTAAATCGGGCGCTCTTTCCATGTTTAGAGCGCTTGTTTCCGTTGATATGCAAATTTCCGGGATACCGCCCAAAAGAGCCGTTATAACGCAGTCTACAGGCGTTCCCGAGCAGGTCCATGTGTCTTCTTCAATCTCTGACAGTTTTAAAGGATTATTTAAAAATTCGATAGCGTGAGAGCAGCCGGAGCGATTAACGTCAGGAGCGACTAAAAAAACCCTGTGTCCGGAAGATCGAAGGACTTTTGCGAGCAGTTTAATTCCCGGCGATGAAAATCCGTCGTCATTTGTCAGCAGTATTCGCATATGCCCTCTTACGCGCCGGGCGCGAACCGGTAGTGCCTGTGCCGGAATGTTTTGTCCGCGAAGATTCGCTGGACACGCTGACACTGCTTTGCCCGCGAACACCGGGTTCGCATGCTGTTGTTTCAGGGATTACCCTGGCTCTTGTTGCCAGCTTAACTTCGTATATCGCCGGACGAAAACCGAAAATTCTTTCATATTCTTCCAGACGTTTTTTATATTCATCAACGAGTTCCTTGCGGATAATCGTGTAAGTGCAGCCGCCGAAACCAATTCCTGTCATTCTTGAGCCTGCGGCTCCCTCGATTTCCTGCGCTCTTTTAACAAGCCAGTCTATCTCAGGGCAGCTTATCTCATAAAGATCCCTAAGGCTTTCATGTGAGTGATAGATAATCTTGGCAAGCGAGTGAAGATCGGCGCGTTCCAAAGCGTCAGAAGCGTCGTCTACCCTGCCTATCTCCTGAACAATGTGCATACATCTGCGCCTGATCTGCTCGGGGAAATGCCCCATTACTTCGAGAAGATCTGTCGAAGCGTAATCTTTGAACTCGGCGCCGTCTTTTTTCTGCGAAAGCAGTTCCAAACCTTTCAAAATATCCGTTCTTCTGGAAGACAACTCACCTTCCGCGCCCATTCTGGGTACCCTTGAATCAACAAGCAGGAATCTGAAATTCGCGAACGGGGATTTTATCATTCTGACGTCTGTTTCAGTGGAATCGACAGCAAGAAGTTGATCCTTTCTGGTTAAAACACTGACCAAATAATCTACAAGATCGGCTGTTCCTCCGAAAATGGCTTCATGGGCTTCTTTCAATTTCTGAGAGAACTCCATATCGGTGAGCTGAACGTGCAGAAGGCTTTTTATCGCTGTTGCCGCGGCGATTTCTATTGCCGTGGAGGAAGCAAGCCCTATATGCTGGGGAATATCGCCGCAGAAAGAGAAATTCAATCCTTTCATGGGGTAGCCTAACTCGCAAAAGAGGTGTATCGCAGGTTTGATGTAATTAGCCCACCTGTCTTCCCTTCTGTATTTTAAATTCGCCAGAGTGCTTCTTTTTCTTTCGTTTAAGTCTGCGGCATAAAAGCGAAAGGAATTATCCTTTCTGGGGCTTACCGCGATATTGATAAAACGGTCTATTACGGCTGTTAAAAAGAAACTGTGGTCGGTTTCCTCTATAAGGCTGGGTGCGCTGGCGCCCAAAAAGTTCACCCTGCCCGGCGCTTCAGCGATAATCACAGGCACTGTTCGGTCGTATTCAAGCTCATACTCTTTTCGGTGTAGTTGACCGATATTCAACATTAAAAACCTCGCTTTTTTTGGAAAAGACATCCTTAAAAGAATCTGTAGTATTCTATCAATTAATAAACATTAGATCAATGGCGGATTATTATATATTTTGTCGGTTTTTTTGAAATATAGAAATAATTATTAAAGCCAAAAAAGCGCAAATATATGGAAAAGCGAGGATAAAATCTGCCGGTATGCTTAAAAAACCTTGCGCATGATTAGAAATACTTTCCGCAAGAGCAAAAATGAAAGCTGCGCAAAGAATTCCAAGAGGCTTTTTTAATCCAAGAAAAATTACAGCAAGAGCAATCCAGCCCTTTCCTGCAGTCATTTCGGGAACGAAAGCGCCAAGGTTAAGGCTTAAAAAAGAGCCTCCTATTCCGCAGAAAAAACCTGAAACTAACAGAGCCGTCATTTGATAGAATTTACAATTAATTCCGAGTGAGGCAAGAGAATCGGAATTTTTTTCGCAGGCGCGAAGTCTATAACCATAAGGCGTTTTATAAATCACTATAATAAAAATAAATAAAAATAAAAATCCAAGAATAATAAATAATGTAAGTAAGCCTTGCACGTTTCCTGAAATGATAACTCCTCTTGTCTTGAAAATTTTATCTGAAAGAACTATGCACAAACCGCTCGATAAAAGATTAATCGCAAGTCCTGATATAAATAAATTAGCCTTTAATTTAAAAACAGCATAGGCATGAAGAGCTGAAAGAGAAAGAGAACTTATTATTGCGCAAAAAATCGCTGCGAAAACGTTTCCTGTAAACGAAAAAACAGCGAGAGATGAAAACGCGCCTGCTAAAAGCATTCCTTCGAGAGCGATATTTAAACATCCTGCAAGCGCGGGAAATAAACCTCCAAGCGCGGCAAAAAAAACAGGCATCATTATTGTAAGAGCGCTTTTAAAAACAGGTATAATAAATTCCATTTTTATCCCTTCCCTGTTTTTTTATTAAATCTGATATTTTTAATTAATAAGCTCGTAGATAAAAGAAAAATAAAAGCCTGTACGACCAGCGCGATTTCATGGGTGAGACCCGTATTCTGCATGGCGATTCTCGCGCCAGAGTTAATCCACGCGAGGAAAAAGGCGCATGGTATCACGGATACCGGAGAAAATCCCGCGATTAGAGCTGTAGTTAAGCCGCTCCAGCCAAGCCCTGCCGAGAATTCTTTTATTGCCGCGTGATATGTTCCCAAAATCATTATGCTTCCTGCAAGACCGTATAAAAATCCGCTCATTCCCATGGAAAGAACCGTATGTAATTTTGTGTTAATTCCTCCGTAACGCGCAAAAAATTCATTTATGCCTGTCATCCTGAACTCGTATCCCATTTTAGATTTCGCTAAGAAGAAATAAACAAGAGGCACAAATGAAAGCGCTATTAAAAATCCCGCGCTAAGGTTTGATTTTTTTAATATAATGGGAAGCCTCATATTTTCAGCAATCTTCCTTGTTGATATTAATGCTGTCTGCGGATCCGCGAAAGTATTGGCAATTAAAAAATTAACAATGGGAAATATTGCGCAGGATATCAGAAATGTGGTTATCAGTTCGTTTGTTTTCCATTTTGCTTTACAGAATCCGCAGAAAGCCGCGATAATTCCCGAGCAAAGAGAACCTGTTATCACGGCAATCACGGCTCCCATAGCTCCTATATTCGAAACAGAAAGCGCTACTGCGGTTGTTATGAAAGCGCCGAAATATACCTGCCCTTCTCCGCCAAGATTTAAATTTCCTGTTTTCATCGGTATTGTAACAGCCAAGCCTCCTAATATTAACGGTGTTATATTGTTCAGCATATTTGAAAAACTGAATAAATTTATAAAAGGACCTATAAAAAAGAAAAATAAAGTTTTTAACGGCGTTTCGCTTAAAATTAAAACAAGTAAAACGATTAAAACAAGGGTAATCGCTATAATAATTAATATGTTAAATTTATTACTCATAATTAACGCCTTGCATACAATTAGCGATTGATTCTTTTATATTTTCTCCCTTATTTAAAAATTCTCCTGCTATTTTTCCCCTGTACATTACTATAATTCTATCCGCAAGCGAAAGAATTTCTTCCAGATTAGTGGAAATTAAAATAATCGCTGCTCCTTTCTCACGAAGTTCCTCAATCTCATTTATTATTGATTGGCATGACGCTATATCAAGCCCCCAGCCGGGTTCGGAAAATACAATATAATCTTTTAATATGCTGATTTCTCTTGCAAGTATCAGTTTCTGTAAATTACCTCCCGAAAGAGAAGAGGCTTTTTCTTTAATGTTCTGCATATCAATATTTAATTTATCAATTATGGAATTTAATGCTTTATCTTTGTAATGTTTATTGCTCTTGGCAATTAAAATATTTTCTTCAATTGTCGCGTCCTGCGCGCTTCCGACTCTTTTCCTGTCCGCAGGAACATACGCAAGCCCGTTTTTCCTGAGCTCTCGCGAATCAAGATACGTTATGTCTTTTCCGTTATAAATAATTTTACCGCAAGCGGGATGTAAAAAACCGCCAAGCGTCGCTTCTATTACCCCAAGTCCGTTTCCTCCAACTCCCGCAAATGCCAGTATTTCTCCTTTATTAACCGAGAATGAAACATTATCAAGCAAAAGATGTTTCTGCCCGCTTCTTTTAACCGATACATTCTCAAAAGCAATTACAGGTTCTTTTTTAATGGAATTATCAGGTATTACATTTTTTTTATTATTATCCTTTTTTTCCCGCTCTTGTTCATCTTCTTCTTCGCCGCTTCCTGTCATCATTCGCGCAATTTCATTTATATTTGTATTTTTTACATCACAAATTCCTGTTAAACGTCCTTTTCTGAGAAGGGCAACACGATCGCTTATTTGCATAATTTCATTTAATTTATGAGTAATTAAAATTATCGATTTTCCGCTTTTAACAAGTTTTCTTAATGTATCAAAAAGCGATAATGTTTCATGTTCCGTTAATATCGATGTAGGCTCATCAAGCACAATTACATCGGCGTTTCTGTAAAGGACTCGGCAAATTTCCACCTGCTGCATCTGCCCCTGAGTGATGTTCTTTACAAGCGAATCTGATTTTATCGAAAATCCCAGCGAAGAAATTATTTTATCGGATACATCATGCGCTTTTTTTAAATCAAAAAATATTCCTGTTTCTTTAGGTTCATTTCCCATTACAATATTAACAGCTGCGCTGTACTCGGGAAAAAGCATAAAATGCTGATGCACCATGCCTATATGAAGATTTTCAATTATATTTACGCTTCCCTCATACTGTTTTTCAAATCCGCACAGGATTTTCATTAATGTGGTTTTTCCCGCTCCGTTTTCGCCCGCTATGCATAGAATTTCACCTTTTTTTAATTCAAGGCTTATATTGTCGTTTGCTTTTTTTATTTTTCCGGGATATTGTTTAGTGATGTTTTTTAATTCAATCACATTCATAAAAAGATCACGGAACTTCTATTTGAAATCGCGCTGCCATAAAACGGCTGAAGTTATCGCGGATATATTCAGGAATGTTCTTATATGAAGGATTGTCGAAAATAAAACCTAAATAACCTTCTTTTACTCCGATTGTTTCCGATATTCCGTATTCAATTTTGTTTTTTAAAACATTTTCTAGTATTTCCATAACAAGTTTTTTTTGTTCCATGATTCCGCAGCCTATTATATTTGCGGGAGCTAGATGATAAGCGTCTGTGTTGTACCAGACCAGATAAGCGTTCTGTTCAACCGCTGTTTTTATTAAACCCTGAGCTGCTCCTCCGGCGATAGCAGTGAATACATCCACGCCCGAACTCATCATCGCGCCTGCAAGTTCAGCCGCTTTATTTGCGTCCGCCCATGAGCCAACTATTCTTACATCTAATTCAATTCCCGGGTCTGCAAATCTCGCTCCTTCCAAAAAGCCGGGTATCATCTGCTTTGTCAATAAAGGATATTCTTGAGCGGCGATAAAACCTATTTTTTTCTGCTTGTTTGCATAGGGCATATCGGAAACTGTTACAAGTCCCGCAAGACAACCAAGCAAAAGCGACTGCTCATATTGATTGTAATTGTATGTTCTTATTTGGGGATGTCCTTCATACTCTGCATCCGTTATTATAAATTTTTGATCAGGAAACAGCTTTGCCACGTTAGCGCAAATTTCTGGAAGAGACGGATTTGAACCTATAACTACATCGTAATTACCGCCTGAAACCATTTCCGCCAATTGCTGTTCCCATTGCGCCTGATTCATTCCGGCTTCATATACTTTTACATTAACTCTACGATTTTTCTTTGCGAACTCAAGCGCGCCTTCTGTCATCAACTCATAAGTCGGGCTTCCAGCTATTACTCCCGTAACATAAACAAGCACTGAAAGGTCTTGCCCTTTACTCCCGCCTTTTTTTTCACACGCGCAAAAGATTAATACGGAAATTAATAAAAGCATTAATGGAATTTTTTTCATGATTTTTTATCCTTTATATTTTTATACTCAAAAAAGAGCTTATTGTAAAGAGCGTTATTATTAAGATCAGGAGTAAAGCATTTTTCACTGCGGCACATTGCGCCAATTGCTTCCGTAAACGATTTATATTTTCCTAAAAAACATGAACCGATTACAGCAAGCCCGAGTAACTCTGTTTCTTTGCAAAGGCAAGTTATTATTTCTTTTCCTGTAATATCGGCTTTTATCTGATTTAACCTGTTAAAACCGGCAAGACCGCCTGTTACAAATATTTTCTCTGTTTTTTCACCGCTTTCTTCCATTGCGTTTATTATGTCTTTTATCGCAAAACCTATGCCTTCAAGTATGGAATTCGCAAACTCGCGTTTTCCTGTATTCAGATTTATTCCGTTCCATGCGGCGCTGGAATTGGACTTCCACGCAGGCGCGCGCTCTCCTTTTAAAAAAGGATGAAAAATAAGACCTTCGCTCCCGTATTTGCTTTGTTCTGAAAGAGCAAACAGTTCACTTATGCTGTTTAATCCTAAAATATCCTTGCCCCATTCAAGAGCGCGTCCTGTCGTATTTATCATTCCGGATAAATTCCAGTACGGTTGAACAGGATGGCTATATGACATAAAAGATTCATTGATTACTTTTTTTTCCGTGCAAAGATTAATTCCGTCTGATGAACCTGTGCGGTTGCAAAGCTGCCCCGGTTTTAATACTCCGCTTCCAAGAATAGCGGCATAAAAATCAGGACCGCCGCTTATAACAGGGATATTTTTCTTAAAACCAAAACGTTCAGAGGCTTTATCGCTTACAGCCGCGAAAACATCGCCCGGGTGGATCATGGGCGGAAACTTGGAAGGGTCAAGATCAAGTTTATTTAATATTTCATCATTCCAAAACCAGCGATCGAATCCTTCACAGGGAAAAACTGTTCGCGCCTGTCCTGTAAGCGCGTAAGCTAGATATTCAGGACAGCCAATAAATGTCTTAACATTTTTATATAAATCATATTCTTCATTTTTAATATAAAGAATTTTTGGAAGAAAAAAACTCGCGTCAACATAGCCGCCCATTAATTCGGAAACTTCTTCGCTGTATTTCATAGCCCGCCTATCCAGCCAAAGCCTTGCCTTCTGCGACGGAATATATAAATTATTATTAAACTCAGGTTCGCCTGTAACCGGAACAAGACTCGGACCGTTTCCGCTTATTACGAGCGCCTGAACATCATCCATTTTTCCGAGCTTTTTCGTACATTCAAAGAAGGCATCCAGCCATTTTGAAGGTTCAGCTTCGTGCCTGTCTCCCTCTCCCGCGTTGAAATCAAGATGAAACGAGGAAAAAGACTTGCGCTTGCCGTCATAATCCCAGAGCGCAGTTTTAAAAGTTGAGGTTCCAATGTCTACTGTAAGAAGCATATATGACTCCGTCAATATTCTCTCATATTTTCTTCTTAAAATAAAGTTCTCTTATTAAATGTTCTTTCGCTAATCCTTTTTTTTCGAATTTGGTCTCAGGGCGCCAGCTCTGGGCGCAGGCAAATCTATCGTATGCGTTTTGCAGTCCCTTAGTTAAACTAAGTTCTTCCAAAGCCTGCAGCGCATAATCCTCCCAATCCGTAACCACATACAGATATCCTCCGGGTTTGAGACATTCGCAAAGTGAGTCTGTAAAAGGACGCTGAACCAAACGGCGTTTTCTATGTCTTTTTTTTTGCCATGGGTCGGGAAAAAAAATATGTATGGCATCGAGAGAAGAAGGACGAATCATTTTCTGAGCTACAGCGCAAGCGTCATACTCGATTATTCTGATATTGCCGATAGACATTTTTTCAATTTCCCATAACAGCCGTCCTATGCCGGGACGATGAACTTCAATACCTAAATAATTCATATCAGGATTTTCAAGAGCTATCTTTACTGTAGCAGCTCCCATCCCAAAACCAATTTCCATTGTTAGATTTTCATTATTGAATATTTTTGAAAAATCAATATATTCCTGCGCGAAGGGAATTACATATTTATCATAAAGCGTATCATACGCGTTTTTCTGGGCTGCTGTATACCGCCCAGCCCGCAATACATAACTTTTATGCATCAGTTAAGCGGAACTGCGTTTGTGTATGCGCTGCAAAAATTCGTTTCATCTTCCGCCCAGAGCGATACGGTTCTCGCTCCGCTTGTCAGCCCCAATCCTGAAACGCTTCCCGATAATGATCTTAATGTAACGGTAGATTGATAATTTCCGTTTTGATCGTAGCTGATTAAGCGGTTGACAGGCCATTGCGATTTAACTGTATATGTGCCGCCTGAAATTTCAATTTCAGGAAACGGAAAGCGCACATTACCGTCATAAGTAAAACTGCGCTCTGCGCTTTCTCCGCCTTTGCTGACAAGAACCGCGCGGTACTGACCTCTTGGAAGTTCTCCCTTTGTTAGCGCTATACTTCTTGTTCCAATCCAATCCTTTCCGTCATTGTTGAAATGAATCCATTCATCGCTTGAAATTCTCCAGCGAAGCTGTTCACGGTCATGATACAGATACAATTCTTCCAAATTTTCTATTCCGTCTTCATCTTCCGGCATGATAAAAAGCGAAAATTGTTCCTGCGGTCCGTTCTCTCCCTGATAAAGAACCAGCTGAAGATATCCATAAGTAATTTCAGGGGGCGTTCTTGTGCATGAAAGCGTCAAAGCAGGCAAAAATAATATTGCCGTAAAAAAAGCGATATATATCAATCTAAACGTGTTTTTCTTCATATACCTTATTTTAAGTATAGATTGAAAATAAAAAAAAGTCTACAATAACCGGCATGGATATCTGGTTTGCTACAAACAACAGGCATAAAAAAGAAGAACTTCAGGCTATTTTAAATACAAGCCTTAAAATACCGTCGCAGGAAGGCATTTCGTTTAATCCCGAAGAAACAGGAACTACCTTCCGCGATAACGCGCTTATAAAAGCGAGAGAATTAAAAAAAATCATCGCCTGTAACGACCTTGTTATTGCCGACGATTCAGGTTTATGCGTGGACGCTCTTTCCGGAAGACCCGGAGTATTGTCCGCGCGTTACGGCATGGAAAAAGGATTAAAATTAACCTGCACAGAACAAAATAAAATGCTTCTTGAGGAAGTGACAGACAATAATAAAATTAGAAGCGCAAGGTTTGTCTGCGCAATGGTTTTGCTTTTTTCTTACGACAGATTTGTTCTTGTTCAGGAAACAATAGAAGGCAGCCTAGTAAAATCAAATGAAATGAAAGGAGAAGGTGGCTTCGGCTATGATCCTGTCTTTCTTGTAAACGGATACGGCAGAACATTGGCTGAACTTTCACCTGAAGAAAAAAACGCCATAAGCCACAGAGGTAAAGCCGGAAAACTCATAGCAAATATACTTTGGAGCGAACTTGTCTAAATTAAACATAAACAATGAACTCAATGATCACCAGTTAAAAGCGGTAACTCAGATAAACGGACCTGTGCTTATAATCGCGGGAGCAGGTTCAGGCAAAACAAGAGTTATTACATATCGTATCGCGTATATGCTGGAAAAAGGCATACCTCAGTCGGCGATTTTAGCTCTTACTTTTACAAATAAGGCATCCCGTGAAATGGAGCAAAGAGTAAAAGAACTTACGGGAAAAAAACTTCAAAGTCTTAATGTAAGCACGTTTCACGCTTTTGGTTTATCGATAATAAGAGACGAATGCGATCTTATAGGATTCAGAAAAAACTTTTCCATTTATGATGAAACGGATAAAATGTCGCTTATCAAAGAATCTCTAAGAGAATGTAAAATGTTTTCACAAAAAACAGATCTTTACGCGCTCAGCCAGTTATTTTCTAAGGTAAAAACGGGTCTTGCAGACTGGTCAAATGACGCTTCCATGGAAACTGTTTACGATGAATATAATGCTGCTTTAAAAATTTACAACGCTGTGGATTTTGACGATCTTCTAACAATCCCTCTTGAACTTTTTAATAATCACAGTGATATCCTTGCCAAATATCAAAAGAAATACCGTTTCATTTTAGTTGACGAATTCCAGGACACAAGTCTTTTACAGTATAAACTTTTAAGACTGCTCGCGAAAGATAAAGACGCGAATATATGCGTGGTCGGTGATGACGATCAATCAATATATTCATGGAGGGGAGCCAACTTTGAAAATATACTGATGTTTGAAAGGGATTTTCCAGCAAGCGTAGAAATAAAACTGGAACAAAATTACCGCTCCACTTCTACAATCCTTGATGCCGCAAACGGAGTAATTTCTCATAACAAAGGAAGAAAATCTAAAAACCTGTGGTCGCCTAATGAAGGCGGAAAACCTGTTGAATTATACTATCCCGAAAATGAAAGCGCGGAAGCTGAATTTATCGCGAAGCAGATTCGCTCTTTGATGATAAAAGAAGATTATAAATACCATGATTTCGGCGTTTTAACGCGCACAAATTCTCTTGCGCGTAATATCGAAGAATCTTTTTTAGCGGAGAATATTCCTTACTGCGTTTCAGGCGGAACAAGTTTTTTCCAGCGCAAGGAAATTAAAGATATTATTTCTTATTTGCGCATAATCGGAAATCCCGATGATGACGTAAGTCTTCTTCGCGTAATAAATACGCCCAGAAGAGGCATAGGAAAAACCACAATTGCGGCTTTAAGTGAAAACGCGAAAAAAAATCATACAAGCATCTGGAGCGCGATATCACGCTTTAATTACAGTAAATCACAGGGGCAGCAGGGGCTTTTCGCGGAAAAAAACACGGCTACTGAACTTGAAGAATTTGCCGCCATGATAGAAAATTTCAAATTAATAATTCTTGAACGAAACGCGAAACCACAGCAGCCTTGGCGTCTTTCTTCCTGCGTACGCGATCTTGTAAGCGAAATTGATTACTGGAGCTATCTTGTTCTTGAACACGGTAAGGATGAAAAAATAGCAAGATGGAAACACGCCAACATTGAATATTTTACAAGAATGATAGAAAACTGGGAATCTGATCCTGATAATCTTGATGCCGGTTTGTATCCATGGCTCAACAGGATAAGCCTTATTACGCGTGACAAGGGCGAGGATGACAACGACGGCAAGGTAAACCTCATGACAATCCATGCCGCCAAGGGGCTTGAGTTTCCGGCAGTTTTTATAGCCGGCGCTGAAGACGGTTTAATTCCTCATGAAAAAAGCATTGTCGAAGATGAAGATGACAGCGGCAGTATCGAAGAAGAGCGCCGTCTTTTCTATGTTGCGATAACAAGAGCAAGAGAAAAACTTTACATTACAAGCTGCCAAAAACGCCGTCTTTCGCAAAATACAAAAGAATGTTCTCCATCTCCTTTTCTGGACGAAATCCCGGCGGAACTTATAAAGATTCATGAAATTGAAAATGATATGGAGCCTGACGCCGGCGCTGAAGACAGATTCATGGAAAAATTAAAAACAATATTTAAATAGAATTTTCTTTTTCAAGCATTTCAAATACGTCATTTCTAGCCTGTTCAAGAATTTTAATGTCGCGTATTGGATCGGCTATGCCCATGGCAAGAAAGCCTGACTGTTCAGTTCCAATAATTTGCCCGGGTCCTCTCATTTTTAAATCTTCTTCCGCTATTACAAAACCGTCCGTATTTTCTATCATTACTTTCAATCTTGCTTTTCCGTCATCTGTTAGTTCATCCGAATATAAAAGAAAGCAATATGATTGCTGCGCGCCCCGCCCTACTCTGCCCCTTAGCTGATGAAGCGCGGATAAACCGAATCTTTCAGCATGTTCTATTACCATGCAAGCGGCGTTTGGAACATCAACGCCTACCTCCACAACGCTTGTCGCGGCGAGTATATGTATATTCCCCTTTCTAAAATTATCCATTACATCTTTTTTTTCATCTTCAGGCAGTTTTGAATGAATAAGAGAAGTCTTATAATTCGGAAAAATTTCATTTGAAAGTCTTTCGGTCATACTCACGGCATCTTTAATATCGTTTCCTTCTTCGATTAAAGGATAGACAAAATAAGCCTGCCTTCCCTGCTCTAACTCGCTTCTTACAAAATCGTATACCTTTTTTTCGTTTGATTCCTTCGCAAGATGAGTTTTAACAGGTTTCCTTCCTTCAGGCATATCTTTAATAACATATACATCCATATCGCCGAAAACAGTTAAAGCAAGCGTGCGAGGTATCGGCGTCGCGCTCATCATCAAAAGATCTGCGTCCTCTCCTTTTTGCATTATCATAGAACGCTGCGTTACGCCAAAACGATGCTGCTCGTCTATCACCGCAAGTTTTAAATTTTTATATTCAACATCCTTGGAAAAAAGCGCGTGTGTGCCGACTGTTATATTTATATTTCCTGACGCTAGATTTTTAATAAGTTCTTTTCTTCCCTGCGCTTTAATGTTTCCTGTAAGAAACGCGACGCTTATTCCAAGCGGTTCGAATATTCTCGCGGCGTTTTCCGCGTGCTGGCGGGCAAGAAGTTCTGTAGGAGCCATTATCACAGCCTGTCCTCCATTTTCGACTGCATTAAGACAGGCTAAAAAAGCGACAAGGGTTTTCCCTGAGCCGACGTCTCCCTGCAAAAGACGCGCCATTGGAATGCCTGAACCCATATCACTCATTATTTCAAAAATCGCTTCATACTGACCCTTTGTAAGTTTAAAAGGAAGTCTCTCTATTAAACGCTGTTGGAGATTTGACAAACATACATTCTTTTTATCTTCGTTTGATTTATTTTTCTGCTTTCTTTTTTTTCTTTCAATCAACCTTTTTGCGATCATAATTTCAAGATTGAAAAGCTCTTCGTATATTAATGTTTTTTTCGCTTTTTCAAGATTTTCATAAGATGAGGGAAAATGTATTTCACTTATCGCTTCATTTTTTGATAAAAAGTTTTCTCTTTTAATTATATTATCCGGTATTTCGTTTTCAAAACTATCTTTATATTTTTTTAACGCTTTTGCAATAAAACGGCGCAGCATTGCCTGAGTTAATCCAGCCGTTAAAGGATAAACCGGTAATATTTTTCCAAACAGCGCTTTTCCATCTATGACAGGTTCCATTTCGAAGGAACTTGATTGTATTTCACCGTATTTATAGAAAAACCTGCCGTATATAAAATACTTCTGTGAGTTTACAATTTGTTTATCCATCCATGGACGATTAAAACAAAGCAATGCGCCCTGAGCGCTTTCGTCTTCTATATAAATTTTTAAGGTTTTCATTTTTCCGAAACCTATCCATTCACGCGCCAATACCTTTACTACAGTGCATACTTTCGCGTTGTTAAACATTTTTAACAGAACTGTTTTCACCCTGTCTTCCCAGTCGCGCGGATAGTGAAGAAGTAAATCAGACACTGACTGTATCGCGAGTTTTGAAAGTTTTGAAGATGCGCCAGACCCAATTCCATGAATGGAATTTAAAGGAGCGGATAAAGAGCGAAGAATCATTATATAGGCAATCTGTATAATAAACCGGTTAGAAGAGCGATAATGAATCTTCCGCCGATTAAAATAACCAATAATAATAAAATTGATAAAACAATCCCTTTTAAATAACCTCCTATATTTTTGCCGAAAAATATTCTGTTCATTTTATACATCACAGGCTGTGACATTGAATCAATCGCGTTCCAAAACGGACTATAAATATTTCTGTTTGTCAAATACGCTATGGCGCGCAGAGCTATTATAATTATAAAGAAAATAACAATAAACGAGAATATCGACCATAAAGATAAAGTAATTTCCGCAAGAACAATGCCAAAGGTCATTTTTTCTGATACAGAAAGAGTAAACAGTATTTTTTGTAAAAAAGAAATAAAAACAATCGCGAATATAACGGAAAGATCAAGAAATCCTATGCGAAGATTTAATTTCTTCCTCCACCAGTCAAGATAAGGATCCGTAACCGCGTTTAAAAAATAAATTAATTTTCCTCTTGCCTGAGTGCCGAACCACGAAAGAATAATTCTGATAAATATCAAAATTGAATATAATCCCGCGGCTCCCGCAAGAATTTTAAAAATAAACCGCATTAAACCCTCCAAATTTCAGCGACACTAAGGCATTTTCTTAAACCTTCGATTACTTCATCGCCTGAGCCTGTGTCAAGACCTGAGGCGGTGCGAATCTTCTGCTCTCCTTCATCAAGGGGAACATGAATATATAAAGCGCTTCTTCCTGAGTTATCCGCAAGAAAATCGCGCAGCTCATTTAATTCATCGTTATTATCACAGGCGCCGTTTTTCAATCTTATATGTATCTCATCAGGTATATATTCAACAGTTTTTACCTGTTCCGGTTTTTTCACTTTTTCATTTAATGCGGCTTTCTTTGCGGCGTTTTTACTTAATAGGGGAAAATCCGCCATGCTCGACACCTTAAAACTCGCTTTTCCGTTTTTATTTTTTTCATCAGGGTCTATTCTTCCTTTAAATGCGTAAATTTCATTTAACTTTAAAATATGGCGGTATTGAACATATACCTTTGAAAAAAACAAAAGGTCTATCTCTCCTTCAAAATCCTGCAATGTAGCGAAAGCCATATCTTCCTGATTTTTATCTTTATGTTCGCGAAGATTTGTTAAATATCCTATAATGACATAATTGCCTGATGGAATATTGTTTATATTTGAGCTTTTAAGATCAGCCATATATTGCCATGTTATTTTATGTATTTTATTTTTTTCTTCATTTTCTTTTATTTCTTTTATAACCTCTCCTACTTCCTGTCTGCTTATTACGTTATCAGCCAAAAAGCTGTATTTATCCTTGTCTTTTTGATAATCAATCTTTCCTTTTAATATTACTACTTTATCATCACTTACAAGATGCTGGCATCTTTCCCATTGACCTGAAAAAAAAGTTACTTCTATCTCACCGTTATAATCGCCGAGAGCCGCAAATGCCATCTTCCCGCCTTTATTGGTAGTAATAATTTTGTTTATTTTAATTATGCCGATAAGAATACAGCTTCCTGTTTTCCAGCTCTCCTGTTTTCCAAGATCAATATTTACAACCTCCTTCCAGAGATCTTTATATTCATCCATGGGATGTCCTGAAAAATAAAAACCGATTAATTGTTTTTCCAGATTTAGCCTGTCTGACCGGCTCATTAAGGGGAACTCTTCAAATTTAAAAGCCGGCTTTTCTTCTTCAGCCACATCATCAAAAAGTCCTGACTGCCCCAGCTGCTCGTCTTCTTTTTTATTTAACGCGTACTCGACGGTTTTTTCCAGATTTCCGACAAGAGTTTCTCTTGATATGCCGAACTCGTCAAAAGCTCCTGTTTGAATTAAAAGTTCTATTACTTTTTTTCCTACCGCTTTAATATCAACCTTCTCAAGAAAATCCATAAAACTTGTATATAATTCGTTTTTTCTGCCTTTTACAATTTCTTCCGCTGAAGAGTCGCCTAAACCTTTAATTCCTAAAAATCCAAAAATTATTTTTCCGTTTACAACCGTAAAAAGTTTATCAGAATGATTAATATTGGGCGGCTCAACCGTTAAAGCCATCCTTCTTGCTTCATTAATGCAATGCGAAAGCCTGTCTTTATCGGCGGAATGAATATCGTTTGTAAGGTTAGCCGCCATAAACTCGGCTGGAAAGTTTGCTTTTAAATAAGCCGTATGATACGCGACAACTGAATATGCCGCGGCATGGCTTTTATTAAAACCGTAGCCTGCGAAGGGAACAAGCATATCATATATCTCTCCGGCTTTTTTGGCTGAAAAACCCTGCTTTTGCGCTCCTTCCAGAAAAGGAATTTTTTCTTCATCGAGGATTTCTTTTTTCTTTTTTCCCATCGCGCGGCGCAAAAGATCGGCTTTACCTATGCTGTAACCTGCAATTATTTTCGCTACTTCCATTACCTGTTCCTGATAAACAATAACGCCGTAGGTTTCTTTCAGTATTCCTTCAAGGCTTGGGTCTGGATAAGTAATGGGCTCCTTGCCGTTTTTTGACGCGACAAAGCGCGGAATATTCTGCATGGGTCCCGGACGGTACATGGCGTTTAAAGCCGTTAAATCCGCTATGGAATTCGGTTTTGTCTGTTTTAAAATGTCCTGCATCCCGTCAGATTCAAACTGGAATATTCCGTAGCTATTTCCTTCACCTAACATTTTAAAAGTTTTTTTATCGTCTTCAGGCATTTCCTTTACGGAAAAATCCGCGAACTTACCGCCTCTAAGATGTATCAATTCCTGCGCGTGTTTTATAACATCAAGGGTTTTAAGCCCGAGAAAATCCATTTTGACAAGTCCGCTTGGTTCAAGATAGTTCATGCTGTATTGAGTCGCGATAGCTCCCGGTTTTCCAGTTTTTGGATCATCACGTTCCTGATAAAGAGGAACCATTTCAATTAATGATTTTTTTCCGATTACTACGCCTGCGGCATGAAGCGATGAATGGCGGTTAAGTCCTTCAAGTTTACGCGCAAGCTCAAACAGCTCAACATAGCGCGGATCCTGTTCCAGCTCTTTTAATCTCGGTTCATCGTTAATTGAACTTTCCAATTTAACATCCGCGCCTCTTGGTATCAGCTTTGTAATCATGTCAGATTCGGGGATTGAAATGCCTAAAGTTCTTGCAACGTCTTTTATTACCTGCTTAGCTCCCAAAGTTCCAAAGGTAATAATCTGTCCTACCCTTTCCTTGCCGTATTTTTCTGTAACATAATTTATTACTTCGTCTCTTCCGTAATTCGCGAAATCAATATCAAAGTCAGGCATAGATATACGCTCAGGATTGAGGAAGCGTTCAAAAAGAAGACCGTATTTTAAAGGTTCAATATCAGTTATGCGAAGAGAATACGCAACGATAGAACCTGCGCCCGAGCCGCGCCCTGGACCTACGGGAATATCATGATCATTTGCGTATTTGATAAAATCCCAAACAATTAAAAAATATCCTGTAAAACCCATGCTGATAATAGTATCCAGCTCGTAGTCGCATCGTTTTTTTATATTTTCCCATTCGCTGCCATTTTCTTTTTTTTCTTTCGGGTAACGATTACCCAAACCATCAAAAGCGATATGACGCAGGAACGCGTCTGTATTTTCAAATCCTTCTGGTATTTCGTATTCAGGCAGATATTTGGGAAGTTCTTTTACTTCGATATTCGGAACATCGGCATTACATCTATCCGCGATTGCAACAGTGTTCTCGATTGCCTGAGGATACTCGCTGAAAAGTTCAGCCATTTCATCGCCTGATTTAAGATAAAATTGATCGCCGGGATACTTATAGCGATTTTCATCCGAACGAAGTTTTGCCCTTCCTATACACAGTAAAACATCATGGGCTATATAATCATCCTGATTCAGATAATGAACGTCATTTGTCGCGGCAAGAGGTATGCCTGTTTTTTTTGAAATATTTACAACAGCGGCATTTATATCTTTCTGCGATAAATCCGAGCCTCTTAGTTCTCCTGATTGAATCCCATGATCCTGTATTTCAAGATAAAAACACGGCTCTCCTTTATCATCCTTTCCGAACAGATTTTTATAATATAGAGCTTTTTTCTCGGCATCATCAATTTTACCTGATTGAATCAGACGCGGTATTTCACCTGAAGCGCAGGCGGAAAGGGCGATAAGCCCCTCGCTGTATTTTTCAAGAAGGGTATCATCTATTCTCGGACGATAATAAAACCCGAGCGTGTAAGCGTAAGAACAGAGTTTTACAAGATTAAGATATCCTTTTTGGTTTTGCGCCAATAAAACCATGTGATAATATTTGTTATCGCTTTCAGAGCCTTTTTTGTCGGTACATAATCCGGGAGACACATAAACTTCACAGCCAATGATTGGTTTTACTTTATTGCCGTTTTTTTTGCAAACATCGATTAATTCCATAGCGCCGAATAAATTACCATGATCGGTAAGAGCGATGCTGTTCATACCCAGTTCTCCGGCGCGTTTTACCAGTGACGCGATAGAAACCGCTCCGTCTGCCAGAGAATAGTCAGAATGCACATGGAGATGGGTGAAATTTGTCATGTTTTGGCAGTCTATATTAAAAATGGCGTTTTTTCAAGGTGTAAAAGGGCGTTTATATTGAAAATCAAAAATAAAAATGATATATTATGCTTATGATACGCATTTTTACTGTTTTGTTGTTAGCAGCCGTATGGGTAAATCCCGCGATTTTAAGCGCACAAAACCTGCCTGAATGGATGATTCCTTTAAGAGATTCTATATATGAGCAGATATTGACCGCAGATGAAATTGTTCCTCTTTATGACGCCGCGAAAAGCGCCGCAACAGAAGAATTCTCCGGCACACAGCTAAGCCTTACACTCTCCCGCTGCGAGTATTTCATGGGACGCGCCTATCTTTTTGAGGAGCGCAATAATGAGGCCCGCGCCCATTTCTCCGAAGGATTAAAAATCGCTGAAAGTCTTATCAATTCATATCCAAGTTCCGAAGCATGGCTTTTACGCGGCGAAAATCTTTCCCATATTTGCCAAATCGCAACAGTAGGTTTTGTAATGGCAAACGGGTTAAAGATAGAAGATTACGCGAAACAGGCTTTGAAATTCAACAGCCGAAACGCGCCTGCCAGATATCTGATTGCCGCAAGATGGGTTTACGCTCCTGCTCCTCTTAATAATCTTAAAAAAGGAATAGAAATGATGTCGGCGATTTTGGAAAACACCGATATGGAAAAAGATGATTTTTTTAACGTATATTCCGCTATAGGTTACGGATATATGCAGCAGAAAAAACCTTCCGAAGCAAGAATATGGTTTAACAAATCGCTGGAGTTTTATCCGACAAATAAATTTGTAAACGGTTTATTGGAAAAATTATAATAAAAAGAGGTAATGTATGTTCACAGTGCTGGCGGAAGCGTTAAGCCAGTTCTATTATCCTATATTGATGGTAGTAGCTTCGTATTTTTTCATTCTCTCTCTTGCTAACCATTATGAGATGTGGCGTTTTTCCGTATCATCTCAAATCTTTGACGGACCTTTTGTCTCGGTTCTGGTTCCTGCGCGTAATGAAGGAATGCATATAGAACGCTGTTTAAAATCATTGCAAAACCAGCATTATCAGAATTTTGAAATTCTTATTTTAAATGACAACTCGACAGATAACACACTGGAAATTATAAACAGATTAAGCGCAGAAGACAGCCGCGTTAAGATATTTAACGGAAAACCCCTTCCTTCTGACTGGTACGGTAAACCTTTTGCAATGCACCAGCTTACAAAAGAGGCAAAGGGAGAAATATTGATTTTCACTGATGCCGACACAGTTCACACGCCGACAAGTATCGCGTGGGCTGTAACCAATCTGCAGGAATTAAAAGCCGATTTGATTTCAGGTTACATAGGACAGATCTTCGGCTCTGTAGGAGAGATATTAACAGTTCCTTTAATGTTTTTCTTAACAGGATTTATTATTCCTTTGTCAATAAACCGCTTTGTAAAAAAAATACACTGGTTTTCCGCGGCAATAGGGCAATTTATAGTAATAAGACGAAACGTATTTGAAGACATCGGAGGATTTGAAGCGCTTAAGAAAAAAACAAGCGAGGATATTTATCTTTCGCGCCTTGTAAAAAGAAAAGGATACTCAACGCGTTTCTTGAATATCTGCGATCATGTTAAATGCAGAATGTACGACGGTTACCAATTGGCGATTGAAGGCATAGGAAAAAATATTTTCGATTTCCTCGGAAAAAACACGATTCTTATTTTTTTCCTGATGATAATCGTTTTCTTCTTTTTATTTTTTCCTTTTCCGCTTTTGTTTTTCTGCATCGCAAAATCAAGTCCTTGGACCTTGCATATATTGGTAATAGTAGTTCTCTACACTCTTACATGGATATTCGCGTTTTTAGGCATGAGATTAAACTGGCTGTACGGATTCCTCTGGCCTGTTTTTTTCCTTAACTTAATTTATATGGCAGGATGGTCATGGTTCAGGACAGTATCAGGCAGAGGTTTTACATGGAAGGATAGGAAGGTAGGCTGATGGGATACAGACACGGACGCCCTGTAATAGATCTTTCTTTCTGGTTCAGAACGGCGACAAGGCTTACATTTTATTTTATCATACCAATCGCTTTTTTTATAAATTTCATACAACATTCCACTCAATATGTAAACAGGCGGAAATTTTTCAAATTACGCCGGGGGATAACTGTTGCCAATCATACAACCTTTTTTGATCCTGTTAAAATCGCCGTTCTCGCGCTGCCCGGCATGATTTACCAGACTCTTTTGGAAGCTACCGTTTCATTCCCTCTTTTGGGAACTTTTACGCGTCTTTTGGGAGGAGTTCCCATTCCCAGAGGCAGAACAGGTTACGGAAGAATTATTGAAATTTGCGAAAACGCATTTAAATACAACCGTTATCTGCATTTTTATCCTGAAGGTGAATGTTTTTTATACAATCAACAGATAAAAGAATTCCAGTCAGGCGCGTTCAGAATCGCGGCGGAATTGAATATTCCCATAGTGCCTCTTGTAACGGTTTTTTCCAAGGGTTTATTTAAACCGATGTCTTTCTTTGGAGGAACCCTTCCAAATGAAACACTTGTCGTACTTGACCCTGTATACCCCGGCGCTTTCGTACGCCGCAATGACAAGGGAGAAATAACATCCGAATCCATAAAAGAATTCTCAGAGGCAGTGCGAAAGATTATGCAAGCCGAAATTGATTCAAGAAACGGAACAAGTGCTTTCTACCGCGGGCAAATGGAAAGAATAAAAGGTCTTAATAATTAAAGTTTTTGGAAATAGCTTAATTAACTTTTATTTCCCGTATACCTTAACGCCAATTTTTAAAATCATCGCGTTCGATTCAGGATATTCAGAGGTATTAATTCTTTTATAATCCATGGAAACTCCTGAATTTGCAGGACCGTTAATATTCGTAAAATATGAAATAACGGCTCCTGCTTCGCATAATAAAGTAATAGGTATATTAGGCAGCTTCCATTCTATTCCAACTTTAATAATATTGAACCACTGGTATGCTCCATCGTGAAGAAAAAATCTTTTTAATACATCATACGTACTTCTTCCTTCAGGATTAAGTTCTGACTGTAAGTTACTGCCGTCTACAGCGCTGCTTCCAAAATCGGCTCCATGCCTAATTAACTGATATTGAAGGCTCGTTGTAAGATTTTTAACAGGCATTGTTTCAAATCTAACAAGTATTTCATCAGAGTTAGGCGGAAGATAATAACCAAGGCTGACTCCGTTATTAACATAGTTAGTCGCCATGCGGTTATCGCCGTACCATGGATTAAAGTTGCGGTTATGCGTATAACAGTAGGGATTAATTCTTGTGTAACTTAGTTTAAGCGAAGTAAATGAAAGGAAAGGGAGAGGTATATTTATTCCACCCTGAATCGCAAGCATTTGACGATCAAGCGTAAGCAAATTTTCCAATAAATGCATTTCATCCACAAAAAGTGAAACCCACAAACTTCCAATGCCGGGAATCTGCCCTCTTATGCTTAGTGTTACAGCCATGTTATCAAAATCACCAACATTATTCTGATAAAGGAAATTATTAATAATCGGAACTATATACCCAAGTTCAAACCGTTTAGGATATACAACCGCATCTGTAATTTCAAAATAAAAATAATTTTTTATTCTGAATTGCAGCATAGTAACGGAAAATAAATTTTGAAAAGTAGCAGAAGATATTTTCATTCCTTCCTGATTGTAATATTCAAGACCTCCTGTCATTGAAGAAATACTGAACCAAGATACAGGAGAAAACTCAGCTTCTACTGCCAAAAAAGGACGCGCTGCCATATTTAAAGAAAGACTGCTTCCGATAGAAGTTGAACCCCATTCGCGTGATATACGTCCTATACGCATTATTAATTTATCGTTAATGAATGAAGCGGTTAATTCCGCCGGTAAACTATAACCACCCGCTATACCTTCAGGCCAATATCTGTAACCTGACAAGTTGGTTAAATGAAAAACAGAGCCGTCCCATCTTTTTCTGTAACTGAATGGAAAATGAGTCAGAGGTTCGCTGTATACGTCAATTTTATCATTTACATATTCATTTGGATCATAGTTGCCAACAATCTCAAAATCTTCATAATAAGTATTATACTTACCAAGATATAATCTTGGCGCTCTCATAAGACCGCCCCAAATGTTAAATTCGTAAGAAAAATTATTACCAAGATCTCCGTTTACAATTAAACCAAGCCAGATTTCAGCTCCAAAAATATTATCGTATGAATATATGCCAGCCGAACCTTCGATATCGGCGGATACTCCTATGTTAGCCGAAATCGGAATTTCATCCGCGCCTATATTTGTTTGAAGATTATAATTTCCTCTTTGCCAGTCAATGCCGGGTTTCGGCTTTGAAAATGTTTCCAAATATTGATTTAAAATATCGCGTTCTGTTTGACTCAGCCGCTTTGATCCGGCCGCGTTTAAAATTTCATTTATTTTTCTGATAATAAAGCTCTGCGTATATGGTCTTGATCCTGATAACGGAGATATTAATCCTCTGATTTCCGCCTGTTCAAGAATATAATAAACCTGACTTTCTAAATTTACGGAACTGTGAGTTTGCGCGCTCAGCGTGACAGGAAGCGCGATAAAGATTCCAAAAATGAAAGCAAGAAAAATACCAAACAATTTTTCAAACATTTTTATTCCTTAAAATGTAAATATATTGACAAAAATCATAAATGTCAATTATTTGCAGGCATTAAAATCAATTCAACAGTTTCTGAGGCGATTATCTGCCTGCAAAGCGATTGAACATCCTGAGATGTTACAGCTCTCAGCGCGCTGGGACGCAAATTAAGCCTGTTTAAAGGCGTATTATAAAACACAGAAGAGTTTGCGTAACTCTGCGCTATGTGAAGATTTCTTTGCATGGACTTATCATGTTCCATCAAAAGCGCTTCTTTCGATTTATTAAATGTAACCGTATTAAGAGATTTTGATGAAATACCGGAAATTGTTTCTTTTACGGCTTTGATTAATTCATCAGCGCGTGAAGGATCGCAGATAAAATAAACGCTGAGTCTTGTTTCACCTGTTGGTATCACAGCCGTTGAAACGCCCGCTGAAATTGAATATACGCCGCCCATTTTCTCGCGGATTTCGTCTGTTAAAACAATGTCGAGGTATTCAGATAAAACCGCCGCTGTTTGATTTCTCTGCTCGTTAAAGGCGGCAGGACCTGGCGCAAACCAACCCATGTAAACTATGCATCTTTGATCCTGTCCTTTGTAAATATTATTTCTGCCGCCTGAAGGACGGATAATACCGGGATTTTTCCAGGAATTCATTGATTTGCTCTGAGGCAATGACGCTATGTAAACAGACGCCAGCTCTTTTATCTCATCCAAATTGAAATTACCGGTAAATACAAAGGTATAATCCGACGGATTAAGACATAAACTCAAAAACTCATTCGCTTTTTGAATTGACACCTTGTTTATATCGTCTAACTCCAAAGGCATAAAAAGCGGATGTCTGTTGTTTATTAGTTTTGTTAATTCACGGGAAAAAACCCTTTGAGGATCATCGTTCGCGTGAGCGAGACTTGTTCTGTATTGATCGAGCATTGCTTGTATTGCGGTTTCGTCCAATTTTGGAGATGCGAAAAAGATGTGAATCATTTCAAAAAGCGTGATCATATCCTGAGTTGTGGAAGAACCCTGAAAACCCCTGTAGTAATTTGACAGCCAGAATGAAAAACTAACCTGCTTTCCCGCAAGTTTGTAATTCAATTCCGTGCGTGAATAAGGTCCCAAACCTGATACATTCAACATTTCAGAAAGCAGATTAACGGATACTATCGTATCCTGCGCCGCGTTTGCGCTGCCGCCGTTTGCGGCTGCATACATGATAACTTCGTTATTTTTATTTTCAGTTTGTTTTAGAATAATTTTCGCTCCGTTAGACAAAGTAATAATATGCGCTCCTGTCGGAGTATCAGTATTATCCGATGTTATTCTTCCTGCTGCTGGAGTTTTTTCAATTAAATCACCTGTAACAGTAATATCCTGCCTTGGTGAAATTTTTGCTTTACCTGTTTCCGTAAATATATCTTTTATTCTTTTAACGGCAGGAAGATTATCGGCTTCAGAAAGAGGCGCGATTAAAAATACATTTATATCATTATATGAAAAATAATTTTTCACTTTTAAAGATATTTCTTTTAAATTTATCCCGGCGAGCATGACATTTACGGCATTTACTTCCCATTCAACATCAGACATATCCTCGCCGTACAGAAAATGATTCGTAAAACCTCTTATAAAAGTTCTAGATTCTGTTTTATCTTTTTCCGAATACAGTTTTTCCATATATGAAATAAGACTTAATTTTGCCCTGTCAAGTTCGCTTTGGGTAAAGCCAAACCTGCGTATTGATTCTTTTTCTAAAAGTAATTCTTTTAACGCTTCTTCCGCCTTTCCCTGTTTTGGAGAAGTTCCCATTGAATAAAAACGCGAATCCTGCGACCATCTCCAGATACCGCCCCATGCGCCGTTTGACGCGGAATTCGGATCAAGAGCGGCTTCTTCAAAGCGGGTGGAAAGCATTGTATCGATCAAATAATCAATCAAAGAATTACGGTAATACTCTATCGTACCTCTCTGACTGCCTTTCTTTTGCTTGAAATAAATCATGTAACTTGCCGAAGTAAGTTCCGCGTCAGTGATTATTTGCGCGTGAAAACTGCCGTTCTTCGGCGCAGGGAGCTCATGCCGGGGTGTTTCTACTTTTTTTAAAGAGCGCGGCATATTAAAATGATTTTTTAGCTCCGCTTCAAGAGCTTTTCCGTCAAAATCACCGACAAAAACCAGAGCCATATTATCGCTTGTATACCACCGACTATAAAAAGCTTTTAACTGCTCTGATGTCGCGTTTTCAATTATATGCTCAAGCCCTATAGGCTGACGATCCGCAAACGCGCTTCCTTTAAACAGTATGGGAAGGGTAATTTTTCTTACCCTATCCATTGCGCCAAGGCGGGAGCGCATTTCTTCAAGAACAACGCGGCTTTCGCTTTTAACGTCTTCTTCTTTAAAGCTTACAGCGTAGCTCCAGTCATCAAGAATCGCGAGAGCTTTATCCGGAATTCTTTTTACGCCGTTCACATTTTCTACAGGGATATCAAAGTGATAAACAGTTTCGTTATATGACGTATACGCGTTAGCGTCAGCTCCGAAACGCATTCCCATCGAACGCAGGTACTCGATTAATTCAAGGGAAGGAAATCTTGCCGTATCATTGAAAGCAAGATGTTCAACAAAATGCGCGAAACCTCTTTGATCATCATTTTCAAGAACTGAACCTGCGTTTACGATAAGCGCAAGATGAGCGCGGTTTTGCGGAACTGTATTTTCAAGTATGAAATACTTAAGTCCGTTAGGCAAAAATCCTGTAAGAGCGCTGCTGTTAAGCGGAACAAGATTTTTTCCCTTTCCGATTCCTTCATAAACATCAGATGTCGCCGCGCAGGATAAAACCAGTAACGAAAGCAATATAAGCGCTGTTTTTTTCATAATATCATCTGCCTTGTTGCCGTAAGTTCATCAACCTCATTCATCTGCGAATCAAGCATTTCCTTTCGGTATTCTTTCTGCTTTTTTTCTTTTAATTTGTCTATCGCCTGCACTTCTTTTAACGCTTCAAGATAGATTCGTCTTTTTTCTTCCACTACAAGTTCCGCCTGCGCGGCGCGTTCAGAGAGTTTTTCAGCTTCCTGTTCGAGACGAAGAATGTAAATATCCCATGATTGCGCTTCTTCCGTATCTTTAAAACGTTCACTTGCCGCTTTGTGTTTCATAAGAGCTGTTATTTTAATTTCATTTTCTATTTTATTAAGAGCGCTTATCGCCTGCCCTAAAGCGAGTTTACATTCTTCCTCTTTGTATTTTCTTATTTGGAGAATTTTTTCGAGATTAAACCTGAATCGCTTCATTATTAACCTTCATTGCTGAACGCGCTCATTGTATGAATTGCGGGCAGCGTGGAAAAAAGGGATGCGACGCTGTTAAGCGCTCTTTGCGCGTCTTCAACAGGCGCAGGCAGCGCTCCGCCTGCGGATTGTTTTTCTTTAACAACTGTCTTTCCTGCATATACAAGTTTCGAGTTTGTATCCATCATTTCCTGCGCTGATATTTCAACTCCTGTTATCGCCGACATTCCTTCCAGTGTCTGCTCTAAAGACGATGGTTCATCCACTCCCTGAATTAAAAAATCATCGATAGGATCGTGCATTTTAATGGCTTCGTCTGTTCTTGGATCAGACCCTTGATGATAAGCGCCGACTTTTAGAAGGTCTTCTATTTTTGCGTAAGACGCCATATTTTCGCGTATAACGCCCACAGCTTCCTTTGTATCTTTTCCTGATACAACAGGCGCAAGACGTGAAATACTTGAAAGCACGTCAATCGCAGGATAATGATTCGCGTGAGCTAGATCCCTTGATAAAACAATATGTCCGTCCAAAATTCCGCGCGCGGTATCGGCGACAGGCTCGTCCATATCGTCTCCGTCTACAAGGACTGTATAAAAACCTGTTATGCTTCCTTTATCGGAAGTGCCTGATCTTTCAAGGAGCTTTGGCATTTGATCGAACATACTGGGAGGATATCCTCTCTGCGCGGGAGGCTCTCCTGTTTCAAGTCCTATCTCCCTCATCGCGCGGGCGAATCGCGTGATGGAATCGAACAGAAGCATTACATCCTTTCCTTCATCTCGGAAAAATTCGGCGATAGCTGTCGCAACATACGCTCCTCTCAGACGCGCAAGAGGCGATGAATTTGAAGGCGTGACTACAAGCACGCTGCGTTTTAGTCCTTCTTCGCCGAGGTCTTTTTCTATAAAGTCATTCACTTCACGCCCGCGCTCTCCTATAAGAGCTACAACATTGACATCCGCGCTTGTGTTACGCGCAATCATTCCCAAAAGCGTCGATTTACCGACGCCTGAACCTGAAAAAATGCCAAGGCGCTGTCCTTTTCCGACAGCAAGAAGACCGTCTATGGCGCGCACTCCTGTTGTTATGCGCTCTGTTACACGTTTTCTTTTTAGTGGATTAGGCGGACTTGCGAGAGCAGGATACATCAGTGAAGATGCGACGCTTCCTTTATCGTCTATAGGGTTTCCGAACGCGTCTAAAACGCGCCCTAAAAGATTATAAGATACAGGCACTTCAAGGCGAGCCCCTGATCCTATTACCCTGTCTCCGATTTCTATTCCGTCTATCTCTTCATAAGCCATGAGCTGGACTGTTTCATCTTTTAAACCGACAACTTCCGCTCTTATAACGCCTCTTCCTTTAGGAGCGATTATTCTGCATATCTCTCCTATAATCGCCTGCGGTCCGCGGCTTTCTACCAATAGTCCTTGAACTTTTATAACTTTGCCTACGCATTTGATCGGATCTGTTCTTTCTGCGGTAGAAAGATATTTTTCGAAAATCGTAGGTTCTAATACGCAAGTATCCATGAAGCCCTCCCTCTTCAATGGCGGTCTAATCTGTTTTTCTTCTCGATGCTATTTCATCCAGTTTACCTGTCAACTGTTTATCAACCTGCCTTTTTCCCTTTGTAGCCATTGTGGCAAGAGCTGCTAAAGCTGCGGACGCTGTAAGCGCCGCGCTTGCGCCTGTTGAAAGCTCCGGCTCCGCCTGTCCGTCAGCGCCTGAACTGCCGTTTAAATCAGAATCATACTTTGATGAAGACTCAAGCGCGTCCATTATCGCGTTTGACGCGGCTAATTCATTATTCAAATTCGCTGTTCTTATAACCGGAACAGGAGTTCCTTCTTTACTCTGCGGATTGATAGGAGATATTTCTAAAATTCTGTTCTCCAGCTCGGCTAGCTGGCTTGCGATACGAGCGTCAATTTCGCCGAAATCTGTTTCGATAATGCATCCGCCCCTGTCTACAGAACTGTCTTCAACTATGTTGATCGATTTTACTCCTTCCATCATGCTGATAAAATTCTGTTTGTGTTCTGTCGCAAGCTGAAGATCTGCAAGATTAACCTTAATTAAAATATTACCTTTTGCTTTAACTTTTCTGAGCGCTTCAATTACATTTGAGATAATTACATTACGCTGGTTTTCAGAAATTACTTTTATTACCTTTCGCGAAATTAATAGCACAAGGTTTACTATTTCTTTTTCCGTTTCTTTTAAAATATCAGCTCTTTTATCCTGAGCTCTTTCAAGCACAATCTGCGTTCTTTCGATCAGGCGATCAACTTCGGCTTTACCGTCGGCGTAACCTTCATCTTTTCCTTCAGTTCTGCCCTGTTCTCTTGCGTCTTTTTTTTCGTTATCCAAAGTCTGCCTGATTTCGGTTTCAAGCTCTTTTACCTTAACCTGAGCCTGGGCGATAATTCTTTCAGCTTCTTCAACCGCTTCCTGCTTCATCACCTGAGCTTCATCGGTCTGCCGTTTTACTTCCGCAAAAGCCGCTTTCTGCGCATCCTGAATAATGTTTTCCGCTTCACTGTTCGCGTTCGCGATCATTCTCGCTTTTTCTTCTTCCCATTGAGATTTAAAGAGTTCCGCTTCACGCCTGAGATCATCTGCGGTAGGACCTGTGAACTCTTCAACTCCGCCAAGTTCTTCTTCAAGTTCTTCAACAGGAGCATAGTGAGACAGCTCGGAAAAAGACGTAGGTGAATCGATAATTACCTTGTCTTTGATAGCAAGCAATTCATTAGGTCTAAAAACAGCCTTTAACATATCACCTCTTTGGCGCCGGACTAATGCCCGGCGCCTTTTTAATTAATTTAGACTACCAGTTCGTCCTCTCCCGCTCTCGCAACAACAATTTCACCTGTGTCTTCAAGATGTCTTATGATCGAAACTATTTTTTGCTGCGCTTCTTCTACGTCTTTCAAGCGTACAGGACCCATATATTCCATGTCTTCTTTTAACATACCTGCCGCGCGTTTTGACATATTTTTGAATATCTTGTCCTGAACTTCGTTGTCGACTGACTTGAGAGCTTTCGCAAGTTCCTGTGAATCGACTTCGCGCATAACCTTTTGAATAGCTCTGTCGTCCAGCATAACGATATCTTCGAATACGAACATCCTCTTCTTGATCTCTTCGGCAAGTTCCGGGTCTTCGTCTTCCAAAGCTTCGATAATTTGTTTCTCTGAAGCGCGGTCAACGAGGTTGAGAATTTCAACAATGCTTTCAACGCCGCCCGCTGCCGTGTAATCTTCGCTTGATAACGATGATAATTTCTTTTCAAGAACGCGCTCAACTTCGCGTAATACTTCAGGCGATGTTCTATCCATTGTCGCGATACGCCGCGCTACATCGCTCTGTACTTCATGCGGAAGATTCTGCAGAATGATTGAAGCTTTATTCGGCTCAAGATACGCGAGGATAAGAGCGATTGTCTGCGGATGTTCCTGCTGTATAAAGTTTAAAAGGTGAGCGGGGTCTGTTCTTCTGATAAAGTCGAAGGGACGAACCTGAAGGCTTGATGTTAAGCGGTTTATTATGTCGATCGCTTTCTGGCTTCCCAAAGATTTTTCCAAAAGTTCTCTCGCGTAGTCGATACCGCCCGTGGAAATAAACTGGTTTGCCATCATCAGTTCCTGGAATTCCTGGAGGATGGCGTCCTTTTGTTCGGAATCTATTGTTTCCAAACGGGCGATTTCGAATGTGAGAGTTTCGATCTCATCTTCACGCAGATACTTGAATATCTCCGATGATATTTCCGAACCTATTGTTACAAGGAAGATGGCTGCCTTCTGGCGCCCTGAATATTCTTTTACGCCTTTTTTCTTGGAACCGCTCGCTGCGGCTCCCGGCGTCATTGATTTTGCCATAAATTATTCCTCCAAAAGCCATGTTCTGATGAGTTGGGCAGCATCTTCGGGATGCTCCTTCGCCAGGTTGATGGCGCTTTCCATCAACTGCATTCTTGAACGCTCTTCCATTGATATGGATACGTCCTCTCCTTCCTGTTCCGCCTCTGCCATCGCGCTTTCGCGGAGCATTTGTTCCCTGCGCGCTCTCTCTTCTTCCGCAAGTCTTTTGCGTCTCTCCATCTCGCGGGAGATCATTCTAAACAGCATAAATCCAAACAGCATTAATGTCAAACCTGCGATAATTATTATAATAGCTGTCTGCGTCTGTTTCTTTCTGAAATACGCGGCGTCTTCTTCGCCGAACTCAGCGGAGCGATCAAAAGCGATATTGTGAACTGTAACAGAATCGCCTCTTGCGGAGTTATAGCCAATCGCGTCGCGGATAAGAGCCTGCACCTTTGCCAAATCTTCTGCGGAGACAGGAGTATACTCTCTGTCAATTGTGCCTTCCGCAAGCATTATAGGATTTCCTTTTGAATCGAATTTTCTTTTCCAGATGCCGTCAATATTTACGGAAACTGTTACTCGATCTATCTGAGGACTTTTTTCTTCCTGAATTTTACGCTGATTGATTTCTTCGTTATGCGTTCTTGTTGTCTGACTCATTCGTCCGTAAAGATTATCCATGTCCCTGAAAGCGGGAGGTGTCTGTCCTTCTCTTCCCGCAGGTCCTTCGGGATTCAATCCCGAGCCTTCCCATTTTGTTTCAGAAACAGACTCAGAAAGGAGAAGGGATTCTTTTAAAATTGAATCGTCATAGGAAAGCCCCGGGGTGCGCGGTTTTATAATAACAGGGAAACTTTCTTTTGTATCAACCGATTTCTTTGACATATCCATATCAATTTTTATGTTTAGATCCCTTACGCGATCACGCGAATATGTCTGTTGAATCGACGACAGTATTACGCCTCTGTAATGGGTTTCCATTGTTTTGATAAATTTATTTTCTCTTTCGATTAGGCTCTGCCTGTCCATCGCGGCAAGTCCTTCAAAATCGTTGAGTAAAAGTCCTGTATGATCAGTTATCGCTATGTGTTCGCCTTGAAGCCCTTCAATCGCGAATTGAAGTATTTTTTGTATGCCTTCAATTTTTAAACGATTCTGAGTTATATCGCTTCCGGGCGTAGGTCTTATCGTAACGCTGGCGCTTACAGGATTTTGATCCGATATAAAAAGCGATCTTGACGGCCAGACAACTCTTAACTCAACATTGTCAACGCCTTCTATCGCCCTTATATGATCGGCTATCATTCTTTCCTGCGCTCTCTGGAAATTGACGTTACGCTCCATGTCTGTAATAGTCCATCTTTCCTTGTCGAAAATCTGCCAAGGGTCAATCCCTGAAGGCAGAAGATTTTCGCGGATAAGTATTACCCTCATTTTACGAGCTGTCATTTCGTCCGCAACGCGCACAATGCCGTCCGCTGTAACTGTCGCCTTTACATCTTCCTGATTCAGACGAAGCACAATCCTGTCAAGCATTACGGCGTCTGTAATCGGTCTGTCGTAAACAGGCGTCAAAACAGGGCTTGCCGTAACGCGAAACATTGTAATGATTGCCGCGATGATTACAACGACAATGGCAGCGGCTATAATCCGCTGCTGCATGGACCAGTTAGCCCACAATGCCGTAACCTTTGTGAAAAGTTTCTTAAAGAATTCGTTCATGTCCCCTCCCCAAAAATATTATTACCTTGTATTAATCAAATCTCTCCAGCCCTGAACAAGTCTGCTTAGGATGTTGCGCGTAATGCTGAGTGACATACTCGCTTCCGCCTGGGCGATTGTTATATCGTGAATATCAACGGAATCAGGGTTAATAATCGCCTGTTTCTGCATATCGCTCGCGTTCATCTGCGCGCCTGAAACTTTATCAAGCGCCTGCAGCATCGCATCTTCAAACACGCCGGCTCTTGTTACAGCTCCGGCTCCAGTTGTGTCCCTAAGCCTGAGTATGTTTTCAGCGCTTCCCGAATACGGGCTGTCAGGCGGCAGCATGTGCCTCGCATGAGTAACATTCATTCTTGTCGCATAATCTTTTATCACCGATGAATTTACAAACGCACTGTCATCAAAAATCCTCATTTTAACCCTCCCGTTAAAAAACTGTCTTTATTCCCTGTTACCTGGCGCCAATATCAAGCGCTCTCTGGAACATCATTTTTGATCCTTCGATAATCGCGGCGTTAGCTTCATAAGACCTTGACGCTGAAATCATGTCTGTCATTTCGGTTACAACGTCAACATTCGGCATTTCTACATATCCTTCTCTCGGACCTGATAAAATCGCGTCCGGGTGAGTAGGATCATACACATAACGCGGTTCTGTTGAACGATCTTTTTGAACTTCAACAACCCGCACTCCTTTTCCAATCCCGGAATCAAGAGAATCAGGAAGAAAAGGCGATCTCCAAAAAGGACCTTCCGACACAGGACGCATAATAACGCGGCTGCGTTTAAAAGCGCCGCCTTCCGTTGTGCGCGTAGTGTTTACGTTAGCCATATTATCTGCAATTACGTCCAGCCTCATTCTGTTTGCGGTTAAACCTGTGGCTGCTATATTTATCGAACTGTATATTCCCATTTATTCCTTCCTTATCCTCTTAAAACGGAGTTAATCTGGCTGAACTCAAATGCCGCTGCCTGCGCGTAAAGCGTGTAGCTCATCTGGTTTTCCGTGGCAAGCATAAACTCCTGTTCCGGGTCTACGTTATTGCCGTTGTTATTATAGGTACTTGTATAATCCAAAACCCTGCGTATCTGCACGTCGCGGTAGTCTCTTTCCTTGTAATTAGGAAAATGACTCGGATGGCTCATATTCAATTCCAGAGCCGGTCTTTTATTTTCCGAATCCAGAGCCTTTTTTAACTCGCTCTCAAAATTGACAATTGAGCGTTTGAAGTTGGGTACATCGGCATTTGCCAGATTATTTGCGATTACGGAGCGGCGGACGGTGCTTACGTCCATCGCGCGGTGCAGCAAATCTATTGTTCTTGCGAAAGTATTCATATATTTCTTCCTCCCTCTTCAAATTTCGGCATTTGCCAAATTGCACTTTAACAGCTCTTTTATAGAATAAATTTACCCAAATCCTGATCTTTCACCACATCGGCTAGTTTTTCATTGACATAATCGACTGTTATATCAATGCTGGTTGGAGCGATATCGGACGCTTCGAAGGATAATTCCTCTAAAAGCGTCTCCATTATTGTATGAAGCCTTCTTGCTCCAATATTTTCCAGCTTCGAGTTGACTTCGGCGGCAAGAGCCGCAAGGCGCTCTACAGCTTCAGGAGAAAAGGCGAGTTTCACGCTCTCCGTCCCTAAAAGTTCTATATACTGTTTGATAAGCGCGTTTTTAGGCTCTGTCAGAATCCTTAAAAAATCGTCTTTACCAAGGGAATCGAGCTCTACTCGAAGCGGAAAACGCCCCTGTAGTTCCGGGATCAAGTCCGACGGTTTGCTTACATTAAAGGCGCCTGCCGCGATAAAAAGAATATGATCCGTGTTTACAGGACCCCATTTAGTATTAACAGTCGCGCCTTCAACTATCGGAAGAATATCTCTTTGCACGCCTTCCCGCGAAACATCAGGACCTCCTCCGCGCTCACCTTTAACGGCGATTTTGTCTATCTCGTCTATGAAAATAATGCCTGTTTCCTCAACGCGCTGCCTTGCCTCATCTGTTACCTTATCGCGATCTACAAGTTTCTCGGCTTCTTCGGCTTTAAGAATTTCCATAGCGCGCGGAACGGAAACAACTTTTTTCTTTTGCCCGCCTGATAACATTCCTGCGATCCCGGAAAGACTCGCTTCAAGGTCTTCCATGCTGCCGCCCATCATTTCGAAGGACGGAAACGAAGGATTCTGCCCTACCATAAGCTCAACCGTTCTGTCGTTTAACTTTCCTTCATGAAGCATTACCCGCAATTTTTCTCTTGTCGCTTTGAACTTTTCATCTTCACTGTCTTTTACGTCATTTAAAGTTTCATCTTCATTCGGCATACCTGAAGCGTCGCCTGCTTCATCTTCATTGTTCTGCGCGTTTTTATTCATAACAGGAAAACCCAACTGCAGCGTAGTAGCTATTATGCTTGAGTTTGAATTTTCAGGGTTTATGGTGAAAGAACCCATAGGGCGCATAACAGGACCCGGTTTTGGTTTTTTATCTTTCTGCTTTTTTCCCGTTGTCGGCAGCAGTAAATCGAGGAGAGCTTCTTCGGCGCGTTTCTCGGCTTCGATATGAACAGCTTCCTGCATTTCCTGTTTTACCATTTGAAAACCCGCCGCCATTAAATCCCTTACCATGGATTCAACATCGCGTCCCACGTATCCGACTTCAGTGTATTTTGTTGCTTCTACCTTAATAAATGGAGAGCCTGCAAGTTTTGCAAGACGGCGCGCGATTTCAGTTTTTCCTACGCCTGTAGGTCCTATCATGAGGATATTTTTAGGAGCAATGTCTTCGCGTATCTCGGGATCAAGTTTTAAACGCCTAATGCGGTTTCTGAGCGCGACTGCCACGGCTCTTTTTGCGTTTTTCTGACCGACGATGTACTTGTCAAGTTCCGCCACAATTTCTCTTGGAGTATATTCGATTCTTTTTTCCGTTGTCTGTTTCTTGTCTTCCATCATCCTAATTCCTCTAATGTTATTTGCATATTTGTATAAATGCAGATGTTACCTGCAATTTTTAAGCTTTTCTCGGCTATTTCCGCCGCTGAAAAATTACTGCCTTCAAGATACGCTAGGGCTGCGGCATATGCGTAATTTCCCCCTGAACCTATGGAAAGCGCGTTTTCCGCAGGTTCAATTACGTCACCTGTACCTGATATTAAAAGCGTTTTTGTTACATCCGCAACCAGCAAAAGCGCTTCAAGACGCCTTAATGTGCGATCCATACGCCAGTCTTTCGCAAGTTCAACCGCGGCTCTTGCCAAATCGCCTGAATATTCTTTTAATTTTTCTTCGAAGCGGTCAAAAAGTGTGAAAGCGTCCGCTGTAGCGCCTGCAAAACCGCAAAGAACTTTTCCATCCATAAGGCGACGCACTTTTTTGGCGTTATTTTTCATTACGGTGTTTCCCATTGTTACTTGACCGTCGCCTGCCATAGCGACCTTGCCGTCTTTTCGCACGGCTATTACGGTTGTGCTTCTGATTTTATCCTTCACTTCGCTTCCCTCCAATCTGTCCTGAACGCGTATGTTTCGCCGCAAGCCTGCTTTCAGCGGATGAACGCGTTGAATTTCTTTTTCCGTGCAGCGCAGGCGACGCTTTTGCGTAAACTTTTTTTAAATTTTCCAAATTAACATGCGTATAACGCTGTGTTGTTGATATGCTTGAATGACCGAGCATTTCCTGCACAATGCGTACATCGCAGCCTGAGTTTACAAGATGCGTCGCAAAACTGTGGCGCAGCGAATGAGGATGTATGCTTTTTCCAAGCCCTGACTGTTGCGCATAACGTGAGATAATCCATCTCACTCCGGGAACGGATATGGGCTTTCCTTTTCTGTTTATGAAAAGAGCGCTTTTTCTGCCGTCTATGCCTGCCATTTTAAGACGGGCTTCTCTCTGCGGCAGATATTCCAAAATAGAGGCTATGGCTTCGTCAGAGAAAAATACAAAACGCTGCTTTCCTCCCTTTCCGGTAATCTTTGCTTCATCCAAATCCTGCGACATATCCGCCATTGAAAGTGAAACCAGTTCTGATATTCTTAAGCCCGCCGAATACATCGCCATAATAAGCGCTTTATCTCTTTGAGGCCATAAGATTCCTGCAGAATCGGGAAGCGCGGCGAAATCCGCCATTTCATTTTCCCATAACACTGAGGGAAGTTTCATCGGCGCTTTAATATTCTTTAGCGATGAACATGGGTTATCATTTCTTTTGTTCATGCGCACCATCCAGCGGTAAAATCCGCGGATAGAAGAAAGGTTTCTGTTTACGCTCGATGCCGCTTTTCTTTCCGCCGACATATCGGCTATATATTTCTGCACTTCGTAAGGAGCCGCGTTTTTTACATTTATCTCATGGTTATCGCAATAATTCGAATAATGCGTAAGATCATTACTGTAAGCTTCCACAGTTCTTGTTGAAGCGCCTTTCACAGACTGCAAATATGACAAGTATTCATTAATAAAGCTCATTCTTCCTCCACAGCGTGCAGGTAATCACATTCAGGATTTATGCAAACCTTGTGCGCTCCGTTTTTTTTGTCAAACTTTTCAACCATAAAAAATCCGCATTTCGGGCAGTCTTGTTTTATGGGTTTAAAGTGAGAGATAAAATCACAATCAGGATAATTTGTGCAGCCGTAAAATTCTTTTCCTCTGCCTTTTGTTTTTCTTGCGACCACATCTCCGTCGCATTTCGGGCATTTGGCAAGAGGTATCGATTTTGTATTTCTGCATTCAGGGAATCCGGAACAAGCGAGGAAAAATCCGAAGCGTCCCAGTTTTTTCAAAAGAGGCTTGCCGCATTTTTCACAGACAAAATCCGTCTTTTCATCGAGAGTGCCCTTATATGATTCTATTGTTTTACTTACATCATCTACCGTCGTTTTGAAAGGACCCCAGAATTCCCTGATCATTTCAGGCCAGCTAATCTTTTTTTCTTCAACTTCATCCAGTTTTGTTTCCATGCTCGCCGTAAAATCAGCGTCTACATAAAGCGGAAAATGCTCTACAAGAACGTCAAATATTAATTTGCCGAGAACCGTAGGAACCAGCTGCTTGTTCGATCTTGTAACATAATAGCGATCAAGAAGAACCGAAATAATCGAAGCGTATGTTGAAGGGCGTCCTATTCCTTTTTCTTCCAGAGTGCGCACTATGGACGCGTCAGTAAAACGCGCAGGACCCTGAGTAAAGTGCTGTTCGCTCCTGAACTTTTCAACATTTACTTTTTCGCCTGTTTTTAAAGAAGGGCAATTACCGCCTGATTCTTCTTTAGAAGAAAGAAGTTTGATTACTTTATAAAAACCTTTTTCCAAAAGTTTTGTTCCGCTCACGCGGAAAATGCCTTCTTCGCTTCCTGCGGTAACTTTAATATCTACGCTTACGGTTCTGCTTTTCGCGTTATTCATCTGGCTTGAAACAAATCTTTCCCAGATAATTGTATATAAGCGAAGCTGATCTTTAGAAAGAAATTCTTTAATTGAATCGGGAGTATACTCAGTATAAGTAGGTCTTATAGCTTCATGCGCATCCTGCGCGTTTTTTCCGACAGTATATTCCACCGGTTTTTCAGGAAGCTCGTTAGGATAATTTTTTGAAAGCCATGTGCGCACATCTTCAAGGGCAGTATTTGAAATACGCACGCTGTCTGTGCGCATGTAGGTGATAAGACCTACGCGGGATGCGCCTAAGCTTACGCCTTCGTAAAGCTGCTGAGCGACCTGCATTGTCTTTCGTGATGTGAAACCAAGGCGATTGGCTGCTGTCTGCTGCAATTGAGAAGTGGTAAAAGGCGCTTTCGCCCTTATTGTTTTGTCTGTATCGCGGACATCTGAAACTATACATTCATTATTTTGAATTTTTTCGATTATCGTCTTTACTTCGTTTTCATTTTTAAGATCCGGTTTGCTGCTGTTCCAAAGAACGAGCTGAGCTGTATAAACTGTTTTTCCCGCTTTAAAATCGGCTTCCAAAGTCCAGTATTCTTCGGGAATGAAACTGTCTACTTCCTTTTCTCTTTCACAAATCAGGCGCAGCGCGACAGATTGAACGCGTCCTGCAGAAAGTCCGTTCTTTACTTTTTTCCAAAGCAAAGGCGAGAGATTATAACCTACAAGCCTGTCTAAAACACGGCGCGCTTTTTGCGCCGAGACCTTAGCTTCGTCTATGCTGCGCGGATTTACAACGGCGTCATTTACTGCCTGCGGGGTAATTTCGTTAAAACTGATGCGCTCAATGGGAACTTTCTCTGTCTTCGCGACAATTGCATTGCGTAAATGCCATGCTATAGCTTCACCCTCGCGGTCATTATCGCAGGCAAGAAGCACTTTACCGGATTTCTTCGCATCTGTCTGAAGTTCTTTTAATATTTTCGCTCTTCCCCGGACTGTTATATATTCGGGCTCAAAATTATTATCCACGTCAATCGCTGTTCTTGATTTCGGAAGATCGATCAAATGCCCCATGGATGCTTTTACGTTATAGGACGGACCTAAATATTTCTCTATTGTTTTAACCTTTCCGGGAGATTCTACAATTACAAGAATTTGTTTTTCCTGTTTCTCGGATTTCTTTTTAGTTGAATTCTTTTTAACAGGGCTCTTTTTTGCCGTTTTTTCAGTTGCCATACCACATCCTTATAAATCAATTTTTAACAAGCCGGATATTGAAGAAATTAATTCCTCTTTATTTCCACCGTATGACGAAACGCCATGTGAAGGAAAAGCGTTTATCATATTCCATTTATCCAGAATATCGGACGCTGAATTTATAATTTCGGCTCCGTCCTGCGCAAGTTTCAAACAGCCGCCTTTATCAAACATTCCGTTATGTTCAAGCCCGGATGAAGCGACCCATATATCCTTTCCCTGTTCCAGAGCAAAAGCCGCTGTTATTAATGCGCCTGATTTTTCAGGAGCTTCTACAATCAGCACGCTGCGCGAAAGCCCGGAAATAATTCTGTTACGCGCAGGAAAATTCCATTTACACGGTTTAACTCCCGGAGAATATTCTGAAATTAACGCGCCTCCTGAATCCAGTATTCTTTTCGCAAGAGGTCTGTTCATTGACGGATAAACTTCGTCAATGCCTGAGCCTAACACAGCGTAACCTGGCGCGCAGCCTATAAGGCTTCCTCTGTGGGACATTGCGTCAATTCCAAGCGCAAGACCTGAAATTACAGATATTCCCAGACGCGAAAGATTACCCGCGATTTTATACGCCTGCTCTCCCGCTTTGGAACTTGGATTTCTTGTTCCAACCATTCCCAATAATGATTTTTCAGGATTGGGAAGACATCCCTTGTAATATAACACTGAAGGCGGATCATATATTTCTCTGAGAAGCGGCGGATAATTTTCTTCGGTCCATGACACCCATTTAATTCCTTTTGTGCGGCAGACTGTATCAACAGACCCGGCTTTTTCAAACACTTCGCTTATATCCCAAAATTCATTTATTTTATGTTTGAGAATATCTTCAATATCTCTTTTTGACTGTAAAAACAAGTCTTCTTCATTATTGAACGCCTGCAGCAGATAAATTTTATCCGTGATCTTCAAACCCGGTAAAATGGAAATTGCTAAATCCAGTAAACTTCTTTTATTCATATAATATTCCTTGAATAATATCCCGGTTATTCAGCGCATCTTCTTTAAGTCTTTTATCTTTTGTTCGATCCGCTATTCTGTCATAAAGGTCAATGGCTCTGTAATATTCACCTGTTACGTAAAACGCTCTGGCAAGCACAAACATAGCGGAAACATCGGATGTTTGAATTTGAAGATAACGCTCAAGATGAGTAACAGCGTCCTTTGGTCTGTCTAATTCAAATACATACAATATTCCAAGCCCATACATAGGTCTTGTATATGTGATATCAAGTTCAAGCGCGCGAAGATATGATTTTTCAGCAAGATTAAAGTAATGCTCTCTTTGCCTTTCATCACCTACAGAAAAACCGACTATTGACTTTGCGACAGAAGCCGCGCTTACGCCTGTAAGATAAAAAAGCGTCGGGTCTTCCGTATTAAAATAAACAGCTCTTTCAAGAGCATCGAGCGCATCATTGTGCATATTCCTGTCTGCGAGCCTTGTCGCAAGTATTTTCCAATAAACGCCTGTCTGCGCTCCTTCTCTTACGTTCCTTTCAATTTGATCTTCGTATAACGCAATAGCCTGTCTGAGAGCGTCAATTGTTTCGGGAGGTCCGCCTCTCGGGCTTAATTCTGCCATACGTTTGGCTAATTCTTTGCTTGTTCTTGCGCTCGTGCCTTGATATATAAAATAAATCAGGCATCCGACAGCGCCGAGAATCAATATTGCCATTACAAATTCTTTGAACTTTTTCATAAAATTCTCACATTTCTCCCGATAACCGCGGAAGATAGCGGCGGTGATTCTCGCGCAAAATTGCTGTATCTACATGGGTGTAAATCTGTGTCGTTGAAAGGTCTGCGTGTCCCAAAAGTTCCTGCACAGTCCTTAAATCAGCTCCACCTGCAAGCAAAGATGTGGCAAAACTGTGGCGCAGAGCGTGAACATGCGATGAAGTTCCGGCAAGCGTAGAATGTTTCGCGTAATTTTTCCAAATTCCTTTTCTGGAAAGACGTTTGCCGTTTCTTCCTATAAAAAGAGCTGGACTTTTATTAACAGTCCCCGCTAGTTTTGGACGCGCTTCATCAAGATATATTTTAAGCCTTGATGCCGCTTCATCCGTGAACAGCACAATTCTTTCTTTGCTGCCCTTGCCTCTTACTTTAGCGACCCTGCCTTCTATGTCTATGTCTTTTAAATTAAGCGCGGAAGCTTCACTTACGCGAAGTCCTGCGGAATAAATCAATTCAAAAAGACATCTGTCTCGGCAGCCGTTCGCGCTTGAGGCGTCTATTAAACTCAACAGCTCTTCTATTGTTTTTTTATCCAGCGCCTCCGGCAGTTTCTTTTTACTTTTTGGACTTTCAAGAAGTACGGCAGGATTATCCTTTGCAAGCCCTTCATCTACCGCGAACCTGAAAAACGAACGAAGAGCGGATACCGCTTTAGCGACGGAACGCGGATCAATTCCTTCATCTTTATTGCGCATAACAATATATTCCGTCAGGACAGCGATGTCTGCGTCTTTAAGCATCGTGTTAGTTTCCTCCAAAAATTTGAGGAAGCGTTTTATTTCAACGCGGTAACACTCCATGGTTAACACAGATCTGCGTTCTATTGCGACAAGCCGTGAACAAAATCTGATAAGAAGCTCAGGATTTTTCAAGTTAAATATGCTCCGCTGTTTCCAATACCGGCTTTTCATCCATCTGATAATTATGTTTTCTTATCACCGCGGGAACATCCAGAGTATCTTCATATTCACGCTGAGGGATTAAAGACATAAATTCAGGTCTCTTTGTTCTTTCGACCATCTTCACATATTCATTGAAGTCGATATATTCAGATTCGCCGTTTTTTACAGCGGCAGCCTGATTAGCGCCTATGTATTTATCCTGACGAAAACCAGTGGCGATTACCGTTATCTGAATACGATTGTCAAATTCAGATGAAAGACGAAGACCCTGAATTATATGCGCTTCAGGATCGCATTTTTCTTTAATTGATTTAACAATGTTCTGTATTTCAACCATTGTGATATCTTCAGGTCCCGCGATATTGATAAGAACGCCTGTTGCTCCTTCAATGCTTGTGTCTTCGAGAAGTGGATTATCTATGGCTTTTTTAACGGCTTCAAGAGCGCGATTTTCGCCTGAACCGTATCCGATTCCCATTAAAGCGTCTCCCTTGCCTTTCATGATAGTTTCAACATCGGCAAAATCGGTGTTTTGGAATCCGGTTTCCGTTATAAGTTCCGATATTCCCTGCACTCCGCGGCAAAGCACATCATCCGCAATCTGATAAGCTCTGTTTACCGTATATGTATTATCAACAATTTTAAACAAATGCTCATTTGGAATAACAATTAATGTGTCAACTTCTTCCCTGAGTTTCGCGATTCCATCTTCCGCGAGCTTCATTTTGTAGCGTCCTTCGAATTCAAAAGGAGTCGTTACAACCGCGACAGTAAGAGCGCCTAACTGCCTTGCGATCTTTGCGATAATAGGCGCGGAGCCTGTTCCTGTTCCTCCGCCCATACCGGCTGTAACAAAAACCATATCGGCGCCTTTCAGAGCTTCCGCTATTGCCACCTGATCTTCAAGCGCGGCTCTTTCTCCTTTTTCGGGATTTCCGCCCGCGCCTCTTCCGCCTGTTACCTCGGCTCCGATTTGCACTTTAATTTCAGCTCTGCTCTTGTTGTGAAGGTCCTGAATATCCGTGTTTACTGCAATAAATTCCACTCCCTGCATACTCGTTTCGATCATGCGGTTTAAAGCGTTTCCGCCGCCGCCGCCTGCTGAAATCACTTTGATAACCGCCGGCACATCCTTCCTTGGTATTTTCTGCGTATTCTGGTTGTTCTCGTTAGTCATGATAACCTTAATAGAAGACGGGCATATCATCTCCTGCGGTTTAAATTGAAGTACCTGCGGTTTTCTTGGCACTTCACTCTCTGTGATTGTCGTGTGTTCACATACTGCTAAAACATTCATCTTTACATTCCCCCCCGATTTTGCATATTTGAATTGTCTGATTTAAAAACTACGTTTTTTTATCAGATCAAAAAAATTCTTCTTTTAACCATGATTTAAATTTATCTATAAGAGCAACGCTTTTTTTATCCGACTGCCTTGCCTCAGATCCTCTCTGCGCAAAATCCGCGCCCAATCTTCTGTCGCCTTCAAGCGCAAGACCTATTGCAGTCGCGAAAGAAGGAGTGCGGTATTCTTCCACAAGACCTCCCAATTCCTGAACAGGTATAGGACTTCCAAGTCTTGCAGGCAGTTTCAAAATGTTATTCGCAAGTTCAACAACGCCGGCTAATTGCGCCGTTCCGCCTGTTAATACAACGCCGCCTCCAAGCGGACGCGGAAGAGTAAGGGTATCCATGTGCTGCTTAACAAGTTTAAAGATCTCTTCCATCCTCGGTTTAATTATCCCGAGTATCTGCGTGCGTGGAATAGACATAGGCGGTCTTCCGCCGATACCGGGAACTATTACAGTTTCATCATCTTCCAATAATGATTCCCAGCAGCAACCTGCGTCAATTTTTATTTTTTCCGCGTTTTCGGCGGAAATATTCTTTAAGATTGAAATGTCGCTTGTTACATGGGAGCCGCCGGCAGGAATTGTATAGGTGGAGAATGGAGTGCCTTCAACATAAACGAGTATGTCTGTAGTTCCGCCGCCTAAATCTATTAATACAACGCCAAGATCCATTTCCTCCTGCGTCAGAACAGCGCGTCCTGCGGCAAGAGTTTGAAGAATAAGTTCGTTCACGCGAAAACCTGCGCGATTTACGCATTTAATTAAATTCTGCGCTCCTGTAACGGCGCAGGTAATAATATGCACTTCGGATTCAAGGCGCACGCCTATCATATCCATCGGGTTTCTTATCCCTTTTTGATCGTCAACTTTGAAATTCTGCGGTATCACTTCCAGTATTTGCCTGTCTGTAGGAATTACAACGGCTTTCGCGGCTTCAATAACGCGCTCAATATCTTCCTGTCCGATTTCTCTTTCTCTTGTATCTTTCTTTTTGCCTGTAACTCCGACAACTCCGCGCGAATTAATTCCGTTAATATGATTTCCGCCTATGCCGGTCCAGCAGTCCGTTACTTCAAGACCGCTCATCATTTCAGCGTCTTCAATCGCGGCGGCAATTGCGCGTAACGTAGCTTCGATGTTGACAACTACGCCTTTTCTTAAGCCTGTTGACGGGCGTATGCCCACTCCTATAATCTTTAATGTTCCGTCTGTGTCACGCTCACAAACAACAGCGCGTACGCAAGTGGAACCAATATCTAATGATACAATCACATTATTCATAGAGGCTCCTTTATTTTATATGAACCCATACCGGATCTGAAATCAATTTCCTGAGGTTTTTGAGAATCGACAACGGAACTTTCAAACACGTTGAGCATAAGCAACATATAGCGAAGCGTATCTTCCGTTAGGTTATTCTCAACCCTTACTCTTATCGAACTGTGAACCGGGAAAAGCACCAGTTCAAAACCGTCCCATGTTTTTCTTTCTATGCGTATTTCCGAAATTGCAGATAACAATTCGGGAGAAGAAGACGATATATCTGACAGATTCGCGACAAGCGGAACAAGAGATGCGGGAAGTCTCATGTTAATCATTGGACTTTCTATTCCAGAAAGAACCGGAATATCTGCTTTATCCGCCGCGTTATTTCCAATCTTAAAAAATACTCCGTATCTGTCTATATACATGGGAACCTGTTTTGAGTTTACAGTTGTTAAAGCAAGAGCGGCGGCTTCTCTCGGATATAAAAAGATTGATAATTTATCGGGGAATCTTTTCATTATAACGGCGGATTCCACTAGAACGTTATTCGAAAGTTTTTCTTTTACAAGAGCCGCGGCGGTAGAAGCAAACGACGAGCTGTCATCAATTCCGGCGATGGAAAGAACCTGCTCGCGGCTTAGCCCCGAGAAACTATGAACTTCAATTGTAGAGAACGGAATAAAAGGAGAAATTCCGAAAAGCCAGATTAATTGCGCTATGAAAATAACGGATGCTATTATTAAAAGCCTTTTAAGCCCCTTTTCGATTTTTCCGGGAAGCTTTGTTCTTTCTGATTCGACAGAGATTCTTCCGGTTTTCTTCTTTACGGTCATATCATCCGAGGCAGCGTAATAATAATCAGCGCTCATATCCTGCCTCCATTATTCTATAATCCGATTCGTAACCGCGTGTCACGCCTTCCGTTCTTGCGATATTCGCGATTAATCCCGCGCAAATAAAAGTTGTAATCAACGAAGATCCTCCTGCTGAAAAGAAAGGAAGAGGTATGCCTGTTGCGGGAAGCGCGCCTGATACAACAGCGGTGTTCAAAAGAGCCTGTGATGCGATCATTGTCGTTAATCCAGCGGCAAGCAGTCTGCCGAAAACCGTTTTACTGTTAAGCGCCGCTTTGTAGCCAAGCACGGCGAAAATTGTAAACAGCGCGAATATCAGCAAAATGCCTATAAATCCTGTTTCTTCAACATAGGCGCTGAAAATAAAATCAGAATGAATCTCAGGGATACTTGCCACCTTTCGGCTACCTTCTCCTATGCCCTTCCCCCAAAAACCGCTTGAAATAATCGCCTCACGGCTCGCCTGGACCTGATAACCTGCCCCCATGGGGTCCCACTCTGGTCTCAGGAAGCTGACAAGACGCCTTACCCTGTGTTCTTTCGTAAATACTAAAAGAGCCGAAACCGGAAGAATCATCGCTATAGCGGCGAAGAAATATCTGTAACGCATTCCGGCAATAAAGAAAATTACCATCGCGTTAAACACAATAAAAACAGCGGTGGAAAAATTATTCTGAATGTAAATAAGACCGAAGAAAAGCCCTGTTACAAGCACAGGAGGCAGAATGCCTGAATAAAAATTGTCAAGGTTATCTGATTTTTTATCAAGCAAATGGGCAAGATATAAAGGAAGCACAAACTTTACCATTTCGGAAGGCTGATACGAAAACTGTCCTATTTCAATCCAGCGTGACGCGCCATAGCGCTCTATGCCGATTCCGGGAACCAGAGTAAGCACGCAAAGAGCGGCGGCTATACAAAAAAGAGGCAGAATGCATTTTCTTAAGAATTTTAAACTGATTCTGGAAAAGATAATAAATAAGACAATTCCCGCGGCTCCGAATATCAATTGCCTAATAATAAAGTAATTGCCGTGCCTGAAAAATCTGGCGGCAAAAGCGTATGACGCGGAATAAAGCGTTACAAACCCTAACCCTGATAAAAGGATTATAGAAATGTAAAAGAGGTGTACTGTATTCTGTCTATGCGCTCTTTCTACGTCAAATTGAAGCATCTGCCTTCCTTATTGTATTTTTAAAGTAGACAACGCGATAATCGCGAAAAGTCCGCCCAATATCCAAAAACGAATAACCGTTTTTGTTTCCGACCAGCCCATCAATTCGTAGTGATGGTGCAATGGAGCCATTTTGAAAACTCTTTTTTTTCTCAGTTTAAATGACGCGACTTGAATGATTACAGAAGCGATTTCAAGCACGAAAACTCCGCCGATAACAAGAATTAAAATTTCTTTTTTCAAAATTAAAGAAATAACGGCTATCACTCCGCCCAATGACAGACTTCCAACATCGCCCATAAATACTTCCGCAGGATGCGCGTTAAACCACAAGAAACCTACGCACGCGCCTGCCGCCGCAAGACAGAAGACGGTAAGTTCCCCTGCCTGAGGAATGTATGGAATTCCAAGATATGTAGAATAGTCAATGCGCCCAGTAATATATGTAAGAACCGCAAGAGTTAAGAATACAAGAATCAGAAGACCTGCTAAAAGTCCGTCCAATCCGTCCGAAAAATTTACGGCGTTTGATTCGCCTACAACAAGCAGTACGGCAAAAGGTATCCACCAAAAGCCTAAATCAAGAACAGGATCTTTAAAGAAAGGAATGTAAAGCGCGGTTACATTTTCACCGCCTGTAAAATATATTATCAACACAACCGCTATCGCAATAGCGAACTGCCCCGCGAGCTTAGCCCACGCCGGAAGCCCGGCTGAATTATGACGCACAACTTTCAAGTAATCGTCAATAAAGCCAATCATTCCGAAAGCCAAAAACGCTCCCATTGTAATCCATACAGCGATGTTGCTTAAATCTCCCCAGAACAGCATTGAAATTACGACAGAAAGAATAATAAATATTCCTCCCATAGTCGGAGTTCCAGATTTTTTTAAATGCGTCTGCGGTCCGTCTTCACGAACAGACTGCCCAATTTTCAATCTCCGCAAATATTCAATAATTTTTCCGCCGAAAATAAAACAGATTAAGAGCGTGGTAAGAGCCGCAAAAGCTGAACGAAATGTTATATATCCCAAAATGCGAAACGGGGTAAAATAGCTGAACAAGAGATCAAAAAATTCAACAAACATCAGCATATCCCCCTGTTAACATATCGCTTAATCTTTCCAAAGCGCAGCCGCGCGAACCTTTTAAAAGCACAAGGTCTTTGTTTTTGACGAACTTGTCAAGAGCCGAAGAGAGTTCGTTAATATCGCTTGCATAAAAATAATCTTTTTCGTTATCTTTTAAACAAGATACGGCAGCTTCAATTTCTTTTCCGAATAAAAATATTTTTTTAGCTCCGCAAACCGAAAGTAAAAATCCTATTTTCTGATGTTCATGCAATGAACAATTTCCAAGTTCCAGCATATCCGCAATCACATATATTTTTCTTCCCGGCCATTCAAGCGAATCGCAGAATTCAATGCTCTTCGCGGTAGATTCCGGGTTAGCGTTATAGCAATCGCGTATTACAGTCGCGCGTTTTCCGTTTAAAATTTCAAGTCTTCCAAAGAGAGGCTTTACCGATTCAAGCCCTCTAACAATCGCGTCTTCGCTTACAGGAATTTCTTTCGCAATCGCGATTGCCGCTAACGCGTCTTCAAGACTGTGTTTCCCCGGAAGCGCATAATGTATTTTTTCTCCAGCCCATATAATCTCGGTTCCATCAAGACCGAGACTGCGCGCTCTTTTAAATTCATCAAAGCTTTCAGCTGAGAAATATTTAATTTTTCCCGCGATACCTTCGGAAAGTTCTTTCGCGTATTCGTCATTTTCAGGTATTAGCGCGATATCTGTTCCTTTTAAATATTTAAAAATGCATTTTTTTTCGCCGGCAATCTTTTCTTTGCTGCCGAAATACTCGATGTGCGCATTTCCGATATTTGTAATTAAAGCGATGTTTGGCTTTAAAACATCCGCGATTTCAGAAATTTCATTGGGTCTATTCATGCCCAATTCGAAAATACCAACTTCATGATGCGCTCTTACTTCAAAAACGGAAAGCGGAAGCCCCGTTTCCGAGTTCAGATTTCCTTTATTCATGACAGTACTTTTCTCGCATGAAATAATGGAAGAAGCGACTTCTTTTGTGGTTGTTTTACCGGAAGAACCTGTTATTCCGACTTTTTTTATATTGGGAAATTTTTCAAGATATACCATCGCGGAATCCTGCAGAGCTTTCAAGGTATTTGGAACGGCGATTAATTCCTTTCCCATGGAATCCGCCATATTCATTAAATTGAAACTTTCAATTTTTGACGATGAAACAACAGCTCCGCTTGCGCCCGCGGCAAACGCCGCTTTTACAAACTCATGCCCGTCGTTTATCGAACCTTCAAGAGCAAAGAAAAGAGCGCCTTCTTTTACGGCGCGGGAATCAATGGCTACCGAGGAAAATCCTTTGTTAGACGCAAATGAAATATGCTTTGCTTTCAATAGATAGGAAAGCTCACGCATGCCTAAAAGGTCAGTATCCATGCCCCTTTCCCCCCATTATTTTTACCTGAAGAAAGTACTCAGGCGGTAACTTCTGTAAATTAAGCTCATTTTTCGCTATATTCTCTATTCTCTGCACTGACGAATACTCGCCTATGCCGGCAATAATCCTTTTATTGCTTTCTATCCATTCGGCTTGAGTCTGTTCCAGACGCTCCAGTTCCTTGACAAGATTTTTATACCTGTTGGACTGCCAGACCAAAAGCCCAAGGCAAAGAGGAATTGAAATGACTAAAACATAAAGCAATAAAAAGCGTTTAATCATTTTCATCTCCTTCAAGAATTTTTTCCGCCACGCGAAGTCTCGCGCTTCTTGACGGAGGGTTACGCTCAATCTCCTCATCACAGGGAGTAACTCCCTTTTTTGTAAGCAAATTGATTGAGCGCCGCCCTTCACAATTGCAAATCGGCGCGTTTTCAGGGCAAATACAATTCCTGTTCATCGAGCGAAAGAAGTTTTTAACTATGCGATCCTCTGATGAATGGAACGATATTACTCCGAGCCGTCCCCCCGGCTCTAAGGTTCTGAAAGCCGCCTCAAGGAGCGATGGAAGCCGTGATAACTCTCCATTTACCGCGATACGAAGAGCTTGAAATGTCTTCGTAGCGGGATGGATTTGACCGTGCCTGTACGCTGACGGCACAGATCTATAAACCAAATCAGCCAAAGCCGATGTAGTTGTAATTGTAGATTTTTGTCTTTGCTGAACAATTGATGAAGCAATCCTTCGAGAGTAACGTTCCTGCGCATTGTTATACAAAAGGTCTGCAAGTTCCTTCTCGCCGAGGCGCGCCAACAGATCCGCCGCTGTCAGAGCCTGAGTTGAATCGATGCGCATATCTAAAAATTCATCTTTTTCAAAAGTAAAGCCCTTACCGCTTTTTTTAAAGTGGTAAGAGCTGATGCCTAGATCAAATAAAATTGTATTCGGCCTTCTTATCTGTGATGGATAATCAGTAAAGAAATCGTGAGACCATCCGCAGTAAAAATGGACACGATCTGTAAACTGTATAAGACGGCTCTTAGCTATAGCAATTATATCGCTGTCGGCATCCACGGCGATTAATTTCAAATTCGGGTAATTGGAAAGGAACGCGAAACTGTGTCCTCCCTCTCCGGCGTTTGCGTCTACCATCCATTCGTTCTTCTCCCGGGGACCGAGAAAGCTGAGAGTCTCATTAAGCAGAACGGGGGTATGAGCGTATTCGGTCATCATTCAATACCCCTTTGGCGTTTAATTCTCTGACTCAGCTCTTGCGAAGCGGCTTCGAACTCACCGGCATTTTTTTCATCATCTTCATCGCAATATTCGCGGTAGCTCTTAACATTCCATATCTCAATAAAATCGAGCTGACCTAAAACAATGCAGTCTTTGGAAATGTTCGCATACTCGCGAAGGCTTTCGGGAAGAAGAATCCTTCCCGCTTTATCAATATCTAATACCTGTGAAGGACCTACAAATTTTCTAAGAACGCGGCGATCCATTTTCGAGAAAGGATCCGTATTTTCCTTGAGAGCGTCGCCGAATCTTTCTTCCCATTTTTCGATTGAATACAGCCACAGGCATTTATCTTCGCCCTTTGTAATTACGACCGACGTTACATCGAGTTCCTTTCGAAGACTTGCGGGCAGAGTAATACGATACTTATCATCGAGAATTACGTTATGTTCACCTGATAACATCATCACCCCACCTTCTCCCACTAAACCCCATTTATTCATATTTTAAAAAGCAAGTCAATAACTATTCATAATATTTTTCAAAAAAAATGAAAAAAAATGCTATTTTCACTATACATTTATGTAGTAGTAGCCTGTAATTGCCGAAATTCGCTGTTTTTAATATGATTAATGAGGTATAAACCGCAAAACGGAGGGAGACATGCTGATCAAAGAATTTTTCATAGTTTTCCCCGAAGGCGATATTCAGGAAGTACAATCTCGGCTTCCTTTCAATACCCTTGTAGACATGAACGGCAATGTTCTTGCTTTGCCGCTAAAGACTAATAAAATGATCGTTTTTAAAGTTGCGGCAATTAAAACCGAGGAAAAAACAGGAACAAATCAAACTTTTCATTTTTTGGATTTACTCAGCGCAGGCGAGCTGGAAGAGTATATTTGAATTAATGGTTAATATTTTAATACAGTGGTAATAATTTCCAATAATTGTATACTTCGAATATGGGGATATCGCTTTTGGCGGAAGCTGCCAGATTCAGAAAATCGATAGGCACAAAGAACGAAAGCTCTCTTCATAAGACTTTAAAATTCAGGTATACAGGCTCAGGCGGAAAGAGCGAGGTTGAAGTTGGAGAGTATGTCGCAGACGGCGTTCGAAAAGACGGCGAATATATAGAAGTACAAACGGGCAGTTTTAAACCGTTAAAGAATAAAATAAAAGATTTCGCTTCACGCGGTAAGGTAAGAATTATCCACCCAATCGCGGTAAACAGTAAAATCGAGGTATTTGACACTAGAGGTAAACTTCTTTACAGGAGAAAAAGCCCCGTACACGGCAATCTTTGGAGCCTTTTTGACGCTCTGCTCTATGCGCCAGAGCTGCCGCTCATTAAAAATGTATCAATTGAAGTTGTTCTTGCGGATATTACGGAAAAACGCGTGAAAGACGGCAAGGGCGCATGGCGGCGAAAAGGTATCAGTAAACTGGATAAGGAATTATCCGTATACCACGAAAGCATTCTTTTCGCTAAAAAGAGCGATTTTATGCGTTTCATTCCCTTCAAAAAAGGCGAAAATTTTACAGTTACAACACACGCGAAAAAAGCCAACATCAAAAGAAATATATCCCAAAAAGCATTGTACACGCTCTTTAAAATGAAAGTCATTAAACGGATTGGCAAAAAGGGAAACGCATGGGTTTATATGGTGTAAAAAACACCATAATCGTTATAGTACACACATTATTCAGGCGGTTTTCCATTAATTATCAGCTAAAAATTTTTTAATATCCGAGGATAAAGACATTTCCAGCACTTTAGAGGCAGTATTTTGCGCCTTCTCAATCGTAAGCCGGGAAATCACTCGTTTTACTTTTGCGACAGAAGCTTTTCCCATGCTGAGTTTGCGAAGTCCAAGACCTATGAGTACGGGAACCGCGAGAGGATCGCCTGCAAGTTCACCGCAGATTGAGACAGGTTTTCCTTCAGAGTTAAAAGCGCCGACAGTTTGTTTTATCAGCTTCCACATTGCGCTGTGATACTGCATATAATAATCTTCCACTGTTTTGTTCATTCGGTCTGCGGCGCAGAGGTATTGGCATAGATCGTTTGAGCCTATGCTTGCGAAATCAACTTCTTTCGCCGCGGCGTCTGCTATCAGCGCAATGCCTGGGACTTCTACCATTATACCTATCTTGTAATCGCCTGTTTTAATTTTTTCATTTTTTAGCTGTGTTTTAACTTCGTCAATAAGAGTCTTTGCGGCGCGTATATCTTCTATAGAACCTATCATGGGCAGCATGACAGCGAGATTACCGTAAAGCGACGCACGTAAAGCGGCTCTTATCTGAGTTTTAAAAATATCGGGATTGCTGAAACAAAACCTGATTCCGCGATTTCCTAAAAATGGATTGTCTTCGCGTTTAAAGTTCGCCCACGGCACCTGCTTGTCTCCGCCTATATCCAGAGTGCGAAGCGTTACCTGTTTTGACTTAAAACATTCCAAAACCCTGCGATAAACAGAAAACTGCTCTTCCTCTGAAGGCAGCTTGTCTCCCATAAAAAGAAATTCAGTCCTGAAAAGTCCGACAGAATCAACAAAATGTTCACAATTTAATTCATCGTCATCGGCGTTTGCGATGTTCAAGCCTATATCAATCTTTATGCCGCAGGCTGTACGCGCTTCTTTTTCAAGGTATAAATCCGCATCCTGTTTATCGCGGCTGAAAGCTCCGCTTTTCCTGTTAAACTCTTCTGTAGTATTAAGATCGGGATCGAGAATAACGGTTCCGCTTTGCGCGTCTACAGCCGCAGTCTGTCCCTGCTTAACGATATTTAAAAATCCATCAATCCCCAAAACAGCGGGAATACCGTAACTTTTAGCGATAATCGCAGTGTGCGATGTAACACCGCCTTCTTCCGTCAGAATAGCGATTACTTTTTCTTTATCCAATCCTGCGGTATCGGAAGGTTTTAAATCACGAGCCGCGATTATAACAGGACTTTTTAAATTTGAAAGCGCTTCGTTTTTCTGCCCGTTCCAAAGACGCAGCAGGCGCGCGCGAACATCGTCAAAATCCGCCGCGCGTTCCGCGATTAAAGGATCAACGGTTTTCTTAAAAACATTTATTATATTTTCATAAACCTGATAAATTGCCATGTCTCCGGACAAATAATTACTCATTATTTTAACAGGGATTTCTTCGTTAATGACAATATCTTCAACAATTTCCTTATGCGCGTCGAAAATCGCGCCTTTTGCGGTGTCTATTTTTTCTATTGATATTTTTAATTTATCCAGCTCTTTTAAAGCCTGTTCTTTTACTTTCACATAGCGAGCAAGATGGGACTTCTCTTCCCCGGGTTTCAGCGCGCATTCCGTGGGAATAATAAAATTTTCATTGTAGATGTAAACGCTGCCGACAGCCGCCCCTGCGCCGACTCCTTTTCCTTTTAAAATCATGAGATTAATAAAAAGGCCGCCGATAAAATACCGGCAGCCCTCTGTTTTTTACCAGCCATCGACCATATCGTCGGGATCGCGGTGATGCTCGGAGAAAAGGTCTGTGTGCGCGGTAAGACCGTCAAAGTAGATGTAATAACTGCCTCTGGCTTCCATTGGATCGCAATCAATCCTGAAACCCATTATCTTGATGCCGAAATTACCCTGATAGTGGTAACTGCGCTGCGCAACGCCGCTGAGTCCGTCTGCAGGCTGCGGAGGAATGGTAGCGGTTAGTCTCTGCCAACCCATGAAATTTAATTTTCCCATATAGAATTCATAATCTCTTCCGTAGAAGTCCTGAATTAATACATAAAGTTCGTGGTTAAAGTTACGACCTGCAACCCATAATGAAATGGTCTTTGTAATACCTTCAATCGGAATGGGGCGAGCGGGGAAAATAATGAAATGGCTGTAGCTTCTGCGAAGGAAGTCTACTCTGGTACCAAGAGCGTGAGTGTCCGGTATATTCATTCCCTCTTCCTCGGGGATTGGCTGTTTACCCGCCGGAGCGCCGTTGAATAATCTGGTTGTTGTATAACCATCATCGCTCGACATGTGTGATCTCCAGAAACCGTCATGCTCAAACTTGTCTACAGAGATTTCTCTGATAAGCTGTTGGGCGGATTCAATACCAAGACGCTCAGGATCCGGATTACCGACTCCGCCTTGCTGGGCAAAAGCAAAGCCGCCTATAAAAAGAATTAACGCGATAAATAAACACTTTTTCATTCCAATACTCCTTACTCGGCAGACCAAATATTTATGATATTCATAGGATCAGCAAGATCGCTTCCATCGAATATTGCTTCAAATATATCAGTAAGAATTCTTAACTGCTTGAAATATACATGGAAATTATCAACCCTTTCTACAGGCTGCGTCCATAATCTGAATTTGACAAAATGCAGGCTGGGATACGCCGGCTCATCGCGCAATTGCGGTTTTTCATCGACATTAATACCCAACTCTTTCGCTCTTACCATTGCTTCGGATTCAACCCATTTAAACTGCGGAATATTAGTGGGAATATTTATATTCATGTTTTTCCAGCCGCGATGGCTAATGTTTCCGAGTTTAAGAATATGGATTACACCCTGATAATCCTTGAAAAACACTTCTATGTAGTACCTTAAATTAGAACCCCATACCCACATATCCAGACTTTTCATTCTTCCGGGGATAGGAATACCTATAGGTCTCGCATCGGGATCATCCGCCAAAACAGGATAAATATCGATCCAGTTGTAACCTTTGCGGTCGAAACGACCGTTAATGCCAAAGCTCCTGGGCGCTCCTTCTACATTTCCTTTTCTGAAATTCTGGCTCGGGTAAGAGTCTACATACTTGGTTACAGGGAAAGTCACGTCGTTGGTTTTTGTGATAAACCTGCTTGACTCGGTTTTCCATGCATATATAGAGTCACCATTTCCGTTAAATGATTCCAAAACCCATGTTCCGTAAATCAAGGGTCTGTCCTGACCATGAACTGATAAAACCATTATACATGCCAAAAAAATCAGGCAGATAAATTTTAAGCTACCTTGTTTCATCGTTAAGCTCCTTTAATAATCTATATCAATTATATTAGTTTATAATGTAATTGTCAAACCATAACCTCAGGATTTTAACATTTTACCCTGTTTTTTTTACTAGCGCAATAAGCTCTTATCCAGCTTTTTCCGGTCTAAATAATGGAATTTCGATTTAATATAGCCGTTCTTTTGCCCGGAAGAAGACAGCTTAACCGCCTGCCCTGCCTGAACCCAGGGCGAGTCGTCTATAACAAGGATTACATCCGCAGGTAAAATAGCCGGGTCTATCCATGAAAATAAAATCACAGGGACGCCCAATCTCTTTTCGAATAACTCGGAACCTGAGCCTGAAACTACCGCGCAGCTCAAGTTTGGAGACTCAGAATATTGAGAAAACGACGTATAAAACCTTGTATCAAGCAAATTTCCCCTGTCGTGAAGACCGCGAAGGAAGTTTTCCCTTGCAGAAGGCATATTTCTATCGTTAAAAACGATTACACTGCCGCTTTTTCCCTGATCCAGCACCACAGAAGCGCGTCCTGCCATGTAAAAATCATCGTTTATATCGGTTTTATAGATAAAAAAATTCGAAATATCACTGTTTATGGCAGTTTCAACAGGTTTTTCAAAGTCCTGATACCTTCCTTCGAGGATAATTACGGTAATTTCAGGATGTTGATCGTTAAAAAGCTTTGCCGAGCGGGCAAATCGAAGCGGAAAAATCACGCAGTATGGCTTGGACGATACATCCAGAACAGCTACAGGCACTATATCAAAGCCTGCGTCATTGGCGACTGCAACGGTCTTTACCTGTCGAAAGAGAGAAAAACCGGTAATTGAAGCCTCTCTCGCTACCCTTTTCTTGGAATAAAGGCTTAAAAATGACTCTTCGGTAACAATCAATACAGGAGGGCGAATATAAAAAATGACTAATAAAACAATTAAAACCAATACTGCAGCGGCGATTATCATTATTTTATTGATATTTAACTTCATCTTGATAGCTCCAGCATTTTAACACAAAAACCGATCGCTGCCCACTACTCACATTAACAGAGTTTTAAAAATATACCCCCTTGACCTGAGCAAAATTTACCTATATTATTGGAAAAAATCTCTTTTAAGGAGCAAACATTATGACAAGTTATAAAGAATTAGGTCTTGTTAATACAAAAGACATTTTCAAAAAAGCAGTTTCCGGCGGTTTCGCCATTCCGGCTTACAATTTTAATAATATGGAGCAAATGCAGGCAATTATCATGGCGTGCGTGGAGACAAAATCACCTGTTATCCTTCAGGTTTCGGCAGGCGCGCGCAAGTACGCTAACCAGAATATACTTAAAAACATGGCAAAAGGCGCGGTTGAATACGCGCACGAACTTGGCTACGACATCCCTATCGTTCTGCACCTCGATCACGGCGATTCATTTGAAATCTGCAAGGATTGTATCGAGACAGGTTTCTCATCGGTAATGATAGACGGCTCGCATTTTTCCTACGAGGAAAATGTCGCTCTTACAAAAAAAGTCTGCGAGTTCGCGCATTCACAGAAAGATTATGTTACTGTCGAAGGCGAACTTGGCGTTTTAGCCGGCGTTGAAGACGATGTTTCATCCGAACAAAGTCATTATACGCAGCCAAGCGAAGTCGTCGATTTCGTCAGCAAGACAAAAGTTGATTCTTTGGCGATCTCAATCGGCACAAGCCACGGCAGAGCGAAGTTTAAACCCGATCAATGCACAAGAGACGCTAACGGGATTCTTATTCCTCCTCCGCTTCGCTTCGACATCCTCGAAGAAATTGAAAAGAAAATTCCCGGGTTCCCTATCGTTCTTCACGGTTCATCATCGGTGCCTATCGAATATGTTCACATGATCGAAAAATTCGGCGGAAAGCTTACAGACTCTGTAGGTATCCCGGAAGAACAGCTAAGAAAAGCCGCAAAGAGCGCAGTCTGCAAGATCAACATCGATTCAGACGGACGCCTTGCCATGACTGCTATAATCCGTAAAGTTCTGGTTGAACACCCGGACGAATTTGATCCAAGAAAATTAATCGGACCTGCGAGAGATGAACTTAAAAAACTTTACGCTCACAAGAACATGAATGTGTTGGGGTCGGCAGGACAAGCGTGAAAAATAACTATTCAATGATCCCTTTAATCTTTTCCAAAGATTTAAAGCTGGGAAAGGTTTTTGCTTCAGGTTTATTGAGAATAGGCAAAGCGCATTGTATTCCAAAACGCGATTATGGTTATAACCATTTCAAGAATCTGTGTCTTGTTTATTTTAAACCTACAGGAGCATGTAATCTGCGCTGTAAAATGTGCGGACAATACGGCGACAAGGGCGTAATGAATGATTGCGCCGCAGAAGAAAACAGGAAAATACTTCCGCTTGAAACATGGAAAAGTTTCGTGGATCAAATCGCGCCGCGAAAACCCGTAATCTATGTTTGGGGCGGAGAGCCTTTTTTATATCCCGATATCTTTCCTTTATGCAAATACATGGTAGATAAGGGTTTATTTGTAAGCGTCAACACCAACGGCACTCTAATGGAAAGGCACGCGGAGCAGATTGTCCGTGACAGATGGAGCACAATCTTCGTTTCGCTTGACGCCTTCCGCGACGCGAATGACGAGCTGCGCGGAAAGGGCGCTTATGACAAGGTAATAGCCGGTTTTAAGGCGATAAACAGGGAAAAAGAAAAACATAACGCAAAATATCCTCTTTTATCGGTTGTTACCTGCGTAACAAACAGAAACTACATGGATCTGGCTAATCTTGCCGAGGCAAGCAGAGAATATAAAATCGATCTTCATATTTATAATCTGGGAACTTATACAAACGACAATATAGTCGCGACGCAGAAAAAATTTATGAAGGAAAAACTTGATACCGATATAGACTGCCTTGACGCTTACAATACCGGATATAATCTTGGAATTGACGGACAGAAATGTTACCAGATTCTTCATGATATTCAGGAAAAAAATTACGGACATCCAATTCTTACAGTTCCAACTTTAAACCCGGAGAAAACTCATACTTATTACGCGGAACTTGAAACGCCTGTGCGCAATCACTGTATTGTTCCATGGTGCCAGTTAAACGTGAATTACAACGGCGATGTTCACTTCTGCGCGGATTATCCTGATTTTATTATCGGAAACATTAAAGATACGCCTATTAAAGAAATTTATAACGGGGATCGCGCAAACAAATTCAGAAAAGCGCTGCGTGAAAGCGACGGCGGAATGTTCCCGGGCTGCCTGAGATGCTATCAGAATATGCTTTTTGGAAAGAAAATAAAAGGATTTTAGAAAAGCGTTTTTATCATCTTGTTATTTTTATTTTAAAATATCATAATACCATTTTATATGGAACAGGTAATTTGGGTCTGGAATTACATGAAAGGGAAAAGAGCCGTCTTTTTGTTCGGGCTTTTTCTTGACGTCCTTACAGCCGGAATGCGCGTTATTAACCCTATGCTTGGTTTACGGATAATCGACGAAGTAATAGTAGGCGGCAATACTGAACCGTTAATTCCACTGTTGATCACAATGATGATAGTCCAGCTGGTCCGCCTTGGTCTTTATTATTTAATGATCATCATGATGGAAATCGCCAGCACCGATGTAATGACACGCCTCAGGCGCGATATGTACGAAACAGTACAATGGCAGGATTTTAAATTTTTAAGCCTCTTTCCGACAGGGAATTTAATGACGCGAATGACTCAGGATCTCGACCGCCTTCGCCATACGGTCGCGTGGGTATCGTATCAATTTATCGGAGCAATCGCTCTTTTTGCCGCGACATTTATTTTTTACCTTTATATTAACTGGAGGCTTGCCCTCTGCCTTGTTGCGGTAACTCCCTTTATTCTTTTCATAAGCAGAAGGTTCGTTAAACGCATAAGACCTCGTTTTCAGCTTCTGAGGCAAAAACTTACGGACTTGGGAACCGCTGTAACGGAAAATATCGACGGTAACCGCGTTGTCAGAGCTTTTGCGCGCGAAGAACACGAAAAAGAGAAAATCGACAAGCATAACGCCAACTTCCGCGACATAAGCTGCGAGAACGCGTTGATCTCGGCGAAGTACCAGCCGTTTCTTGAAACCGCAAGCCAGTTCCTCATGGTAATTATGCTTGTTGTTGGCGGTTTATTTCTGATTAAAGGATGGATGACTCCGGGCGAATACATGGCTTTTTCCTCGCTTACATGGGCGCTTTCCATGCCGATGTGGATGTTAGGACCTCTTCTTGCAGACCTTGAACGCTATACATCAGCGGGCGAAATGATCCGCGAAGTCGTTGAATCTGAAAAAGGCATAAGCGATATTTCAGGCGCTGTAGAACTTTCAAAAAGACCTGAAGGAAAAATCGAATTCAGGGATATTAAATTAACGATAAACGGCTCTGTTATTTTAGAGGATATAAACTTTACGGCAAAAGCCGGCTCCACCATAGGGCTTTTAGGCAGCACAGGCTCGGGAAAAACATCGTTAATAAATTTGCTTGCGCGTTTTTATGAGCCTGATTACGGAGCAGTTCTTTTGGACGGACAGGATATAAGGCGTTTCACGCTTTCATCATTAAGACGTTACATAGGTCTTGCGATGCAGGATGTGTTTTTATTTTCCGACTCCGTAAAGGGAAATATATCTTACGGAAGACCGGAAATGGACGACGAGACAATAAAAAAACGCGCCGTACAGGCGGACGCTGAAAGTTTTATAAACAGTATGAGCGACGGCTACAACACGCTTGTGGGAGAAAGAGGGGTTGGAATCTCAGGCGGACAAAGGCAGAGAATCGCGCTTGCCAGAGCTCTCGCGGTGGAACCTGCCATTCTTGTGTTAGACGACACCACCTCCGCCGTAGACAGCGAAACAGAAGCGTTTATTCAGCAGCAATTGGAAAAGCTGGATTTCGTCTGCACTAAATTTATTATAGCGCAAAGAATTTCTTCATTCAGGAAAGCGGATTTAATTCTGGTTATGGATAAGGGAAAAATAATAGAGCGCGGCACGCACGAATCCCTCTTGTCAGAAAAAGGATACTACCACAGAATATGGTTTTTGCAAAATAACGCAGGGATAGAAGCGATGGAGGTAAAGTAATGTCTTTCTTCCATAAAAAACGCGCGCAAAAAACCGCAAAAGAGAGAAACCGCTATGATGTTGACGAATACCTCGATGAAAAGGTAAGTCTTTTCAACATAAAACGCGTTGTTACCTATCTTTTAAAAGCGCAGAATAAATTGAAGTTCGCGCTCATTTTCAGCATTTTAGCTTCCGTCGCATCCCTTACAGGACCTCTTTTTATACAAAAAGCTCTGGATGAAGCCGTTCCAAACAAGGATGTAAAACTTCTTTTAATGATGGGCGTTTACCTTACTGCGACTATTATAATCAGCGTTGCCTTAGGCGCTGTCCGCAATATACTTGTCGCAAAAGCCGGAGCCGGAATCATACACGACATACGAAAAGATTTATTTTCGCATCTTCAAAAATTAAGTTTCAGTTTTTTTGACGGACGTCCTCACGGGAAAATATTTGTGCGCGTTGTTCCCTATGTAAACAGCGTTTCGGACGCGCTCAGTAACGGAATAATCAACTTTGTAATAGAAGTTTTAAACATCTTTTTTATTATCTTCTTTATGTACAAGGTAGACCCTCACCTTGCCACAATTACGGTTTTGGGGCTTCCTCTTTTAGCAATTTTTATTTGGACCATTAAACCGGCTCAAAGAAGAGCGTGGCAGGCTGTGAGCAACAAAGGCGCGAACTTAAACGCCTATGTGCAGGAATCGATAGACGGTGTAAAAGTTACGCAGGTCTTTGACAGACAGAAAAAAAATCTTGACATAATGAACGAGCTTACAGACGAGCGCAACCGCGAGTGGATGAAAGCGATTTATATTTCAAACACTGTCTGGTTTTCAACTGAATCCATCTCTCAGCTTGTCTGGTCTTTTGTGTACATCATGGGCGTTTACTGGATGAACCCAATGGCAAGTTTCGGAATGCTGCTTGTTATGGGAAACTACGCTTGGCGCTTCTGGCAGCCGATAATAAATCTTGCCAACATTTACAACACTTTCATTACGGCGATGGCATACTTAGACAGGATTTTTGACACAATCGCCGAACCTGTTACGATTCAGGATGTTCCCAACGCGGTTAAATTTCCTTTTGTGCGCGGACACGTCGCCTTCGATAATGTAAGTTTCAGTTACGACGGCGCAAGAAAAGTTTTAAAGAATGTAAATTTTGAAGCGCACCCCGGACAAAGTATCGCGATTGTAGGACCTACGGGAGCCGGAAAAACAACTATCGTGAATCTTTTATCGCGGTTTTACAATATAGAAGAAGGAAAAGTTCTGATAGACGGACAGGACATAATGAATGTTACGCTTTCCTCTCTGCGAAGCCAGATGGGCATTATGCTTCAGGATAATTTTTTATTCACCGGAACAATCGCGGATAACATCCGTTACGGGAAACTTGACGCGACAGACGAAGAAATCCGCGCCGCGGCTGAACTTATCGGCGCTAATCATTTTATCGAAAAAATGGCGCAAGGATATGACACACAAATCACGGAGCGCGGAGGAGGAATTTCCGCGGGAGAAAGACAGCTTCTCGCTTTCACGCGCACATTAATTTCAAGCCCGCGCATTTTAATTTTGGACGAAGCGACAAGCAGTATAGACACAGGAACAGAACAGTTAGTGCAGCAGGGAATTCAAACATTAATGAAAGGAAGAACGTCTTTTATAATCGCGCATCGTCTTTCAACGATAAGAAACTGCACACGGATAATGTTTATAAACGACGGAGAAATAACCGAAAGCGGCACCCATGAAGAGTTAATTGCTCTTAAAGGACGCTACTATGAATTATGCCTTGCGCAGTATCAAAAGTGATTTTTAATATCGGAGTATATAGATATGCCAAAAGGTATGTGCGTAACAAGCAGTATGCCGAAACCGATTAAAGTGTACTGGGAAAAGAAAGCCCAATAAGCCGCCGCTCCCGAAACAGGCAGAATTATCATACAAAGAACTGACAGTATGGCAAGGAATACGTTGCCGCAATTTTTTAGCCAGTTGATTAAAAAAGAGAGGCCGGCGGCGAGAGCTGTCCATAATAGGGGTGTCATTACAAGCAGTATAGGATCAGAGAGTGAACTCCAGCTAAGTGCGCGAAAGCCGCCTACGGGAATGAGCCAAAGCAGGGTAAAGTTTGTAAAATCGGCTTCACCCGCAAAGCCCCGAAAGATATTCATGAATATATAAACTAAAATAGGAATGATCACAGGCAGGCTGACAATATCGATAAAACCAAAAAGCCAGCGGTTAAAACCAAAACCTCCGGGACTGACCAAATAACCAAGGAAAAATTGAAGTATTGCCGTTATGCTTCCCAAAAGCAGCGCCCACACACCCCCCGAGGAGCCGCCGCTCTTAACAAAAGAGCGGCGCAGAATGTAGAATAAAGGGACCCATAACAGGCAAAAAAGACTCATATCAACAATATCAGGAAAATTTCGCGATAGGAATAAATGTATCGGTTTTTAATGAAGCGCCGCCTACAAGCGCGCCGTCTATATTTTCCATCGACATTAATTGCGCCGCGTTGTCGGGCTTTACGGAGCCGCCGTATTGAATAATAATTTTATCCGCTGCGTCCTGTCCGTAAAGACGGGCGATTACTTTGCGCACAAAAGCGTGGACAGCTTCCGCATCCTGAGGCGTTGCTGTCTTTCCTGTGCCTATCGCCCAGACAGGTTCGTACGCGATAACCACATTGTGTAAGTCCCCTGCGTCTACGCCTTCAAGACCTTTTACAGTCTGTCTTTCGCAGACTTCTTCCACCTTGCCGGCTTCACGCTCTTCTAAAAGCTCACCTATGCAAAGTATTACTTCAAAGCCGTGTTTAAGAGCGAGTTTTACTTTTTTATTGATAAGCGCGTCATCTTCTTTATAAATATGCCTTCTTTCCGAGTGCCCAAGAATAATCGTCTGCACATCAAGGTCTTTCAATTGTAAAACCGAGACTTCGCCTGTATGCGCTCCTTGTTCCTCGGGCGCGCAATTCTGCGCTCCAAGGCGGATATTTGTGTTTTCGACAACAGCGGAAACAGTTTCGAGTAACGTAAAGGAAGGAGCTACAAGATATTTATGCTTCCCGTCTCCCAGCTTATTTACAAACTCCTGCGCGAGAGTCGCGGCTTCTGAGCGGGTCATGTGCATTTTCCAGTTACCCGCCATATAATAATTTCTAGCCACGGCACACCTCGATTCCGGGGAGCTTTTTGCCTTCAAGCAATTCAAGTGACGCGCCGCCGCCTGTACTAACATGGCTCATTTTTGAAGCTAAACCGAATTTATTAACAGCCGCGACTGAATCGCCGCCGCCTACTACAGTGATGGCACCCTTTCCTGTCGCTTCCGCAACCATTTTGGCAACTTGTTCAGTACCCTTTGCAAAAGCGTCGAATTCAAAAACACCGACAGGTCCGTTCCATACGATTGTTTTCGCTGTCGCAAGAACTTCTTTGTATTTGGCGAGAGTTTTAGGACCAACGTCCAAACCCATAAGGTTATCGGGAAGGTCGAGTCCGTCAACAGGAACGGGAACAGCATTAACGTCAAATGAAGTGCCGCCTACATGATCGAGCGGCAAAAGAATCTGCACGTTAGCGGATTTCGCCGCTGTCAGAATTTTATTCGCTGTGTCTATCTGATCGTCTTCAACTAAGGACTTGCCTATTTTATGACCTTGCGCTTTTAAGAACGTATAAGCCATGCCGCCGCCGATAACTAAAGCCGCCGAATTTTTTAACAAGCTTTCTAAAACCGCAATCTTGGAAGAAACTTTCGCGCCGCCGATAATCGCGACTAAGGGTTTCTGCGGAGATGTAACAATCGGTTCAAGATAGTCGCATTCTTTCTGCATTAAAAAGCCTGCGACTGCTACAGGAACAAATTTTGCGATACTCGCGGTAGAAGCGTGATCCCTGTGAGCTGTACCAAATGCGTCATTCACAAATATTTCGCCGTAGGTTGCAAGCTCTTTAGCGAGCTTATCTAAATCCGCGGCTTCTTTAGCGGTTTCTTCTTTGTGAAAGCGTGTATTTTCAAGCATGATAACAGAGCCGTCCGCCTGACTTTCGATAAACGCTTTTTTGCCGTAACAGCCATCTTCACCTGCGAAAATAACAGGTTTTCCCAGCTTGTTCTGCAAATACGCTGCGACAGGAGCCATGCGGTGTTTGCCTTTGATATAAGCGGCTTCATCGAAAGACGCGCCGCTCTTTTCGGCTTTTTCTTTCGCTTTTTTCGCGTCCTTTGAAGGATCACCTAAGTGGGACATCAAAGTGAGGGATTTTGCACCCTGCTCTAAAATATACTGAATGGTCGGCAATGCCGCCGTTATGCGCGTATCATCCTGCACCACACCATCTTTCATAGGTACGTTAAAATCAACGCGCATAATAACGCGTTTGCCTTTAAGGTCTACGGTTTTTACAGTTTTAATCATGGATTTATCTCCTAAAGATTGGAAAAAATTAAACACGAATTCTCACGGATTTAACAGATCTTCACGGATTAAAATTTTTAAAATAATCCGTGTTAATCCGTATAATCTGCGCTAATCCGTGTTCCTAAACATCAATTTATTTCTTGCTGTCGATGTATTTGAGCAGGTCGACTACCTTGTTTGAATAACCCCATTCGTTGTCATACCATGAAACTACTTTGAAGAAGCGTTTTTCGCCGGGGAGGTTGTTCTGCATTGTCGCGAGGCTGTCGTAGATTGATGTGTGTGTATCGTGAACGATGTCTGTTGATACAATTTCATCCTGCTGGAACTCAAGTACGCCTTTAAGATAGGTATCCGCCGCTTTTTTGAACGCGTTGTTGATTTCTTCGATTGATGTGTCTTTTGTTGTGCGGAAAACAAGGTCAACAACCGAGCCTGTCGGTGTTGGTACGCGAAAGCTCATGCCGGTGAGTTTTCCCTTTGTTTCGGGGAGAACTTCACCTACAGCTTTCGCCGCGCCTGTTGTTGAAGGAATAATATTAACAGCGGCAGCTCTTCCGCCTCTCCAGTCTTTCTTTGAAGGACCGTCAACGGTTTTCTGTGTCGCTGTGTATGAGTGAATTGTTGTCATAAGACCTGTTTCGATACCAAAACCTTCTTTGAGAAGGACGTGTACGATAGGAGCGAGACAGTTTGTGGTGCAGCTTGCGTTGGAAATAACATGATCTTTTGCAGGGTCGTATTTTTCGTGGTTTACGCCCATTACAAATGTGTTAATGTGTTTATCTTTGCCTTTCGCTGGAGCGGAAATAATAACTTTCTTTGCTCCGGCTTCGAGGTGGTCATAAGCTCTGTCGTCGCAGAAAAGACCTGTGCATTCAAGAACGTATTCTACGCCGAGTTTAGCCCACGGCAGGTTTTTAACTTCTCTTTCCGCCATAACGCACTGGATTTCGTTGCCATTAACAACGAGAATATCGTCGTGATCGGATCCTGCTGATTTCTTTGTCTTGATATCAGCCTTCATTTTTCCCTGAGTTGAGTCGTATTTGAGCTGATAGGCAAAATATTCAGCGTCGGTAACGATATCTGTAACCGCTACAACGTCAATTTTATCCTTTCCAAGAAGATTCTGCCCTACCAGGGACTGAAAAACGAGGCGTCCAATGCGCCCAAAACCATTAATTGCTACTTTCATCTTGACCTCCATTCAATTATTGTCAATTTGAGTCATTTTATCATAAAAAACGCGAATTCGTCAAGCATAAGGCTTAGCTTTATGCTTGGCTCTTTTAAGGAAAAGATTTACTGTCCGCTCCCGCGGACTCACGGGTCAAGCCTTTTTCATTGGGTACTAAATCAGGTCAAAAAAACCGCGCTTCTCCTGCCCGATTGTCGTTATATCTCCGTGACCCGGGTAAACTGTTATGCTTGTATCCATTGAACTTAAGCGCTTGAGGCTTTCAAAGATTTGCCTTTCATTGCCGCCCGGGAGATCGGTTCTGCCGTATGCGCCTGCGAAAAGTGTATCGCCTGTAAAAATTATCTTTGCTTCTTTATCCCAAAAAGCGGCGCTCCCGGGCGAGTGCCCCGGAAGATGAAGAACCGTGAAAGGACCTATTTCGCTTCCTTCGCCTAAAATAATATCCGGTGACGGCGTTTCCTTCCAGAACATATCCATAAAAGACGCGGCGCCAATTGCGGCATTAACGCTTAATCTGTGAGCTTCATACGAGTCAGGACCGAGATATTGCGCGTCATCTGAATGAATGGCGACTTTTATCTGATTTGGAAACGCGTCAATTATTTGCTGTATCGCCATGATATGGTCAAAATGACCGTGAGTGAGTAATATATAGGAAGGATCAAGAGACGATTTTTTAACGGCGGAAATAATTCTATCGGCCTCATCTCCGGGATCTATAATTGCGGCTTTGCCGTCATAAGCGTATATCCAGCAGTTTGTGGAAACAGGACCTACAACTAAATTAGTTACTTTTTCCTTGTTCATGGAGGGATATTAACACGAGACTTTTAACTTTTCTAGCCATTCTTCTGATTGTATTTTTTTTCTTCGCTGTTCTTCCCATAACAGGAGGTTTTATAAACCGCTATAAATGGAGAAAGTTCAGGAATCTTTTTAACAGTCTTCGCCTTCGTCCTGTTTTGGATTACAGCCTTTACCGTCGGCTGAATAAAGACGGCGGTATTTTCCGTTTTACAGGCGGCATTGAATCAATTACAGACGGACATACTCTTTGGGTGAGAGGAGATGATCTTACTCTCCCTGTCTCGCTTGAAAAAATTAAATGTTATCTTCTGCCTGTCAACGAAGGCACAGGGCTTCCTCAGGCTCCGGAACCTGTTAAATGGAACCGCATTTCTACCATAACGGAAGGAGCGAAAGTTTTTATCGGAGGCAGAATAAAATCAGATAACAATAGAATGAATTTCATTACTGAAAAAGAAATGCCGTTAATGGTAATTTTTTACAACTGCCCTGATGATGAACTTCCATCTTCGATTATACGAGCGGCAAGAACGCGCAATGATTACTGGAACAGCATTACTGTTGTTTCCATTGTAATTGGAGTTATGTCGCTTCTTTACATCGCGTCTCTTTTTTTAGACAGACCTGCGTTCCGTTTAACTGTAATCAGCGCCTTAGCCGCCGTTTTTATTCCTGTCCTTCCCATTTTTCCGCCCGGATTTTTATTTACCCTGCTGTACAGAAGACTTACATGGAACGCGAGAAATTTAAGAGCCGAATACGATCTTGCGCGTTTTGGTTTTATGCCGGAATTATCCGCGCAGGATGTTAAAAAATTCGCTCATCGCGCATACGCGCTTGAAGTCTTTGCGTGCCTTGTTATGGTTTTTGGCGTGGTAATTAATCTTGTTTTTATTTTTTTAATTTTAAATCTGTTTAAAGTAATATCATTCTGATTCACTGTCTGCCGATTTCGGTTTCGCGAAATTGACAGCAAGGGTCCTGCCGCGGAATTTTAAGCCGTTAAGAGCGTTGATTATTTCGTCGGCTTTTGTGTCTTTTACCTGCACAAACGAATAATTATCCAGAATACGAATCATGCCTATTTCTTCCCTTGCCGCTGTTGTATTCGTCATGATAAGAGTAATAACTTCTCTCGGGAAAAGACGGCGGTTCTTTCCTATGCTGATAAAAAGCCGTTTTGATTCTTCTTCGCTGAGGCTTATCTCTAAAGGAGAAATCGGTTTTTTTTCAAACGATTTTTCAGGAGCAGCTTCGAAAGCGGTATCCGGTCTTTTTATTTTTTTTCCTGTTTTCGCGTCCGGTATTTCTCTTTTGTCATAATACATAAGAAGCCACGCCGCCGCCCATGATCTCCTGAAAAGCGACACTTCTTTTTTGTAAAGTCTGTGATATTCATGCAGCTCGTTTATATCCGTTTCGCTGTGTATTTTCTCTAAAATCGATTCTAGATTCTTTTTCGCTCTGTCTTTATCCAAGTTTTTATTTCCCTTCCTGTCGAAAAAAATATTTTATTTTTCCCAATATCCGCCGCCGTCTATTGTCTGAATTGTGCCGTCGCTGTTGTACTTCAATTCGGTAACTTTCAGGCTTCTTAGCCATGTCTTACCGCCCGAGGGAACGCAATCATGATGAAACAGATACCACTTGCCTTTAAATTCCGTTATGCAATGATGTGTAGTCCAGCCGCAAACCGGAGTTAAAACCACTCCCTGATAGGTGAAAGGTCCGTAGGGGTTATCGGCTGTCGCATAACAGATAAAATGAGTGTCTCCTGTTGAATAAGAAAAATAATATTTACCGTTATATTTATGTATCCAAGGAGCTTCAAAAAAGCGGCGGTTATTATCGCCTGCTGTAATCGGTTTTCCGTCTTTATCGAGAATCACTACAGGTTTTGGATCTTCGCCGAACTGCAGCATGTCGGAGCTTAACCTTGCGACGCGCGGACAGATGGCTGGTTCATCATTCGCAGGGTAGGTTCCGCCGTTTTCAAGAGCTTTATTGTCCTTGTAGCGCTGAAGCTGTCCGCCCCAGATACCGCCGAAATAAAAATAATACTCACCCTTTTCTTCAAGGATCGAATAATCAATGCTGTAACTTCCGCGCATGGGATCGCTTTGCGGAACAAAAGGACCTTCCGGTTTGTCAGCGACAGCGACTCCTGTGCGGAAAATATCGTTCTTGTCTTTTAACGGAAAATACATGTAATATTTGCCGTTTTTGCAGGCGACTTCACAGTCCCATAACTGCCTTCCCGCCCATGGGATATCTTTGACATCCAGAATAACGCCGTGATCGGTAACTTCACCGTTTTCAACATCATCCATGGAAAAAACATGATAATCCTTCATGTTGAAATGATCGCCTGAATCATTCTGCGGAACGCCGCTTTCCCAGTCATGGGAAGGGTAAATGTAAAGTTTGCCGTTAAAAACATGGGCAGAAGGGTCTGCCATATAATACTCTGGTATTAAATATCTCATTGAAACAAAGTATCAGGAAAAACCTTTTTTTGCAAGAGATATTTCCGAATCGTTTTCAGAATTATTGTTGAAAAATGTTTCTTAAAAATGTAATATCTGTGAATGAACTCAATTGAACTTGCGAAAGCTTATGACCCGAAATCCTTTGAAGACCGCATTTATTCAATGTGGAAAGATGGCGAATGTTTCTCACCTGTCGAAAAATCTGACAAAAATGCGGAAATTAAACCCTTTGTTGTTGTAATACCTCCTCCGAATGTTACAGGCGTGCTTCATCTTGGGCATGGTTTAAATAATAGTTTACAGGACATTATAGTCCGTTTCCACAGAATGACGGGAGCTCCTACGCTCTGGGTTCCCGGAACGGATCACGCAGGCATCGCGACGCAAAATGTGGTTGAGCGCAGGTTAAAAGATCAGGGAAAATCAAGGCGCGATTTGGGACGCGAAAAATTCCTTGAATACACATGGCAGGTAAAAAAAGAACATCACGCGATCATTACAAAGCAGTTGGAAAAAATAGGAGCCAGCGTTGACTGGAAACGCGAGCGTTTTACCATGGACGAAGGTCTCTCTAAAGCTGTGCGTGAAGTTTTTGTCACGCTTTACGAACGCGATTTATTATACAAAGGAAATTATCTTGTAAACTGGTGCACTTCCTGCGGGACAGCTCTCGCGGATGACGAAGTTGAACATGAAGATACTTCGGGGAAAATGTATCACTTAAAATATTTCTTTTCAGACGAAAAGGAAAAATATATAGAGATTGCCACAACCCGCCCTGAAACTCTGTTAGGTGACAGCGCCGTCGCTGTTCACCCGGAAGACGAGCGTTACGCCGCTTTAAAAGGAAAAACTCTTAGGCTGCCGCTGACAGACAGGGATATTCCCTTGATTTTTGACTCTTATGTTGAGCGCGGCTTTGGAACAGGAGCGTTAAAAGTAACCCCTGCTCATGATCCCAACGACTGGGAACTCGGCAAGAAACACAACTTGGCGGTAATCAATATTCTAAATCCCGACGGGACATTAAACGAAAATGTGCCGGAAAAATACCGAGGGCTTAATGTAAAAAAAGCAAGGCAAGTTGTAATTGAAGATTTAACGGAAGGCGGCTGGTTTGTAAAAGATGAGCCGATAAAACATTCTGTAGGACACTGTTACCGCTGCCATACTGTAATCGAACCCTTCCTTTCCGAGCAATGGTTCGTGCGCATGAAACCGCTTGCTCAAAAGGCGTTAGACTGCTGGAAAAAAGGCGAAATTGTTTTTTATCCGAAAAAATGGGAAAACACGTACAAGCACTGGATGGAAAACATCCGCGACTGGTGCATAAGCCGCCAGTTATGGTGGGGGCACCGCATTCCGGCATGGACTTGTTCGGACTGCGGCAAACTCACAGTTTCGCGTAACGACATAACAGAATGCCCCGAATGTAAAAGTAAAAAAATCGAACAGGATAACGATGTTCTTGATACATGGTTTTCAAGCTGGCTTTGGCCTTTCAGCACTCTTGGCTGGGAAAAGTGCGGCAGTACAACGCCTGACCTTGAACGCTACTACCCCACTACAGCGCTTGTTACAGCCTACGACATTATTTTCTTTTGGGTTGCAAGAATGATCATGGCAGGCTTAGAGTTTACAGGCAAAGCGCCGTTCAAAGACATTTACATTCACGGGCTTGTGCGCGACAAACAGGGTCGTAAGATGAGTAAATCCCTCGGCAACGGACTTGATCCATTGGAGCTCGTTGACGAGTTCGGCTCGGACGCAATGAAATTTACCCTCGCCTTTTTATGCGCGCAGGGGCAGGACGTTCTTGCGGACAAGGATTCATTTAAACTTGGTTCAAAATTCGCGAACAAGGTGTGGAACGCAAGCCGCTATATTTTAATGAATCTTGACGGACGCAAATTAATTGAAAACCCTGCGCTTAACTCCGCGGACAAATGGATATATTCGCGGCTTAATGGAGCCGCAAAAACAATGAAAGAAGCTTTTCTTTCATACCGTTACAATGACGCCGCCCAAAGCGCCTACGAGTTTTTCTGGAACGATTTTTGCGACTGGTATGTGGAAGCGACAAAACTTTCGATGAAGGGCTTTGAAGGCAGCTCTTCCTGTGACGAGGAAAAAGACAGAGCGACAACAGTGCTTTTAGACATTCTTTGCGAATCCCTTAAACTGCTCCATCCCCTTCTGCCTTTTGTTACGGAAGAGATTTATCAAACCATTCAAGGTTCAGAGATAAAAGGAATAAAAGCCGGGTTATTGATCTTGGAGCGGTATCCTGAGTATAATGAGTCGCGTAACTCACCCGTAGATGAAAAGAATTTCTCTTCTCTTCAATCACTGGTTGGGATGATTCGCACATTGCGAAGCGAATGCGCTATTACGCCCGAGAAAAAACTGCGCGTGTTGCTGAGTCCCGGAGGAGAGCTGGAAAAACCGTTCAGGGAGAACGAAGAGCTAATCAAACTGCTTGCCGGGATTGGTGAACTTACGATAGAAAACGCGGCGCAGCGTCCTTCAGCGTCCATAGGCATGGCAGGCTCAGGGTTTGAGGTATTTGCGTTTGTCGCGGAAGCCGTTGACACACAGGCTTTAAAGAAAAAATTTGCGAACGACCTTGAACGCGATCGTAAGTACATCGATGGTTTAAAAGCGAAACTTGCAAATGAACAGTTTGTAAAAAACGCGCCTTGTGAACTTGTAGCCGAGCAAAAAGCAAAGCTGGAAGAAACGCTGCAGCGTACGGAAAAATTTGAGAACTATTTAAGGGATCTATAATGGATACAGAACAAACCGATAAACTAAGCGGCATCCGTCTTGCGCCTTACATTCAGGTCGCGACATATTTAATCGGTAAATCCCGCGAAGGCGGCGGAAATATGTTCCGCCATCAGCTTGACACCATGTCTATCCTTATTGATTACAAATACATAGACCCGATATTGCTCAAAGCCTCTCTTGTTCATGACGTGCTGGAAGATATCCCCGATTTTAACCATAATATTTTATTATCGATAGATTTTGACAGCCACGCCGTTTACGAACTTGTGCAGGAAGTAACGCGCCGCCACGGCGAGACAAAACCCGCTTTTCTTACCCGCATATTCGAGAACGGCTCAAAAAAAGCGAAAATATTGAAAGTCGCGGATCGCATTTCCAATATGATATCTCTTGGTTTTGTAAACAATCTTGAATTTGTGGAGAGATACATTAACGAAACGGAAAAATATCTGCTTCCGCTTGCCGCGGAAGTTGATCAAAATATGCTTACGGAATTGAAAGACCTCTGCGCTTCCAGGCGTAAATTCCTTTTGGATTACCGCAATCTTGAACGTTTTATAATTAATTATACAACAGATGTATAGGCATTAAACCATGCATGATTCTTTGCCCTTGCTTGAAAAAATAAAAACGCCGTCCGATCTTAAAAAATTAAAGTTACGCGAATTAAACAAGCTGGCTGAAGAAATACGCAATAAAATAGTTTCCGCTGTTTCAGGTAACGGAGGACATCTTTCGTCTAATCTCGGAGTTGTAGAACTGAGTATTGCTCTTCACAGGGTATTCAATTCGCCGGAAGATAAAATTGTCTGGGATGTCGGTCATCAATGTTACGCGCATAAAATGCTTACGGGCAGATTCGATTCTTTTTCAACGCTTCGAAAGCATAACGGGCTTTCCGGTTTTCCGAAACGCAGCGAAAGCCCTCATGACGCTTTTAACACAGGGCACGCTTCAACTTCAATTTCCGCAGCCCTTGGGCTTTTAGCGGCAGACAGAATGTCCGGCAAGAAAAATTACGCAATCGCGGTAATAGGAGACGGCGCGCTGACAGGCGGAATGGCTTACGAAGCTCTGTCTCACGCAGGACATCTTGGACTTCCTTTAATAGTAATATTAAATGACAATAAAATGTCTATTTCAAATAATGTCGGAGGACTTTCAAAATATTTAAGCCGTCTTTCCATGAAAGCGAAATATCAGACATTCCGCCGCCATTTCGACGCAATGGCAAAAAAAATTCCATTTGTGGGAAACGCTTTTTTTAATCTTGTAGTCAGGTTAAAACGCGCGGTAAAAGCGGTCTTTTACATAGACAATTTCTTTGTGGATCTCGGTTTTGAATATGTAGGACCTATAGGCGGGCACAATATTCAGACAATGACAGACGTTTTTAACGATGTTAAAAAATTAAACAGACCTGTCGTAATTCACATTAACACGCGAAAGGGCAAGGGTTACGGTTACGCCGAAGAAGACCCGGATACTTACCACGGCGTCGGCTCATTCTCCGTAGACGGCGGTTTAAACGCGCAAAAAAAAGCAATCGCCAAAACCTTCACGGAAAGTTTCTCATCTTCGCTTTTGGCGCTCGCAGAAAAAGATAATCGCGTAACGGCAATAACAGCCGCCATGAAAACAGGAACCGGTCTTTGCGCCTTCTCAAAAAAATATCCTCTGCGTTTTTATGATGTGGGCATAGCCGAAGAACACGCAGTAAGTTTCGCCGCAGGAATCGCCGCGGGAGGTCTTCGCCCGGTTGTCGCCGTTTATTCAACATTTTTACAGAGAGCCGCGGATCAGGTGATACACGACTGCGCGCTTCAAAAATTGCCTGTCATTTTCGCTTTAGACAGATCAGGCTTTGTAGGCGCAGACGGTGAAACTCATCAGGGATTATACGATATTTCACTTTTCAGGAGCGCTCCAAGCACGGTAATTCTTGCGCCTGCAAGTGAAATGGAATTAAATTCAATGTTTGAATGGGCTTTAAAAAGAGAGCAAAATTCAGGTCCTGTAATTATACGTTATCCGAAAGCATATTGCCCCTGCGAAGTTCCGCCTTTTTGTGAGCCTGTGGAATGCGGGCGCGGCGTTTGGGTTTCAAAAAGCGAAGACGCGCAAATCTGTCTTGCCTTTACGGGAAGTCTCTACAATGAAGTAAAAAACGCTTCGCAAATTTTGAATGAGCAAAATATAAAAACGGATTTATATAATCTGCGTTTCTTAAAACCGGTAGATGAAGAATATCTTACAGGTCTTATGAACGAATACAAACTTTTCTGCATTATCGAAGAGGGCATGAAGGATGGCGGCTTCGGCGAATACTGCTCTTCCCTCGCGCTGCAAAAAAATTGTTCCGCAAAAATTGTTCATCTTGCCGCGGAAAGCCGTTTTATCGAAGAAGACAAGGCATTGGGGACAAGGGAAGAACTTCTTGCGGAAAACGGGCTTGACGGCAAGGGAATTGCAAACGCTTTATTAGAAAAATAAAGCATATTTGACCATCCTTTTGCCTTGGATTTTTTACAAAAACACTTCTTTTTTGCCTTGGTTTTTTTACAAATATACGTCTTTTTTGCCTTGGTTTTTTTACATAAATCAAGTATAATATACATTAGAGGTAAAAATGGCTGAAAAAGAGACAAAAAACACGTATTTTAACAGAAAAATAGATGCCGACTTACTCTCTTGGGCTCAGGAAAACGATCGTAAACCATTGCTGCTGCGCGGCGCAAGGCAAGTTGGAAAATCAAGCGCGGTAAGGTATTTGGCAAAGCAATTTGAGCATTTTTTGGAAATAAACTTTGAATCAGACGAAAAAGCAATTAGCTTATTCGCAAAAAACGATCTGTCGCCAGACAAACTATGCCGTGAATTGTCATTAATTTATGAAACGCCCATTATACCGGGAAAAACATTAATATTTTTCGATGAAATTCAAAAATCACTGCCGGCAATCGCTTCACTTCGATTTTTCTACGAAAAATACAGGGAACTCCATGTTATAGCAGCAGGTTCTCTTTTGGAATTCGCGCTTCAGGAACTACCCTCTTTTGGAGTAGGACGGGTGCGTTCAATGTTTGTGTACCCCATGAGTTTTTTTGAATTTTTAAATGCCTGCAACTGTCCTTTATTATTACAGGCGATAAAAGAAGCGGACATAAATAATCCGCTGTCAGATGAAGTTCATAAAAAAATAATTGAACACTTTAAAATATTTTTAATTATAGGCGGAATGCCCGAAGTTGTATCGGCTTATGTAAAAAATAATGATTTACTTTACTGTCAGCGCGTTCTGGACGATCTAATTATTTCCCTGCGCGATGATTTTTCCAAATACAAAGAAAAGAATCCGGTATTGCAGATATCCGCGGTTTTTGAATCCGCTGCCTCTCAAATGGGTCATAAATTCAACTATTCGAATGTATCAGGCGATTACAGCCACAGGCAATTAAAAGAAGCGCTGGAACTCCTTAAAATGTCAGGGCTTGTAATTCCTGTTACCCATTCTTCAGCTAACGGAATACCCTTAGGAGCGCAGATTGACATTAAAAAACAAAGAATTCTCCTGCTGGATACCGGAATTTTTCAAAGAATACTGGGGCTGCCCTTGTCCGATTTAATAATCAGCGATGATTTTTCTTTGATAAACAAAGGCAGCATTGCCGAACTTTTTATCGGTTTGGAGCTTTTGAAATCCGCTTCATGTTATGAACAAAAACGCTTATATTACTGGCAGCGTGAAAATAAAAACAGTAACGCGGAAGTTGATTATGTTGTGCAAATAGGAAGAGATATCATCCCAATAGAGGTTAAAAGCAGCGCCAGAGGAGCCATGCAAAGTATGCGGCTGTTTTTGGATGAAAAACAATCCTCTTACGGCATCCGAACCTCGCTTGAAAATTTCGGCGAATTGCCGGGCATTAAAATTGTACCTCTATACGCCTTGGGAAATTTTATTTACCCGGATTAAAACATTTAAAGCCCGGAATGCACTTCAAAGACACTGTCAATTATGCTATAATCAGCAAATGGCTTGGTTCCAATGGCTCGGTACAATCTATGATCATATCCGCCCCGTTCTGGATGTAGCTCTCCTTGCTTTTATCCTCTATAAAGGCTACGAACTTCTGGAAAAAACACAGGCTCTGCCTCTTGTAAAAGGAGCGGGTTTTTTAGCTCTTGTTTACGGAATCGCCTTTCTTTTTAACCTGACCACTTTACGCTGGGTTCTTACAACCATCGCGCCGGGGCTTTTTATCGCTATTGCCATTGTCTTTCAACCTGAACTAAGAAAAATATTCATGCGTCTGGGGCAGACCGAATTTTTCAGACCTAACGCCACAGTGCAAATCGGTAAACTGGACGCGGTTATTACAGCGGCGGAGCTTTTATCACAAAAAAGAAGAGGTATGCTCATTGTCTTTCCGCGTAAAATAAATCTTAAACACATTTCCGACACGGGAACAAGAATTAACGCGGAAATATCTTCCCATTTAATAGTCGCGATATATGAATACGACGGACCTCTTCACGACGGCGCAATGATCATTCAGCACGGGAAAGTTGTTTCGGCAGGATGTTTTTTGCCTTTATCTGAAAGGCAGGACATACGCAACAATTTCGGAACACGCCACAGGGCAAGCCTCGGAATGGCGGAACAGTCGGACGCTGTAATTCTGGTCGTATCCGAAGAAACAGGCGCCATCTCTCTGGCTTATGATTCAAAACTTTATTACGATTTATCAGCGGCGGAAGTTACGCGAAAACTAAAGGAACTTCTTGACAAAGGAAGCAGAAAAGAATCTTCGATCCTTTCACAGGAGCAAAAAGATTCATCGTCTGCCGTGAATGATGAAAGGGAGGTTCTTGTTGACTAGGGCAAAACTGATATCGCTGATAATCGAAAAATGGCCTGTTAAAGTTCTCTCACTTGCCGCGGCGATAATTATCGCTGTCTTTTACAGAATGAATACCCTTGAAACAAGATTCTTTACGTCTCCTCTCCTTATACAGTCAAACGAAACCCTGATACCCGCAAACGCCTTTGCAAGCGCGGTTAGAATATCCATACGCGGTGAAGCGGCTCAAATGCAGCAGATAATGGAAGACGATATCGAAGCGTATATCGATCTTGCAAGATACGCAAACGAAGGCGTATACAGAGCGCCCGTGCAAATCAGAAAAAAAGGCAGCGCGCTTGGCGTTGAACCTTTGGAAATATCTGTGCTTCCAATCGAGATTCCCATACTTCTTGAACAGAAAGTTACGAATAATATTTCGGTCTTTCCTGATATGCAGGGAACTGTAGCGCAAGGGTATGAATTAACATCCCAGGTTTTAATTCCCGGAAGCGTTGTCGCGGCAGGTCCGCGCAGTATTCTCGATAATCATCTTGAATTCAACACTGAAATAATTAATCTGGACGGGCGTTACGAGAACTTTTCCATTATGGTTAATATAATAAACGATAATCCATTAGTTTCCATTCACGGAAACAATATGCTGGAATTTCGCGGCACAATACGGCGTATCGGCAGGGAAATTCAAACGTCTAATACGCAGAATACGGCAAATAACGCGGCTGTTTCCGAAGCGCAAGGCTCTGAATCACAGTACAATTCCGGAACATCAGGAGAAAGCGGGCAATGATTACCGGAGTCGGAATAGATATAGTGCAGATAAACCGCATGGAACGCTGGCTTGAAGATTCAAAACTTCTTGAAAGATATTTTCATTCGGAAGAACTCGCTCTTGCGCAATCAAGAAAAAACAGCGCTGCTCTCGCGCTTGCAGCAAGATTCGCCGCGAAGGAAGCGTTCGGGAAAGCGCTTGGAACAGGACTTGCGGAAATTTCTCTGAAAGATATAAAGGTCAGCAACAGCGAAAACGGAAAACCTGATATTTTATTTTATAAAACGGCGCAGAAAGCGTTTGAAAAATCAGGCGCGAATAAAGTGCATATTTCTCTTTCGCATGAAAGAGAAAATGCGATAGCTATGATTGTGCTTGAAAAGGTGTAAAATTATGGGAAAGAAGCCTGCGGATGAAGACAAAGAACTGAAAATCACTTTTCAATCGAAGAAGGAATACACCTGCCCTGCCTGTAATGCGAGTTTTAAAAAGGAAGAACTTCTGTCAGGCGGCGGAAGGCTTATAGCAGGAAAGCTGACAGAAGAACTTCACCGGCTTTACGAGCCTTCCGCGAAATACGGTCAGATTTTTCCGCTTGTGTATTATACAATTGTATGCCCCGAGTGCTGGTTTGCTTCGATGGAAATTGATTTCACCGCTCTGCCCAAAGAAAATGTACAAACCGTAAGAAAAGATTTTGAAAAACGCATGCAGGAAACGCTCCTTGTTTTTCCGAATGTTGATTTCCGCGAGAACCGCACTCTGATGGACGGAGCCGCTTCTTTTTACCTGACAATGCGCTGTTATGATTATTATAATAAAAACGCTTCTCCGACAATCAAACAGGGTCTGGCGGCAATTCGCTGCGCATGGCTGATAGACGAATTGCATAAAAAATTTCCTGAGCAGCATTATGACTGGCTTGGAAATCTCTTCCGCAAAAAAGCGCAGTATCTTTACAATGAGGCGTTATCGCGCGAGCAAAGCGGCAGAGAAACATTATCGGGCTTAAAAGTTTTCGGACCCGATACCGATAAAAATTATTCCTACGAAGGAATGTTGTACATGTGCGCTTTTCTTCGTTATAAATTCGGCCCTGCGAATGATGAAACGCAGAGAACAACATCTCTCGAAGACGCGCGGCGCACCATTGCCAAATTGTTCGGTATGGGAAAATCATCTAAAGACAAACCCGGCGCCTTCCTTGAAATCGCGAGAAAACTTTACGACACAATTAACGCGGAATTGACGGAAGCGCCTGAAAAAAGTTAATACATGAACAGAAATATTAAATTAAAAATCGCGTACGACGGCACGGATTTTCACGGCTGGCAGAAACAGGAAAACGAACGCACAGTGCAGGGTGTAATAGAAGACGCTCTTGAAAAAATGCACGGTCATCATGTCGGCGTCACAGGCTCGGGCAGAACAGACTCAGGCGTTCACGCGGCGGGACAGGCTGCGAATTTTTACACAGGTATAGACAGCATTCCGTCGGATCGTTTTGTTCCCGCGCTTAATTCGCTTCTTCCTGCTGATGTGCGCATACTGGAATCGGAAGAAGCAAGCGAGGATTTTCATGCCCGTTTCAGCGCGAAATCGCGGCTTTACAGATATCAATTTATATGCCGTCCTCTTCTGCCGCACGAGAGCCGTTACAATCTCAGGCTTTACAGCTATCCTAATCTTCAACTTTTGAACGCTTACGGAAAACTTCTTTACGGCGAAACAGACTGTTCCATTTTCGCAGGTTCAGGCGACACAAGCAAATCAAAAAACAGGTATGTGTACAGCGCGTATTTTTACATGGAAAAAGAAAAACTGGTTTTTGAAATCCGCGCCAACGCCTTTCTGAGAAACATGGTGCGCTCTGTAGCCGGCACCTTCCTCCATTATGAGGAACAATCCATGCCGCAGGAAGAACTGCGCGAAATTATCGCCTCGGGCGAACGCTCTCAGGCAGGACCCACCCTTCCGCCGCAGGGACTATTTTTGTGGAACATCGAATATTAATTTTTAAGTATTGACAATATTCAAAAAAAACCCCATTCTTGCCTATAGACAAAATACGGACTGCATGGGAGGCTGGAAGGAACCGGGTGATAGGAAGCAATGTTGTCATCGAAGGGATTAGTAAATCCTTCGGTGATATCGAAGTGCTCAAGAATGTGAGCCTTGAAATAAAGAAGGGAGAATTTTTTTCCCTTTTGGGACCGTCTGGATGCGGAAAGACTACTTTACTTCGCATAATCGCAGGTTTTGAAGCGCCCGATAAAGGGACGCTGACATTAGAGGGAGACAATGTACTTTCATTGCCGCCGAATAAAAGACCTACAAATACTGTATTTCAAAATTACGCTCTTTTTCCTCATCTTACAGTATTTGAAAACGTAGCTTTTTCTCCCAGATTAAAAGGCGAGACGACAGCTCAGATTAAAGATAAAGTACATCAATATATTTCTCTTGTTCGCCTCGAAGGTCATGAAAATAAAAAACCGAATCAGCTTTCAGGCGGAATGAAACAGCGTGTAGCAATCGCCCGCGCTCTTATCAATGAGCCTCGCGTCCTTTTGCTTGACGAGCCGCTTTCCGCGCTTGACGCAAAACTTCGCCAGCATATGTTAATAGAACTCGATCGCATACATGATGAAATCGGCATTACATTTATTTATGTAACGCATGATCAGCAGGAAGCTCTTTCCGTTTCAGATCGCCTTGCCGTAATGAATCAGGGCGATATCCTGCAGATCGGCACTCCTCATGAAATTTACGAAAGCCCTTCAACTGATTTTGTCGCGAAATTCATAGGCGAAACCAATCTCTTCGACGGCACAATAACTCATGTTGAAAATTACAAGCTAAATGATTTTGATAATGTAACCGAGTATATGGCGGAAGTTGAAATCCCGGAACTGGGAAAAATTAAAGTAACGGATGTCGATGAAATACACGTTGGGCAGAAGGTAAGCTTTACTATAAGACCTGAAAAAATTGTTATTACAAAAGAAAAGCCGACCGCAAAACGCCACGACTTAAATCTATTTCAGGGAATTGTAGACGAGCCTATATATTCAGGGTTTCAGACAAAATTCTATGTAAAGGTTGATAACACTTTAATTCGCGTAATCAAACAGCACGCAAACTATTCAGATGAAGGTCCTGACATACGCTGGAAGGATTCGGTTTACCTTTCGTGGAGCGCTCTTGACGGCTACATAGTTGAGGTCAAATCGTGAGAAACGGTAAAGTCAGGAATCTAGGTCCTCTCTACTCTTCTCCGATGGCAGGCTGGTTTACTCTATTTTTCCTTGCGCCTATTATAATCATCATAATCTACAGTTTCATGAAAAAAGGACTGTACGGAGGCGTTGAAAATGAATTTTCACTTGACGCGTACCGTTATCTTACAGATTCTGTTTTCTTGAACATAACGCTGAGAACAGTAATTACTTCGTTAGCGGCTACTGTTATAACGATTTTTATAGCGCTTCCCTGCGGTTATTTCATGGCAAAAAGCAAACGCCAAACGCTTTTACTGCTTCTTATAATCATCCCGTTTTGGACTAATTTTTTAATCAGGGTTTTTGCGTGGATGACAATTTTAGGAAACAACGGCTTTCTTAACGACACTTTAATGCGCATGGGCGTAATTAAAGATTACATTCCTTTCCTTTACAATCAAAAAGCGGTTATTCTTGTTTTGGTTTATATGTACCTGCCCTACGCTATACTGCCTCTGTTTTCCACAATCGATAAATTTGATTTCTCTCTTTTGGAAGCGGCGCGCGATCTTGGAGCCAATAAAATCACTTCAATGGTAAAAATACTGCTTCCCAATATCCGAGGCGGAATTTTTACAGCGGTGTTATTCACATTCATACCGATCTTTGGCGCATACGCCGTTCCGCTCCTTGTAGGAGGCAAAGACTCTTACATGCTTGGAAATGTGATCGCAGATCAGCTTTTAAAATCGCGTAACTGGCCGCGCGCCGCCGCAATCTCCATGGTGCTTACGGTTGTTACTACAATAGGCGTTCTCTGGATGATGTACGTTCAGAAAAAAGACGCTTCCAAAAAAAGAGAAGTAAAGGCGCAGAAACACGCGGAGGCTGCCAATGGCTAGTCTTGCTGCGAAAATTATCACATCTTTAAAGCCCGCGAAAAATCAGGGAGAAGCCGCAAGACACGCAAAACGCGCGTTCAAACAGCGTTTTTCAATGTCGCAGACAATAATGGCTGTAACGCTTGTCTTTCTGTTTCTTCCTCTTGTGGTTTTAGTCGTCTATTCTTTTAACGGCTCTACCAGCATGACATGGACAGGATTTTCATTCAGATGGTACGAAAGGCTTTTCAGCTCCAGGGAACTTTGGCGCGCGTTAAGAAACAGTTTGATTATCGCAGTCTCTTCCGCGGCAACGGCTACGGTCCTCGGCACAATAGGCGCGATTGGGGTTAGCTGGTACAAATTCAGAATGAAAGGTTATGTGCAAACGATATCCTTTTTACCCATGATTCTCCCTGAAATTATTATCGGCGTTTCGCTTTCCATATTTTTCGCCGGAATAGGAATCCCTCTCGGTCTTTTTACGATATATGTCGCTCATACAACCTTTAACCTTCCATTTGTTTTTTTAATGGTTATGGCGCGCCTTGATGAATTTGATTTTTCGATTATAGAAGCAGCCGCCGATCTTGGCGCAAGCGAAAGAGAAACTCTCTTTAAAGTTACGCTTCCTATATGTATGCCCGGCATTATCTCCGGGCTTCTTACCGCGATTACTCTGTCTCTAGAAGACTTTGTAATCACATTCTTTGTAGCGGGACCGGGCTCTTCTACTCTTCCCATTTTCATTTATTCTGCAATAACAAGAAAGGGAGGCATTACGCCTTTAATAAGCGCCCTTTCCGTAGTTATGATATTTGGAACTGTCCTTTTGTGCGTAATGCTGAGAAAGTTCCTTAAATATATCGCGGCAAAATAAAGAATATTTCTTTAGAAATATTTTTTAAATATTTATTATGGAGGAAATTATGGTAAAAACGAAGGAGGAAAAGATGGAACTACCCACTTCGGGCGCGGTCTCGGGATTGACTCAAAGAGATCTGCGTTCAAAAAACGGAAAGCCGTCCGCAGGAAAGTATATCCTGGGCGCGCTTGTTATGAGTCTTGTTCTGTTTGCGGTTGTAGGATGCGAAAAAAAAGAGCGTCTCTACATCTACAACTGGACTTATTACACGCCGGAGACAGTCATCCGAAAATTTGAGAAGGAGTACAATGTCAGAGTCATTTACGACGAGTTTGCATCTAACGAAGACATGTACGCAAAGCTCAAATCGGGAGGCAGCGGATACGATATTGTATTCCCGTCGGCGGATTATGTTGAAATAATGATACATCAAAATATGCTTGAAAAAATCGATAAATCTCTTGTTCCCAACATCGCAAATGTTGACCCAGTTGTGCTTGACTTCGCAAGATATGATCCTGATATGAATTATTCAGTTCCATATTATTTCGGCGCGGCAGGCATAATCGTAAATACGGCAAGAGTTCAGAAATTTGAAAAGAGCTGGTCTATCTTCGCAAGAGAAGATTTAAAAGGCCGCATGACAATGTTAGACGATATGCGCGAAGTAATGGGAGACGCTTTGGCTTTCCTTGGTTATTCTGTAAACACGGACAATCCTGCGGAAATTACGGAAGCGAGGGATTTGATCAACAATTCATGGAAACCAAACCTTGTAAAATTTGACGCCGACGCGTTCGGGAAAGGTTTTGCAAACGGAGAGTTCTGGGTAGTCCAGGGGTATCCTGAAGTTGTTTTTGAGGAAATCGCCGAAGATTCAAGAATGATGGCAAACACGGTTTTCTTCTTCCCGAAGGAAGGCGGACCTGCTTACATTGACAGCATGTGCATATTGAAAGGCTCGAAGAACATCGAACTTGCGCATAAGTTTATCGATTTCATTCACAGACCGGAGATTTACGCCGAGTTTGCCGACGCGTTCGGCTTCCCGGCAACAGCTAACGTACCTGCTCGTCAGCATAAAACAGGTTCTTCATGGTACTCGGCGCAGGATTTGGCGGATGTAGAAATCAAGTTTGATCTTGGTTCAACGCTGGATCTCTACAATGACGCGTGGTTCAACTCAATAAGGATTGGGGATTAACCATAGATTAATTTAAAAAAATAAATCCTGCGTGTTTTGGATTTTCCAACAATACGCAGGATTTATTTTGACAGGGGGTATTTGATGAGAAAAGGAAACATCATCTTACTTGCGGTTTTGGCGGCGCTGTTAACGCCCGCCATTATTTCCTGTAGTTCAAAAGAAAGGCTGTATATTTACAATTGGACGTATTATACGCCGCCGTCAGTTATTCAAAAATTTGAACTCGAATATGATTGCAGAGTGGTTTATGATGAATTTGCATCTAACGAAGATATGTATGCAAAACTTAAAGCGACTCAGGGAAAAAGAGGCGGATACGATGTCGTATTTCCGTCCAAAGATTACGTTCCCATTATGATGCGTCAGGATATGCTGGAAAAGATTGATAAAACAAAAATGTTTAATCTTGGAAATATCGATCCGGAAGTATTGAGAATAGCAAGTTACGATCCGGACATGGAATATTCAGTCCCTTATTTTTACGGCGCGGCATGTATTATCGTTAATACCGATAAAGTGCCGCATTTCGAAAGAAGCTGGTCTATCTTTGCGAGAGAAGATCTTAAAAACCGCATGACTATGCTTGATGATATGCGCGAGGTTTTCGGAGGCGCGTTCGCCTTTTTGGGAATGTCTGTAAACACGACAGACCCGCTGAAGGTTGCCGCAGCCAGAGACCATATTAACAATTCATGGAAGCCAAACTTAGTGAAATTTGATGCCGAATCCTTCGGCAAAGGCTATGCCAACGGCGATTTCTGGGTTGTTCACGGTTTTCCGGAGGCGATTTATGAAGAAATCGCAGACCTTCCGTATCTGATCGACAACACGGTTATTTTCATCCCAAAAGAAGGCGGTCCTTCTTATATCGATAACATGTGCATTTTAAAAGGCGCCAGAAACGTTGAACTTGCGCATAAATTTATCGATTTTATCCACAGACCGGAGATTTATGCCGAATTTGTCGATATTTTCGGTCTTCCGGCGACAGTTAATGTCCCCGCAAGACAGCATAAAAAGAGCATTTCCATGTATCTGGAAGAAGAGCTTTTAAACACCGAAATTGTAGAAGACCTGGGCGAGTCCTTGGAACTCTACACGGACGCCTGGTTTAACTCAATCAGGATTGGAAAATAATAAAAGACGCTTTACATTTATTACGATTTTTGGTATGGTATACAAAGATTCATTGAAGGAAGGATAATATGTCACGAACTTGTGATATTTGCGGAAAACATACAATCACAGGCAATAAGGTCAGCCATGCCAAAAATCGTACTCGCAGAACATGGAAACCCAATCTGGTAAATGTAAAAACCGAATTAGGCGGCACAACAGGAACACTCAAAGTCTGCACAAGGTGCCTTAAGAGCGATCATATCACTAAGAAAGTCTAGCCCTATTCCATGACGGATCCGCGGCTTCTTCAGGCTTTAGATTACATTCTCAATGACAGTGATGAAGTCTCAATTGAAGCTCTGGCGCAAGCAGTCGCAAGACGGCGGCGCGATTTGACGGTATTCAACACAATGGGTAATATTCCCGATCCTCAAAAAATGGCGAAGGAAATTACGGAAAAGATAAACTCAGGCGTCGGCGGCAGCATAGACAGCATGAGAAGATCGATTCAGGACATGATCATAAAACTTCTTAAAGAACACGCGCCTGAATTGAACGATTCCCAAATAAACGAACTTTGCCATGCTTGGCTTCCCGACAACTTCAGCGGAACCAAAAGCAATTCAAGTTTGCCGCCTGATGTTTTATTGTCAATGATTGAGCAATTTGTTTCTTTCTCTCACGGTGAAATGAAAGAGTCGGTAGACAAAAGCCTGCGCGAACAGATGGGCGCATGGCCTGAACGCTATTGGAACGCCTTCCCTCCTGTCATAAAGCAAATTATAACTGATTATCTAAAAAATAAAATTCCTGCGAAAGACTATAAAGCCCAGATAGCGATAGCTCTTGGATTGTAATCAATACTTAAACTCGCTGTCTCCTATAAACTCGCGAAGTATGCTTGTCCCCGGAACATATTGCGGCGGAATCGGCGTGAAGTTTTCAAGGAAGGATAAAAGCCTTACAGCTTCGGCGTATTCGGCTTTGCCTGGTTTAATTGCACGTAACAAAGGATCGGCGTAATATTTTAAAACGGACAGTTCATAATCAAGAGCCGAGTTAAATGCCGCATCTGACAAATTCTGAAAAGGGAAAATGTGTTTTCGCTCTCCTGCCTGCACCTTCGGCCACATTCTGATAGTGCCTGCGGCTTCCATTCCTCTGAATTGGGAATCGCGAACCATTCGTCTTAAAAGCCTGTTGTCGCTTGTCGGGATGCGGTTGTGATCGTCAATATTTAACTGTGTTAGAGCGGAGATGTATATTTTAAATTTTGTGCTCCGATCTATGGAATGCGTAAGCGCGTCATTAAGACCGTGTATTCCTTCTACAATAAGAATATTATCGTTATTCAGTTTTATTTTTCTTCCGCCGTTTTCTTTTCTGGTGCTTGTTTTGAATTCGTATACAGGCAGCGTTACTTCTTCTCCCCGGTACAGCGCCTGAAGCTGTTCGTTAAGATACGGCACATCAAGAGCTTCAAGACATTCCCAGTCAGGCTCTCCGTTTTCATCTTTGGGTGTTTCGTCGTTTCCCCTGTAATAATCGTCAAGGCTGATCATTATAGGTCTTAGCCCGCAGACCATAAGCTCTATTTCAAGGCGTTTCGCGCTTGTTGTTTTTCCCGAACTTGAAGGACCTGCAATCAGCACCATTCTGATTTTTTCGCGCTGAGTATAAATTTGGCGCGCAATATCGCTCATCATTCTTTCCTGATGAGCTTCCGCAATTCTTATATAATCAAGAATTTTTCTGTTGGCAATGCGTGAGTTTAGCTCTCCGACTACGCGCACGCCTATAATTTTTCCCCATTTTTTATATTCGTTATAAACTCTGAAAATCTGCGGTTCATCTTCAAAAGGACCTATATCTTTTCTTTTGCTGAAACCGGGGAAACGAAGAAGAAATCCGTCCTGATACGGCATTATTTCAAAAGCGTTTAAAAGTCCTGTGCGTTCAAGAAGCGGCTGCACATAAATATCCATATAACCATTACATTCGTTTACTCTGATATATGACGAGCTTCTCTGTTCCAATAGCAGCGCCGTGTCAGTTTGATTGTATTTTTTAAATAACTGCACAGCTTCTTCATAGCCAAGATATTTAAAAGTAATAGGAAGATTTTGACTAACAAGATTTTTCATTTCATTATAGAGTTTTTTAAGATCATCTTCTTTCGGTTTTTCACCTGAACTTAAAGTATAGTAATAACTGCTTCCGAGGGAATGTCCGACATACAAGCCGTCGTTTGGATATATCCTGCGAGCCGCAATCGCTAAAACAAAGGAAAGAGTGCGCCTGTAAATCATTGCTCCGTCCCGCGAATCCAGAAGAACAGGATCAAGTTCAGCGTTTACAAGCAAAGATGTTCCAAGAGGGCGAATTTCATTATTCTCTCTTACGGCTGCTATAATATCTCGCGGTATGCCGAAATGCTCGCTAAGATCGGATGCTTTCGTTCCGTAATCGCAGTTCACTGTTTTTTTAGTGCCTGAAAATTTAATTTGTATGGTATCCATGTTAATATTATAACATGATTTTATAAAAAACGCTATTTATTAAACCGGTCTGTGAGTTTTACCATTTCTTTAAAATCACTGTGTAATAAATGTTCAAAGAGCTCGTTTATAAGCGTTTTAATTTTTTCAGGCCAAATTGAATTATTTAATTCATTTAAAGCTTTTTTCGCAGACCTTTTATCCAGAATAATGCATGCCGTTTTAATCTCTTCCAGTTTTTTATGCAGAAAATTCATATCTTCCGCGGTAATTTCATTGTTATCGCATTCTTCGGTTTTTTTATATTTTACAACCAGAGTTTTTAAGGCATTAACAAAGGCAGGAGTTTCCCACGACAGCATATCAAAATCCCATCTCTTTGCGGCATTCTCAAGTTTTAAAGCAATATCTGATAAGTCATTTTCATTCATATTGGCAAGAGCGCTTTTTATTCCGTGAATGGTAGTAATATATGTATTGACGTCAGAATCATTCAATTTTAGCGTCTCTAATATTATAATCGCTTTTTGCGCGTCCGAAATAAAATAGCTCTCTATTCCCCGTGAAGATGGCTTTTTATTATTATAATTAAACAATTTATGATCTTCCGCGTGCGCTCTTCGCGCTTCTTCCACAACATCCTGCGGTTTTCTTTTCTTGATAAATTCTATTAACAAATAATCAAGTTCGCGCGAGTCTATGGGTTTAGATAAAAAGCTGTCAAAACCGTTTTGCAAAAACATTTTCGCGCGTCCAAGAAGCGCGTTTGCTGTAAGAGCTATAATCGGCTGTTTATACCCTATTTCGCGTATTATTTTAACAGCTTCTATGCCGTCCATTTTCGGCATCATATGATCCATAAAAATAAGATCATATACATTACCGTCTTTTATTTTTTCCACAGCTTCAATCCCGCTTGAAGACGTATCGATCTTTAAACCGTATGGAATCATCATTCCTTTCGCGACATAAATATTTGATTCAACATCATCAACAATAAGAACGCTTCCGTAAGGCATATACTCTCGCAAAAACTGCACTTTTTTCATTATAGCGGTGCTGTGAAAAGTAAAATTTTTCAATTTATTAATTAAATCTTCTTCGCAGATTTCGTATCCTGCGCGTCTTTGAACAATACGCACGGTAAAAACAGAGCCTTTATCGGGTTCGCTTTCTACGAGTATTTCTCCGTTCATAAGGTCTACAAGGCGTTTTGTAATGCTCATTCCAAGACCGGCTCCGACTGTGGTGCGGTTTCTTTCAAGATTAAAACGAATGTATTCATCAAATATTCTTTCAATTTGATCTTTAGTCATTCCCTGCCCTGTGTCACTTACGCGGAAAACAAGAAATATTTCTTCAGGATCGTCGGCATCCTCGCAAAAAATGGAAAAATTAATCTGACCTTCATCTGTATATTTAAACGCGTTAGAAAGGATATTATTTAGAATCTGTTTAATTCGAAGAACATCTCCATACATTTTTAAAGGCGTATTTTTGTCTAAATGAACCGAAAACTCTATAGGTTTACTGTCGTACCTCAGCCTGTTTAATTGCGTTGTATCATTTATAAGACTTGAAATATCGTATTTAATCGGCATAATTTCCAGTTTGCCGGATTCTATTTTTGAAAGATCCAAAAGATCATTAATAATATTGAGAAGCAGATCGCCTGACTCGTAAATTTTACTGAACGCTTCGCTTGTATCAGAAGGCAGATTTTCTTTTTGAAGATATATTTCAGCAATTCCTAAAATAGCGTTCATCGGCGTGCGTATCTCGTGGCTTATATGTGAAAGAAAAATACTTTTAGAACGGCTGCTCTGTTCCGCCTGCTCTTTCGCGTTGGTCAGCTCTGTTATGTCGACAGCATGCTGCAAATGCACTTTCTCTCCGTTTGGCCAGTCGATAAGAATGTCGGAATGGCGGATGTGCAGCTTAAAATCTTCAACATATTCATCCCACATAAAGACATGCTCAGAATCGTTATCAAGATGATTAACAGGACAAAAATCGCACATTTTATCAAAACCGCGAAACAGCTTATAACAATATTTCCCTGAATAATTTTCGTTGTCCTTGCCGAAAAATTTAATTAATTGTTTGTTTACAAAAAGAATCTCTCCTGTGTCAGGAACTGTTACATAAATCATGGCGTCTATGCAATTTAATATGTTTTTAAGAGACCGGATGGAAATATCATTCGGTTCACATGCGCTTACTTTATTCATTCCATATTTTAGCACATAACAATATCGCGATCAAATTTATTACGAATTATTTTTTGTTATACGCAAAGGCGGTTCTTATGATTTTTTGCGTATTTGTTAATACTTATAAAATCATTTTTTTAAATTTGTTTTTTTCCCAAGTGTTTTTGGATTAATTCAAGTTTTAAAGCGCGAAGTTTATCTGTAACAGACACTTTATATATGTGAGGATTCAACAGTCTTTTATATGTTGAATCAAATTCTTCAAGTCCGTTTACGGCATACGCTTTTATTTCTTCAAGCGAAGGCTGCTTTTCCATACGCTCGCCCTGATTGATTTTTTTCTTCAGTAATTGCTGCGCTTTCCCTTCGATTGTGTGCGAAAAATGACGGTAATCCGCTGCCGGATGCCAGAAACAATATTGTCTGCCTTCCTGCGGCGCGTCATCCTCACCGTCAATGCCAAGAACATCCGCGACAGCGCAGCCTTTTTTATCTTTGATACGCCAAACCTGCTTAACCCCGGGGTTTGTAGTTTTTTCCGGGTTATCTGAAAATTTCATTACCGGCATATCGCCTGTTTTTTCCTGAAAGGAAGCGAGTTTATATACGCCTGTGAAAGCCGCTTCGCTTCCGCCTGTTACAAGCCGCGTTCCCACTCCCCAGCTGTTCACAGGCGCGCCGTCTTTTACAAGGGTCTCGATAATATTTTCATCAAGGTCGTTTGAGACCGTAATAAACGCCTTATCCAATCCTGCTTCATTAAGGATTTTTCTTACTTCCGTTGAAAGATACTGTATATCTCCTGAATCAAGGCGAACTCCGAAATTTTTTCCCTGCGCGGTTAATTTTTTGCCCACTCTAATCGCGTTGTGTATTCCGCTTTTCAAAGTGTCGTATGTATCAATCAGAAAAATAGATCTGTCAGGGTATAAATCGGCGTAAGCTTGAAACGCTTCCTCTTCGCTTTCAAAAGACATTATCCATGAATGCGCCATTGTTCCCATAACAGGAATGCCGAAAATTTTCCCTGCCAGCGTATTGCTTGTTCCCGATGCGCCGCCGATATATGCCGCGCGAGAAGCGGAGATCGATCCGTCCGGTCCCTGCGCCCTGCGAAGTCCAAACTCCATCACCTGCCCTTTGCCCGAAGCAAGCCAGACACGGCAGGATTTTGTCGCAATCAATGACTGAAAATTAATAATGTTAAGAATCATTCCCTCGATTAATTGACATTCTATCAGGTTCCCTTCAACCCTGATTAATGGCTCATGAGGAAATACAACAGAGCCTTCGTCCATTGCCCAAATATTTCCGTTAAAACGAAATGTTTTAAGGTATTCAGCAAAACCAATATCGAATATTTTTTGGCTTTTAATAAATTCTATATCTTCGTTTGAAAATGTAAATTTTGAGATTTTATCAAGAAGAGTTCCAAGACCTGCGAAAATCGAATAGCCGCCGCCGAAAGGCTGATGACGGAAAAACATTTCAAATACGGCTCTCTCCTGACGGTTATTTTTCCAATAACCCTGAGCCATGGTAAGCGAGTAAAAATCTGTAAATAACGCAGTATCTGTCATTATAACAACTATTTTAACGCTTCAATCAATTCTTTTGAAGTGTAAAAACTCACTCCCGCCGATTTCATATCGGCTATGGCTTTTTTAACGGAACCGTCAGGGATACCTACGCCTCTTACGGCATCCTCTGCGATAATCGCATTAAAGCCGAGTTTTCTGCAATCAATCGCGCTGTAATACACGCAATAATCTGTGGCAAGTCCGCCCATAATAACTGTTTCAACTCCAAGAGAATGAAGATAACCGTCAAGCCCTGTTTTAGTTTTTTTATCATTTTCAAAAAACGCTGAATAGGAATCAATGTCTTTATTACCGCCTTTTCTGAAAATCGCGGATACCGGTTTTAAATCCAAAGCTTCGTTAAACTCAGCTCCTTTTGTTCCCTGAACGCAATGAGAGCTCCAAAGCGCCTGCCCTTTTACAAGAGGGGTATCAATTACATCGCCCGGGTTTTTTCCGCTATGAACAGAAGCGAAGGAAATATGATCTTCGGGGTGCCAGTCCTGCGTAGCGGTTACGCGTCCTTTTTTTTCGGAAAAAGCCGCGCTGAGCGCATTTAAAGGCGCGATGACAGCATCACCGTCATTCACAGCTAAAGCGCCGCCGGGACAGAAATCATTCTGCACGTCAATCATTAATAAAAGAGTTTTAGATAAATTAATTTCCATTATATTATTTTACAGGAAAACAAAGAGCCTATCAATATATCTAACCTAAAGCCGACGCAAACAAACTGTCTGCGCGGCTTACGGCAAGAGATTTTTATTCTGTGAATACTCCGATCTTACGGAATTTTTTATAGCGTCTGTCAGGCAGGGTTTTAAAGTCTTCTTTCATCAGCTTGGCTAGTGTTTCAGTTAAAAACGCGGCGATGTTTTTTGCGGTAAGACCTATATCTTTAGACGCGCCTCCGTCCGGTTCAGCGATAATTTTGTCGCACACTCCGAAACGTAAAAGATCTTCCGCGGTTATTTTCATTAATTCCGCGGCTTCTCTTTCTCTCGAACCGTCTTTCCAGAGAATAGAAGCAAAACCTTTGGGAGAAATTACCGAATAAAGAGCGTTTTCCAGCATCGCAAGTTCATCGCAGACGCCGAGCGCTAAAGCGCCGCCTGATCCGCCTTCGCCAAGAACAATCGAAATTACCGGCGTTTTAAGCATCATAAACTCGTGAAGGTTTCGCGCAATCGCTTCTCCCTGACCTCTTTCTTCGGCTCCAACGCCGCAATAAGCGCCGGGAGTATCTATAAAGCAGATAACAGGGCGGCCGAATTTTTCAGCCTGCTTTGCAAGACGAAGAGCTTTGCGATAGCCCTCAGGGTGAGGCATGGAATAGTTAATCCTTTGAAGATTTTCAATATCATTAGCGCGCACCTGCGAAATAACTGTAACAGGAGTTTCACCTAACAAACAAATTCCGCCTAAAAGAGCCGGATCGTCGCTGAAATAGCGGTCGCCGTGAAACTCGATAAATTCTTTGAATACCTGCGGAATGTAATCATGAATTGTAGGACGTCCCAAACCTTTAAGGAGATCCAATTTTTGCTGCATGTTTAAAGCCATTATTTTCCTCCTTTGTAGCCGTGAAGCCTGATAATATGCGCCAACACGTTTGCCATGTCTTTCCTGTGTACGACAGAATCCACGAAACCGTGTTCATATACAAATTCCGATGTCTGGAATCTGTCAGGTAAAATTGCGCCTATTGTGTCTTGTATTACGCGCTTACCTGCAAAACCGAGAGTAACTCCGGGTTCGGCAAGAATAATGTCACCCAACATCGCGAAGGAAGCTGTGACACCGCCTGTGGTCGGGTCTGTGATTATGGAGATATAAAGTCCGCCTGAATCGGTATGACGGGCGACTGCGCCTGAGGTTTTTGCCATTTGCATAAGAGAAATAATCCCTTCTTGCATACGAGCTCCGCCTGAAGCGGAGAATATAATCGCAGGCAGTTTATTAGCTGTCGCATATTCAATTGCGCGGGTGATTTTTTCGCCTACAACGCTGCCCATGCTCGCCATCATAAAACGGCTGTCCATTATGCCGATAACGCAGGGAAATCCCTTAATTGTGCACTTGCCTGTAACAACCGCCTCGCCTGTCTCGCAGCTCTTCTGCAAGTCACTTATTTTATTTTCGTATCCCGGAAAATCAATCGGATTACCCGATTTCATGCCGGAATCGAACTCGCTAAAACTTCCCTCGTCTACGGTAATACTCAGCCTTTGCTGCCAGCCCAGCCTGGAATGATTACCGCATTTATCGCAGACCCACAAAGGGGTGGATATGGGGGTTTCACACTGGGTACATATTAAATCAGCCATGCGGTATTATTGACAAATTTTGATATTTTGTCAAGCAGATATAAGGTATTTTATAGCGGCGCTTTCTATACAGCCGTCTTTCGGAATCGAACCGAAGACCTCATGATTACAAGTCAAGTGCTCTGCCAGCTGAGCTAAGACGGCAATTGTTTATTAAATATCATTAAGATTGACGTTTTTGTCAAGTAGTGTGTAAGAAGAGCGATTTATCTATTGCGAGAAGAGGGACTTGAACCCTCATGCCAATGGCACCAGATCCTAAGTCTGGCGTGTCTGCCAATTCCACCATTCTCGCGAAAAGTTTTTGATTCATTAAAACCGTAACAATTTATAGCCATGCCTGTCAATTGACCCTTTCGAGGCTTTTTGGTAATATTTGCCTAATCAGGACCGTTAGCTCAGCCGGTAGAGCAGCAGACTCTTAATCTGCGGGTCGGAAGTTCGATCCTTCCACGGTTCATGTATACGTTAAAATATGCAAAATAAAGAGGAAAATTGTGGCAATTAGTAAAGAAATAAAGCGTTTGGAAAAATCGAATGTTCAGCTTAACGTTACCATTCCAAAAGAGGATGTGCGTTCCCAGTACAATGACATGCTTAAGGAATACTCAAAAACCCTGCAATTACCGGGTTTCCGCAAGGGGCATGTCCCGCAGGAAGTGCTGGAGCGCAAGTTCACCGAGGCGTTAAAGGGCGACGCGATGGGGCGTATCATGGAATCCGCTCTGCAGGAGCTTTTCAAGGAAGAAAACCTGTCCCGCGAGGAAAGACCTCTTCCCTACTCAACCCCGGAACTTCAAGGCGAGCCTGAGTTCGATTTGGATAAAGACCTTGCGTTCTCTGTCATTTACGATGTGCTGCCGGAAGTTAAGATCGGTCAGTGGAAGGGATTAACGGCGGAATATTCGTACGCAGAAGTTGAATCAGCTGATATTGAACGCGAGCTTGATGAAATACGCGATCGTAACGCTATCGTCATGGATCGCGATGATTCAGCCGCCGCGCAAAACGGCGATGTTGTCACAATCGATTATATTATTTATGAGGAAGACGGCGTTACCGCGTCAAATATGCAGCGCAAAGACTTTGCCTTCACTCTTGGTTCCGGGACAAATGTTTTCAATTTTGACGATAACATAATCGGAATGAAAAAGAGCGATTCAAAATCATTCGATAAATCCTTCGGGGAAGATCACTTTGATACAACTCTCGCCGGGAAAACCAGAAAAATTCAGATAACGCTTACTGCGCTTAAAGAGAAAAAACTTCCTGATTTGGACGACGATTTGGCGCAGGATGTTGATGAAAAATTCAAGACTCTGGACGATTTAAAAAATAACATCAAAGAAAAATTAAACAGAAATCTTGAAGTCCGTATAAAAGAGAGAAAAACAGACGGTCTTCTGAAAAAGATAATGGAAAATACTCCTGTGATTGTTCCTGAATCAATGATTAAAACCGAAGTTGAAGGACGCTGGCGCAGGCTCGCAAGGTATTACAACATGAATCCCGAAACAATCGCGCAGATGATGGGCGGTGAAGGAAAAGATCATGAATGGAGAGAAGCGGCGCAAAAAGCACTTCATTCCCGCCTGATAATAGAAACATTGATGGAAGATCAGAAAATCGAGGCTTCAGGCGAAGACGTTGAGAATGAATTTGCCTCAATAGCTTCCGCTAACGGCGCGAATATCGATGATGTAAAAAAACATTATAACGAAGAAGCGGTTTTCTACCTGAAAGAAGACATCAGGGAGAAGAAAATAACCGATTTATTACTGGCGGAAAACACGTTAAAACAGGGAAAAAAAGAGAATTATCTGGATTTTATGTCAGGTAATAGTTAAATTAAATATATGGGGATAAAAATGAGTAACTTGGTTCCTATTGTAGTTGAACAAACAGGGATGGGGGAACGTTCCTATGACATATATTCGCGTCTTTTAAAAGATCGCATTGTCTTCCTTGACGGCGAGATTAATGACATATCCGCGGATCTTGTCGTAGCGCAGTTACTTTTTCTTGACGGACAGGATGTTGAAAAAGACATCAATTTATATATTAATTCCCCGGGCGGCTCAGTGACGGCTGGCTTTGCCATTTACGATACTATTCAACATGTCAGATCAGATGTTCAAACTATCTGTATCGGACAGGCAGCAAGCATGGCGGCTTTAATTCTCGCTTCGGGAACAGCAGGCAAGCGCATGATACTTCCTTCATCCAGAGTTTTAATTCACCAGCCTTGGGGCGGCGCTCACGGACAGGCAAGAGATATAGGCATTCAGTCAAAAGAAATTATCCGCTTAAAAAAACTTACAATCGAGATTTTCGCAAGACATTCAGGCAAAACCATAGAGCAGGTTTCAACCGATATGGAAAGAGATTTTTTTATGTCCGCGCAGGATGCGGTTGAATATGGCATAGCCGATTCCATTTTAACGAGGAAAACAAATGGCGCGTCTTCGTAACGGACCTGAAGCATTTGAAAGGGTCTGCTCTTTTTGCGGTAAAAGCGCTGATATGGCGCGCCGGCTCATAGCAGGACCTAACGATGTATTTATATGCGATGAATGTATAGAAGTCTGCCGAAAGATTCTTTGCGAAGAAGAGCATGAGCTTACCTCTCATTTTACAGGTGATATCCCCACTCCGAAAGAAATAAAAAGTTATTTGGATCTTTTCGTTATAGGACAGGACAACGCGAAAAAAGCGCTTTCTGTCGCTGTTTATAACCATTACAAAAGAATAGCGAATCCGTCTTCCGAAAAAGAAAAAGATAAGGAAAACGAAGAAGTAGAAATTGAAAAATCAAATGTGCTTTTAATAGGACCCACAGGCACAGGAAAAACATTACTCGCGAAAATTCTCGCTAAAAAATTAAAAGTGCCTTTTGCAATCGTAGACGCTACAACTCTTACAGAAGCCGGTTATGTCGGCGAAGATGTTGAAAATATTCTTTTAAAATTGATACAAAGCGCAGGCGGAAATATTTCAGCCGCCGAAAGAGGCATTGTATATATTGACGAAATCGATAAAATCGCCCGCAAAGGCGAAAATATTTCCATTACGCGCGATGTTTCAGGCGAAGGCGTTCAGCAGGCTCTGTTAAAAATTATCGAAGGAACTATCGCTTCCGTGCCGCCTCAAGGCGGAAGGAAACACCCCAATCAGGAGATGATCCGCATTGACACGACAAATATCCTTTTCATCTGCGGCGGCGCCTTTGTAGGTCTTGATAAACTTATTTCACGCCGCGTTGTTCAGCACCCGCTTGGCTTCGGCGCGGAAACAGGCGGCAGCGAAAAATCTCTTAAAGAACTTTATGACAGTCTTCACCCTGACGATTTAATTCAATTCGGCATGATCCCCGAGTTCATCGGTCGTCTTCCGATTACAGTCGGTCTTGAAGAATTAAAACGCGAAGATTTAAAACGAATCATTACAGAGCCGCGTAACGCCATTGTCCGCCAGTATCAGGCGTCTCTTGCCTACGACAGCGTAAAACTCGAATTTACCGAAAAAGCTGTTGACGCAATCGCCGATATGGCAATCAAGCAAAAAACAGGCGCGCGCGGGTTACGCGCAATTGTAGAAAGACTTATGACAGATATTATGTTTGACATTCCGTCTCTCGCAGGCGATAAATTGGTTACAATCACCCATGATACGGTTGAAAAATCCATACCTCCCGAAATCGTGTATCTCGAAGATAAACAAAAGAGCGCATAACGGTGAAAAAAAAGAGCTTTTGGGGCGGATTATTCTCCCGCTCCCGCGAAAAGAGTCCGCTTCTTTTTGATTATCTCGGCGCGGAAGAACTTATAACTGAAGATTTTCCTCTTTTACCATTAAGAGACCTTGTTCTTTTTCCTCAGACTGTAGTTCCTATTTTTATAACATACAAACCCGGCATTGCGGCTCTTGAGGAATCATTAAGAAGGGATAACCGACTGTTTGCCGCGTGCTTAAAAAAAAATGAAATTCGCCTTTCTTCGGATGAACCTTACGAAATCGGCACTGTTGTAAGAATAATATCTCATTTAAAACTGCCTGACGGCACTTACAGAGTTGTGTTTCAATGCGAATACAGGGGAAAAATAATATCCAATAACATTCTGACAGGATATTCTGTTGTAAGAGTTGAACCTTTAAAAACTGTCGGATTAAATGATCCTTTAGGACCTGATGAATTCGGTTTAATGCGCAGCGTGCAAAAATCATTTTCGCAGTACGCTGAATACTCTGGAAAAATCAGCAGCGACACGCTTACCGCGGTGGAAAAATCAGAGGACCCGGAACGTCTTGCGAATCTTGTGTGCAACGCGGCTTATATTAAATCCGAAAAAAAGATAGAGCTTCTGGAAATCATCGACACAAAAGAAAGATATCTCGCTATTTTGGAAATTCTTGAAAAAGAAAATGAAATCTACGGGATACAAAAAAATATTTCAGGCAAAGTAAGAAAGCGGATGGATAAGCGCCACCGCGAATATATTTTAAACGAACAGTTAAGAGAAATTAACAAGGAACTGGGAAAAGATAAAGTTGAGGATGAATTTGCGCTTTTGGAAAAACGAATCGCCGAAAAAGAGCCGCCTGTTGAAGTAACGGAGAAATGCGCAAAAGAAATAAAACGCCTGCGAAAACTTCAGCCTCTATCTCCTGAAGCGGGCGTTTTAAGGGGTTATCTTGAATGGATAGCCGACCTTCCATGGAGTAATTTTTCGGTTGACTCAGGCGGTCTTGCGGAAGCGGAAAAAATATTAGATGAAGATCATTTTGGAATGCAAAAAGCGAAGGATCGCATTATTGAGTTTATCGCGGTAAGGCAGCTTCTTACAGATGAAAAAGAAACATCGGCAAAAAAAACCGATGAACAGGAAACAGGCGTCGATGAAGTTACTGTAAAAAAAGAGCCGCTTTCTTTAAAGGGTCCTATTCTCTGCTTTGTCGGACCTCCCGGAACAGGAAAAACCAGTCTTGGAAAATCTGTTGCCCGCGCTTTAGGGCGAAACTTTGTGCGCATTTCTCTTGGCGGCGTTCGCGATGAAGCCGAAATTCGCGGACATCGAAAAACTTATGTCGGCGCATTGCCGGGCAAAATAATTCAATCCATGCGAAAAGCGGGAACGGTAAACCCTGTATTTTTGTTAGACGAAATCGATAAACTTTCTCATGATTTCAGAGGAGACCCTGCTTCCGCTTTACTTGAAGTGCTTGACCCGGAACAAAACTCAACCTTTGTCGATCATTATCTTGAAGTTCAATATGACCTTTCCAAGGTTATGTTTTTAACAACCGCAAATTCTTTGCACTCTATTCCATACCCCCTTCTTGACCGCATGGAAATAATCGAAGTTCCCGGTTACGGTGAAAATGAAAAACTAAGCATAGCGAAGCAGTTTCTGGTTCCAAAGGAACTGCGCGACAACGGACTTTCAAACGCGAGAATTACGTTCAGGGACGATACCTTAAAGGACATCATCCGCTACTGGACGATGGAATCAGGCGTGCGCAACCTTGAGCGCGAAACAGCGCGGTGCATAAGACGGATTGCACGTAACGCGGTGAACAAAGGTTACGGAAAAGAAAAACCCGTATCCGAGTTTAATAAAATTGTAACGCCCGCTAACCTTGAAAAACTTCTGGGAAAGAAAAAATATAAACGCGATGTAGTGTACAGAGAAGCGCGTGTCGGCGTAACCTACGGTCTTGCTTGGACGGAATACGGCGGAACCATCATGCCTGTTGAAACAATACGTTACGACGGAAGCGGAGAATTATTAATAACAGGGAATTTAGGCGATGTAATGAAAGAAAGCGCACGTATTGCTTTGTCATATTTGCGAAGCACAGCGGGAAGTTTTAATTTCGATATTAAACATTTATCAAAATCGGATTTTCATATCCATGTCCCGGAAGGCGCAATCCCGAAAGACGGTCCTTCAGCTGGCGTAACCCTGGCTTCGTCTTTGCTCTCCACCTTATGCAAAGTGCCGCCGCGCCCGTGTATCGCAATGACAGGAGAATTAACCCTGACAGGCAGAATCCTTCCAATCGGCGGCTTAAAAGAAAAACTACTTGCCGCAATCAGAAACGGAATGGAAAAAGTTCTGCTCCCCAAAGACAATGAAGACGACTGGAACGAGCTTGATAAGGACATCCGCTCTTCGATTAACGTAGAATTCGCGGAAACCGCCTCTGATGTTTTCGGGTTGTTGTTTCCGCATGAGATTATGACAAAAAAAACAAGTAAAAAAAAATCGACATAGAAGAAAACGTATCAGAATCAATAAAAAAAGAAAACTGTATCTCAAAAGTCCGGTAAAAACAACTCAGAACGAAAAAAATAATTTTTGATTTTCTTTAACTCCCTTGATAGATTCCATTATTTCCGCCATAATGAGAACATGAAATACGATGTAATTTTAGCCGGGGTCGGCGGGCAGGGAGTTCTCTCCGTTGCGTCCATTATTGCGCAGGCTGCAATGAATGAGGGTCTTGAAGTGCGTCAGAGCGAAGTGCATGGCATGGCGCAGAGGGGCGGCGCGGTGCTGGCTCACATGAGAATATCCGATAAAAAGATTGCAGGCGATCTTGTCCCGAAAGGCGGCGCAGACCTGATTATCGCTATGGAGCCGCTTGAAAGCCTTCGTTATGTTTCGTATTTAAAGCCGCATGGCGCTCTTGTTACGGCGGCGGAACCTTTTAATAATATTCCAAATTACCCTGATTTGGCGGGGATTCACGCGTCGATAAAACGCCTGCCTCAATGGCGAATAATCGAAAGTTCATCTCTGGCAAAAGAAGCCGGGCTTTTAAAAACCGTAAATACGGTTATGGTGGGAGCGGCTTCGTGCTTTTTACCCATAAAACCGAATAGTCTTGAAAAAACAATTATCGAAACATTTTCAAAAAAGGATGCAAACATAGGGCAGGCTAACGCAAAAGCTTTTAAGCTAGGTCAGCATGCCTGCAAGCAATCTGCCTCCAAGGTATAAAATGAATTTTCAATACAGGGATCCTGATATAGAAAAAATGCCCCGTACGCAGCTCTTAGAGCTGCAGTTAAAAAAATTAAAAACAGAAATTACATACGCGCTGCGTTCTCCTTTTTACAAAGAGCGTCTTTCAAAAGCAGGCGTTAAAAGCGCGGATGATATTAAAACTCTTTCCGATTTAAACAAAATTCCTTTTACGTCAAAAAACGATTTGAGAGACGGTTTCCCCTACGGATTTTTATCAATCCCCAAAGAAGATGTTGTGCGTCTCCACGCTTCAAGCGGAACGACGGGAATTCCAACGACAATATATTTTAACAGCAATGATATTAAAAATTGGGCGTTCTTCATGGCGCGCTGCATTTACGGTACAGGCTGCACAAAAAAAGACGTTTTTCAAAATATGATTACTTACGGTCTTTTCACAGGAGGGCTTGGCTTTCATCAGGGCGGCGAAGAAGTCGGTATGCTTGTAATTCCCGCTGGAGCAGGAAACACGGCGCGTCAGTTCAAAATGATGCAGGATTACGGAACGACAGTGTTACACGCAACGCCGAGTTTCCTTCTTCACCTTGAAACAAAAATGAAAGAAGCCGGCGTAAAACGTGAAAGTCTTTCCATAACGCGCGCATTCGCGGGAGCCGAACCTTACTCTGAAGACACAAGAAAACGCATTGAATCTCTTTTAAATGTCGATGTTTATAATTCATACGGTTTATCTGAAATGAACGGTCCAGGGGTTGCTTTTGAATGTCAATGCAAGGACGGACTTCATATCTGGGAAGACGGCTACGTTGCCGAAATTGTAAACCCGGACACGCTTGAACCTGTTAAAGACGGAGAGATAGGAGAATTAATTTTAACCATTCTATGCCGCGAAGCTACGCCTATACTCCGTTACCGCACAAGAGACCTGACCGCTTTTTACACGGAGCCCTGCGCCTGCGGAAGAACTCACCGCCGCTTAAGACGCATAACAGGCAGAAGCGATGATATGCTTATCATAAACGGCGTAAATGTCTTCCCAAGCCAGATTGAAGAAGTGATAATGGGTATGAAAGAAGTCGGCAACAACTACCTTATCGTTGTGGAAAAAGACGGCGCTCTTGATAAAATGACCGTTAAAACAGAAGTAAGCGCCGAAATTTTCATGGACGACTCACGGCCATTAAACGCTCTTAAAGAAAAAATAAAAGAAACGCTACAGGCTTCCATTTCAATCAGCCCCAGAGTTGAACTTCATGAAAGCGGCAGCCTTCCCATTTCGGAAGGGAAAGCTGTCAGGGTACAGGATAACAGACCTAAAGACCTTTAGAAAATCAATATGATGCTTTGTAAGTAATATTCGCCGCTACGCCATTACCTGTCGGAAATATTACAAAGGATGTATTTTTAAGCGGGTTGTCGCTGAATGATCCGGCAGTAGCGCCTGTCATTTTCTGGTATTGCGAAAAACCTCTGATAAAGCCGTATACCGGAGCGATTCCGACCAAAACGCCGCCGATTATCATCCAAATTGTTCCTTCAGTAAGTAAGCCAAAGGCGTCCTCGGCGCTGTTACTGTTCACGGCAGAATTAAAAGCTGCTACAGGTATAATTACCATACAAACAATACCTGCTATATAAAGACCTGCGGTTACAATACCGCCCAGAATATCGCCGTTTGTAAAGGACCAGATACCGAAAAGCGTGTTAATAAGACCGGCTGTTATGGGATGTCCGCCCCAAGGTCCGGAACCGCTTGCGTACAAGCTAAGTTCGTTGGAAAAGTAACTCCTGTTTACAAGACTTTGATCCAAAACCGGAATTCCGTTTTCCGTTTCCGCTGCGCCTGCGATTGCTGCGGCAAAAAGCGTTATCAGCAACCCAATAATAATTTTTTTGGTCATTTTCTTTTCTCCTTAAAAAAAATTACTATCAATTTCTTTCTCATACAAAGTTTATTGTATAGCAAAATAATACAAAAGTACAGCTGTTAAAAATCAAATAACGGCAATTGAAGCCCTGCGCCGTCCGAATCCGAAAGAATTCGCCTGATTCGCATAGGATCATCCGGTTTTTCGATGAATTTTCCGCTTGCGGTGAGAAAATAACGCGCTCTTTTTAAAGATGCGCCAATACGATGCAGCCCTTCTATCGTTAGGTTTCGCGAACGGCGGTTTTCGATTATCCTGCGCGCCGTTTTTGCGCCGATTCCGGGAACTCTAAGCAGGGTTTCGTAATCGGCGCGGTTAATTTCTATTGGGAAGAAATCAAGGTTATTGAGCGCCCACATTGTTTTAGGATCAAGGTGAGCGTCCAAAAAAGGCTGGCTTTCGCTTAAAATTTCGTTTGCGTTAAAATGGTAAAAACGCAGAAGCCAGTCAGCCTGATACAGACGATGTTCTCGCACAAGCGGAGGACCTGCAGACTGTGGAAGGCGAACATCGTATTTATATTCATTCGCCGAGCCAATCGGAGATTGGCGAAGGTACCCGCCCGGATGAATAAAAGCAGAATAGTACACTCGTTTTAAAGAAAACTTATTGTAGAGCGAACTGGTCAAATTGATGATCTGCCTGTCGTTTTCTCCGGTCGCTCCTACAATAAGCTGGGTACTTTGTCCCGCAGGTGCAAACCAGGGGGATACGGTTTTTCCCTGCGGGAGAAATTTACTTTGTTTTTTCGCTTCTTCGGTTTCCTTGCTGAGGTACGAAAAATCGTTCATCGCGCCGATGATGTCTTTTTTGGATTTTTCGGGCGCAAGGCACTGAAGACTTTTTTCTGTCGGAAGTTCAATATTAACGCTCAATCTGTCCGCCCACTTCCCTGCTTCGCGTATCATTTTTTCACCTGTGCCGGGTATCAGCTTTAAATGTATGTAACCGCCAAAACCCATTTCCGTGCGAAGCGTTTTTGCAGTCTCGGTTAATTTTTCCATAACGATATCGGGATCCGCGAAAATCCCGGACGATAAAAAAAGCCCTTCGATATAGTTGCGCTTGTAAAATTCGCAGGTGAGTTCGGAAATTTCCTTCACTGTAAAAGTTGATCTTTTTATATCTGCTGAAGCTCGATTTACGCAGTATGCGCAATCGTATTTGCACACATTGGAATACAATACTTTTAAAAGACTTACACAGCGTCCGTCCTGAGTCCAGCTATGACAGACTCCGACAGGCAATGTCTGCCCCATTTTTTTGCCGCCCTTGTTGTTAAACCCGCTGCTCCCTGAGGTCGCGCAGGACGCGTCATATTTTGCGGCTCCCGAGAGGATTGATATTTTGTCGTGCAGGCTGTCTGTCATTAATATAACTATACAATTGTTTAGGTTTATTTGTCAAGTGTGTAAAACATAGATTTTATCGCAATTCTCTCATTATTAATTGAGGTAAGCATAATGCGTAATAATATTATCCGGTGTCATAGCGTGGGAGACACGCCGTCCGTAAACAGCACAAGCAATGTGTTTCCCCCGACACCTCGCAAGAAATATTTAGTGCATACGCTATGAATATCGCTAGTTGATAATCATATGTTTTATTTATTTTGCCTTATTATATATGTCAGCGAATTTATCGTCATATTCTTTTTTTGCTTCAACCAATTTTCGTAATGTATCGGTAGAATTTTGCGATATTGCAATCCCAATCTCTCGTGGCATAAGCAACTGAAAAGTCTCAATTTTGAATACAGAAGCGAGTAAATCAAGCGTATTATCGCTAACCCATGTCCTTTTACATTCAATACTGTTTACAGTTTGCCATGAAAGACTTGCCATTTCTGCTAGTTTTTCCTGCGAAATTCCAAGAATTTGACGTTGTTCTTTAATATTCGCCGATAAAATTTGACGTAAATCCAGTCTTTTTTTACCCATAATATCTTTATTTAACGATATAAATGCTTCATCATTCTTGACACGTATTAATATTAAGTGTACTTTATTATTACAAGGGGTATATTAAAACCACTTAGACTGCTGATTCAAAGCAGTAATACATTCTAAAGGAGATTATAAAAGATGAAAAACAGATTTTTCATTACAGGAATACTAGTGCTATTACTAGTGTTTGGAATGATGAGTGTTGGATGTGCTACAACACAGCACAATGTAGAGATCAGTAATGTTCAAAATATTAGAGAAATCTATATTAGAAACACAGGGACAACTAATTGGGGAAACAATATGGTTAAAGATTTACAAAATATTGATATATCGAAATACTCAGAAAGAGTAGATATAAGAGTCGTAGACTCTAATAATATTATTTATAGTAAAAATAACATTCCTTTTAGTACTGCATCTTTTGTAGAAACAAATAAAACTTCTTCATTTAATACGTATGCATTAGGAGGACTGGGTTTAGTCTTATTAGTAGTTGGCTTATTAGTATTATAATAGAGAGAATAAAATGAAAATAATTACTACTTTTTTTATTTTGGTAATGTTATTTAGTTTAATATCATGCGATACAGTTACGCATTATACGCTTAAAGTATCAGTAGAAAGACTCCCAACTTTAACAATAATAAATCAAACAGGACACCTGATCGTTGTAACTACTCCTATATCAATAAACATGAATAATGGAACAAGAACCCAATTTCAACCAGGTGATACAAATCGAAGTTTTAATATTAATTACACAATTAATAGAATTCAATTTACTGAGCAAGTAATAGTTAATAATACAGATGTTACTGTTACTTTAACAAAAAGACCGCCGACAGTTACTGTAGTGAATCAAACAGGACGTAAAGTTGATATAAATTCTCCTTCAACAGGAACAATTAATATCGGAGAAAGTATATATTTTCTACCACCATTACTGATCGGAAATTTCAATATTACTTATTCAAGCGGTCGAATGCAGCTTACTGAACAAGTAACTATGAATAATCAAGATGTTACTGTCAATTTAACCGTAGGAGCGCCAACACTTACAATTGTAAATAATACAGGTTCAGGAAATAATATCAACATTATTCAATTTCGTAGTCCTGGCAGTGTAGCATGGATAGGCGGAAATATTGCAATTAGAGACAATGAACTGTATCTGACTGAAGGAACTGCGCAAACAGGTGTTACTACTCAAGTTCTCACTAATGGTGAAAGATTGAGCCTTTGGCTTGGTAATCTAGGACTTTCAGGTAATGCTTTTGATATACGCCTACAAACCACAAATGGTCTGATCCTACAAAAAGATAATGTAAGAATTACAAACGATATGACATTGACCTATACCCAAGGTGACAAACGTTAATTATACAAGCAATACCTCAATAACTTATATTTTATGTAGTATTGTGGTATTGCTTTTTTGGATTATCCTCCTAAACACAACATTGACAAAATATCTAAACGCGCGTATAGTTAAAAAATGGAGCGGGAAGACATCGAACTTTTTTCTACACAGCCTGAATCTCGGCAAACGTGCCAAACTGCCGATATAAATGATTTCAAAGTGTATCGTGAAATCGACCGCATGAGAGGTCTTTTACGGTTTACGCCGAACGAGAAAGGAGAATTAATCGCGAAATGCGCTCCCGATCATTATATTCTGCCTTTTCTTGCCGATCATTTTACCGCCCGTTTAGGAGATATTCCATGGATGATAATCGACGAAAAAAGAGGTCTTTGCCTTTGTAAAAAACCGGGAAAAAAAGCGGAAATATTGCCTTATGTTCCTTTACCTTTGGAAAATAATGAAAAAACCACCGCGAATGATAAATGGGAGGAACTCTGGAAGCATTACCATAAGACTATAAACAACGAAGACAGAAACAATCCCAAATGTCAGAAGCAATTTATGCCAAAACGCTACTGGAAATACCTGCCTGAAATGTAATTTATACGCTCTTTCAATGTTTATTATTTATGTAAGTTTTCTATTAACGCCTATAATTAATATAACAAATAATATATAATTTAAAGAGCGGGGGTTTTGAATCTGAAACTGTTATTTTTGCCTTTTTTAGCCATTTTGATAGGTATTTTTCCGCTTTTTAACGCTTACAGCGCGGAGTTAAGCCTTGAAGACGCGGTTACTTTTGCTCTTGAAAACAGTCTTTCATTAAAAAAAACAGAAATTGATCTTGCTGCCAGCGGTTATTCCGTAAGAAACCTGTGGTCGGAGCTGTTTCCCTCAATCAACGCGAGCGCCAGCGCTAGGTTTACAAACTCATTGTTCAGCAACATCAATCCTCAAGGCGCGGGACCGGGATTTGGTCTTGGACTCAATATAAACCTTGGATTAAACGCCGGCATTCCCTACGCAATGAAAAGCATAAAACTGCTTCATCAGGGGAATGTCCTTGACTACGAAGACGCGAAAAATCAACTTTCCATACGCATTACAAAAATGTTCTATTCCCTTGTCGCGGAAAAAAATAATCTTTCATTGTTTGACGAAGTTTTTAATCTTGCGCAAAGACAGTTTACGCGAAGCGAGACAATGTTCAGAAACGGACTTGTAGGAGAACTGTCACTGACTCAAAGCAGACTTGCTCTTGAAAACGCGCGGTATAATTTGGGGATGGCGAAAATTTCTTACGAGAACAATATGGCGGATTTTCTCGCAATGCTTGGCATGCCGCTGCAGGACATCACTTTGTCTGGTGAAGTAACGATAGTCAGAATAGAAGCCGATTCAAACGCGCTCATAGAAAATTATCTTCCAATACGCCCGGATATTGTTTCGATCAAACATCAAATTGAAAAACTAACGGTATCAAACATGCAGAGTATTCTTGAAAGCCGCGCTCCAAGTTTAAGTTTATCAATGGATTGGAGCGCAAATAATTTTGATCCATATTCAGATTCCATAAGCGCTACTGCCCGCCTCAGTATTCCGATAGACGTATGGATTCCCGGAACAAAAAGGTCTCAGTCTCTTTCAAAATCCAGAGATTCAATTGAAAAAGCAAAACTTGATCTTGAATCCGCTGAAAATTCCGCCAAAACGCAGATTCGTTCTTTAACCGCTCTTCTTCGCAATTCATGGGAAAGCATAATAATCGCGAAAATGAGTCTTGAAGCTGCGCAGAGGAACTATCAATTAACGGAACAGGGATTTTCAAACGGAGCTATAGAAGCTTTAACGCTGGAAGATGCGCGTAACAACATGATGAACGCAAGACAGAGGCTCTTACAGTCGGAACTACAATATTTTAACATGATACTTGATTTATCATCCGCTATTAACATTAACTGGAAAAACCTTATCCAAATTTACGGAGTGCCAAGTGAATAAAAAGAAAATAGCCGTTATTGTCATTATCGCTCTTATCGCGACGCTTGCCGTTCTTATTGCGCTTAAATTATTGGTTCCGAAGGAAACAGCGTCATCCAATCCTTCGCAAAGACAGCGCGCGGGAGCTACAACTGTTCGCGTAACACCCGTAACGGCAGGCACAATAGAAAAAAGCATTATTATTAACGGAGAAATTCTAGCGCGTAATCAGGTGACAATTTTCCCGACAGTCGCGGGAAGACTTGTTCAGATGCATAAAGGAATCGGAGACAGGGTTGAACGCGCAGAAACTGTCGCGATGATCGATCCTTCAAGACCCGGAGAAGTATTCAGGGAAAGCCCTGTTACAAGCACAGTTTCAGGAACCGTGATAAACACTCCTTTCCATGTCGGCGATACCGTAACAACCCAATCGGGCGTTTACATAGTGGGAGATCTTTCTTCGCTTCTTGTCGAAACATTTATCCCGGAAAGGTTTGTATCTTCCGTAAGGCAGGGAATGAGAGCCGTTTTGTGGCTTGAAGCAATCCCGGGCGAGACATTTGACGCGCAGGTAAGGGAAATAAGCCCTGTAATCGATCCTGTTACGCGCACATTAAGAGTGCGCCTTGAGTTTACAAACAGGGATTCGCGCATAAGAGCCGGAATGTTCGCGACTCTCAGCCTTATTACAAACAGAAAGGTTAATGTGCCTGTAATCGAAAGAATGTCCGTTATAAACACTTATGGTTCATGGATTGTGTTTGTGGTGGACGAAAATAACATCGCGCGCAGAAAAGAAGTTATTCTAGGCATTGATAACGAGGATTTTCTGGAAATTATAAGCGGCGTAGAACTGGGAGAAAATGTTGTAAGCGCAGGGCAGAATTTTCTTTCCGACGGCGATCCTGTCCGCGTAGTGGAATAAAAATTCGGCAAACCGGATTTTTATCTTTGCCGGAAAATACTGCGTAATTTTATGCAGGAGGAGTTAAATTAATAATGAGTATTATTGAATTATCCGTAAGACGTCCTGTTACAATAGTAATGTTCTTTGTGGTTATTATCGGAATTTCCGCAACCCTTCTTGTAAATCTCGCGATGGATCTTTATCCGTCTATAGACAGACCCGTTTTTTCAGTTTGGACGCGCTTCCCGGGAGCAGGACCTGCCGACGTTGAGCGCAATGTGACAGAAAGGCTTGAACGCGCATTATCTTCATCAAGAGGGCTTGTCAACATGACGAGTAACTCACAGTTTGAAAGCAGCAATATAAATTTAGAGTTTGCCTACGGTACCAACATGGATAAAGCCGTAAATGACGCGCAGATTCTTGTAAACAGGCTTGTAAACTCCCTGCCTGACGGCGTTCAAACTCCTGTTGTGCGCCGTTTCGACATGAGCGCAATGCCGATTATGCGCCTTGTTGTAAGGGGAAATTATCCTCCGGATCAGCTTCGCCTCTTCGCGGAAGATGAAATTCAGAGCGCAATTGAGCGCATAGAAGGCGTCGCGGCGGCGGAAGTAACAGGCGGAACTACCCGCGTCGTAAAAGTTGAAGTTGCGCTTAACAGGCTTGCGGCTTTCAATCTTACCTTAGGCGACGTTTCAAGCGCGCTTAAAGGACAAAATGTTTTATCCTCAGGCGGAAATTTAAGACGCGGAACGCGCGAATATCAAATCATGACTCAGGAAGAACTTGTAAGCATAGATCAGATAAAACGCCTTGTTGTAAAAACCGTAAACACAGGTTCAAATCAGAATAACAGATATCAGGTTATCCGTATTGAGGATATCGCCGATGTTTTTATGGGTTACAACGACAACGCGTCAAGAGTTTATGTGAACGGACAGAGCGGCGTTTATATTCAGGTAACTTGCGAAAGCGGCAGCAATCAGATCAATGTATCGGACAGGGTTCAGCATGCGCTAGAAGAAATTAACGCGTCTCTTCCTCAGGGTATTACCTTAAGCGTTCTTTCAGATAACACGACAATGATTCGCGCAACTCTTGATCAGGTTTACAAAAACGCGATTCAGGGCGCATGCCTTGCCATGATAATACTCATGATCTTTCTTCGCAACGCAAAAGCTACATTAATAATAGGTCTTTCAATCCCAATTTCCATTCTTCTTACATTAATGGCTATGACCATTTTTGGTTTTACGCTTAACCTGATGACATTAACAGGTTTAATTATGGGAATGTGCATGACGCTGGACGCATCAATCGTAATTATCGAAAATATCCACAGTTACAGAGAGCGCGGAGCGAAAAGCAGCATTGCCGCTATTCTTGGAAGCAGAGAAATGCTTCGCGCTATTACAACTTCCACGATTACAACGTTATGCGTTTTTATTCCGATTATCATTTATAAAAATGATTTAAAGGAAAACGGCATTTTGTTCAGCGATCTGATTTTTACGGTTGTAATATCATTAACCGTCTCTCTGATTGTTGCAGTTACGCTTGTCCCAAGCCTTTCAGGATCGATTTTAAAACTTAATACAAGAAAACAAAAACCATTAAAAAATCCCGTTATACGCGTTATCGATGAAAAGATAGAATCCGCGCTGCTTTTTCTGGAAAACAATTATAAAAAAGCGCTTGAATTTTGTCTATCTCACAGATTGATAGTAATTTCATTTGTCGCCCTTCTCCTTATTTTTTCGCTTCTTCAGTTCAGCAGTATCGGTTTAAACATGAATGTCCGTATGCGAACAGATGATAACATTAATATAAACGTATCCATGCCTCAGGGAACGAGCATTGACGTTACAGAAAAAGTTCTTTTTGATATCGAAGAACTTGTAAAAAAAGAAATTGAAGGTTATATCAATATAGTTTTGACGGCAAGGCGAAGCGGAACAAATCAGGGTACAATTCAGATAACGCTTCCTCCTCCTTCCCAGCAAATTGATACCCCCGATTCGATTATCAGAAAACTGACGCCTCATCTTAATACAATTCCGGGAACCAGAGTTAGTTTCAGAGCGGGGCGCGGAATGAGCAGCGCGGATCCTATAATTGTCGCCGTAAGCTCAAAAAATTATGAAGCTCTGATGGCTACCTCAGAGGATATTCAGCACATAATGATGAACTATCTCCCTGAGATCGAGTATCCGACCATCAATCTTGATGAAGGCGCTCCGCAGCTTCAGATAGAAATTGACCGGGACAGAGCATCCAATTTCGGCTTGTCTCTGTCTTCGATTGCATCTGAAATTCGCACGGCTATGGACGGCGATACCGCGACCACATTAAGACAGGGTAACAGGCTCATTGATATTCAAGTTCGTTTAAAAGAAGGCGACAGACAGGGTATTCCCAATCTGGACGCGATTTCCGTTGTCAGCCGCAACGGTTCGCGCGTTTCACTTTCGAATGTAGCGAAAATTTCAGAAGGAAGAGCACCGTCTTCGATCAGGCGCGAAAAGCAGGAGCGTGTTCTTCGCGTAACGGGCGGACTTGCGCCGGGAATCGCCGTAACAGATATACAGCGCCGTCTTGAAAGCACGATAAAAGACAGGCTTGTGCAGCGCGAAGGCGTAACGGTTCGATACCTCGGCGAAGCTGCGGAAATCCAATCATTCGCTTCTCTTTATATTTTGATAGTTCTGACCGCGATATTTTTAATATTCGGAATCACGGCAAGTCAGTTTGAATCATTCGTTGATCCTTTTATAATTATTTTTTCCATACCGCTTTTATTTATAGGCGTAATATGGATGTACAAATTCTCAGGGGAAGCTATGTCTATGTTTTCCATCGTAGGAATTATCGCCTGTGTCGGCGTTGTAATTAATAACGGAATTGTTCTTGTTGATTATACAAACACTCTGTGCGCCCGGGGAATGGAAGTAAAAGCGGCTTGTGTCGAAGCAGGCAGAAGAAGGCTTCGCCCGATTTTAATGACAAGCCTTACAACAATACTTGGACTTGCGCCTATTGCCTTCTTTCCCGGAGCCGGAGCCGATACGATTCAACCAATCGGAAAAACATTTGTCGGCGGACTTTTCGTAAGCACCTTTATGACAATTTTTGTTACGCCGATAATGTACTCGGCTCTTAACACATGGCGCAGTAAAAAGTATGCGAAGCGTGTTGCGGAAACGGAGCAGCGAGGCGTGCAGACGCAAAGTTTTTAAGATTTTCTTTCTCCGCGAACTTTGCGGCTCAGCGAGATGCTTTTATAAAAGGTTTATTTATGGAAAAAATTAAAGTTGCTATTATCGGGTTGGGGCGGATTGCTTCACTTTTGGAAGAAGACACTCTGCGTGAAAAGCCTTGCACACACGCAGGCGCGATTGACGCTGACGAAGACTGCGAACTTGCCGCAGGCTTTGATATCAGCGAAGAACGGCGAGAACTTTTTATTAAAAAATGGAATGTGCCGGTTTACAATAACGTAGAGGAAATGCTTGCAGCCTGCAAGCCGAAAATTGCGGTGATCGCGACTCACCCAGACAGCCATTATGAATATTGCAGCCTCGCCTATAAAATGAATGTTCCTGTCATTATCTGCGAAAAACCTCTTGCCGACAGCATAACCAAAGCGCGAAAGATTGTTAAACTTTCGCAGAAAGGAAGACCTGTTATAATTACAAATCATGAACGCCGCTATTCACAGGATTATATCCGCGCAAAATCAATTTTAGAAGATGGAAAACTAGGTAAAATCGTTTCTGTTCACGCCGCGCTTTACATGGGGAAAACAACGCGCCTTGTAGATCAATTCTGGCATGACGGCACGCATCTTGCGGACGCGATAATGTTTCTGACGGGCGGCACGCTCAAACACAGACGAAGCTGGGGCGCGAAACTCACATCTCGCGGTGGAACAGCATGGCTGGAAGGAGAGTTAAGAAGATTAACCACGGAGGGAAGAAAGAATTCCATTCCGGTTATAATTGAACTTGGAGCTGAGCGAGACCATTTAGTATTTGAAATTGAATTTTCATGCGAGAAAGGCAGACTGCGGATCGGAAACGGGGTTTTTGAAGTTTGGGAAAGCGTCCCAAGCCCCTATGCCGAAAAATTCCGCTCTTTGCGCAATACAAGCGAAATTTTTTCAGGACCCACCGGATATTTTGCGAATATGCTGAAGGACGCTGTCGCCTGCGTCAAAAATCCAACCAAACAGCCAATATCCCAAGCCGCCGACGGCTTAAAAGTAATTGAATATTTAAACAGCGTAAGGAAATGGCGTTAATTTAAAATCGCCGGTTATAGTCAGATTTTACGTGAGGCATTGCGTTATCTTGAACAAAAATTAAATTACAGCTATATTGTAACAGCAAGCCTCGGGGGGTTGGATAGCGGCTATTCCGCCTGGTTTGGGACCAGGATGTCGGGGGTTCGAATCCCCCCTCCCCGATTAATAAAAATCGATTGGAACCCTCATTTCCCCGAAATATCTTAAAAAAGTCGCCGCTTTTGTAAAAAAATACTACTCCAGAGCGCCTCATTTTCTTAGATTAGAAATAGAGGTAAATTTATGATGAATACAAACAAATTTATTAAGAAACTTAATTTCATTTCTTATGGTACGCTCATTGCTGTTTTATTATTAACAGCTTGCGATTTTGATAATCAAATATCGGGCAATAATGGGAATGAAATTACTGTTGAATCCACTCAGGGCAAACTGACTGTTACCGGACTTGATGGTTTTAATAACTGTTATGTTGTCGCTTTCGGTTTTAACTGGAATTATGAATACCTTTACGCTGCGGAAAAAATCAACAATCGGTTTGTTTTAACCGGCGGCAAGATAACGCAAAACAAGGTTATTTTGAATATCTGGAAAGATGACTTTAATAACAACCTTATTGATTACAATGACACAGGAAATTTTACTTTTCTTGTATATGTTTTAAACAAACGCGAATTTAAAAAAGCTGAAGAATTTATCATCGGAGACTATTATTATAAGGGAAAGCCAAAACCCAATTGGCTGGAAATTATCGGTCTTATCAGAGGCAGTACTAATATCGATGGAATTTGCGAAGCGGAATTCGCGGAGATGGAGCCGCTGTAAGCGGTCATTTTCCCTGCGTTAATTCCTCTGCTATTAATTCCGCCTGTTTTAAAACAGTCTCTGTTGCAAGCATTTCCATATCAGGCGGATAACCGTATTGCCTTAAAATCCTTTTTACAATTACTTTCATTTTAGCTCTAACGCTTTCCTTTATTGTCCAGTCTATAGAAGCGTTCTCTTTTACTTTTTCGTAAAGAACAACCGCAAGTTCTCTTAGCTGATCTTTTTCCATTACCTGTCTTGCGCTGTCATTGTTAGCTACTGCAGTATAAAAAGCGTATTCATAATCCGATAACCCCATTTCCTTGGGTTCTTTATCCATTTGCCGGATTTCTTTAGATACCGTAATAAGCTCTTCTATAACTTCTGTAGCGGTAATTATTTTATTATGATATTTTTTAATTGAATTTTCAAGCATTTCTAAAAGCGTTTTACTCTGAATTAAGTTCTTTTTACTGCGCGATTTAATTTCGTCATTTAAAAGTTTTCTTAATACTTCCAATGCGATATTTTTATGCTCCATATTTTTTACTTCTAAAAGAAACTCTTCTGACAATATTGAAATATCAGGTTTTTTTATGCCTGCCGCGTCAAAGACATCTATTACTTTTTCTGTTACAAGCGCTTTGTCTATAACCTGCCTGATTGCCGTTTCTATCTCTTCATCGGTTTTTCCTGTTCCTGTATCAAATTTTATAAGCCGCG
>Ga0209755_10000181_pt1 | contig 119027 bp, 100 predicted proteins | sample TergutCo191P1_FD_187301 | JGI IMG/M metagenome (GOLD analysis project Ga0209755, IMG submission 187301) | Cornitermes sp. P1 segment gut microbial communities from Petit-Saut dam, French Guiana - Co191P1 (SPAdes) (version 2) | ecosystem: Host-associated > Arthropoda: Insects > Digestive...
TGAACCCGCGCTACGCCGATATTTGCGGCTGGACGCAGGAAGAGGTCGAGCAAAACTTCGAGCCGGAGATAGAGGTGGCCTTGGGTAACGCCGGGAAGAGCCGGGGGGTATACTTGGAAGAACTGCGTCGTTTTTACAACGGCTACCGTTTTTCAAAAAGTCCGCTTACCGTCTATAACCCATTCGGACTGCTCCAGCATTTTGATGATGAGGGGGAGTTCCGTCCCTACTGGTACGAGACCGGCTCGCCGTCGTTTTTGATAAAACTTATCCAAAAGCAAAAGATAAACATCACTAATCTGGGCAATCTGTGGATCGGGTACGACAGTTTCCGCAAGTACGACATCGCGAACATGGACGCAACGACGGTGCTGTATCAAAGCGGATACCTCACCATATCGGACTATGATGAAGATGTGGATGAGTTCGTGCTCGACTATCCGAACTTGGAAGTACGCTCGTCCTTTGCAAAATCATTAGTCAGGCAGTATCTTAACACTTCTTCAGAAAGTGCCAACGCACTAATCCTCGATTTGCCGAAAGCGTTCAGGAACGGCGATATAGAGGGAGCAATGAACGCCCTGCGCCAATTTTTGGCATCGGTCCCGTACGATATTATCAAAGAGACCGAAAACTACTACCAGACGGCGGTACACCTGATATTCACGATATTCGGCCTGAAATGCCGGTCGGAAGTGAGGATTGCGGATGGGCGGATAGATACGCTTGTGGAGACGAGTAATTTTGTGTACTGCTTTGAGTTTAAGTTAGACAAATCCGCCGCCGAAGCGCTGGCGCAGATTAATTCCAAAGATTATCTTCTGCCGTGGACAGGCAGCGGGAAAAAGCTGTTTAAGGTGGGGGTTGGTTTCGACCGCGAGAAGCGCAACATCGGGGAGTGGAAGTACGAGGAAGCCGATGCTTAACAGCGCGATGTGTGATAGCCATCCCAGCCGCACCAAGAACAACCGCCGGAGCCATAAATGGGGAAAATTTATATATATAGCTATCTTTAACTATCGTACAACTGCGGTGTGGAATGATTTTGATTGCATTAAACCCATCGTGAGTTTTCCTCGATAAAATGGCCACCCACACTACCACCTCATCCCATTGGCGGTAAAAAGGATAATGTTATGAATTTTCACAATAGTGTTGTAGTGGTGCGTTGTCCGGTGTGGATAAAATTGGTGCTGGTAACCATGGTGGTGATAGCAACTCAAGGTCTGTTTAGAGAGGCGATTAACGAATTTAATCGAGGTGTTTTTCGCTTGAATGCAAATAATGTTAATTTGGCCGTACTATTAATAACCATGCCACTTGTGATTAGTGTATTATTTAACACCAAATATATATTCAATGATGACGGTATAACTGCGAAATTCAAGGTGTATTTATTATTTTTCGCTATTTGTAAGGGAGTGTCGTTAATACCTTGGAATCAAATTATTAATGTTGATTATGATGCAACTGTGCGTTATGGCCCCCGGTTTCACTTTACTGCAACGAAAGGTGAGGCAAAAGTTCTGTTTTGGCATCACAACTATCGAAAATGTCTTGAGTTTGCTGTAAGAAAAATATCGATGGGTAAATTTACACCAAAAGCACGGGAAAAGCTTAAAAAAATGGGTATTTGGACGGAAGAATCGGAACGTCCCTGTAGCATTTATTATACTGAAAGAAAGGAAGATACCGCCGAAAATGCCAGCCAACACCGCTAAATACCGGCTATCCATTGCTGGCATCGACCCTAAGAACGTCGAAATTAAAGCCGTTACCATCATTCTGTTGTTAGTTTGCTATTGTACAGCACTATTTGCTGATGAAAAACCCAGTATGTCAATCAATGACATAGTAGGCGTGTTTTATCTGGACAGGATTGAACTCACATGGAGAGGCGACGCCGAAGAGATAGCAACGGCGCTCAGATGGTTTGACGATTTTAGGACTTTTGAGGTTGGAAAAGACTATTATATCCTTGGTCCTTATGGCAAAGAAGAAACAAGTTTTGGCTTAGTAAAGAAAGATATCGTGGAATATGGTGTTGTTGAAGTGCCTGGGTTAAAAATGGATTATAATACAAGTGAATCTTTGGGATATTTTTCTGAATTCCCACGTGTTTTTGATAGTATATTTTGTTGCGATGGCTATATTTTTGGGATCGAGGTTATTGATTTTGACACATTGATAACTTTCTTAAACAACGCATATCTGCTTTACAGACGGGTGAAATAGAAGTGGTTAAATTGTTGTATACCCGGCCTGGGCGGAGGGGGCAGTACCGGCGGGCGAGGGGTTTATAAAAAACCTCCCCGCTTTTTTTATTACATGAACCAGCAACCATGCTTTGTTCAGGCATTTTACAGCTTCCGCCCCTTCCACCTGATCTTCGGCTTGAAAATCAGCATCACCCCGAAAACGACCGTCTCGGCCATCATAAAAAGATAGTGCACGGGGAACAGCCATTTGGGGGCGGGGGAGCGGTTTTTGGCGAATGATATTGCGATGAATATCCATGTAAGCGCAAAATTCGCGGCGGTCAGGAAGATGGGGGTGACGGTGACACGGTAGATCGCGCCCCACACCCACAACAGAAGGATGTTTATCGGAATTACCAGCAGAAAAATCACAAGAAGGATGGTTAACGGAATTGCCAGCAGAAAAATCACATTCTGCGCCAGCAGCAGCAACCCCGCCGCGAACAGCCCGCCCCCCGGACGCAACCCACCCGCAGCCCACCGCGCCATCTGATTCATAAACTGCTTTATGGATTCGGAGGGGTACGTCCGCGCAGTAACCGCAAAAGGTTCCGCCGCGCAGGTCTTAAACTTCTTCTTCCGCATAAGTTCCAAAAGCGCCCTGTCCTCGACAATAGTATACCCAACCCCGCGCTGCCCGCCGCATTGTTGATACGCGTCTTTGGTGACGAGGATATTGTTCCCCATGCAGGACCCGGTCAGGCCCAGCTTTGCGAAGATATGGGCGAAACTGAAGAGGTACGAGAGTTGGAAAGATTCGATGTGGGCGAAGAGCCGTTTGAGGAACCCTTTTTTGTTGTTGATTATCGCCGTATGGCCGAAGACGAGGGCGGATTGGGTTGATAGATGGGTATCGACAAGCGACTTTATCCAGTTTGGTTCAAGGATCATATCGGCATCGGTAAAGGCTATCAACGGATAAGACGCGGTATCAACGCCAAGGTCCAACGCCTGCTGCTTGCTTGTCAGTTTTATCTCTTGTGATGGTTGTAAGGTGATGATTTTTATATCTATACCATCGTTCTCCTGACAAAACGCTTTAACTGTGTTGACACCGTCGTCATCGGACTGGTCATCAACAAGTATAACCTCCATCATCCCCCTGTAATCCTGTCTGGCCAGCGATTCCAGAAGCGCGGCTAAATTTAGCTCTTCGTTGCGGAATGGAATGACGATCGATACTCCCGGTAATACGCCGTCACCGGCATCCGCGCTATCCCTGCCATCCCGCCCCGTCCCTTTAAAGAACAATACCGCTATAAAGACAACGACTACCGCCCCGTATATCGCCAATACGGCGGACAGCGCGCAAAATATGATGTCGGTAATATCTAAGCCGCCGATAAAATTCATATTGCCATCCCTCTTCCGCAATGATATAATATAATATATGGCAATCAAGGGTATGGGAATAGACATCGCCGAAATACCGCGCCTCGCGAAGATAATCTCCCGCTACGGTGATAAATTTACAAATAAAATCTACACCGCGACCGAGCTGGATTTCTGCGCCCGTGCGGCGGAGGCGCGCGCGGCGATATACTACGCGGGGCGCTGGGCGGCCAAGGAGGCGTTCTACAAGGCGCTGCCGCCGCCTGTCCAGCCGCTGTCGTCGTGGAAGAGCGTTCAGGTCCTTTCTGATGGGGAGGGGCGGCCTTATATTGATATTTGCTGCGAAAAACTGCGATTTGCGCTGGCCGATATCGGGGTTTCGGCTATCCACCTGTCCATCAGCCACGAGCGTACGCACTGCGTGGCGGCGGTTATAATTGAATAAATAATTTATTTTTCTTGCATTGTGTAATAAAATGGCGTAATATATATTATATAGGGTATATTGGGGAATTTTGGGAACGCAAATGAAAAAAACGTTTAAAAAGATCGTTGCCGGATATCTGATAGTGTCTCTGACGCTGTCGCTCGCCCCCGTTGGTTCTGCGTTTGCCGACGACTGGGACGATTACGACGCGTCGCTTATGCCTGAGCCCGAACCTGAGCCGGTGTATACGCCGCCGCCACCTGTATATCGCGATCCTGAGCCTGTGTACGAGGAGCCGGTTTACACGCCGCCTCCCGCAACGCCGTCTTATACGCCTCCGCCGGCTCCGGCTTATACTCCGCCTCCGGCGGCGCCTGCGTACACCGCTCCGGCCGACGCTTTTGACGAATTCAACACTCCGTCCGCTTCTACGCCTGAGCCGGCGTTCGACCAGTTGGGCGACTTCAGGGCCACGGTTGATGCCTCCTCCGAGGGGTTCATCAGGGTCGTACGTCCACCGCGCAGGGAGATCAGCGAGTTCCAGAACGCCGTGATCGAGGGGTTGCAGGTCTCCGTTTCGCCGAGTTCCACGGTTGAAGACGAGATTACGGTTACCGGCTACTTCATCTTCCGCGACCGCCCCACGAGCTTTTTCTACGACATAGACCGCAAGGAGAACAAGCTGATATTCGAGTTTATGGACGCGCGCACCGGCTCGTCGCCCATAGCCGCGCTTGAGCAGGCGCCCATCCGCGAGATCGTTATTGATGAGGCGCAGGTAGACGCCAACAAGTCCATAAAGGGGCTAAACCCGGAGTGGCACGACATGATCCGCATCTCTTTCCAGCTCGACTACCTGCCGGTGATCGCCGTCAGCAACGAGCAGAATATCATTTCGTTCAGTTACAAGTGGACCACGAACAACGAAAAAATACCCGAATACCTGCACAAAGACAAATTCCCGATGGTATTCTGGATCTCCGGCGGCACGCTGGGCGGCATAGGCGTTGGGGTGCTTACGTATTTTCTGACCAGAAAAGAGAAGGTCGTAACTAATGTGCTTTCCATAGACGACCTGCCCAACCGCACAAGGTAATGCCGGGTTCAATCAATCCGGCAAATCAATCTTCATATATTTTATTTTGATATTCCCTCCGCATTATACTATATTATATATTCTGTAATATATCCATGCATAACGCTAACGCATAAACGGTGGTTGTTTTATGAGCAAGACAGGCAAGGTTAAAGACAGGAATTACACGATAAGCATGCCCAAGAGGACTTTTTGGCGGGTTTTCCTGCCGCTCTGTATGTTTCTCTTTACGGCGGGCGGGCTTACGGCCTATTTTGTGGTTGAGCGCATTGTGATGCCCAAGATAGTCGGGGTTCAGCGGGACCTTGTTAAGACGCCCGACGTACTGGGGAAGGCGCACGAAGACGCCCGCAACGCTTTTTTCGGCGTTGGCCTGCTCACCGAGGTGCGCGGCAGGGAGTTTAACGAGGAGGTCGCCGACGGTTCGGTGATCAGCCAGTTCCCGGAGCCGGGGGAGATGGTGAAGAAGGGGCGTAAGATCGCGGTGACGCTCTCGCGCGGGCCGGAGGCGGCGACGGTGCCGTCGGTGCGTGGGATGAACGAGCGTCAGGCGCGCAACGAGATGAGCCGCGGCGGGTTCACCGTGGGCAACGTGCGGCGGGCGTGGAGCGAGAGCCAGCCGTTGGACGCGGTAATAGAGACCTTCCCGCAGGCGGGGACGATTACGTCGCGCGCGATGAATGTCGACCTCGTGATATCGCGCGGGCCCAGGCCCACCCACGCGGAGATGCCGAACATAATAGGGGAGAGCCTCTCGGAGGCGCGCAAGAAGGTCGAGGCGGCGGGCCTCAGGGTCGGCAAGGTGGATTACCGGAACAACCCGTCCGTCGTCCCGGGGACAGTGCTGTCGCAGTCTGCGGCGCCGGGTGCGAAGGTGCCGCTTGAGAGCGCGGTGGATATCACTATCTCCGCCATACGGTAGAGGGCTGGGGCGCGGCGGTGTGTACAGATACATCCATGCGCCAATACATAATTATCAGGAGACGGTTTTTTGTGGATAATCATCAAAGAGTGACAGTCAGGCTGGCGGTACGGCTATGCGGGCTATTGGCCGCCATAGCCGCAGTTGCGTTATTTACAGGCTGCGTCTTTAAAACGAAATGCGACCTGCGCATGCCCTCCGATGACGACGCCGCGGCAATTTCCGAAACTCTGACCGCCGAGCAGGCGCGGCAGTTTGAGCGGTCCGAGCGCATTGCCCTGTCGCAAGACCACTTCCTGTCGGGCCGCGACTACGAGCGCCGCGGGATGCACGATATGGCGTGGCAGATGTACGAGATCGCATTCGAGTTCTGGCCCAGAGACCCGTTTTTGCGCAAACTGCTGTCCGACCGCCATATGCGCAGCAATGATCCGCAAAAGGCTCTCACACTGTTCTTCAGGGATGGCGAAACCATAGCCGACCTTACGTCCGACGAGAAGCGGGCTTTGAGTTTGATTTACCTGCGTATGGGCGACCTGGCCAAGGCCACCGAGGCTGTTGAGGCGCTCGGCGCGGACATGAGCGAGGAGGAGATGTACTCCATAGGCCTGCTTTACGGATCGAAAGATGAGGATCATGGCAATAAGGGCGATAGGACGCTTGTCACCCTGAAGGAGTTTTTCGCCCGCAACCCGCGCTCCGCCGATATGGGCTTACGGCTCGTTCAGCAAAGGATAGGCATACGCAAGTTCGAGGATGCGGAGAATCTGGCGGTGATACTGCGCAGCGCCTACCCGCGCAACGCCGAGGTGGCTGGGGTGTTGGGGATGGTAAAGCATATGCAGGGCGACACTGCGGCGGCCATCGGGCACTTTAATGACGCGCTCGCGCTAGACTCGCTCAACGAAGAATCGCTGCGCACGCTGGGGCATATCCACCTTATGCGGGACGAATACCAGGAGGCGGCATCCTACTACAGGCGGTTGACCGCGCAGAAAGATATTGGCGTAATATACCGCAGGGGGCTGGCGATCCTGCTGTTCCACATGAAAGAGTTTCCGGAGGCCGAGAAGCTGCTTGATACGCTGATAGCCGGTAAAGACAGCATGAACATCCCTCCCGCCATGCACGAACTGCATCTCTACCGCGGACTGCTTTACTCGCAGACCAAAAGGCGCGCCAAGGCCGCAGCGGAGATGCGCGCGGCGATAGCGATACGCCCTAAGTACGAGGACGCGTGGAAAGAGCTTTGCTATATCTACATACTTGAGAAGGATAAGGTCAACGCCAACAAGGTGGTGGAGGAGTATGCCGCCGCGTTCCCTAACACCGCCTCGGTTTGGCGGTTCCGAGGGTATGCGTTAAGGATGCAGGAAAAGTACGACGAGGCCGTAGCCGCGTTGCGCAAGGCGGTGGAAATAGAACCGGATGACCACTTCTCATGGTTTGAAATAGGCAACATTCAGGCGGACCGCAAGCGCTACGCGGAAGCCGCGGACGCTTTCAAGCAGGTTTTGCGCCTGCGTCCGGGCGAGCCTGTGGCGTCTAACAACCTTGGATATATGTGGACGGAGATGGGCGTAAATTTAGACAGCGCCAAAGCGTTGATAAAGGTCGCGCTTAGGCACGATTCAACCAACGGGGCCTATTTAGACTCATATGCGTGGGTGTACTATAAATTGGGCGACTACGAAAAAGCGCTCCACTACATGAACGAGGCGCTCAAGCAGGAGGAGATGCTCAAGGAGCCGGTAACTTACGAGCACCTTGGCGACATCTACTTTAAGATGGAGGATTACACCGCCGCCGAGAAGGCGTACAGGCAGGCCATAAAACTGAAGACGGAGGACGCCGCGAGGATAAACGGGCGGTTGAAAGAGATACGGGAGCTTTTGCAGCAGAAGAAGGAGCGGTAGCTGCCGATGCGCGCGCCATCAATACATACGGCGTTGACGCGGCAAACGCCGGCGTCTCCACTAACGGCGCTGCCGTCTATGCGTGCGATATCAATACGTACTGCTTTCAGCCTGTTGATAGTGTTGACGGCTATGATGACGACGGGGTGCGTGAGCAAGTTCATCAAACCTAAGCCGGAGCCGGTGGTCGATGAGGCCGTGGTCATAAACGCGGCAGGCGCTACGGTGCAAATGTCGGAGTTCAAGGGGTTCGGCGAGATTACCATGTCAAAGGCGGGGCAGAAGATGACTGGCAAGTTCGACGCGCTGCGGAAAAACAGCGGCTCTTTCAGCGCACAGGTCTACTCGCCGTTCGGGTCGGCCGTGGCATCCATATCGGCGAGTGACTTCGCGGGGCGTGTTAACATCGACCGGGAACAGATTGATTTTACTTACGATGAGACAATGGAGAAGGTACCGTTCCCTTGCGCGAAGTACTTTACCTACGGGAATTTTGTAAGGGTGCTGACGGCCTCTATGCCCGACGAGTTCTGGGCGTTGGCGCCGGTACCGGATACGCTGATACAGAGCAAAAAGAAGAAGAAAGGCAAAAAGACGGTGGGGGCGGCCTGGATTTCCGATTCGCTGACGGTGCGCGCGGAGATAATCCCCAAAAACGGGCAGCTGGAGTCGGTATCGTTCAACTATGTTATAGACGGCAAAAAATTGACGATGCAGTTCAGCCGGTTCAAAAAGGGCGTTCCTTACGAAATTCTCATAAGGGAGAGCGCCAAAAATTATATTTCAGTTAGCTACGAAACAATTACGTGGAAATGAAGCAAATGCGCAGAATCTGTACCATTATAATAACCGCCCTTATATCCGCCGCCTCGGCCCAGCACGACGGCGCGGGTACGACGGTGTTTCCGTTCCTGAACATGGGCTACGACGCCCGCACCATGGCCATGGCCGGTGCGGCGATGGCCATGCCCAATGACGCCTACGGTATCCTATCAAACCCCGCAGCAACCGGATACGCCGCCCGCAATCAGGTAGTGGCCGGGTACAGGCAGATAATAATGGACGTCTGGGGCGGCCCAATAGGCATTGCCCTCAACACCAAAAAAGGCGTATTCACCCCGCACCTGCTAACGCTTACAAGCGGCATGATGGAAGAAATAGACGAAAACAACAACCTGACGGGCAGGCGCGCCAGAAGCAACTACACCGCGTTCGGCGTAAGCTGGGCTAACCACTTCCACGACAAAAAAGTAGCCGCCGGCGCGACAGCCAAAGCTTTCTACCACCACATAGGCGTAGGCATCGAGACATATTCCGCCGACGGGTTCGCGTTTGACCTCGGTATGCAGTACCGCACAAACAACAACCGCCTGATCTATGGCGCCGCGCTGCGCAACTTGGGCTTCGTACGCTCCGGTTACTGGGGCGAGTGGGACGAATACGAACTCCCGTACGGCGCAGAGGCCGGCATATCATACGTACCCAAGCACATCAAAAACCTGCGCCTCGCGTTAGACGTAAACAAGTACAACGGCGATTACATGAACCTGGAACCGGCGTTCGAGTACACAATAATCGCAAACACGCTGTTCCTGCGCGGCGGGTACGGCTTCAGTTCGGTAGACTTCGGCAAGCTCACGGAGGTCTTTAAGGGCGACCGCGACGAAGAGTACAGCAAAAGCGGCATAAATACATTCTCGCTGGGCCTTGGCGTGGCGGGATCAATGGACGAAGTGGACGTAAAATTGGACGCGGCGATACAGTTCTACTCGGATACTTACACTCCGGGTGTGGTGGTGTCGCTGATAGTGGCTTTTTAGGAGTATTCAGTAGTATTCAGGAGTATTGATATCTGCATTAACGGCGGTATCCCCGCCTGTCAGGTCAGGGGATGCAACTCCGGTCATCACAACAGGTTGCTGATGGCGAATCTCTTGGTTTACTCTCTTGGTTTACCCGAATTATCGTTCCGGGCCGTTATCTTTTATTGTTACTGACGTTTCTTACTCAAAAGGTATGAATGATGATTGACGTTGTCAACCGAAAAAGTCAATAACCCAAACACTTTTTTTAATAAAGGAGATAAAAATGTCTGCACTTAACGCCAATTCAGCAAGGTTTTTACTGACGATTGCTGACCGCAGCCCAGCCGATTTTACCGTAACCCGTTTTACTGGGGCCGACGCCGTAAGCAGCCCGTACCGCTTCGACATCGATTTCCAGTTGTCGGAATCGGCGCAAAAACAGGCAAAGCCGCCGGTATTGACCGCAGCAGCCATCCTCGGCAAGCCCTGCCGTTTCGAGCTGATCCGCGGCAGCGACAACAGCGTCGCCGCGTACAACGGCGTGGTTATGGGGTTCAACGCAGCCCGCCGCGCCAACCCGGTCTACTCGGTCCGGCTTGTGCCGTGGATGCAACTGCTGTCGTTGAATACCAATAACCGGGTTTTCCAGAAGCAGAGCGTAATCGACATCGTCAAAAAAGTTTTTCGGGGCGTCGGGCTTGAGGGGTACTGCGATTTTAAGTATCAGTGCGAGCTTAAGTACCAGCCGGTTGATTTCTGCGTGCAGTATCAGGAGACGGACCTCAACTTCGTGTCGCGGCTGATGGAGAGGAACGGGATCTGGTTCTACTTTGACGGGGGCGCGCCGGGCAAGGAGACCGTTGTCATCACCGACTCTTTTTCAAAATTTCCGGCTAAGGCGATTAAGATTCCGTTCGTTGAAAACATCGGGTTTGCGGAGGGGAATTCGGATGAGGATGGCGCAGGCGGGGACGGCGGGGGAGGGGCATCGGCGAATGGGGATTCCTCAAACGGCTTCGGCGAATCCGTGTACTCGCTGTCGACAAAAAGCGCCATGATCCCTAGGAGCGTAAAAATCCGCACGCAAAATTACCGTACGCCGGAAAGTTTACCGGAAGGCAAGTGTGAGGGCGCGGAGGACGGGCAGTGGGGCAGCGTTTACGAATACGGCGGGGCGTTCAAAAACGCCGACGAGGCGATGCGCGGGGCGGCGCTATATATGCGCCGTATGCAGATAGAGAATATGCGCACGGAGGGGATGAGCGGGTGTACGGCGTTTCGGGCTGGCAGGCTGGCTAGCATAACGCCGGGCGTGGGCGACTTTTTGATCGTATCCGTCAATCATGCCGGCGGAATCAATGAGAAAGACGGCGTTTTCGCATATACATATAATAACAATTTCTGCTGCATAGACTCGGCCCCCGCGCTATACGCCCCGCCCCTGACCGCCGCGCCGCCCAAAGCAGCGGGGCTTATTACCGCTCCGGTCGAGGCTCTGGGGGAGGAGCACCCCAACCTCGACGAACTGGGGCGGTATAGGGTAAAGCTGCCGTTTGACGTATCGGAAACGGACGCCTACGGGGCAACCAAAGACATCCGCCTGTCGCAACCGTCGGGCGGATCCGCCAACGGTGAACAATACGGCTTCCACTTCCCGTCAAAAGCCGGCGCGGAGATGGTTCTGGCCTGCATCGAAGCGAATCCCGACAAGCCGATAGGGCTTGGGTTTGTACCCAACGCAAACGCGCCGTCGGGCGTAAATAACGAAAACAGGGACCAAAACATCATGCGCACATGGGGCGGCAACGAGCTTCTCATGGACGACACGGCGGGCCGGGAGAGAGCGGTCCTGTCAACCGCAGGGCAGGATACGGAAAAGAACTGCGAGCTCTCGCTTGACAATGAGGAGAAGAACGCCGTCCTCAGGGCATGGAAGCACAAACTCTCCCTGAGCTGCAGCATCTACGACAGCTCGCTCGCCCTGAGCAGCCAGGGGCTGAATGAGATAAAAATCGACGATATCACCAGAAAAATAACAATGGAGACTCTTATGGGATGCGCGCTTGAACTGAATGAGCAGAAAGACACCATCACCCTCGCCAACGCCAACACTCTGGCCCCGGGCGCAATAGCGACGGGAATGCTTATGGACAAACTTATGGAGAAGAGCTCTATTGAGATACGGTCAACTACTGTAAAGGAAGCTGTAAAAGGTATGCCATGGAAAACAAAAAAGAGTAAGGAATTAGAAAAGTGCTTCCCCAGAAACTGCTTCACCATGGACGGCAAAAACAAAAACATCGTATTGGAAACCGCCGGCGGCTGCAAGATCGCAATCTACGACAAGATGATCAAAAGCGCGGAGGAGAGCGGAAAAGGGAAGATAATAATAACGACTAAGGACGGGTGCGTGGCAGTGCTTGACAACGAGAACAACGTCATAACGCTGCAAGACGCCGGCAAGGCCAACAAGGCCGTTCTAGACGGCAAAAACAAAAAATTAAGCCTTGAATCAACCGGCGACATCAGCATCAAGGCCGGGAAGAGCATCAGCATAACGGCGGAAGAGGGTATTAACATAAAGGCCGAAGAGAGCGTAAACATAAACGGGAAAAACGTGACGGTCGCCTCTAAGGAAATGGCGATACTCAAGAGCGAGAAGAAGGCGGCGGTAAAAGGCAAGAGCGGCCTGAACCTGACCGCGTCGGACGCCGGCGGGGGAGTGATGACGCAGAGCAAGAAAGGGGAAGCGTCTGTCAAGGGGAACAAGATTACGTTGAATTAACGGATATTATTGAAGACACGATTAACTATACCAGCGCCACCCTGCTACTGCACGGCAGCCATGATGTCTCAGGGCGGCACAGGTATAATATTTAATCGTATGATATATAAAATTAACCAAATTCTTTTGAAAGGACAAAAATTATTATGCCGAAAAAATACGTATGCAACGGCGCGAAGTTAAAGTGCTCGATGGGGTCCAAAGAGTCGGCATTGGGGGTAACGCAGCCCGTAAAGCCGGTATCAACTCACAAGAAGCCCGCGGCAAACATTATGGACCACAAGCCCATGATGAACATAAAGCCTTTTGGGCAATGCAAGTCTCTGCTGAACCCCACCGTAGCGGCGGCAACGGCGGCGGCCAACGGCAAACTCCAGAAAATGCCCTGCATCCCCGTAACGCCGGCGCCGTGGATTAAGGGGAAAATCAACGTAGCGGTAAAAGGATTGCCGGCGGTGATGGAGGATTGCAAGCTCATGTGTATGTGGGCGGGAGAGATTAAAGTATCGAACTCGGGACAGAAGAGTGTTAGCGATGGAGGTAAGAACGCTAAGGAGACAGGGGCGGATGTATCCCAAAAAGGCGGGGCGTCGGCGTCAAAGGAGGATAAATCAAAGAATATCAACTCAAAGGACATCACCCCGAATGACATCCCTCCAAATGATATTACCCCAACCGATATCCCCCAAAAACCTGAACTGCCGACAGGCGCCCCACCCCCCGCCGGCCTCGACGCGCAGACATTGCAGGCCATAGGCGCAGGGGCGATAGGCGCGTTGGGCGTCGCGGCGGTGGGGCTGGCAATCGCGGCGGGCACGTCAAGCGCTAAAAGTCAAAAGGTGGCAGACGGTCAGGATAATGAAAATGCGGAGGAGGAGAAGAAGCCATCGCCGTGCTCATTCTGCCGGTCCTCCGAATTTGTCGACAGCGGCTGCGCCTGCGAGTACCAGGGCACGGCCCAGGGGCACCCCATAACCGATAAAATGTACGATGAGACAGCCGAAAAGCTCGGCGTAGAGAAAGCGATGCTAAAGGCGATAGGGAAAAAAGAGTCCCGCGGGACGGGGTTTCACAAGTCGGGGCATGCCATTATACTGTTTGAGAGGCATAAGATGTACAAACACCTGAAAGCAAAAAATTGCAGCGCGGCCGAATTGAATAAGCTAACGGAAACATACCCGAACATAGTCAACAAGGAGTCCGGCGGCTACAATGTATCCTCCTATGAGAAGCTTAAAACCGCCAGGGAGATTGATTATGACTGCGCCGTAAAGTCCTGCTCGTGGGGATGTTTTCAGGTGATGGGGGAGTACTACGGCTGGCTTTACTCGTCTCCCGCAGAATTGGATTTGGCAATGTGTTCCTGCGAGCTGCAACAGTTTAACTATTTTGTGGCGTATTTGGAAAAAAGCTCGGCCCAGATGATCCCGGCTCTTAAAAACAGGGATTGGAAAAAAATAGCCACTCTGTACAACGGATCCGGTTGGGTAACGATGAACAAAAGTTATCCGGTGGACATTGAGAAATACTATAAGCAATTTAAGGCGGCAGGCGTTTGAGCGGGGCCGTATTTCCGGTTTTGCACAAATAGTTACCTGTTTCCCGGCGGCATATATTATATTGATAAAGTATCTGAAACCCCAGAGCCGAAAGGAGCGCGTTTGCCGGTATGAGCCTTATCGAAACCAAGTGCCCGATGTGCAAGGGGTCTCTTTGGATTGACCCGTCGACCATGAAAATCGTCGACCACGCGCCAGCCGACCACCAGAAAGCGGATTTGACGCAATTTCTGAAGGATTCGAAGAAAGACAAGGGGTGGGACGATAAGATGAAGAAGGCGCGCGAGGATGAGGCCCGGCGCAAGGCGGAGATTGATGCCAAATTCAAGCAAATTGCAGCGGAAAATAACAGTAACAATAACAACACTTCATCGGCCGGGCCCAAGTCGCTTTTGGATTGGGATTGACAGGGGATTGTTGCGGGGCGGCTTTGAGCCAACCCCGCGCAAAACTTGATCGATACCGTATCTAACGGTTTGGGAGCCTGCCGGACGGAGGAGAAATGAGGAAAGTTTTGGGAATTTTGGGACTCGCGATGTGCGCGGCGTGCGCACCGGACGCGGACGCGCAGGGCAACGGGCTTTTCGCGGAGTTGGAGACGGCCAAGGGCACCATAACGGTGCAGTTGGAATTTGAGAAGACGCCGCTTACGGTCGCGAACTTCGTGGGGCTGGCCGAGGGGACGATCAAGAACAGCAGGGGAGAGGGCGTCCGCTTTTACGACGGCCTGACGTTCCACCGCGTGGAGCCGAACTTCGTCATTCAGGGCGGCGACCCCATGGGCAACGGGCGCGGCGGGCCGGGATACCAGTTCGCCGACGAGATCCATCCGGACCTCAAGCACGTCTCCGAGGGCATCCTGTCCATGGCGAACGCCGGGCCGGGCACCAACGGCTGCCAGTTCTTCATAACGCTTGCGCCGACCCCGCACTTGGACGGGCGCCACGCCGTATTCGGCAAGGTCGTGAAGGGTATGGACGTGGTGAAGAGCATCAGCCGCGGCGACGTCATCACAAAAGTCAACATCATAAGGTCGGGCAAGAGCGCAAAAGCGTTCAAAACCGACCAGCAGTCATTCGAAACCTACGCACGGCAGCTCGCCGAGAAACTGGAGAAAGCGGAAATGGAAGCGGTTGAAAAGCAGAAAAAAGCCGTCGCGGAGAAATACCCCTCCTACAAGAAGAGCGAGAGCGGCATACTCTATAATATTGACGCGGAGGGCAAGGGGAACAAACCCACGCAGGGTCAGACAGTCAGCGTCCACTACACCGGTACGCTTTTGGACGGCCAGAAGTTCGACTCCTCGCGCGACAGGGGCGACCCGTTTGAGTTCCAGGCCGGCATCGGGATGGTCATTGGCGGGTGGGACGAAACGCTCTTAGATATGCAGGTGGGCGAGCGCAGGACCGTGGTGCTGCCGCCGGAGATGGGGTACGGTAAGCGCGGGGCCGGCGGGGTGATACCGCCCAACGCCTATTTAGTGTTTGATATTGAACTGCTGGGAATAAAATAATTGCTGCGGCAGACCGGGCGCGGTCCACCGCGCCCTTTTTTATTGGTAACATCTATAACCTGTTATCAATAAACAATTTATGAATATTTTAGAGATGATGCCGGGGGCAATATCCTAAAATGGCAAAAAAATGGTCAGATGAACCATTCTAACATATTGTTATTACCACACATACAAAGATTTTCGGGGGGCTGTATGGAAATCGTCAAGAAAATGATCCCATGTGATTGTCAGAACACGGGTTGCAAAGAATTTTCCGGGTGCTGTTTTGTGGCCACGGAGCTTGTAAGGATAACGGGCGGCGAGGACGACCCGATCCACCTGATGTTCGTGGGCCAGGGCGCGGGCCGTGAGGAGGATATCAATATGAATCCGAAAAATACGCTGCATCAGCCGTTTGTAGGCAAGGCCGGGGCCTACCTGCGCAACATGGTTAAGTTCCTGTGGGATAACGGGATAGCGGTCAACATTGCGATAAGCAACTCCGTCCGCTTCCACCCGTTAGACGGCAAAAAAGACCGGGCGCCTACGGATGGGGAACTGAAAGAGTGTATGCCTATATTGGACAGGGATATAGACGCCGTCAAGCCCAAAACGCTGATAGCGCTGGGCGCTTCGACCACGAACGCGCTGGCGCCGGAGACCGTGGAGCAGAGCATGGGAAAGATAATAGGGACACAGTATATCTATAAGAATATCAATGTGATACCGCTGTACCACCCAAGCTTTCTGACGCGCAATTACGGGAAATTCTTCCCGGAACAGAGCGGCAACTACCACGTCAGGTGCGTTAACATATTGAAAAAGGCTGCGTTAGATGCGATAAGCGCGTAATTTTCAATATTTTTGAGGTTTTTTTGATAATTTTTGTATCTTGTGTATTGCCAATAGCTTAACTGCTGTCTGGTTTAATTTTATCATATGCGTTAATTCCAACGTTACGGACGGCACAGGGTGGCCGTCCGCCGAACTGAGCGCCATCCCAGCGCCGTATTTAAAACCCCCTCAAATCACGCAATATCGAAGTATTGCCCCCGCCTTTTTTTACTATTGTGACTTCATCTGCCGGGCTTGCGTCGTCGTTAACCTTGAATGCCCTCATCCTTATTGATGACCTGTCGACGTCGAAGATTATGTACTCAGGCGAGCGTCTTTGTTCGTAGACGTTTGCCGCCCATGTTGGCTTGCCGTGGTTGGTATTTGCGGCCGCGCCTTTTGTGCCGTCTCTGAAGAACGGGTAGTTGGCGTTGGCGTCGCTGGAGTAGCCGAGCGGATAGTATTTGCCGCCGCTGGCGCTTGTCCCGCCTATAAACAGCGTGCCTGCGGTATCGAGCGTTACGGTTCTTTCGCCTGCCGCGCTCATGTTGATTTTGCCGGCGCTGCTGCCGGTGGTGGGTGCGGTAGCGGCGGCGGATGTTGCGCTGAGGTCTATCTTGCCCGGCGCGGTTGTGTCGGCGACGGTTATCACGTGGCTTCTTGAGTATGTGTGGTCGTGGCCGGAGAGCACGAGGTGCACGCCGTTTTGTACCATGATTTTGTTAAGCCCGGCGGCCACGAGGTAGCCGGTTGTAGGGTCGGTCATCTGGCTTCCCTGGCAGTGCGTGCTCCTGTGGTGGTGCACGATGATCCAGTCGTACTGTCCGCTGTGCTCGGTTTTCGCCTTTTTAATCAGGTCGTCCATAGCCTTTACCCGGCCTGCCGCGGCTGATTCCTGCACGTAGTTGCCGCTGTTGAGCGCGATGAACAGCACGTTGTTGTAGAGATAGTAGTACGAGTGCGCGTTTTGGGTCGACATATCGTAACACACGTCTTGACGGACCGGATAGGAGCATGAGTATCTTGGCAGGTTTGGCGGATTAAAGTGGTACGCAAACTGATCGTGTACGTCGTGGTTGCCCATTACCGGAGCGAAGGGTATGGAGCGCAGCGGCGCCGGCGCGAAGAAGCGTTCGTACTCGCCCTCGTCGGCGGTGAGATTGCTGGTGGTGCCGTAGTGGTCTACCTGATCGCCGCCGCTCACAATAAGGGGGATGTTGCGCGCCGCGATTTTGCCGACGACCTCAAGCCATCCCTGGGCGGCGGTGTTCGGGGTACTGCAATACCCGCCGCCCCAACTGCTGCAATCCTGATTGCCGCGCGTAATCTGAGGGTCGGTTACAAACGCGAACGAAAAGGGGCCGGCGGCAGGGGTCTTAAACTCGTATCTGTGGCTCCAGTTGACAGAGTCGTTGGAGACGGAGTATTCATACGCAGTGGCAGGGGAGAGGCCGGTTACCGATGCCTTGTGCCAGCTCAGTGAGTCGTTTCTGCAGTCGTAATCGGTGCAGGTGTTGGTGGTACGCGGCAGAACCACGCCGCTTGTACCGGCGGTAACGCTTACGAGGCCGCCGTTTCTGAAGAGGCGCACCCACGCCTTGCTGACCCTTTTAGCGCCGTACCAGTTGAACCTCATCTCGGAGTTCGTGGCGCCCGGAGCGAGGCCGAGCATCGTGGGCTCGAACCGCGTGCCTTCGTCAACCGCCGCAGCCTCCATTACAGGCAGGACCAGGAGCTGGGCGGGCGCACGCTCGTCGCGCTCCTCGTTGCAGGACAATGCCATAAATGCCATGAGCAACGCTGCCGTAACTGAAAAAAGGGGCAGATGGTTAAAGATTGACGCCCGTTTGGGGATTCTGAACATAAAACCTCCTTGGAGGGATGAAATGCACGATATATTAATAAGATATACAATATCAGCCCCAAAAGCAATAAAAATCACACATATTATATTTCAGCCGGATCAGCCGTAAAAATTCTGCAAAAATTGCGTAAGCGTTTTGTAATGCGGCAAGGAGGCGGGCGGGCAAGCTAATTCAGAAGGTATTTCTGCAGTACACCGAAAAAATCATCTATATTAACCGGCTTGCCGACGTGGTGATTCATCCCCGCATCTAAGCACTTCTCGATATCCTCCTTAAATACATTCGCGGTCATGGCGATTATCGGCACGGTTTTTGCCGCGGGGTGCTCAAGCGCCCTTATTTTGCGTGTAGCCTCACAGCCGTCCATCTCCGGCATCTGCACGTCCATAACTATAAGGTCGTACTCCTCCGGAGATTGCCCGAATTTCGCAACCGCCTCGCGGCCGTTTTCGGCGCAGTCCATTTCCAACAGCGTCGGTTCAATCAGCGCACCTATTATCTCCCGGTTTATCTCCACGTCTTCCGCGAGGAGAATTTTGTATCCCCTGAAGATTCCCCGGTAGTCGGCCTCTTCCTTATCCGGCGTATCGGTCAACGCGGAGCCCTGTTTAGCCTTGAATGTAAATGAGAACGACGACCCCTTGCCGATATCCGACACGACCTCTACGCTCCCGCCCATCATCTCCACGATGTTTTTGGAGATAGCGAGGCCCAGCCCCGTGCCGCCAAACTTGCGCGCCGTTCCCGAATCGGCCTGCTGGAACGCACGGAAGATTTTTTTACGCTGCTCCTCGCTTATGCCTATGCCGCTGTCGGTTATTGTGATACGTATCGTATATACCCCGTCTTCCTCCCCTGTAACGCGGGTATCAAGCCCTACATAGCCCTCTTCGGGAGTAAACTTGACCGCGTTGCCAAGCATATTGGTTATAACCTGCGCCAGCCGCTGGTCGTCCCCTATCAACATGCGCGGGATGGATTTGTCTATGTGCACTTCCAACTTCTGCCTCTTCTCCCCGGCGCGGAAACCGGCAATGCTTATTACACGCTGGAGCATCTTCTCGAAGCTGAACTCCTCAAGCGACAGTTCGAGCATATTCGCCTCTATCTTTGACATGTCAAGGATGTCATTGATAACGCCCAAAAGGTGCTGCGAGGCGTTTTCGATTTTATCCAAACAGTAGTCTTTGCGCTCCTCATCGCCTGCGGTCTTTCCGATATATGTCATGCCGATGATGGCGTTAAGGGGGGTGCGTATCTCGTGGCTCATGTTGGCCAGAAACGCGCTCTTCTGCCGGCTCTCCTCGCCCGCTTTCTCCTTTGCCCTCTCTATGCGAATCAATACCATAATAAGCGTAAAAGCCAAAAACACGCCCAGCGCGCACAGAACCGCCAGCATTTGGGTCGTGCCTCTGTAGTACTGATTTTTGGGGGACATGAGGACTAAGTGCCAGCCGTTGGGGAGGGTGCGGGAAAAGACGATAACGTCTTCGCCATTCCAGCTCCGCATCGGCTGTTCGTAAAGCTCTTTGCCCTGCACGATATCGTCTGCGTACTTCGACAGCGGGAGCTCGTCTTCGTACATGCGCTTGCCTGTAAAATCCGGGTTTGTGTGGGCGAATATGGTCAGGTCCTGCGCGGCCAGCGCGCCGTACCCGCTGTCGCTGAGCGCCGCGTTGGTAACAATCTCTCCGATTTTATCTAACGACACGTCTATACACACGATCCCTATCCGGCCGCCGCCGGTGTCGTGAATGGCGCGCGCGTAGGTAATTATGTATTTGCCGGTCATGTAGTCGATATACGGCTCGGTTTCGATAATCGCGCTGCGGTGGATTATGGACTCCTTATACCACGAGTACTTGGTCGGCGCGAAATCGGCAGGCGGCACCCAGTCTATGTTATCGCTGTATATAAAGCGCCCGCCGTCAAGCGTCTCAAAATAGCCGTAAATGCCGTTGATGTTTTTCAGGCCCGACTCGCCGGATATGATATACTCGCTTATGACGTTTATATAATTCTGTAATTTCCCGGTGTCGCCGTCGGCTATCATCCGCTGCACCGTCTGCAAAACGCTCCCCAAAAGCATTCTTGAGGCTGTAAGCTCAGACTCTATCTGCTGATATGTGAAAGTGAGCACGCTTTCGGCGTTTCTGGACAGGTTTTCGCGGACCGTACGGCCGTTGAACGTGTAGCTCAACACAACCATCACCGTAAACGCAAGCAGCGTGAATAGTATCTGCAGATACAGGGGCCTGATTTTTTCTTTCATTTTAACGGACCTTTTTCTAAAGGTATTGATATTACTGATATTACGGCTGAATATCAATTTTGTTATTTGGCGGATATACAAAATGTAGAGGGCAAGAGGATTAAATTGACATATTTAATATGGGATAACGGGGGAGAGCCGGCATCCCAATACCGCCGGCAACCGGGATTTTTGGGCGTTTGGCGCGCCCATTTATTTTGTGTGCGGCGAACCGTATTTATTATTCGGTGTCAACCAATTTTTCGACTCTCTCGGTAACTGCATCAATCGTCTCGTCCGTTAGCCCAGGGAGGGCATGGAGGACACGGTCACGGTACATAGCCTTCATAGAGGCATGCTCATCCATTGTTTTGGCGCTTACAGAATTCATAACTTCCCTGATCGATACCGGGATCGCGAGTTCTTCCGCAGCCAGCAGAATTGCCTCCGTAATAGTAACTTTCTTATTCAATGCAAACTCCTTTCAACGAAAATTAAGATACCTATTTCATACTTAAAGATAATATATTGTATAAGATAGCGTCAAATATTTTTTGATAATTATATATTTTAACAAAATTAATCCCTCTGCGCCAAACAGGGGATAACAGTGCCCGCCTTAACCCCTCTACGCCAACAGAACAACAGCGTCCGCGTTTTTTCGTAATTCAAGTTTACATAATATATATTATGCGACATGAACTGTTATTAAGATAGGAGAGGTTAGTTACGGCTTTTGTGGATATCATCCGCGTAACTCATTGATAATAAACAACATACAAAGATTATCGCAAAAACGGATTTTTACTCCCCAAATTACGCCTTTAGCGCACCTGAAGCGTTTATTATCAATAAGTTATAAGGCGGCGGGTACAACGTTTCCAGTAATCCAATCACGCATTACCTGATCGCTTGCTCCAGCAGGCTTAACGCGCGGACAATGACGGACCGCGGGGCCGCTATGTTTATGCGCTGGAATCCGACCCCTTCATCAATCCCAAAAGTTGTACCGGAACTAAGCCAGAGGCCGACCTTGTTGGCCATAAAATCGTCTAAATCTTTCTGCGGCAAGCCCATAGAAGAAAAATCCACCCATGCCAGATACGTCCCCTCAAGCGGGAGCGGCTTTATACCTTTTTGTTTTATTCCCATTTTAGAGCAAAAACCGGTGATAAGTTCCATATTTTTCGACAGATACACCAATAATTGGTTCACCCATTCCCGGCCGTGCCTGTACGCGCTCTCGCAGGCTACCAACCCCATGGTATTTAGTTGTGAATATCCTGACCTGTTATACTCCTTGACGAATTTCTGGCGTAACTCCTTGTTGGATATAAAGATATTCGAAATCTGAAGCCCCGGCAGGTTAAACGTTTTGCTGGGTGCGGTGGCAATTATGGAGATCTTCGCGAAATCATCGCTAACCATAGAAAAGACAGTGTGTTTGTGCGGTTTATAGACAAAATCGCAGTGGATCTCGTCGGAAAAGACTAAGCAGTTGTTTTTCAAGCAGATATCGCCGATTTTTTCCAGCTCTTCCCGCGTCCAAACCCGCCCCACCGGGTTATGCGGGCTGCACAGGATGAACAGCTTTACGCGGTGCTGCTTGATTTTTTTCTCAAAGTCGTCAAAATCAATGAGATACGCGCCCTCTTCGTATACTAACGGATTGTTTATTAAAACGCGGTTATTGTCGTTAATAATCTGTGTGAAGGGGTGATAGACGGGGCGCTGCAGCATTACCGCGTCCCCCTCGTTGGTATACGCGCGTATGGCGACGGCTGTAGCGAATACTATGCCCGGAGCCTTAACTAACCATCCCGGTTCGGGATGGTAGCCGAACCCCTCCGTGAACCAGCCGCTGACGGCTTCCCAGTAGCTCTCCCCCGCCTCCGAATACCCGAAAACCCCGTGCTTTGAGGACCTTACGAGCGCCTCCTCGACCTCGGGGGGGACTTTGAAATCCATATCGGCGACCCAAAGCGGGATAAGCCCCTCCGGCTTGCCGTACCTTTGGTGGTCGTACTTTATGGAATTGGTGTTTTTACGGCCGTATACCGTGTCAAAATTGTATCTCATCGTTAAAAATTCCTCTGTCAGCTTATGGGTGAAAAGATAATTGATTCTCTATAGATATAATATATATCACGGTATCCATAAAATAATAAAAAAAATAGGGCGGATTTTAAACCCGCCCCGGCACCGCTAATTCACATCGCGTACTTAATTAAAACTGCATAATATCATCCTCATCCATTGGTATTATATCGTTGGCTCCGGCGGCTTTTGTCGCCGTGTGCGCAAGCATAACCGGCATGATCTTAGTTACGCCCATCCTCCGATCCGCCGGCCTCGCGGAGATGCGCGGCATCCTCGGCCTGGCCGTCAACCTGAGCGACGAGGAACTCAGATTGAAGGAGGATACCATCTGCGAAAGTTCCTCCGCCTGGCTGCTCAGCTCCTCCGCCGCGCTTGCCGATTCCTCGGAGTTCGCCGCGTTCTGCTGGGTAACGCTGTTCATTTGGGTTACGGCAGTATTTATCAGGTCAACGCCCTGCGCCTGCTCGGTAGACGCGGCGGCTATTTCGGCTATGAGGTCGGAGACCTTGGCTGCGCGCGCTGTCGTTGTTTCAAGCGCACGCGCCACCTCCTCGGTGATCCTAACACCGCCGTCGGCGTTCTTCACCGACTCCTCGATCATATCCGCCGTATTCTTCGACGCCTCGGCGCTGCGCATGGCGAGGTTGCGGACCTCCTCGGCAACCACCGCGAAGCCCTTGCCGGCTTCGCCGGCGCGGGCAGCCTCGACCGCGGCGTTGAGCGCAAGCAGGTTAGTCTGGAACGCGATATCGTCTATAGTCCTCAATATCTTCGCCGTGTTGTCGGACGATGTCTTGATCTCGTGTATAGCCGTCGCCATACGCTTCATAGCCTCGTTAGCCTCGTTTACCGACACGCCGGCCTGATTCACCAACGTCTTCGCGTGAGTCGAATTCTCGGCGTTCAGCTTAGTCATGGACGACATCTCTTCGAGGCTCGACGAAATCTCTTGAATCGAGCTTGCCTGCTGGTTGGCGCCCTCGGCCAGAGACTGCGCCCCGCCGGAAATTTCGCCGCTGGCGCTTGACACCTGCGAAACAGCTTCGGCTACATGGCTCATCGCCTCGTCGAGGCTCTGAACGACGGTATCAATGTTCTTCTTCATACGCGCGAACTCGCCCTTGTAATCCCTTTCCAAACGCGCCGTCAGATCCTTATCGGCAGCTAAGGAAAGCACACGGCCACCGTCTTCTATAATAAGGGCGCGCAGCGACTCCACAGTATCCCGCAGCGCAGGGCCGATATCGTCTTCGGGGCCGGCAATGCTGACATCCGCGCTCAGGTCGCCCTCCGATATCATCTTCATAGTGCCCACAACTTCTTTTTGCAGGTAATCCGAGAATTCGTCCATCGTCCTGGCCATCACGCCGATCTCGTCTTTGCGGTTCATGTTGAGACGCGACCTCATGTTGCCGCCGCGCATACTATGGAGGGAGTTCATCACAGAATGCATCGGCCTACTGATGCTGCGCGCAAGGAAATATCCGAGCAGGACGCTAAGAAAGGCGCCCGCGATTATAAGGGCCGTGATCTGGGTCGTAAGGTCCTGGTACAGTTTCGTACAGGCAACCCACGATGCTTTAGCCTGAGTATCAATCCTTTCAGTCAGCTTATCGGTCGTTTCTACCAGAATCGTAGCGGGTTTCGCGGCGGCATTAATGGCCTCCCTGAATTCTGGGGGCAGCGTTTCCCTCTTTTTCTCGGCCAATGCAACAACGCCGTTAGTCGCGACATTGAATTTTCTAATTTCATTGCGTATCAACGCAAGGTCCGCCTTCCCCTCATCGCTAATCAGTATTCCGTTGAGCGCATTCATGGCATCCTCAGTAATCTTCTTAGCCTGATCAATATCCGCTAACCGCGCCTTGAACTCCTGATCGGTAGCGTAGGGCATATTACGTATAGCGTATTGCTGCCGCCTGAGCTGAGATTCAATTTCGCCGATCGCTTTGACACCGCCAACCCGCCTGATGTACATATCTTCATTCATCTCCTCCAACTTGTCGGCCGCCAAAATGCCTTGAATGCCGATAAACGTGCCAATAGCCGCTACTACAAGAAAACCGGCAATCAGTTTGGGCGCCACCTTAACATTGTTTAACATAGGCACTGCTCCTTTCGATAGTAGCGCTGGTATCCAAGCATCCCCGTAATGAGAATTCCGCGCCAGATTATTGGGATTTAGTTTTATTGCCAAAATTTTTATGTCCTATCAAATATAAGGGTTTTTTCCTAAAATAGCAAGTTATTTTTTAAAAAAATTAAAAAAAAGATGAAAAATGCGGTTTTTAGTAGTAAAAACAGCGTTTTTTTATTTTGGTGGATTATCAAGAATTTGACAGGTATACATCAAATATTATATATGTTTATCCAAATTATGTCAGTTTCACGTCATATTCCGTCAATCCATCAATCTGTTGTTATCCGTGCCAAATGGGAATTTGTTACAATCAGGGAGCGGCATGGGTGCAGGGTGCCGCCCGACGACTGCACGACCAGCGTGATGTCGCCGGACGGCACCCTGCACCCATGCCTATAGCGTGTAAACCAAATGACAATTTTTTGCGATAATGACACGGTTGGATGTACGATAATTGGCAATTTGGCGGGTTTAACACCCGCCCCATCGCGTAATAAGGCATCAATTAAAATTCCATCAAGTCGTCATCGTCCAAGGGGATAATCGCCTCGGACTTGGAGACGGCTTTCATGGACATCGTAGGCGTTTTTTTCACCGCCGGCATACTCTGCGTCTTCTTGTCGGGGAGCGCCTTCATGCGCTGCGTGGACTTGACCGCGCCCATTTTCAGTTGAGTCTGCTGCGTAACTCCGGCTCCGGTCAGTTTGAAGGACGAGACCATTTTCGCGAGTTCGGCGGCCTGGCCCGAAAGCTCCTCGGCAGCGCTTGCCGACTCTTCGGAGTTGGCCGCGTTCTGCTGGGTTACCTGATTCATGGACGCCACAGCGACGTTGACCTGCTCAATGCCCTGCGCCTGCTCGTTTGAGGCGGCCGCGATCTCGGCGATGAGGTCGGCTACCTTGTTAGAGCTTGACACCGTTTTGTCGAGCGCTTTGGCGACTTCCTCCGTGATTTTCACCCCCCCGTCGGCATTTTTGACCGACTCTTCAATCATGGCCGCCGTATTCTTAGACGCCTCGGCGGAGCGCATCGCGAGATTACGCACCTCCTCGGCTACCACCGCGAAGCCCTTGCCGGCCTCGCCCGCGCGGGCCGCTTCTACCGCGGCGTTGAGGGCGAGAAGATTCGTCTGGAACGCGATATCGTCGATGGTCTTCAATATCTTGGCGGTATTGTCGGACGATGTTTTGATCTCGTTGATGGCTACACCCATGCGCTTCATCGCATTGTTGGCCTCGTTTACCGCCGTAGCGGCCTCGCCCATCAGGAGCTTGGCCTGCGTGGAGTTGTCGGCGTTCTGCTTGGTCATGGACGACATCTCTTCGAGGCTCGACGAGATCTCTTCAAGCGAGCTTGCCTGCTCGTTGGCGCCCTCGGCGAGGGACTGCGAGCCGCCTGAAATATCGCGGCTGGCGCTTGACACCTGCCCTACCGCCTCGGAGACCTGGCTCATCGCGCCGTCGAGGTTATCCACAAGGGTGTCGATGTTCTTTTTCATGCGGGCGAATTCGCCTTTATAGTCTTTTTCCAGGCGCACCGTCATGTCTTTGCGCGCCGCAGAGGCGAGGACCCGCCCGCCGTCGTCTATAAGGATATTGCGCAACGCTTCTATTGTGTTTCTCAGCGCCGGGCCGATGTCGTCTCTGGGGCCGGCTATGGGAACGTCGGCGCTCAGGTCGCCATCGGAGATCATCTTCATGGTATGGACAATCTCTTCGTACATGTGCGCGGAGAATTCGTCCATCACATTGGCCATTATGCCGACCTCGTCGCCCCGGTGCAGTTCGAGCTTCATACTCATATTGCCGCCGCTCATCTCGTGGAGGCCGTCCACCACTTTTTTGAGCGGTTTCGTTATGTGGCGTGACAGGATTACCCCAAGCAGGATACTGATCAGTATGCCGAATGATAAGATCGTGATGAGAAAATTGCGGCTTTTTTTGTAAACCACCTCGCTTTTATCCCACTCCGCCTTCGACAATTTTTCATTCATGACGACCGCCTCACGCGCCACGTCGGACGCGACGTGGGCCTGTACCGCGGCCTCGCCGAGCGCCGCCTGAGATTTGGCCGGCACGGCGGCCCTGTTTTCGGCAGCCTCCGTTAAATCCATAACGGTCGCTACCAAATTCGCATACTTTTGGTACTCGGCCCATAGCTTGTGCCGTATTTTCCGCGCTTCATCGTCCGAAATGGTACTGTCTAACTTGACAAATGCGTTTTCGATGAACGTTTTCACATCTTTAACATCGTCAGCTGTAACTTTATGCTCGCTGTCGCTGTTTATCGCCACCAATCTCCAGGTATCCACGCGGAGCTGCATGATCCCCAAGGAAATATCGTCTGTGGCGCTTAGTGCAATAAGGCGCTTAAAATACAGCTCATCGAGGATCGCGTTAATCTGTATGGTGCTGTTTAAGCCCATAACACCGATAAACGCGCCAATAGCGGCGACAATCAGGAAAGCGCCTATCATTTTTGGGCCTAACTTAATATTGCCTAACATAAAACAACCCCTTTCTTCCTACAACGCATCATATAATGTACCTTCCTCACGCAAAGTTACAATATCAATGGAACGCTGTAAAAAAGATATGTTTTTATAGTTTACAAATTCTGTTATACGAAACAAAAACATTACTACAAACGATGAGCGGCTGATTGTGGCTTAAAGTTATATCAGGCTCAAAAATACAATATGTATTTATCGACCGCCTGGGCGTACGGTGTCTGCACGTGCATTGTATATATTATCCTCCTAACTCTATCATCTTATCTATGCAGCCCCTGGCCGCCTTAATGGTCTCCTCATCAAGCACGATCTCCTCTCCCCCGTCGCCCTTAAGGCAGCAGAGCACATCGGAGAGCGTAGTCAGTTTCATATCGGGGCAGATCAGCTCCTTTGTGAGCGGGTAAAAGCGCTTGCCTGGGCACTTGTACTGGAGGTTCTCCACAATGCTGGACTCGGTCCCTATTATGAAGTCCCTGTGCTCCGACTTTTCGGCGTATTCCATTATGGCCGTAGTCGCCCCCACAAAGTCGGCCAGCGTAGTTACGTCGCTTACGCACTCCGGGTGCACAAGCAGCAGCGCGTCGGGGCAGGCGGTTCTGGCGTCGTGAACGTCTTGGGCGCTTACTTTTTCGTGAACCGGGCAGCCGCCCTGTATCAGCTTTATGTTTTTGTCCGGCGCCTGCCGGGCCACCCATGCCCCAAGGTTGCTGTCGGGCACGAAGAGTATGTCTTTGGAGGGCAGCGCGTTAACGATTTTTACCGCCGAGGAGGAGGTTACGCAGACATCGCAGACCGTCTTGAGGTCGGCGGTTGTATTTATGTACGCGACCACCGTGTAATGGGGGTTGGTCTCCCTTATGGCCAGCATGAGCTCTTTGTCTATCTGCTCCGCCATGGGGCAGCCGGCGGTCGGGTTGGCCAACAGCACCGTCTTATCCGGTGAGAGTATTTTCACGGTCTCAGCCATGAATTTCACGCCGCACATGACAATAGTGCTATGCGTGGCCTTGGCAGCCAAAACACTCAACTGGTAAGAATCGCCGGTAAAATCGGCGATCTCCAGAATTTCACGCGCCTGATAGCTGTGCGCGGCCACGCAGACGCCCTTCTCTTTTTTCAACCGGACGATCTCGTCCTGCATATCCCTTACCCGCATAATACCAATGTCCCCCCCATCAAACACGTATATTATTTTTAATTATAGAATAACGGCCTTGAAAAAAGGGGATTTTTTTTATTTTTTTTTTAACGGCCCAATCGCCGGTACCGGCCCGGGTAAAAAAACCGCCGCCCGTCCATAGGCCAAAACGTGTTCAAAATTTTCTTAATTTGAACTTTAATATATATATAGATAGGAGATTTATAGCCCTAAGAGGAATTTATTGAACAGCATTCTCTCCAAAAACCATATTATTCCGCCGGTGATAACCGGCACGGCCAAATTATCGTTAATGATGATTTTTGACGTGATTTTAAGGGGTACAAGCTCAAAAATCGTTATAGAGAACGACGCCGCGAGGGCTATCCACAGCATATTGGCCTTACTGACCTGCCAGGCAACCGGCAGCAGGTGCGGCAGGTTGGGGAACAGGGCGTAGAACAGTATCATACAGAGCAAAAAGCAGGCCAGACTCCCCTCAAGGCTCTTCTTCCCGATTTTTATCCGCCCCATACTAAGCCCCACGATAGCCGCGATGGCGTCGCCGAGGATGAACATAGTCAGCACCATGAAGGAAATATGCCGCAGCTGCTCATCCCAGAATATAAGCGAGCAGATAAGCGCCGCCCCGACCACATACGTGCTGCCCGTAACCTTCCCCTTCTCCTCCTTGCGCAGCATGTGCCCGAAGCACTTAAAGAAGACCGCCTGCACCGCCGGGACCCTGAACCGCAGCGTCTCCACAATAATAGACCCGATCACAAAAAACACCAGCAGCGCCACCGCCACCCAGTACGGCATACCCCACTGCGGGAAGTAAAATAGCCCCACAGGCATAATAAGGGCGAACAAATGCAGCAATTTCCGTGTAATTTCCTCTTTACTCAAAGCCATTTTAATATTCTCCGTAAAATAGATGTACTTTCCATGTTGATAATAATATATATTATACTCTGACGATGGTGTTAGTTTTTTGCTGTAATTTTGTCGGGCCGGTTTTAATATGTGTTGACTTTGATTTCGAATTTAATCTTTAAGAGGGATTTCAAACTTTCTATGAAACCAATAGTTTTGGCAATGTTAGTCTGCGACTACTACTACCGCGACTTCCACACCGGCAAGAGCATCCTTGCCGGCACGTTCAGTTCCATCAACAGCGCGGGCTTCCCCACGAAGCACGGCAACTGCGCCATTTACATCGCTCTGACCGACGTGGCTGCCGACAGCACGTCGCAGCTCATCTTCCGGCGGGAGGGCGGCCCGCCCCTGCTCTCGATGTCGCCGTGGGAAGTGGCCGCCCCGGAGAACCGGCGCGCGGTCGTGGAGATAGGCGGCAACCTGTCGGGCCTGCCGCTGCCGGAGGAAGGCGAGTACGAGTTCGTGCTGCTATGGAACGGCATCGAAATCGCGCACCGGAGGCTCATTGCCGCCCAGATAGGCCGGGGCAGCGGGCCGGAACCGGAACCGTTCGACGACTATAATTTACTGTAAGTCAGCATAGCTATGTCTATAATTTATAACCAATTAACGCTTATATGGCGGAGGGTGGGATAACAGGGTATGGATACTGCGGCAATACTTATAAAGATAACCGGGCTGATACTGTTCGCGTTCACGGTGCGGTCGGTCTACAGGCACCTCAGGGCGAAATTGGCCAAAAACCGGGCACCAGCCCCGGCCCCGGCATCATCGCCGCCCAAGGCCGACGGCAAGCCCGAGCAGTCAAAGGTCGAGCACGCGCTCAACGCGTTCCTGTTATACGCATGGTTCATATTCATGACGGCGCTGTCATTGGGGATGGTGTTCAATAATTAGCGGGGATTTCGTCAAAAAAAGTTAATTTTACGGCGATAAACGATTATATACGGATCAGCGCAAAATATGAAATTCAAATTAAGCAGCGCGTACTCCCCCGCCGGCGACCAGCCGCAGGCCATCAGGGAGCTGGTCGAGGGCATAAACCGGGGCGATTCGAGCCAAGTGCTGCTCGGCGTGACCGGCTCCGGCAAGACGTTCACTATGGCGAACGTCATCGAGCAGACGCAGCTGCCCACGCTCATCATATCCCACAACAAAACCCTCGCGGCGCAGCTGTTCCAGGAGTTCAGGGAGTTCTTCCCCGAAAACGCGGTCGAGTACTTCGTCAGTTTCTACGACTACTACCAGCCCGAAGCCTACATCCCCAGCACCGACACCTACATCTCCAAGTCGTCAATGATAAACGACGACATCGACCGCCTGCGCCTCAAGGCGACCACTTCCCTGCTCTCGCGGCGCGACGTGATCATCGTGGCCAGCGTCTCCTGCATCTACGGCATAGGCTCCCCTGACGCCTACGCCGCGTCCGCCGTCAAACTGAAGGCCGGGCAGGATTTGTCACGCCGCGATTTCCTGCTGGCGTTGACGGAGATGCAGTATAAGAGGAATGATTTTTCATTGGAGCGCGGGACCTTCCGCGTCAAGGGCGACGTCATAGAAATCCTCCCCGCATACGAGGAGAACGCGGTGCGCATAGAAACCTTCGGCGACCAGCTCGACCAGCTCTCCATGATCAACCCCACAGACGGCAAAGTAAAGCAAAGGTTGGATGACATAACTATCTTTCCCGCAAAGCATTACATGACCACAGCTGATGTGACTATGGAGGATGCTGTCAAGAGCATTGGCGATGAACTTGAGGAGCGGTTGACCGTACTCAGGGGCAGCGGGAAACTTGTTGAAGCCCAGCGGTTGGAGCAGCGTACGCGGTACGACCTGGAGATGCTGGCCGAGGTCGGCTACGTCAACGGGATCGAGAACTATTCGCGGGTATTGGACGGCAGGGACGCGGGCACCCGCCCCTACACGCTGATCGATTTCTTCAAGCCGCCGTACCTGATGATAATCGACGAGTCCCACGTTTCCATCCCGCAGATAAACGGGATGTACAACGGCGACCGCGCGCGCAAGCAGACGCTGGTCGACCACGGCTTCCGCCTCCCCTGCGCGCTTGACAACCGCCCGCTGAAATTCCCGGAGTTTGTGGAACTGTGCGACAAGCTGATATACGTATCCGCGACCCCCGGCGACTACGAGATGGAGAAGAGCGGCGGGCTGATAGTCGAGCAGGTAATCCGCCCCACCCACTTAGTCGACCCGCCCATCGAAATCCGCCCCGCCAAAAATCAGGTTGACGATTTGATAGAGCAGCTCCGCGGCATTGCCGAGCGCGGCGAGCGGGCGCTTGTAACCACGCTGACAAAGAAAATGTCGGAAGACCTGACCGAGTACCTCGAATCCCTCGCGTTCCGCGTGCGCTACCTGCATTCGGAAATAGATACATTAGAGCGGACGGACATTCTGAGGGACCTGCGCAAGGGCGAATTCGACGTGCTGATAGGCATAAACCTGCTGCGGGAAGGCCTTGATTTGCCTGAGGTTACGCTGGTTGCCATATTGGACGCCGATAAGGAGGGTTTTTTGCGTTCCACGCGCTCTATAGTACAAATAGCGGGCCGCGCGGCGCGCAACATAAACGGGCGGATAATCCTCTACGCCGACGTTATGACGGACTCCATCAACAAAACCCTTGAGGAGTGCGGGCGCCGCCGGGCAAAGCAGCTTGCCTACAACGAGGAGCACGGCATCACCCCGCGAAGCGTCGAGCGGAAGATCGACACCGCCCTGTCGCCGTACGATGCCTCCCTCGCCCCCCAGCTTGAGGTCGCGGAGCATTTGGGGTACGGATCCGCCGGAAGGGGCAGGAGGCCGGGCAAAAAGTCGTCGGCCGCCAATAAAAAAACTACAGGAAAAGCGGGCGATGACCGATTAATTGAGATTGAGGCGGAGATGATAGAGGCGGCGAAGAACCTCAATTTCGAGCGGGCCGCCCAGCTGCGCGACATACTCGCCGGGCTTAAATCCGGCGGCGATAAAATTTAGCGCAGCGCGCCGCCGGTAATATATATTAATTATTATCACGCGGTAGAATTTGCATCCACCGCAACGACGTAATGTTTGTGTCATTCAGTGGGAAACGGCGCTATGACCAAAGAAGAAGCACTGCACGAAATAAAGAAGCCGAGCGGCGTTGAGGAGAACATGATCCAGGCCATGCGGCTGATGAGCAAGGCCGGCACGGTCGCGGATATCTTCGCGCTCATGCCCGTAGCCACAAACGGCGCCACAGCCCCTGCTGTAAAAAAATTTGCGGTTGAGGCAATCTGCTCCATAATCAAAGAAAGCCTGCTGACCCGCTTCAGCGAGCTGACCACCGAAATGCGCCAGAAACTCGCGACCATCCTGCAAACGCTCGACCCAACCATCATTAAGGAGATAAGCAAAGACCTCATGTCCAACGACAGCGAGCGACGCCTCTCCGCCCTGCAGATGCTCGGAATCCTCCGCCGCCACCCGCGCGTCAAAGACCTGCTGGCAAGGCTGCTCCAAGACCGCGACCCGAAAATCAAGGCCACCGCCGTCATCCTGCTCGGCAAAATGATGGGCCCGCACGACCATCAGATGGTGATAACACTTCTGGGCGACGAAGACAAGCGCGTACGGGCAAACACAATCGAAGCCCTGGAAAGCCTCGGAAACCCAAGGCTCGCGCCCGCCCTCTTAAAATACCGCAAAGACCCCAGCAACCGCATACGCGGCAATGTGCTCAAGGCCCTCTACAACCTCGGCCACACCGAAATTGAAGATGACCTGATCGATATGCTGAACTCCAAAGAGGTGCTCAACAAGGCATCCGCCCTGTGGGTCATAACACAGGTAAAGTTCTCCAAAAGCATCAAGGTGATAGACGCCGTAGGCGCCTGCCTGCTATGCGAAGACAAAATGGTGCACAAAAACGCAACCCAGGCGCTTAAAGCGCTGGAAAGCTCATCGCTGCGGGCAACGGGGTACCTCAGGTACCTGGGGGATATACTGGAGTTCTAAAAACCGCCCGGAGCCGGAATCGAACCGGCACGGCCTAAATTTTTTTCAACACAACAAAGCCCTGTTGATTGATAGAATTTCAGATAAAAATATTTTATTGCTCCCTTGCCCCCGGCAAGTCACATATATTATATTAATAGATATATCTTAAACAGCAGGAGGTTATTATGGCGGTATTGACGGTAAATATCCCTCTTATGGATGTTGAATTAAAGCAGGTAGACGATTTCGCGCGGAAAGAGGAGAAAAGCCGTGAGGAAGTTATCAGGAAAGCCATTGAGTTTTATTTACGGGAAAAGACGATCGACGAATTAAACGCGCACGGCCAGAGTCTGGGGCTCACACCTGAGATTATAGCTGAAGAGATACGCCGGAAATGAAAATAGTTGTTGATGCCAATATTTTCGTTTCGGCCTATGTTCACGGCAAAAGATTGCGTGCATTTACTACAAGATACGCGACAGGGCCGGATCAATTATTTATTAGCGATGATATTATCGCAGAGATTAAACGTGTGCTCAGAAAGCCTAAATTTAAGCTTAATGAAGAGCAGATAGCTTTTATTGTATCCGACATAGAAAAGCATGGGGAGAATGTTGCAATATTGCCCCAGCACAAAGCAACTGGAATTTCCAGAGACCCCAACGATGACATGTATCTTGAATGTGCGGTAGCTGCTAATGTGGATTACATTGTGTCGGGCGATTCAGACCTTTGCGATTTAAAGGAGTATAAAGGTATCCCGATTGTATTAGCTAACGACTATCTTAAAATAGTAAACGCCTCCGTGTAATTTTCCATAACTCATTGATTTATAAGGCCGCCATGATCCCGGCCCACCCACCGGCGGCGAACTGCCATCAAGCCAGTCCACGCGCCGGAAAGCGCCGGAATCTATATGTCTATAAAAAATATACCGACCCCTTGACTCACAGCTGCCCATAATACGGATGATTTGCTTCTGCGGTTGCGAGGGCACCATCGTAATCTTCTTGGGCATACTGAATCCACTCTCTAACGTTTAAAATATCTTCATCCATACAATGGTACCCCGTGTTTCATAATGTGATATTCAAATGAACGCGGGCGGGCTGCGTATGTAGAGAAATCATTTTGATTATAGGTAAGCAGGTCTAACGACCTTTCTTGTACATCGAACAATTTTACATGCAGGTCTACGGTAACGTCTGTAAGCCGCTGCCCGTCCTCATCGTCCTCTATAGGCGTCAGGACGCACAGGTCGATATCGCTGTTTGGCCCCTCTTCCCCGCGGGCGTAGGAGCCGAATAGGATGATCTTGCTGACGATCCCCGTTTTGACCAGTGTGCTTACGATGTTGTCCAATTCGTTCTTAATGGTGTCCGTCATTTCCCCGTCTTCAGCCTCCCCTCCACCGCAAGGTAACGAGCCCAAAAGGCAATCAACGCGGCAAATGGCCCCCGGTCATCCCCGGGGGCTTTTTATGCAGTCCCGTGATTAATAATGCCCGGAGCCGGAATCGAACCGGCACGGCCTTGTGAGCCGAGGGATTTTAAGTCCCTTATGTCTACCTGTTCCATCATCCGGGCGTAGACGTTAATACATAAAAATGGGTTTTCGCAGCGGAAAAAGCAAGTATTTTATTATTAACCGTTAATAGTTATCGTAACCGGCCCGTCGTTGACAAGCGTTACCTTCATGTCGGCGCCGAAAATGCCGGTTTCTACCTTGCGGACGTGGGTTTTTAGTTTGCTGACGAAGTATTCGTAGAGCAGGCGGCCTTTTTCGGCGGGGGCGGCGTCGGTGAAGTTGGGGCGGCGGCCTTTGGAGCAGTTGCCTAATAATGTGAATTGGGATATGGCGAGGGCCTCGCCGTCTATATCTTTTAACGATAGATTCATTTTCCCGGACTCGTCCGGGAATATCCTCAAATCCGCGCATTTGGCCGCTAAATGATCTGCTGATGATTCGGTGTCGTCTTTGTGGACGCCTATCAGCAACATCAGCCCCTTATCAATAGAGCCAACGATCTTCCCATCTACAGCCACACTTGAACTGGAGACCCTTTGTGCTATGATTATCATAGAGTTACCGTCCTATCAATCCCACCTGAAATTAATCGAAAAACCCTTCTTTTTCTTCTTCTCCTCTTTTTTGGGCCCGCCGAATTCCGCGTGGAGGAGGAAGTGCTGTGAGTAGCCTACCGGGCTCCAGTACCCATTGCTGATGTAGTGCGTATGGAACGCCAGAGCGAGTTCGGCGCGGACGTTCTCCTTAACGGCGAAACGCCCTATCAGGTCGAGGCGGCCGTAGGTTTGGGTGAATGCGTAGTTGTCGTTTGGGACCCGCCAGCGGCCGGCGAAATCGCTGCCCCATAGCATCCGCAGGGGTTCCCCTGCGTAGATGAACCCGCGCACCGCCAGCATACGGGCCGCCGCGAAACCGCGCACGAAACCGCCGGCTGGGGTATGCCAGACGCCGCCTCCCCTGTCCCTCTCCAATGCGATTATCACTCCGGCCGACGCCGTCAGCGTGTCGAAGGAGGCTGTCTGCCCCCACGCGGCGCCAGCTTCGGCGCTCATGCCGCCGTGATCCTGCACGTTTGCACCGGAATCCGGGAGCAGTTTGTGGGCGTAGTGGTACATCATGAAGTCGTGCCTCGCGAAAAACGGTTCCCGCCCGTACCCAAGCTTTGTGCCGAACAGGAAGGATTCGTTGACATTTACGGCCCTCCGCCCTGTCCAGTCTACCCATGCGCCTGCTGAGGCGGTACCGTCTTGAACCTCAACCGCCGCGCCGTGTACAAACGGGCGGTAGTACGCCGCCTCCCTGCCGAAGAGCCACTCTGGGACGTCGGTCGCGCCGGCGCGGGGGAACGCGCCGAAGCGGAACTGGAGGCGTTCGTCGTCGTAGTGGTAGTATAGCAGCAGATGCAGGTTTTCGGACAGGGCCTCCGCGCCGAACTCCTGCAGGTACGAGAACCCGCCAAAGATTTTGTGGCTGCCCTCTACCTCAAGCCCAAGTTCCGGCTGCACACGGACGAAAAAGACGGTCCGGTCGTGAAACCATGCCGGTAAGCCTTGGCTGTATTCATAATCGTCTTGAACGCCGTTGAGCGACACATCGGAAAACAATACCGGGAAACCGGGGCCGTATTCATAGTTATCGAGGACTCCGTTAAGCAGGACCCGGTACTCAATAGCGGGCGCGGCGGCGGCCATAGCCAGGCACATAAAAATAACCGGGACGGCGCGGCGTAATCTCAGTATAAGGGAATCATCCATAACAAAATATACATTATTGTAAATGGCGTTTGGGCGTATTTTGATGCCGGTTTTGAAAAAAAATTAAAAAATCTACATATATATTGACGTAAGACTTGACGACATATATATTTATAGTATCGCGGCAAGGTATAATCCGGTACCAAACCGCCACAAAATCATTTATTGAAGGCACGATTAAATATTATACCTGCGCCGTCCGGCGGCTGCACGACAGCCGTGATGTATCCGGAGAGCCGGTAATCGTGGAATCCTATATAAGAGGCTGACTATTATGGACATCGGCGGCAGGCAACAAAACGGCTTTCACATAGTAGATGTCATCGGCAAGATCGACAGGCTGAAGGATTCTATTGTCCTCAAATCTTACGTAACAACGCTGTTCGAGGATAAGGGAATAATACGCGTAGCCCTTAATTTGTCGGATGTTACGTATTTAGACAGCGGCGCGCTGAACGTGCTGATTTTCATACAAAACAGGCTGCAGAAGATGGGCGGGATGCTGGTTTTGATCTCGCCGGGCGAGTACGTGTCCGATGTTCTGCAGCTGGTCGGGTTTGACAAACTAATCACTATTTATACTTCAGAAGAGGAGTTTTTGAATGACGCTCAAAAGATTTAGCGTTCTGGCCGCGGTGCTTTTGGCGGCTGTGGTGTTTTCAGGCTGTGCCCCCAAGGAGCTTTTGAGGCCCAAGCAGGCCGACATTGACGCGTTCCTGCAGGCGAACCCCGACCTGCCCGCGGTCGACCAGTCCTGCATCGACGACGGCCGCTTCGAAATCGGCATGCTCGCCTCGACCGTGCGTTTCCTGCTCGGCGAACCCAACTCCATAGAGCAGGTCAGGCAGCCCTGGGCCTCGCAGGAGCACTGGATGTACGGCAAAGCCAAGGGTAAGGGCAAAAAGCGCCTCTTCTACATAGAGGGCAAACATGTCGTGGGAATCGACGAGAAGTAACGGCGGGGGGATTTCGGCTGTAAATGTCTACGGTTCTTGATGTTGTGATCCTCGCGGTAGCCGTGGTGCTGGCGATTTGGGGCGCTATGAACGGCCTCATACGCGGCGTATTCCGGCTTGCGGCCATGCTCGCCGGCTTCTTCGCGGCGTGGATGTACTACGGCGACGTGCAGAACTATTTAGTCTCGGCAACATCGTCGGGGAGCGGCAACAGCGCGGCCATAACGGCTTTCCTTATCGTGTTCATCGCTGTCTCCGTGGTGGTTTTGGGCATTGGCCACCTGCTCTACAAGTTCGTAAAGGCGGTGGAACTCGGATGGCTCGACCGCCTGGGGGGTATAGCGCTGGGATTGACAAAAGCGGGTATCATCGCGTGGGCGGCCTGCCTCTCCATATCGTCCATGCCGGAGAAGATGATAAATGATAAATTCGATAAATCGACAGTCTACAAGACCTACGGTAAGATGCCGCAGTTCTTCAGTTTAGGCAGTATGCTGGACTGGCGAGACGGGATCCGCGGTTTTAAGCCGGACCGCGGCGATGATGACGGCAACGGCGGTACCATCATTGAGGACGGGGGCAGCGATTCCGGCGGCGAGTTTGACAGCCCGTTAAAGAAAAATATGGACAAAAAGAACAAAAAGGGCAAGGCCAAGACGGTGGATATCTGATGGAGCTATTTTACCTCGCGATACTGGCGTTCTCCGGGCTTTGCGCCGGCTCGTTTTTTAACGTGCTCATCTGGCGCATCCCCCGCAGCGAATCCATCGCGTGGCCGCCGTCGCACTGCACGGGGTGCGGGGGCAAGATCAAAGGGTACGACAACATCCCGGTCGTAAGCTACCTGATCCTTGGAGGCAAATGCCGCTACTGTAAGGTACGGATTTCGCCAATTTACCCGCTTGTAGAGGTATTGACCGCCGCCGCGCTGGTGGGATTCTGGATTCTGCTGGATATAACGATACGGCAGCCGTGGTACATGAATATCGTCCCCGCCCTGCAGCTTGCCTCGTTGGTTTTGCTGATCCCCATCGCGGTTATAGATATCCGCCACTACATAATACCCGACCGCTTCACGCTCGTGTTTCTGGCGCTGTCGCTTGGGGCGGCGTTTATACCGGGCGGCCTCTCCCCCATTCAATCCCTGCTGGGCCTGCTCGCCGGCGGCGGGTCGCTCTTTTTGATGGGGGTTATAGGTACATATTTGCTCAAGAAGGGCGACGCGATGGGTATGGGCGACGTTAAGCTGATGGCGTGGTTCGGCGCGCTGTTCGGCGCTCAGGCCGCCCTGCTCGGCATAGCGTTCGGCGCGCTGCTCGGTTCCGTCGCGGGGGGAGTGATGATCCTCTTAAAGAAACTGGGCGACGAGCACCGCATCCCGTTCGGGCCGTTTCTGGGCGCCGGCACGGCGGTGGCGCTGTTCTTCGGCGACCCGCTGCTGCAATGGTATCTGGGACTGTTTTAGAGTGATGATTTACAGGGGCGCCGCCGCAATGCCTTGTGCGGGCGACAAACTAAAAAAGCGGGAGACGGGGATCGAACCCGCAACCTCAACCTTGGGAAGGTTGCACTCTACCATTGAGTTACTCCCGCAATCAGTACCCATAAAATAAATCACGGCACGGCAAATGTCAACACGTAATATCAAATTTTCTGCCGAAGGCAATTTTGCCGTCGGACCCGCACCCCAAACTTCTACATCGGGCTGCCGTGCACCAGCCTAAACCCTAAGAAATCATACTTGTTTTCCGGGCGGGCCATGTTCCGGTATGATATCCGGCACATGTTCTCCGGGTAGTACCACGCACCGCCGCGGTGGCCGCGGGAAACACCAGACGCCGGGCCGGTAGGGTTAGTCTGCGGCTCATTGGTGTACACATCGTCCCAGTCATAAATCCACTCGGCCACGTTGCCGGCCATATCGTACAACCCAAGGCCGTTGGGCGCCTTGCCGCCAATCGGCTGCGGCAAATTAATGCCGCTGCCCTTGTGCCAGGCCACCTGATCAATATTGTTGCTGCCTGGAAACTTGTACTGCCCCTGCTCCCCGCCCCGCGCCGCGAACTCCCACTCGGCCTCCGTAGGCAGGCGGTAGCTCTTGCCTGTCTGCTCGTTCAGATTGGCTATGAACCCCTGCGCGGCATTCCACGAAACGTTCTCTACAGGATGATCGTCTCTTATTTCCAGGTAAGCGCTCATGTTATAATCTCCCATCACCTGCTTCCACAGTCCCTGCGTCACCTCGTATTTGCCTATGTAGTAGTCATCCAGCGTGGCCTCGAAAGAGCCCTCGATGCATGGGTCCCCCTGTTCCGGAGTGCACCCCATGATAAACGTCCCGCCGTGGACCAAAACCATGTCAATATTGATCTCGGTAATATCAGGCACGTCAGGCCCGTCGCCGGGCGAGTTATTGCCGCTGTCGCCGCCGCAGGAGGAAACGAACATCATAAAGGCCGATATGACAACAGCCGTAAACAATAGATATAAATGCCGCATAGTACCAACCCGCCTTTCGAATCAGGGTTTATTTTGCTATGAAATTAAATATACATTATGCCGCGCCGCCCGGCGGGGATTTTTTAATCTTTTGGGCCCCAATCTCAGGTGCCGATAAATAAATTTGTTATCCGATATGGTAATAATATATATTATAAAGATGCAGGGTACTCCCTTTAAATATCAATGAACAGGAAACGGGCGTTATGGCGGCGGAAAAGGTACGGATGGCGGGCGGGTGTCTTACGGTGCCCGATAACCCTATTATTCCTTATATAGAGGGCGACGGGACCGGGCCGGATATATGGCGGGCGTCCCAATATGTGCTGGACGCTGCGGTGGATAAGGCCTACGGCGGCGGGCGGAAGATCGAGTGGAAGGAGGTTCTGGCCGGGCAGAAGGCGTTTGACGCCACCGGCAGCTGGCTCCCCGACGAGACAATCGAGGTGTTCAAGGAATACCTTTTGGGGCTTAAGGGGCCGCTTACGACCCCGGTCGGCGGCGGGATACGCTCGCTCAACGTGGCGTTGCGGCAGATTTTGGACCTGTACGTCTGCCTGCGCCCGGTGCACTATTTCCCCGGCGTACCCTCCCCCGTTAAGGCGCCGGAGAAGTGCGATATGGTCATTTTCAGGGAAAATACCGAGGATGTATACTCCGGCAAGGAACTGGAGATGGGCAGCGACAAGGCGGCCAAGCTGCTGGCGTTCCTCAAGGACGAGTTCGGCTGGGCGATCCGCGAGGATTCCGGCATAGGGATCAAGCCGATCTCCAAAAGCGGGTCCGAGCGCCTCATCCGGGCCGCCATAGAGTACGCCATCCACAACAAGCGCAAGAGCGTTACGCTTGTGCACAAGGGCAACATCCAAAAATTCACGGAGGGCGCGTTTCGGCAGTGGGGGTACGAGCTGGCAAAGCGGGAGTACGGCGACAGGACTGTCAGCTGGGACGATTGCGGCGGCAAGCCGGACGCGGGGAAGATTCTGATAAAGGACGCCATCGCCGACATTTTCTTCCAGCAGGCGCTTACGCGGGCGGAGGAGTTCGACGTGGTGGCCACGATGAACCTCAACGGCGACTACATCAGCGACGCGCTGGCGGCGCAGGTGGGCGGCATCGGCATCGCCCCTGGGGCGAATATCAACTACCTGACGGGACATGCCATATTCGAGGCGACCCACGGGACCGCGCCAAAATACGCCAATCAGGACAAGGTCAACCCCTCGTCGGTGATACTTTCCGGCGAGATGATGCTGCGGTACATGGGGTGGGCAGAGGCGGCGGACATGGTGATAAACGGCATCGAGGGCGCCATCGCCTCAAAGAAGGTTACGTACGATTTCGCCCGGCTGATGGATAACGCGGAGTGCGTGTCGTGCTCGCAGTTCGGCAGGGAAATTGTCAATAACATGAAGCTGTAGGGGATATTATTTATGTATTGATGTTGACAGGTGTTGCAGGGCGTAATGACGCGCAGGGGGCGGCCCTCGCAGCCATCCGCCTGTATCGGAAAAGAGGCGGCACATTTAATTGTAATTATATAATTTATGCAGGGACGGGCATTTTGCCTCCCGTTGTAACATCGAAAAAATGCAATTAACGGGGTTTTGATTTTTTATGACGACGGTTTTGATAATTCTCGCCGTGCTGATAGTGCTGATCCTTGTCTCGCTGAAGTTTGCGGTAGGCAAGAAGGAGCCGCGCTATACGGACGATTCGGGCGAGCGGGCGCCTATCATACACATGAGCGGCATATACTCAATCGTCCGCAAGAGCCCCCGTGAAGATTTGGCTGCGCTGAGGCCGGTTGAAGCGGAGATACGGGCCTATTTGGACAGGGTAACCGCAGACATAAACGGCGTACCCATAGAGGCCGCCGCCCGCACCGCGCTTATAAAGCACTGGAAAGTGCAGACGGAGGCGAACCTGCGGGAGATAGAGACGGGTGACAGGAGCGGCGTGGTGTTCTATTACTACGATTTTCCTGCGCCGTGCCCGGTGTGTTCCGGCGTTATTACAAAGGGGAATTTTGTAACGCGGGAGGAGATTTTCAAGAACCCGCAGATAATACCGCCCCTGCATTTGGGGTGTACCTGCTCGCTTACCGCGCATCAGGGCAGCGAGAGCAAGCTGAGGGAAACGGTATTGGTGGGGATGCTCCCGTTTTTGGAGGGGGGCGTTGAGCCGGAACTGCCCGAATGGACAACAGTAGTATCATTATCCGCGCCTGCGAAGGCGAGAGGTTGAAAATGTCAAATATGTACAAGCGTTCATCTGTCAAGACCATTGTTGTCGCCGCGCTCTGCCTGTTTATGGCGAGAGACGCCGCAGCCAGCGGGCAATCCGCCGTACCTACCCTCGTCTTCCCCGTGGGCGCGCGCCCGACGGCTATGGGCGAGGCGTTCACCGGGCTGGCCGACGACGCCAACGCCATATTCTACAACCCTGCGGGCCTCGGCCAGTCGCCGCTCACGCTCTCGTGGAAAACACATATGGCCGGCAGCGCCTTCACTGCGGTAACGGCGAGATCGGCTACCGAGTTCGGCGCGCGCGCATATGTGTGGGCCGGGTCGCACTCCGGGATATCGCGGTTCAACGGGAAGATATGGGAAAAGGGCGAGACATACCTGCCCGAAGAGAACGAATCTATCCGGGCAGTTGCGCAAAGGTACTTCGCGACCGACAATAGGGAACTTGTGGACGAGGCTATTTGGGAGATACGCAAAGAGAACAAACTGGGGATGGTGCGGTACAACCTGCTCGTAGCCCTGTTGACCGAGGATGCCTACGGCTTGGAGAAAGCTATATCCGCAATGATATCGGGCGAGGAAACAAGAAAGGCCGAGGCAGCTAAAAAGATTGAGGACGCGAGGATCGCCGAAGAGGCAAGAATCGCCGAAGAATCCAGAAGAAAGGCCGAAGAGGCGAGGATCGCGGAAGAAAAAGCCAGGGAAGCCGAGGAGGCCGCAAAAGCCGGGGCGAACGCCAAAGATCACCACAAAGCTAAAGGGGCAAAGGATAAAGACGCGAAGGATGCCGAACATCAAAAAGCTGAAGGCGCGGCGGATGCTGAAGCTCACCATCAAACAGCTGAGGCTGACGCCGATGATGAAAAAGTTGAGGAAATTGCAGATGATAATGATCACCCGGCATTGACGGAAACAGACGCGCCGGCTGACAAAATCGTTCCGTTCAACCCCGAAATTTACGCGAAGATGCTCATCCTTTTGACCCCCAACGAGGCCGTGGTCAGCCATATCGCGGAGAAAATCCTGCCGCCCGCCATGCCTGCCGAAGCCCGGAACTCTCTGGCGGATAAAATCGTAACAATCCTCGAAACCGGCGACCGTGGGATCGACCAGCTTACAGAGCTTTCCATCCCCTTTACCATAGCTATACGCGACACGGTAACCGCCATGCATTTAGACGCCTCCGAGCGGTTGTGGGTGGGTACGGTCAAAGGGCTGTGGCAGTACCACAACGGCAGGTGGAAGCGCTTTGAAATGGACGACAGCTTTCCGCCCAACGCCGAGAGGATCACCGCGATAAGCGTATCGCCAAACGGCAAGGCGGCGGTAGGCACCGAGGCCGGGTTCGTGCTGATTAATTCTGACGGCAGCATGGAGCTCAACACAAGTTCCGATGCCGAAGGGGCGCTCCCCGACTCGTACATAACATCTGTCGCGTTTGTCGGCAACGAGCAGCTTTTCGCCGGCACCCCGCGCGACGGGCTTGTCAGGTTAAATGCAGCAACAGGCCGCGTTACCGATGTATTCGACACCTCTTCCGGACTGCTCTCGTCGGGCGTTACCGCGCTCCTCGCAGACACTAAGGGCCGCCTGTGGATCGGCGGCGAAAACGGCATTACCATCTACTCCCCCGGCGCGCGCAACTGGATGCGCTACCGCTTCCCCGGCTCGGTCGTCTACTCGTTCGCAGAGCAGAGCAACGGCGCTATGTGGATAGGCACCAACAAGGGCATCATCACGCACAAGGCGGGTAAAACGAAAACGGGCCCCGACGGCAAGCCGGTCTCTACGCCCGAATGGAAAACGTACCACTCCAAAAACGCGCTTAAGGACGACAACATCCGCGCCATAGCGGCCTGCGGCAAGGATATGTGGGTTGCCACCGACGTCGTGATGCACCAATACGCCCACGCCGAGACGCAGGTGCTGCTCTTCTACGAGCAGGTTCTCCCAGCGCTCAAGATGTCTGATATGTGGCACGCGTTCCCGGCCATCGTCATACCCACCGAAGACTGGGGCACTATCGGGCTTTCCATGAACTTCATAAATATGGGCGACAACGAGCGCTGGGACGAATTGGAGACATACCTTGGGCGCTCGCGGTCGTGGGAGGGCGTGTTCGGGCTCTCTTACGGTGTGCCACTCAGGGAGGACCTGTCGGTCGGCGTCAACGCCAAGTATGTATGCAGCGTGCTCGACCCGGCCGATGGCGGCATAGGGCACACGTTCGCGATAGACGCGGGTATGCTCAAGCGGAACCTCTTCATCGAACGGTTCGATGTGGGTTTCATGCTCCAGAATATGGGCCCCTCTATCTATTATATAACGCCGGAGGAGGCCGACCCCATACCGTTCTCGCTGCGTCTGGGCCTCGCGTACAAACCGGTACATACGCCGTTCCACGAACTGACGCTTGTGGCCGACGCCTACCGCGAGGTGGTAAGGGCGTACGACAACAAAAAGCCCGATCCGTTCTGGGTCGCGCTGTGGACCGGTATGCTGAATGATGACCGCCCCGCCAAGGAGCAGATACAGGAGATAATAGTCTCACTCGGCGCGGAGTACATATACGCCGACTTTATGGGCCTGCGCCTTGGGTTCATGGGCGACTATTTGGGCGAGCGGTACGAGTTGACGATGGGCGTGGGCGTAAAATACGCGAATATGAATTTCGACTTCTCCTACATCTACTCGCCGCCAGGGTTTATGGGCGGGGTGTTGAGGGCAATAAACCCGGAGAAAGAGGGCTCTGCGGGTGCGCGCGACGGACAGTGGAGAATCTCGTTCCTGTTTGGGCTGTGATATCTGTTATTTGCGATTGCGGGCAAGTTGGTGACAATCGCTCTGCATTACATTGTTAATTGCGGACGGCCTGATATATCCGTCCCTGCATAATGATTTTAATTCACGGTGATGATGCCATATCGTCAACGGGTTCGGAAAGTACGGTTGTAGATGACAAAAAGATTTTTTTATATCTGCGGACTGTTTGTAATACTGTCCATCACCTTAGCAAGCGCGCAGGCCGGGCCGCAGAAGAATGTCCGCGCCATGCTGCAAAAAAGCGTGTCTGCCAAAGAGATAGTTGAAACCGCGCGCAGCCACCAGTGGTCAATCAACTTTACCGGCGGCAAAGACACCGTGCACGTCATCGCCATACGCATCGAGTTTGAGATCGATACCTCCACGCTCACAACCGGTAACGGTCGGTTCGGTATGCGCGGGGATGTAAAGGAGCAGCGGTTCTACCAGCAGGATACCGTCTACTGGTTCGACAACCTGCTGCACGACTCCCTCTACTTCGCGCACCAGCTCACAGCGATTAAGAATTACTACAACAAAGTCTCACGCGGAAACTTAACGCTCGGCTACTCCATATACCCGGCAGGCAGCGGCGAGATCGGCTACCGTCTCCCCCACCCCATGACGTATTACTCACCGGGATGGATGAACAGAAAAAAGGAGACGACCGACCAATACTGGGCGAGAAAAACGTATGGGCTGATGATGTTCGTAAGGGACGCCATTAATATTGCGGACAGAGCGGCCGATTCCCCTTTTAGAAATTTACGTGTGGACGAATCAGGGATATTGAGAGACGCGGCCACCGGGCGCAAAACCGTGGTGCTGATACTCCACGCCGGCGCGTCTTACATGATTGACGGCGGGGCGGGCGGGTCAGGCGCGGCGGACTCCCCATCGGACCTGCCGGACACTTTTATCGACCGAATCTTCTTTAAAGATTTCATGGATACGCTGGGGCTTGACACGGTGGGAATCACCGTAACGGGCAGCCAGGGCCAGAGCATCGTAATAGACGAAGTGATGATGGCGCCGGAAACATCAAATCAGGACGGCCTCAACTGGGGCATACAGGGCATTATCGTAAACCAGTTAGCCCGCCAGTTAGGCATCCCCGACCTCCACTCGGTATGGAGCGGTGTGCCGGCTATAGGCGCGTTCTGCATAATGGACTACGCGGGGTACTCCGCCGGGCAAGGGTTCATACCCCCATACCCCAGCGCGTGGGTGCGGGCGTTTATGGGATGGGACAGGCCGGTAGTAGCGGGCGCTGGCGGACAGCACCGCGTCAAGGCGCTGACATCGGTGCTTGACGGAGACGGTTCAGGTATCAATACGGGTAACGATACGACAATCTTGCTGATACCCATCAACAATAACGAATACTACTTAATCGAAAACAGGCAGCGTAATTTATCGGGGAACATAGATATCTTCAATTACGATGACGACGGCAAGACGCTTATCAGCGCGTACCCGTACAACGTCAACATCCAGGCAAATGTCAGGGAACTGTCTGGCAGCTCCCGCGTAATCCTCGAAGCGAAAAATAACGATGTCAGCCTGCCCGCGTCCGGCGTACTGGTCTGGCACATTGACGAGCGGGTAATCCGCCAAATGCTGGCGCACAACCTCGTAAACGCCGACTCTGCATACAGAGGGGTGCGGTTGGTCGAGGCCGACGGAATAAGCGACTTGGGAGTAATGTTTGTGGACGCATTCAACCAGCCCTTCTTCGACTACGGCGGCGCGGAAGACGTATTCCCACACAGAAAATTACGCAGGGGCAAGGCGCCGGCGGATATATCCGGTTTCGGCCCGTACACCCGCCCGTCAACCCGCTCGAACGACGGCGGGCACTCGTACTTGAATATTAATATTACGGCGGCATCAACATCGCCGAGGCAGGAACGTAAGCTCAAGGCCGAGAAAGATTTTGTTGATACTGTTATCAATTTTTCCGATGAAGCTTTTTTGATTGATGTAAAGTACGATCATATAGTACAGGGATGGCCAAGACGGGCCGCGCCGGAGAAAGTTGTGGACCCGTTGACAAAAGATACTTTGCAGGGGAGATTTTTTGACCCGCTGATAACCGAATTCGAGCTGTCGTCAACAAACAAGGATACGGTACTCGCTGTCTTGAGCCAGTTGGGAAGACTGTACCTCTATTCCGTCAACGGAAGCAGGCAGCAGTCTTACGGGGATAAATCAGCAGCGGTGAATTTTGTCGATTATATGGGAAAAACTGTCGATTCAACCGTCAGCGTAACCTATTTCGACAGCATCCCCGGCGCGTACACGTTCCCCACGGCGATAAACAACCGCATATTCATCCCGTCAACCGTTCCGAATCAGTACAATCTATACATATACGAATCAATCAACGCTAATGATAAATCAACCGTCCCCCTGCCGGCCGCGCCAACGAGCTATGTATGCGGGATTGGCGATAACGTCTGGGCGGTCGGATTGGCCGACGGCAAAATCATCACCGGCGTAAACGGCACAAAACGCGATACGATACAACTCAAATCAACCGATACGGTAAACGCCATTGCCATGTTAAGGGACAGCGCGGGCACGTTTGCCGCCATACAGGGCGACGGCACATTATCAATAATAAGAGGCGCGCAAATCACCGCGTCTGTAAAAGTCCAAAACGGCATAGCGCCATTCTCCATAGTAACCGGCGATATGGACGGCGACACAGCGACAAGCGAGATAGTAATATCCGACGGCAAGCAGGGCATATGGGTTTACACGCGGGAATTGAAACTGGCCAACGGCTGGAACGCGGTGCCAAACGACTGGGCGAGCTCCTACTACCGCTACATTGACCCGAAAAACAGCGCCGAGCGCAGCCGTTACCCCATGAACCGTTCCGCCCCCGCCCTCGCCGACATCAACCGCGACGGGGCCTTGGACATCGTTGTAGGCGGGATAGGCGGCATATACGCGCTTAACCGCAGGGGCGCGCTGTTGAGCAGGTGGCCGGCGTATCTTGATACCCGGTACTGGTACCAGCGCGGCGCCGTTGCCACGTCGCCCATTGTGGTATCTATGGATAAAAATAATCAGCCGCTGGTACTCTTCTCATCCCCCACCGGCGAGCGGGTGACATTTGAGTTCACAAAGATTGAGGCCGCAAACAAGGATAACGGCGTGGTTACGTTCCGCCGCAGCGACGGCACGCTCGACAGCCTGTGGGACCTCAGCGCGTCGCTTATCGACACCATACTGACAATCGGCGACTCGCTGATATCGCCGATCATAATGCCCGGCGGTTTTGTTGACGCGCTGACCGGCAATGCCGCGAGGCCTCTTGAGAAGATGCCGTCGTGGGCGGTGCCGCAGTCACGCTGGCCGCTCTCCGCCGGAGCGCCCGTCACCACATCGCCGTTAGTCCACCGCACGGCGCAGGGCGCCATACCCGACCTCTTCGCCGTAGCGAGCGACGGCATGGTCTACCGCTGGAAACTAAACGGCATGGCGTCCGACTCACTCTACTGGCCCCAAAACGGTTTCGACGCCGCGCGCTCGTTTGCCTACGGCGGGCCGCCGCCGGCAGCCGGGGAGATTATCGCCCAAAAACAACCCATAGAGTTCTGGAACTACCCGAACCCTACGGCAAAGGACATTCCGTACACCACGTTCAAATACCGCTTCAGCGATAAGGCAACGAATGTGCGGCTCGACATACAGTCTATAACGGGCAGGCGCATGGACACCTTCACAAACCTCCGCGGCGACTTCCCGGACTGGAACGAGCTGAGGGTAGAGCTGCGCAAATACGGGCCGGGCATATACCGCTGCCGTATGGAAGCGACCATAAAGGGAAAGAAGTACACTAAAATGTGGAAGATGGCGGTTGTAAAATAAAATGGGCGGCACCGGCGTAATCAACTGTGAAATTGACGGCGCGGAGCTTACACCATCAACAAAATCAGGTACGGGATCAATGAAGATACGAGCAGGCTCAACAATACCGAATTTCGCAGGGTCAGCAATGTACCGCCGGCTGTCCCTTATAATGAAAACATTTATATTCCCGCTGATTATAGTCCTGCTGTCAGTACTGTCCGCCAACGCCCAATCCGCCAAGAAGCACAACGCATACGGGCAGAAGCACTACACCGTAGAATCGCCGAACTTCCGCATACACTACCACCGCGGCCTCGAACACCTGACCCCGCGCGTGGCGAATAAACTGGAGCAGCTTTATCAAATCTACTCGGAGACGTACCACATCGTTTTGCCCCCAAAAACGGACGTGGTGCTTTACGAGAGCGAAATCCCCGACGCCTTCGCCTATTCAAACTTCAATTTTCTCTACATAGGCGTGCACGACTACGAGTTCAACCTGCGCGGCAGCTCCGACTGGTTCGACGATGTGATAGCCCACGAGTACGCGCACGTAGTATCTATATGGACGGGGTTCAAATTCGCGCCCCGCGTCTCCCAAGTCCAGTTCGGCTACGCTACACATCCAAACTCCGGCACGCGCATTGACGCGATACACGTCTTTCCCTCCGAGACGATGCCGATATGGTTCCTGGAGGGCATTGCCCAGTACGAGAGCAGCCGCCGCGGGGCGGACTCGTGGGACAGCCACCGCGATATGATTTTGCGCACGCTTACGCTCAGCGGGAATATGCTCTCGTGGCCGAATATGCAGGTCTTCGCAGGCAGGGGGGATGATTTTGAAAAGACGTACAACCACGGGTTCTCTTTGGTGATGTACATCTCGGAGACATACGGGTACGACAAGATAGTCTCCATACTGCGCGAAAACGCGAGGGTAGGCCGGCTCAGTTTCGACGGCTCCGTAAAGGCGGTGCTGGGGATATCCGCCAAACAGCTGTACGAGGACTGGCAGGAGACGCTGAAGCGGAAGTACCGCGCGCAGCTCACGGCCATAGGCGAGCAGGTTTACGGGCGCAAAATAAACGACATGGGGTACGATAACCTGTACCCGATGTTCTCGCCCGACAACAAAAAGGTCTATTTCGTCTCCAACGCCGAAAACGACTACTCGTTCCGCGACCTCTACTCGTACAATCTGGCCGATACCGTAGCGCAGAGCAAAAAAATCAAGTATGAAATGCCGGTACGCAGCGATTTCGACATACACGCGCCAAGCGGAAAAATCGCGTATGTCAGCGCAAATTCGCACAAATCGGTACAGGAGCCTAAGCGGGGCGGGCAGAAGACTATTGATCTTTTTATTGATAATTTGCCGCCGGAAAAGCCAAAGTTCTTTGCCAAAAATACCGAAAAGCAGGTTACCGAAAGAAAAAGCGTATTTGCCGCCTCGTTCTCGCCGGCGGGGGATAAGCTCGCCTGCGCGGTGAGGAAGTTCGACAGGTTCTTCCTCGCAATCACCGATACCTCCGGCAAAGAGATGCGCATAGTCTACCCCAGAGCCGGCTCAACCGACGAGTTCTACAGAAGCACCGCGATGCCGGAAGGCACCGAGGCGACAAGTTTCGGCGCGATATTCTCGCTCGCGTGGTCGCCAGACGGCAACAGTATTGCTGTTGATTATATTGACGGGAGAAACCGTAAGATCGGCATCTACGATACGCTGCAGCGCACTTTCTCTATTGTCAACAATACCGAAGAGTACGACCAGCGTAACCCGTCTTTCAATAAAGACGGCTCTAACCTCTACTTCTCGTCCAACGAAACGGGGATATTCAACGTATACCGGTACATATTCGATTCGGGGAAAATCGAGCGCCTCACAAACGTCTCCGGCGGCGCGTTCCACCCTGCTGTCTGCAGCGATAACAAAAAACTCGCCTATACCGGATATGATAAGGACGGCTACGGCATCTATCTTATAGATACGATGAAAGTCCTCAAGGCGACAACTGTTGACAGGGACGAAGCGGTGATCCCACGGCCTGGCAGAGAGATTGAGAAGTACTCTACCCCCCTGTCAAACCGCCTGAAGTACAGCGCCCTTCCGAGGCAGTGGCTATTCATACCCACTCTTATAGCCGAACAGCTTGTAACAAGCGAAAACGACGAGACCAAGGGCATCACGCATGTTAAGGGCGGCTTGGTCGTGAACTTCATGGACCCGCTGGCGTGGGCCGGCGTCGGCAATGAGGGCGGCGCGTTCCTGCTCGTAGACCTCGCGCGCATAGGAAGCTTCATAGACTTCGACAAGGGCCTCATAAGCCCCTACGCCAGCTACGACGCCGGGGTATTCCTCACGTCAAAAATGCTGCCGGTAACAATAGACGCTGAGGTAATGGTACGCGGCATCGCCGATGAGGACTGGTTCTACGAGGAGTCGTCTGACACCACTATGGTGCTGCCGTACAAGATGCAGCTGACAAACCTGCTGATAAGCGCGTCCCACCCCATTCTGCCCGGAATATGGGGGCAGCTCTTCGTGGGCCTCGACCGGTACGATATTGCGCTTGACCTGGAGGAAACGGACGGCCTTGGCGTATTCACGTACAACCTGAGCAAGGGGCAAAGAATCGGCGCGATGGCATGGCTCGCCGCGCAGGCGAGAAACTCACGCGCAAACATATCCCCCACGGGCCTGGCCGCGAAGCTGCAATACAATCTGTGGAGCCAGCACTCGCTGCAAGAGGAAAACAGCTTCTCTACCGAATCATCAACCCTCAAAGAGCAGTACGACGATTACCTCTTCCATCAGGCAGACGGGCGCCTGCTGCTCGGCATACCGTCACTCTTCTACGATAAACACGATGTCCACCTCGCCTTCAACGGATCGTACGTAAAACCCATAGGCAGCAGCCAAAACCTGCCGTCGTTCTACCTGCCGGCGGCAATCGTTCCCGGATACTCGCACATCTACTACACTATGAAAGAGAAGATAAACGAGTTCGGCGACACGACGAGGATTAAACAGGACACGTTGCTTGTAACGGGCAGGGCGGTGCTGGCGGGTGAACTTTCGTACAGGTTCCCGCTGTGGCCGGGGCGGATTGATAAAAAATCAGGATTCCTGTATTTCGACCAACTCTACGGCGCACTGAACCTGAGCGCCGGTGCGGGGTTCGACAACCCTGCGGACGCGCTTAAATTCAACAGGGAAGACTGGATATTCGCATACGGCGCGGAAGTGAGGCTTGAGGCGCTGTCATTCAATAACTATCCGCTGGCTGTCAAATTCCGGTGGGATTACGGCGCAGACAGGGCCGCGCCGGAAACATTTGTTGACAACAGGAAAATCACGCTGGGCGGGCACCGGTTTATGTTCTCGATAGGGTTCAGCTTCGACGACTGGCACATGATCCAGTTTGTCGACCAATTCTCGCCGGCAAGGCAGAGAAATTCTCCCGCTATAAGGATGAAAAACAATTATTGAAGCCACGATTAAATATTATACCGGCACCGCAGGCACAGCTGTAATATTTAATTGTGGGACTATAATCAACAACCGATTATTTAACACGCGCCGGAAAATACTGCTTCATCGCGATGATTATCTCTTCGGCGGATAACTGGCCGGGGACGAGCGGCGTGTTCAGATACCCGTACGAAAACAACGATCCGAACTGCGGGGCGATAATACGGCTTACCGCGCCGGCATCACCCATAGCCATGGTGACAAGCGGTGCAGCGCAATCTTCGGTAAATCTCAATAAGCGTGTTACATCGGAGGGGCAATTCGCCATCACAGCAATTTTAACGATATCCGCGCCCTGATCCAGCGACCGCTTAACGATATCGTCAAGCCCCGCCAGGTCAGGCGTGCCGTTAAAATCGTGCTCGGAGACCATAACAAGCGTTGATTCGGGTACGGCATCAACGACTTCCCGCCACTTTGGCATCCCCAATTCAACATCCACGCAGTCAACATACATTGCCAGCGACACTAACCCGGCGGCGCGATTCGCACGGTTAGAATCAGTCTCCCGGAATGTCCCTATAAGCGGCGCTGGTATTGATTTTCGGATATCCCTGATATAATCAATTACCCCATCAACGGAACTGTCAAACAGATCAGCCCGCACCTCAAAGATATCAACCCCGCGCCCGGCAAACCGCTCAAGCGGTGCCGGCTTCATTGGCCCGTCAATAATCCCAACGACACGCGGAACCGCACCCAATTCCAACTTTCCGATCTTAATCCCACCCATACCCAGGCTCCCCTTCGCAATATAAACAATCATAAAAATAATTTTTTCCCGCGCATCTTATACCATAAAAAACGCTTATATGCCGATAGCCGGCGTCTCCATACACCCGCGTAAGATTTATCACTCCGAGGGCAGAATGACAGCAGTTTTGGCGACAACATCCCGCACCACAAGCCCGGCCAACACAAACCCGAACACCCCGGTTACGTGTACCAGCGAGCCGTTTACGCTTTTGTTCGTGGGGACGTAAGACTCTTCGTCGCTCCAAACGCACAAAAAATCACCGTTAAACCCACGCCGCCTCAGCCTTTTGCGGACGAACCGGCCTAATTTGCACTTGTCGGTTTTCCAGATCGAGCTCGTTTTTATCAGGGTAGGGTCCATCTTGCAGGCGGCCCCCAGCGCCGAGAACAGCGTCGTTCCGGCTGCACCGGCGTTTATTATCAGCTCCACCTTGCACGACAGGCTGTCGATCGCGTCGATCACATAGTCATACGAGCCCAAGTCAAATTCATCCTTAACCTCCCAACTGTATTGACGCTGCATGACGGTAATCTCCGCATCGGGATTAATATCCCGCAGCCGCCGGCCCATCACCTCCACTTTGGGTTGACCGATTGATGTTGACGTCGCCGGCAGCTGCCGGTTGATGTTCGTAACGCTGACGTCATCGGAGTCAACAATTGTCAACCTGCATATCCCCGACCGCACCAGCGCCTCCGCGCACCAGCTCCCCACACCGCCAACGCCGAACAGGATGACTTTGACGCCGGCCAGCGCCTTGAGGCATTCGGGGCCTGCAAGCATCTCTAACCTGCTGAACGGGTGGTCTGGCGGCGTATTGTTCATGTATATAATATACTTTCCGCGCGCGCGTCGAGAAAGCGTGCCAGCGCGTCATTTTCATTATATATACCGGGGATTGACAACAGCCTCCCGTACATCCCGCACTCCTCCCAGACCTCGCGGCTCTCCATGCACAAATAGAGCGGCGCGTTGTTGTGATGCCGCTTGAACTGATCATCCATAACCCTATAAAAATCAACGCGTAACGTGCGTGGATAACGCAGCTTTCCGTCGGCCCCTGTTATCATCTCCCCCGCAAACAGCGGCAGGTCCATCCCAGCCCCGCGCAGCGCACTTTTGAGGGACGGCATACAGCGGAATCCCCCCATGCTGCACCACGCGATTTTGCGGGGATCGTCAATGAAGTCGTATATCATGGATACCGCGCTGCGGTACTCCCCTTCCCAACCGTCATACCAGACGATGGGGTCGAAATGAAACGCCACGCTGAACCCCATATCCGCGCACCGCCGCGCAGCCTTTAGCCGTTCGATGACCGGGGCTGTACCCCGTTCGAGCTGATTGACCATCCGTTCCGTATTCATCGAAAAGCCGATTACCGCTTTACGGGGATTTTTTATTTGATCGAGGGTAGATACATTAACGCTCTTTGTCTTGAATTCTACGAGGACATTGTCGTACCGGTCAAGTATATCCGCGATTTTTTTGGATAATCCCAGTTTATTCTCCAGAAACAGCGAATCCCCGAACTCCCCCGTCCCTATCCTTACAACGTGTTTTTGAAAATCAGGGCAGGATTCCATCTTGCGCCGGACCTCGGCCTCAAGGTCGCAAAGATTCTCGAAGACGGTTTGATATTGATTATCGAAATAGACCTGCAGCACGCAGTAGCAGCAATACATCCCGCACCCGGTCATAGGCGTAAGTATCTGGTACCCGCAGCAGAGGTAGTCGTCCGAAGTCCCCGGGCAGGGCTTCCAGAACTCGCCTTTGTGTATGGCGGTTCGGATTTCGCGGCGTTCCGGGCTGACGGTAATCATCTCACACCGATAAGCTGCGATATCTTCTCACGTTTCCCCTCACGTGTGCCGTCTGCGGTTACGAGTACCCCTTTAATAAGATACGTTCCTGCCGCCACGTACCGCCCTTTGGTATTTGTCAAATCCCATTTACCCACGGAGCGCGCGTCATAATCGCGTGATACATCATCTATAGGGCGGTCATCGCGTATGTCAATCTCTTTTATGATATTGCCCGCCTTGTCGTAAATGTACAAGACGCTTGTCCCGAAATTATGCCCCTGCCAGTAGAATTCTGCGGCTTCCGCTCTGCTGAGTGCCGGATTGGGGCCTATAAAGAGTCTTGCGCCCCTGCCCCGCACGATCCTGAATTCGGCTGAGGGGAGTGTGTCTTTATAGTTTCCTATTCCTATTACCGTAACGGCCGCGGTACTCCCTAACGCATCACAGCTAACGCATTCACTCACCTTATAGTCCACGCCCGGTATCAGCGCTACGGCTCCATCCATAATGTTAAGTTTGGGGATCACCGTCAGACCGGTGTAGATTTGCGGCATAATGAGCGGAAGGGGCGGTAACGGTTTGGGTGTGATATAACCGGTAAGGGTGGGTATGATGAGTATATAGTTTGCCGCCGCCGCGCCGGTCAAAGCCATCTGCGCTGTAACAGGAATCCCCGTATCGGAGGCATTGGGCGCCGCAAATCTGGCGTTGATGATTTCGAGGGTAACCGCAGATTCTTCGCCGGGCACAACGCCCTCCAAACCGTTGTCAAATATTCTGGCGTGAACCGTGCCGTCATACTCTTTAGGCTCAACGTACGCGCCGGGAATGGTCAGTTCCTTAGGGGTGATGTCTCCAGTCAACAATACAGACAACGTATCGAGCATATAGTTCGCCGCATCCCTGCCGCCCAGCGATAACCGCGCGGTAACAGGAATCCCCTTACCGGCATTCGGTGACGCAAACTCGCCGCCCGCCATTATCAGTATAACCTCATCGCCGCCCACAACGCCGGATTCGGCGTAGATGGGCCTCCGATCCATTGTCGCGGCGGTTGTACCGTCATATGGCTTGCTGTCAACCATAAACATCGTAGTCGTTACCGGTTTGCGTTTAATCGTAAATTCACCGAGGAACAGCCCGCCTGTCGCGTCATAATTCCCGCTCACCGCAATATCCGCCGTTACAACGTATGTTCCAGCGTTAGTCGGTTCATCCTCCACACCGTTGTACTTAACTGTAATAGCGCCAAGTATAATGCCACACCGCGCTTCGGGCGCGAGAATCCCCTGCGGTTGGCTGTTGTAGGTAACCGGGGAGAGGTCGTAAATCAAATCGTTAACTGTAATGCCGGCCCGGGTTACCCCATAATTAATCTCATGGCGGTAATTACTCTCGCCGTATTCATCTCCGCCGCCAATAACCGTGGCCACAATCGTAAACTTACCCGACGTAAACTGCTCCCCCTGCCGCACGTTAAGCACGTTACCGTTTTCTATTATCGCGCCGGTAGTTCCCTCGTTCTCTATGCTCCACGATATTAACTGATTCGTAGCGTTGGGAGGCACAACTGTCCAGATAATATGGGTGTACAAGCCCGCACTTAAGCTCGTATCTTCACGATACAAACTCACCTCGATACGTTCTATGGGGATATTAGCCACATATTTCGGATTTACCGTAATGGGATAATTTAAAGAGTTGATGCAGTTGACGCCAGCCGGATAGCCTGACGGGCCGGCAGACGCATCCGTAACACATGCCTGAATATGAACCGTCCCCGGCGCCGAGGCTATCAGCTCGCGGCCATTTATGATACGCGCCCCGGTAGTTCCGGGGTCTGATATTGTCCATAGTATTCCTTTATAAGTAGCATCAATGGGATAAGGCGTATACGGAAGCGTAAACGGTATGCCTGCATCGGCCGAGAACGACCACAGCTCAATATGTATTACGGGAATAACGGTTTCAGGCGGCGGATTTACCACAATATCAAATTCTTGTGTGAAATCCTTACCTTCGGCCTCACCGTCAACAATCGTAGCCATAACTGTTACCACCCCCGGCGACGGCACGATAAGCTCGCAGCCGGATTCGTAGGCGGTGTTGTAGCAGGTGACGCCGGCGCCGGTAGTTCCGGGATCCGCCACACTCCACGTTATTAACCGATTAGTCGCATAGGAGGGAAAAACGGTCCCCATGAGCGGATGCCGAACACCATAACCCGCAACCACCTCTTCCGGCACATCCATGATCTCTGTTACCGATAAGATATTTCTCTTTACAGTAATTTTGAAATCTTGCGCATAGGGAATACCAACCGCTCTTCCGCTAACAACGGTAGCCCTTACAGTAACACTCCCGGTTGCGGACGTGGTAAGCGCGTACCCGTTCTCGATGGCCGCGCCGGCAGTTCCGGGATCAACCACGCTCCACGTTATTGCCCGGACAGATGCGTGTGAAGGCATTACCACTCCCATAAGCGAAAAAGGTATACCGACTTTCGCGTCATCCGATAGAAGCGTAACGCCTGTAACAGGAATATACGTATCGCATACCCCCGCAGCCGATACATCCGTAACCGTGTTCTGAGCAAATGCCGCCGTTGAAATGAAATTGAATACGGCAAACAGCGCCGCAACAAGCCCGGTCCGGCTCCTGCGGGCTTTATCCCAGCCCCACTTACGGCGGCTTACTAAAGCGTTAATCCGGCCCGTCACTCCTCGCACTCAGGCTCTCCCTTTTCCGGCGTAAGTTTCGGATTTGTGAACAACCCGGCGCCCTCTTCGGAATCCGCAATCTTTTCCGCTTCGCACCTTGGGTCACCGTACAGGTAATTGTTACCCTTGGGATCAAGCGGGTTATTGAAGTCGACCTGCGTACACGATGCCAAAAGCAGCGCCGCAAATCCAATCGCCGCAAAAAGTACTGCATTGCGATATCTCATACTAAACCTCCCTTTCTTATCAAACTATGATAAGTCACCATCATTATCTACAGTATTGATAATAGCTTATACATTACACTACCGCAGCGGCCACGCAACCAGCCGGCGTTAGAAATAGAACGACGCCGTAAACAGCCCGGCCCCCGCGCCCGCCAACCCGTAAAGCAGGTTGCGGTAGAGCTTGTAGCCGTCTATATTTTTCCTTATATCCTGAACTTTGCCATAGTATTCCGCATCTGTACCCTTGGGGTAAAGCGGGTCGCCGAAATCCCTGTACCTCCTCGCCTCAGACTTTACGTACCTGTCGAAGTTGACGCCAACCAGAATGCCGGCCACCGCAGACACCCCGCCGGAGATGCGCATGGCAAGCACACCGGGTGAGGTTTTTTGGCCATCCGAGAGGACGCCGAACATCTTGAAGCCGCAGTCCGAAAATATCTGCGCTATCGCGGGGTCGTCTCTGAACGGAGAGAGTATGTCCCGCAGCTGCTGGCACTCGCGCTGTACGGCCAGTATGCGCGCGAGGCTCATGGATACCTCCATGTCGCTGAACCCCCGGTCCAAAAATAGGATATATGCCTCTTTGGCCTTATCCGCGCGCCCTATACTCTCGTATATGCCGGCGGCGAGTTTGAGGAGGCCGCTGTGCGCGTCCATGTTGTTATTGAACAGCTGCACGTAAATGCCGGCCTCCCGCTCCCTGTCGCCAAGGCGCTTGCAGATTTCAGCTATGGCTAACCACGCCCTCTCGTCGTGCGAAGAGCCGAGGCTCATACTGAAATATTTGAGAGCCGCCTCCCCGTAACCGTTAAGTGCGGCGTAAGCGGCGCCGAGCGCGTAGTATTCGTTTGCGCTAAAGGTAAACCCGCGCTCAGACGCGCGCCTGATATAGGCCTCGCACCCCGCAGTATCATCAGACTGCAGCGCCAAAAGGGCGGCCCTGAAGAACGTGATGCCGTTCCCTTCCACGTTGCTTATAACGCTGTCATACTCCGCGCGCGCGCCCTCAATGTCGCCCTGAGCCTGCCGTATAAGGGCCATCTCCATGGCCACGGGTGATTTGAGCGCAGAATCAATCGCGGCGGACCTGACAACGCGGGCGGCATCAGGGTAACGGCCAGCGCCGCGCAAATACCCGGCTTTGCGCAGTTGCAGCGCGGGATAGTTTCCGGACTTTGCGATGACTTCGTTTATGTGGTCAATAGCTGGGCGGTACTCCCCCGCGCGCCCGGCAAGCTGCGCCGCAGCGTACTGCACGCCCACAAGCCCGCTGTTCCTGCGAATAATCCCACCGGCGCCGGAGTACACAGCCGCAGAACGCTCCTTGGTAAACTCGTACTCTTCCGCAAGAATATCCCCAAACTCCTCTATAACCCCACGGTCACCGCCCCAAACCGTCTGCCTGAACGCGGCGGTATTGCCGGCTTCAGAACCCATCGCCGCCGCGATATGCAAAAGGAGGCTGTCCAAACCTCTCTCAAATGATGAATAGGCTACAGCGCCCGAAGGCCGCGCCACCGCGGTATCCTCCGCTATCCAGTAAAGCTCCATCACATGGCGCATCCCCCTGTCATCCTTCTGGGGCTGGTACTCCTGAAAGATAATATGCGTAGCCCCCAGCCGCCTGCCGGCGTCCACCACAGGCTGGCGGCTCTGAATGCGGCCGTAGCTGCGCGAGCCGGGCAAAACGTAGTCCACATCCTCAGCCGTAAACACATACGTACGCGGAAATGAACCGACCTTGTAGCATACGTAAACCTCCGCCGCTGCGGAAATCCACTCGGTGCCGGCCTCATCGTCATCATAAAGCGCATACGTTGGGCGGGCTACGAGTACACGGTAGCTGCCAACAAACGGGGGAAGCACCCTTACGCTGTCTTTGGCCGTATCCGGCCTGAACGCGCCGAAAAGGCTCTCTATGGCGGCAGAATCAATATCGCCGCCGTGGTGTGCGGTATCATCAACTTCAGGGACACCGGGGGCGGCGGCCTTAACCGAACGTATACTGTCTGTACCGGCGGCCTTATCCATGACTTTAGCGCCGGCGGCATCAACCTGCGCCGCGCCGGCCTGCCCATTAACAGGCACGCCCAACCCAATAGCGCATATAAACATTATGGCAATGATATTCTTAATTTTGAACCTCCCATCCCCCAATCGCCGGCCGGCAAACAAAAATCTACCGCAAGGTCTATAATATAATATATGCACGCCCGCCGCGCAAACAAATTTGGGAATTATACGGATAATTACGCACCCCCGGCCCAAAATTCACATCATACCATATTGACTATGAGTAATCAAGTATATAATTCTCCGTACATTTTCAACACCAATATCGGCATAATGTTGACACCGTACCCCAACATATATTATTTTATTTCATAGCGGAAAATCACCAACTAATCAGAATGAACGGACCAGAATCTAAAAATGTGCGGAATAGTTGCCTACATCGGATCCAAACCGGCCCTGCCGATCCTCATAAACGGGCTCAAGCGCCTTGAATACAGGGGGTACGACAGCGCGGGGGTGAGTGTTTTGAGCGGCGGGGCGGTAGTTACCGTCAAATCCGTGGGCAAAATAGCCGAACTGGAGAAGAAGGCCGCGGCCCGTAAAGCGGAATTGGATGGAATACTGGGGGTATCGCACACCCGCTGGGCCACGCACGGCGAGCCGTCGGAGGCCAACGCGCACCCGCACCTCTCGGCGGACGGCAAGATCGCGGTGGTGCACAACGGAATCATCGAAAACTACGTGTCGGTCAAGAAAATCCTTGAGAGCGAGGGGGTCAAATTCGCCTCGGAGACGGACACGGAGGTCATCGCGCACTGGATTTCGCGGTTCTACAGGGGCAATCTGGGCGAGGCCGTCCGCGAGGCGCTCAAATCGCTTGAGGGGACGTTCGGGCTGGCGGTGATATGCCGCGACGAGCCGGAGGTACTCATCGGCGCGCGGCGCGGAAGCCCGCTAATCCTCGGCGTGGGCGCCGGCGAGTGCTTCCTTGCCAGCGACGTCTCCGCCATCGTAGGCCACACGCAGAAAATCGTCTATCTAGAAGACAACGACGTCGTGGAGATAGACCGCGGCGCGTTCTCCATACATAACATCACCGGCCAGTCCGTCAGCCGCGAACTCAAGGATATTGAAGCGAACCTCGAAATCGCGCAGAAGGGCGACTTCCCCCACTTCATGCTCAAGGAAATCTTCGAACAGCCGGAGGCGCTGCGCAACTGCACACGCGGGCGGCTGCTATTGGATAAAGGCAACGCCAAACTCGCGGGGCTGGATAGCTCGATACAGGAGCTGCGCTCAATAGACCGCATCATCATAACCGCTTGCGGGACAAGCTATTACGCGGCGATGGTCGGCGAATATCTAATAGAAGATTGGGCCGGCATACCCGTAGAGGTGGAGTACGCCTCGGAGTTCCGCTACCGCAACCCCATCATCGGCAACAACACGCTGATCTTCACCGTATCGCAGTCGGGCGAGACGGCGGACACCCTGGCGGCGCTGCGGGAGGCCAAGGAGAAGGGCGCGACCGTCCTCTCTATATGCAACGTGGTGGGCTCCACCATAGCGCGCGCGTCGGACGGCGGGGTCTACCTGCACGCCGGCGCGGAGATCGGCGTGGCCAGCACAAAGGCGTTCAACGCGCAGGTTGTCGTGCTGGCGCTTATAGCCCTGCTTCTGGGCCGCCAGCGCAGGCTCTCAAACGAGCATGGCATAGAAATCGCGAACGCCATCAGCAAACTGCCGGCCCTGGTCGAGGAAACGCTGAAACTGAGCGGCAAGATTCTGGAGATAGCCAGACACTTCTACACCAGCACAAACTTCCTCTACTTAGGCCGCCACTACCACTACCCGGTAGCAATGGAGGGAGCGCTTAAGTTGAAGGAAATCAGCTACATACACGCCGAAGGCTATCCCGCGGCAGAGATGAAGCACGGCCCCATCGCGCTCATAGACGCCAATATGCCGGTGGTAATCGTGGCTCCCAAAGACGCGCTCTTCGACAAAATCGTCTCGAACGCCATGGAGATAAAGGCCCGCGGCGGCAAGCTGATAGTGGTCGCGACCAGCGACTGCTCGCCGTTAGACCAATACGCCGACCACATAATCACCGTCCCGGCAACCACCCACGCGCTTATGCCGGTAATAGCCTCCGTCCCCCTCCAGCTGCTGGCCTACCACATCGCGGTCCTGCGCGGAAACGACGTCGATATGCCCCGAAACCTCGCAAAAAGCGTAACCGTGGAGTAGCCCGGCAAAAAATATGCAAAAAAATCTTGACACGCCGTGTACTTTTTATTATTTTATGTATCAATACCGGGGTTGTAGCTCAGCTGGGAGAGCATCAGGCTGGCAGTCTGAGGGTCAGGGGTTCGAACCCCCTCAACTCCAAAAAAAGGGCTTAAATGACATCATTTGAGCCCTTTTTTATTTGCCAACCCCATCAAAAATCCCCACTTTTGGCCGTTTGTAGTCACCGTTTAGTCAACAAAAATGTGTTTCAAAAAAAAATTATACAGGCTTGAACCTTATTTTTTTCAGATTAAGGAATTTCTTTGCCTGTTCGCAAAATCTCTTTTACAAATGGATTGCCATTGTCAATATCAGATGTTTGGAAGACAATAGGCTCAAAAAACGCGTTTTGGTAGTCATCCGCGTTTGAAATGCGAAGCAGATCTCCGAGTATGTCTATCCGCTCTTTGCCGCCGTAACTGTCTAAAAAGAAACAAATGTCTATGTCGCTGAGTTTGTCAGCGGTACCTTTGGCATATGACCCGAATAGCATAACCTTGTAGACAGGCATTACGCGCCGCACATCATCGGCGTAGCTTTTGGACGACCGCATTACGGTTTCAATGTCAGCAACCATGCAAAAGCCCCCTTTGTCTCTGTGAGTACAGCACCCGCCACTGATTCCGTTACCTGTGCGCCTATTTTACTTATGGCATCCGGATACCAGTTATTCAGATAAAACGTGGACAGCCTGTCAAAAAGGTCATACCTATCATGCGGTATGCCAACCGGCAACTTTCCCTCAAAGTATTTGACCAATTTTGTGATATTGTGTATACGCGGTATTTCATCGTCCACATATAATATATATAGAGCCTTAACAAGCTTCTCTATCGCTTGCTGGCACATAAATACCACATACAACCAACGTCCGCCAACATACAGGGTATCGGCGGTTCCGAGGTCGTATTCGGCAGCTTCCAGCCAATATTCGTATTTTTCGTCATCGGTCATCATAGATATAATATACTATAAATCAGGGGCAGAATCCAAGTATAAAATCAAAATTATCCGATATGCGCTCTTTTTTATCACTACTTATCGACGATAATGACTACCTGCAGGCTTGGGAACTTCAATCTTGTTTCTCAGTATCCGGGCAAGTCTTAGAATGTTGTTTCTTCGCGGAATATTTTGGCATATCCTTTAATTGAGAAATATACTCCAAAGCCCTGTCTTGGCCAAAACCGTTCAACAAGCGAATCTCCCTAAGCAGGGAAAACTCGATTCTGTTCTTGTAGACCGCAGGACTGGGGCGTGCCTCCGCCAAACCGAGCAGCTTATCCCCCGTTATACTCAAGACCTCCGCAAGTTTGACCAATGTGGGCGTTCCCGGGTCGCGCTTGTCCTTCTCATAATAGCTGAGCATGGTCGGCGATACCCCGACAGACTCCGCCAGAGCCTTCTGGGTAAGCCCCGCCAATTTCCTGTAATGCGCGATTCTTTGGCCTAATGACGAGAGCATTTCAGCGATCCTTTCTTCATAAATCTAAGATTTCCCCGGCCGTCTAATCCGGGGGTGGTAATGATTTTTTCTAAAAAATTTGACTTTGAACTATAAGTTAATTATTTTTATGTAACAATGAACCAATAGTTATGGCGCAAACAGGGTCGGGATATTGGCTAATGTCAGCATGTACGTGTATAATAACTCAACAAGGTATCTGTTGTATCTTGGATGTATTAGGTTAATCTGTATACGATGGATTTTGAAGAAAATTGTTTCGATTGATATTCATATATTAATCAGATATCAGTCGATATTTTTCTGCGAAAATAGGTTTAAATGTTCCTCCTATTTTAGGTGGAATACGAGGAAGCCGAAAATCGGGAATAGAGTAGGCAAAAACATATTATTTAACAGGAGGTTTTATGAAGAAGTTGTTGATGGTCTCGGCGCTGTTGTTGGTTGTTAGCAGTTTTGGCGATTGGGGGGAGGTAAAGGCTAAAGAACCGTGCCCGTTTGATTGGCTCGGTATTGTAGGGATGCCTTTTGCGTATGGAGGAGGTGCTACTATGGTCTATGGTTTGACTACGTGGTCGAATGATAATGGTAAAGTGTTTTACTACGGACTTGCCTCCGCAGGAACTGGTTTACTGATTGGTTTGATTGCCGACCTTGCAAATCTTCCTTGTAAGCGCCGGTATAAGGAAGCTGGGAATGCCTCAATGGGTTCTTTTGGAGACATTGGTTGTATGGTTGTTGATCATGTCCAAATGACGGTGTCGCCTGATGGCAAACAAGGCTATGCGGGTTTGAGATTCGATTTTTGATTTTTTTAACACGCGTAAAGATAGGCGGCTGCAGCAATCTGTAGTCGCCATTTACAACAAACTGAGATGACCTCACTTTTTTGAACAGCATCAATAATGTATTTTAATCGGAAAATCTGTCAAAAATACTGAACCACCTCACTTTTATAAATCTACTGAAAAATGGAGTAACTTTATGCCCTGCCAAACAGCATCCGCTTTAGCAAGATCACGTATCCAACAGGCAAACGAATGCCTATACTCTGCTGAATTCGAATTAGAGTCCAAAGGGTTCAAAACTGCCGCCAGCCGCTCGTATTTCTGCATATTTCATGCCATGCGGGCTGTATTGGCGCTTGATAAATTCGATACAAAAAAACACTCCGGCAGCATAATTATAGCCGCGTTCCGCAAAAAACACATCAAAAGCGGGCTCTTTCCGGCAAAATTTTCGGATATCATCGAAGATGCCTTTAAAATCCGCGATGACAGCGATTACGAGGACTTCTACGTTATATCAAAAGACGACGTCGCGGTTCAAATCGCGAACGCCAAAATCTTTCTGGCCGCAGTAGAGAGCTACATCTCGGAGAAGTTGGTTCCGGAATCGTAAAAACGGCGGAGCTTTTCTGTTATAAAATACCCGGCATCCACAAACAAAAAGCGCGGGTTGAGGCCGTTTGGCCCCACCCGCGTTCTTTGTGTTGCGGCTTAGCGCCTGCTCATAAACAGGCGTATAATGTACCACAGCAGCACTATGAAGGAGGCGAAGAGCATTGCCCCGGCCCCAATGTGCTGGTTGGTGTTGAACTGCGTCTTTATCTGATGCGTCTCGTACAGGATTGTCGCGGACATCAAAATGATCATGGCTATGGAAAACCAACTGCCCAGCGATGCACCTGTCAGCACAAAGATGATTATGGCGCCCATTGCGATAAACGAGCCGAACACTACGATGCTCTTCAGGAAAGAGAAGTCTGTCCTGCTCAGGAACACGACAGCTGTCAGTGCCGCGAAGATGGTGAGGGTCGCCACAAGCGCAGGCAGCAAAACGGAACCGGCCGCGTAAGACTCCACCACCACGAGGAGCGGGATGAAAATCAGCGCGTAGGCGACTACGTAGATGGCAAGCCCCAAAAGCTGTGAGTTCTTCTCCTTGGCGAATGTCAGTTTTCCGCCAAGATACGACGACAGCCAAAACACTCCCAGCACCACAAGCCAACTCACGCTGCTGATCGCGCTGAACACCGCGTAGGCTATGCCGGTGGAGAAGAGCGTGTAGAGGGTAAGCATCCAGGCGACGAACGCGCCGCCGGCCGTAAGGTAGGTCTTGCGGTAAAAAGCCGCTTGCTCTGCGGTCGGCACGTCCATGACTAAGCAGTCGTCCCAGCGCGTGGACGCCACGGCCGCCAGCTGATCGCCACGGGCCTGATACCGCCCCGAAGCGTCAAACCGCTCCGGCTCAAAGCTCTGCCCACCGCACCGCGCGCATCCGGATGCGCCGCCTGAGACCTCGGCGCCGCAATTCTGACATCTCATCATTCCCATAAAGCCCTCCATTTTTATTATATGATACTGTTTATTACACCGTCTCGGACTTCCACTCGCCGATGTTGCGCTTCTCGCGGTCGAAATCAACCCCCACCTTAAACAGCTTCTTCCCGCTACCTGTCCACGGCAGCAGGTAATCTGTGGATAACGGCGATCTTGTCCACATAACAAAACCCCCGCTCGCGGATGTCCGCAAAATCCTGTATGCCTATAGGTAGTAAACGCGCCATATCTTTAAACTACAATACGGCAGAGGAAAAATCAAATAAATCGGCCAAAAAACCTCCCCACACCGCCCCCAAATCGCCCGACCTGCCGCCAGACAAACGCCGGACTTGACAATATTTGGCTCTCGAAAAGCCTTGTATTCAGAACCCCTTTGTATTATATTTATTCTTGAATATTTATTAAGGCGCTATTCATGCACACAACGCACGCTATGCAGGTACGTCTTGAGGCCGTAGTTCCTGTCCACGTAGACGTTGTCGTAGTACATGGCCCGGAACCAGACGAGGCCCGCACCGAGTTCCGTGGCGCTCCACCAGTGGCCGCCGTGGCCGACATTGTAGAAACTGCCACTCCAACGGCTGCCGCCGGGCAGGGCCGAGAACCCGTAATCGTCCGTTGCGGCTTTAGGCTTACCAGGCCACCCTGTCTTTGACTTCAATTTAGTTCCTGCCACTTCTCTTCCGCCCACAAAATCCGTCAACGCCGTCCACTCCTTATCACTCGGCAAATGCCACCCCGCAGGACAAGCTTTCATCGCCGTATTCCAGTCGTACAATCGTCCATATTTCTGACAATTACTTTCTTCGTTATCATAACAGACGGATTTATCGGTCTTATAATTGAGATTCTCAGCCATCCAAGTCTGATTCCCAATCTTCACCGTACGGTACGTCTTCCCATCCCGCGTATCGGTAAAACTCCCACCCTGCGCATTAACCTCCGAAACCGACAACAGTACCGCCACAGCTATCGTACCTAAAACACAGCCTGCAGCACGTCTGTTTTTACCGCCGACTGATGCGTTCATCCTGCAAGTTCCTTTGGGCTAAATCATGGTTAAACAGGCATAGCATAAATCTACATTATATTGGCCTGGGTGTCAAGAATTACGCAAAAAATGGGGTTATTGGTAAATCGGGGTTTTGCCGCCCCTGCAACGGTTGTTATAGAGTATCTAATATGTAAAGGGGAACCCTTTTGCGGGGGCTGCCGCGACTACGCCCTCGCCGACAACACGAGCGGCTACGGTTCCGGTTGTCTGCAAAAAAGACCTCAAAGCCTAAAACTCAATCCCCCGCCGCGCCGGGATATTGTCGCGGTAGCAGTGCTTGACCTCCCGCATCTCCGTTACCACCCCGGCGGCGTTTATCAGTTCCTCATCCGCGTAGCGCCCGGTAAAGACGAGCTCTATCGACGCCGGGCAGTTTTTTATCAGGTTTAAGACGCTTTCCCTGTCGATCAGTTTGTAGTACAGAGCGGTGCACATCTCGTCGGCGACTATCATGTTGAACTGCCCCGCCGCGGCGGCTTCGCGGATATCCTCGAACGCCTGCGCGGCGCACTCGTAGTCCTCTTTTGCCGGGGTGTCTACAATAAAATTGCCGGAACCGTACCGCCTGACGACTATCATATTGCCCAAGAGTTTTATAGATTCCAGTTCGGACGTAGGCGTGTGTTTCATCATTTGTACAAAGAGCACGCGAAAACCGGCTCCGGCGGCGCGGAGGGCGAGGCCCAGCGCGGCGGTGGTCTTGCCCTTTCCGTTTCCCGTGTAAACCTGCAGCATCAGCGGCCCTCCTGCCGGCTAAGCACCCATATCAGAAACGGCCCGCCCAAAAGCGCTGTGATAACGCCAACGGGGATTTCCGTGGGAGCTATGACTGTTCTGGCGAACGTATCGCATAACGTCAGGAAAATACCTCCCGCCAGCAGGCACGCGGGCAATAATATTTTGTGGCCCGCGCCAAAGGCCGAGCGGCAGAAGTGCGGTATCATCAGCCCCACAAAACCTATAGGCCCGCAGACAGAAACTATACCGCCCACCATTACCGACGCGGCTGCCAAAAGCAGGCTGCGCGACAGGCGGACGCGGACGCCGCGGGTTTGGGCTATGTCCTCACCTGTCAAAAAGTGATCCAGCGCGGTAACGTTCGCGATTATCAGCGCCACGCCGATGACGACAAACGGCAGCATCGTCAAAAGCTGCCCGTACCCGAACACCTCCACCCCGCCCATCAGCCAGCGCACTATGCGAAAAGATTCGCGCATGCTGCTGACGTATTGCGAAAACATAAGCAGGCTCGAAAAGAAAAAGCTCACCGCGATGCCGGCAAGCAGTATCGAGTTTGACGATCCGGAGCGTACGCGCGCGGAGAACGCCATAACCAGCATGAACGACAGCGCCGCGCCGCAGAGCGCGCCAAGCGCGGTAACCGGCAGGCCGAAAGCCACGCCCGCCGCACCGGTAAGTATGGTGATAGCCGCGCCGAAAGACGCGCCGCTCGCGATGCCTAATGTAAAGGGGTCGGCGAGGGGATTTCGGAGAACGCCCTGAAAGACGAGGCCGCAGAGGGCGAGGGAGGCACCGGCTGTGAAAGCGGTCAGTACGCGGGGCAGGCGTATTGAGAGGAAGATTTCCCTTTGTAAATCGTCGCTGAAAATTTGTGCGACGGAGATCGTCTCCATACCTATAAACGGCAGCAGGGCGAGGGATATTATTGATAATATAAACAGGATTGATATGCCTGTCCATCCTGATTTCATAATGATGCCCCCGTTGTAATTTTTGGGGGTGCGCCATCCGGCGCTGCGGGCGGCCGGTGGCGGCCGCCCGTACAAGGTTCGTGGTTGACGGCAAAGATTGTTGTTTGTCCGGGGCAATCCACTGCTCGGAAATCCACAGAAAATATTTTTTCCAGATTGCTTACGGCGCCGGCGCAAAATTCGTCCCTTGTCCCGCGAAAAAATACACGCCCGTCAATCAGCGCGAGGATGTTGTTATGCGTTGACAGGGCGAAATTGACATCGTGCGTAATGGTGATTACCGCGGCGCCGCGGCGCTCGTGCACGCGCGCTGTCATGCGGCGGATATCTTCCTGATGGCGCGGGTCGAGGTGTGTGGTCGGCTCGTCAAGCAGTAAAAAAGGCGTTTCCTGAGCGGCCGCGCCGGCTATCAGGACAGTTTGGAATTCACCGCCGCTCAGCGTGTTCATCATCCTGCCCGCGAGATGTACGGTATCAGTCAACTCCAACGCCTCATCTGCCGCGTCTTTATCCTTGCGTGTTGATATCGCCCCCATCTTCGAGTACGGATAGCGCGCCATAAGCACATATTCCCGCACCGTAAACGGCGGGACGGGGCGGTTTGCGCCTTGCGGGACGTAGGCTATTTGCAGCGCGATTTCGCGCGGAGTCAGTTTGTTGATGGGAGTGTTGTTGATTGATACTGTTCCCTGATTATACCGCAGCAATCCGCACAAACATTTTAACAGCGTCGATTTACCCGCGCCGTTGCGCCCGATAACAGCCCACGTCTCCCCCGCGGCCGCGGCGAATGATACACCGCTTATTACGGGTTTGTCGTTATAGGAGAAAGAGAGATTTTTTGCATCAAGCCCTGTCATTGCACATCCTGTACGGGTGCATCCGGCAGAGGCGCGAAGATACTCCTTAAATCCTCCAGTATCAGCCCGAACCTCGGCCCCGGTATCATCAAATAATCGCCCGACAGGCAGTATACCCTGCCCGTACTGACCGCGCTGACGTTTTTAAGCGACCTCCAGTCCCCGCGCACCGCTTCCGGCATCGGGCGCAGGTACGAAGCGGATATGTCTACGATGATATCGGGGTTGAGCCTGATTATCGCTTCCGCGCTGATTACCGGGTAAGGCTGCTCCACATCGTCAAGAACGTTTACGCCGCCGGCGGCTTTTATCAGGTCATTATAGAACGATGACGTTCCGGGCGCGAAAACTTTGGTAATGACGCCGCTGCGGATATCGTCGCGGCTCACGCAGAATAAAACTTTAGGGCGTTCGGTATCCGCCGCAATAGTTGACATGTCCGCCAGTTGGCGGCGCAGGCTTTGCGCGATGGAATCGCCCTTTTCCTGCACAAATGTCGCTTTGGATATCAACCGTATCGCATCTATGATCTCGCCAACCGATTCGCTCCCTATGGTAATGTAACGAATCGAGTGCTTGTCCAAAAACGGCTTTACATCGACCTGTTCCCTGAGTATGATCGCGAAATCGGGCCTCAGCCTCAGTATCGCCTCATAGTTATGGTCTACGTTCCCGCCAATCTTCTCCCTTGCAGCGGCTTCGGGCGGATATTTACAGAATTGCGTAACGCCGATGACGTTATCGCCCTTTCCCAGCTCAAAGAGTATCTCGGTGATGTTCGGTGCAAACGAGATTATCCTCTGCGGCGGGCGCGACGGCAGCCGTTGCTCATCAAACGGGTTGCCCCGGTTGCCAGCGAAGAACGTGAAGTAGAGGAGCAGCAGTATGGGGATCGTCAGCATGGATACGAAACGTATTATTGTGTCTCTCATATTATAAGCCTATACCGTATAATGGTTTGACGCGGCGTTTCCGCCCTCGCCCGTCCAGTCTGTGTGAAAGAAATTTCCACGCGGCATATCGGTGCGCTCGTACGTATGCGCGCCGAAATAGTCCCGCTGGGCCTGCAGCAGGTTAGCCGCTGAGCGGCCGCACCTGTACGAGTCATAAAAGCAGAGCGCACTCGAAAGCGCGGGTACGGCTATGCCGGCGGTAACAGCCGTAGAAACAACGCTCCGCCATGATGATTGACAGGAGGATATGATGCCGCGGAAGTAATCGTCAAACAGCATATTTTGCAATGACGGATTACCGCGGTACGCGTTTTTTATGTTATCCAGAAAAACGCTGCGGATGATGCACCCGCTCCGCCACAGGAGGGCGATGTTGCCGGGGTCAAGGTTCCACGAATACTTTTCCGACGCGGACGACATGAGCATAAACCCCTGCGCGTACGAAACAATTTTTGACGCGAGCAGCGCCTTTCTTATATCCTCCGCCGTAAGCATCATGGCGAGCGTTGACAAAAACTGCGGGGACGAGAGCCACTCGTCTTTAAGTATCAACGACGCCTTTTTCCTCTCGTCAACCATCGACGACAGCATCCGCGCGTATACGGCCTCGGTAACAAGCGTTGCCGGCGCGCCAAATTCCAAAGAAATAGCAGACATCCACTTGCCTGTCCCCTTCTGCCCCGCGCTGTCGAGTATTTTTTCTACAAGCGGATGCCCGCCGCTATCCCTGTAACGCAAAATATCCCCGGTTATCTTAATCAAATAGCTCTCAAGCTCCGTCCTGTTCCATTCGGAAAAGGTATCCGCCATATCGTCGCAGCTCATCCCCAAAACAATTTTTAATAACGAATACGCTTCACTGATAAGCTGCATATCGCCGTATTCGATGCCGTTGTGAACCATTTTGACGAAGTGCCCGGCGCCGCCGCTCCCTATCCATTCGCAGCAAGGCTCACCGGCGGGTGTTTTGGCGCTGATCGACCTGAATATCTCCTTGACAAGCGGCCACGCGCGTTCATCGCCGCCGGGCATGAGAGACGGGCCGCGCCTCGCGCCCTCCTCGCCGCCGGAGATGCCCATTCCGCAGAATATGATCCCATTGTCATTAAGGTACTGATGCCGGCGCACGGTATCCTTAAAAAAACTGTTGCCGCCGTCTATTACGCAGTCGCCGGGCTCCAATAACGGCAGCAGTGATTCGATGAAATCGTCAACCACCTCTCCAGCCCTGACCATCAGCAATATTTTTCTGGGGCGCAGCAACCGTCCGCAAAACTCTTTCAGCGTATGCGTACCGATAATCGTATCGCGTTTAGCGGCGGCATCGTTCAAAAAGTCATCAACGTTCTCAATTTCGTTGTAAACGGCAACGGAGAAACCTTTATCGTTAATGTTGAGGATAAGGTTCTGCCCCATAACCGCAAGGCCTATTACGCCTATGTCGCATTTGTCAATCATAGTAACATCCTTATTGCCATAACGGCCTACCGTGGCCGTGCAGGCATTTCAAATTTTTTGTTCGCAATGTCAATAGGAACCGACAGCGGCGCATTCTGTTCCTGCTGTGCGCCGCCTTTTCGCGAAGGGCGCCCCGGCTTTATCTTGCTGATATCAGCCTGCCCCGAATACTTGTCCTCCTGATCGAACGCGTAAAACCTTTCGCGGTAGCCCCTCAAAAACTGCTGGACATAGAGATTGCGCGACCACCGTATCTCCGCCGAGGGGCCGTTGAAAATAATCTTGCCCTCGTGTATCATCGCAATCTTGTCTGCTACCTTATACGCGGAGCCTATATCGTGCGAGATCACAATAGACGTCATATTCAGCCTGTCTTTCAGCGATATTATGAGGTCGTTGATCTTGTCGGTCATAATGGGGTCGAGCGCGGAGGTCGGTTCGTCGTAAAGCATGATTTCCGGCTTCATAACAATAGCGCGCGCGAGGCCCACGCGGCTGCGCATGCCGCCGGAAAGCTCCGAGGGCATTTTCGCCTTAAACTCCTCTTTCAATCCCACCATCTCCAGCGCCTCGCCTATGGTCTTGTTTATATCCTTGGTAGTAAGTGTAGTGTGCTCCCGCAGCGGGAACGCGAGGTTCTCGCCCACGTTCATGGAGTCGAAGAGCGCCGCGCCCTGAAAGAGGATGCCGAAACGCTTGCGGTGCCTGTCGAAATCAGCCGGTTTGGTGGTAGGCGTAGATACCACCTGCCCGTCGAGCCGTATCTCGCCGCCGTCGGGGAACAGCAGGCCGATGATGTGCCGGAAGAGGACGGTCTTGCCGCTCCCCGACTGCCCGATAATGCACAGCACCTCACCGCGGTCGACATTGATGTTGATGTCGTCGAGGACTACCTGGTTGCCGAAACGCTTTTTAAGATGCTTTACCTCTAATAACATCGCCGCCCCTGTTTAGCTTGGAGTTTGGAGAGTGGAGTTTGGAGTTTTGAGCTAACGTCAAAAAACTCCGCACTTCAAACTCCAAACTCTTAATTTACATTACCATCACAGCTACAACAAAGTCAAACACCAATATCAATACCGCCGATATAACCACGGCTTTCGTTGTCGCGTTACCTACGCCTTCAGCGCCGCCCTTGGCCTGAAAACCGAAGTACGCGCCGGTTATGGCAACTATCGCCCCGAATATCGCAGTCTTCCCTACCCCCATATACACGTCGTTGGCGTTGAAGAACAGCTTCATGCCCGAGAGGTACGTGTACATTGTCACGTCGACTGATATGGCCACCGTTACCGCCGCGCCTACGAAACACATGAGTATCGCCCATACCGTAAGCACCGGCAGCATTACTATACAGGCTATCGCCTTAGGCACTATAAGGTACCTTATCGGGTCGAGCCGCAGCACGTTCATGGCGTCCAGCTGCTCGCTGCCCTTCATGGAGGCGATCTCGGCGGCTATGCCCGTGGCCACGCGGCCCGCGAACACCATGCTCGTTATCACCGGCGCCAGTTCCGTTATCGTCGTCTTGCAGACGAGCGCGCCAAGGTACCGCAGCGGTATCATCCCCGACATCTGGTACACCGCCTGCGTTACCGTCGCGGAGCCCAGAAAGAGCGCTATCATCGTAACTAACGGTATAGACTCTATACCTAAAGTATACATATGATTTGTAGTAATATCAACATTTTTCACCGCCAGCGGCATTTTTGAGAACGTTTCCACGCCGAGCTGGCTGTATTGCCTCGTGCCCAGCAGGAACGAGCGCACCTTGCCCAGCTGCGCGCGAGCGGCTTGCCCCACAAGGGCTATGAGCCTGAGCGGGACGAACACTACGCGAAATCCTCCGGCAAATCGTGGTGGTCCGAAAGTATTTTTGCGTCCTCAAAGCTAGCAAAGCCCTTGATGAACGCCACGTCCACCTTGCCGGTTGGCCCGTTCCTCTGCTTCTCCACTATTATCTCCGCCTTGCCCTCCAAATCCGGCTGATCCTTTTTGTACACCTCCTCGCGGTATACAAACATTACGACGTCGGCGTCCTGCTCTATCGCCCCCGATTCACGCAGGTCGGAGAGTTTCGGGCGGCGGTCGTCCTCCTTGCGCTGCTCAAGCGAGCGGTTAAGCTGCGATAGCGCTATTATAGGCACGTTGAGCTCTCTGGCCACGGCCTTGAGCGTGCGGCTTATCATCGAGATATCCTGCTGTATGCTGTCCGAGGCCACGGTCGGCCTCATCAGCTGCAAATAGTCTACTATTAAAAGCCCCAGTTTTTTACCCTTCATCTGCAGTTGGATACGCCGCGCCTTGGCCCTCAGATCAAGCACCGAGATGCCCGCCGTGTCATCTATATAAAGCGGCGCCTCGTAGAGCGGACCGGCAGCCTTAGCGAGCTTCCCGTATTCGTTGGAGGGGAGCGTACCGCTGCGCAGCGAATGCATATTCACGCGCGCCTCCGAGCAAAGCATCCTTTGCACAAGCTGCTCCTTAGGCATCTCAAGCGAAAATATCACCACGCCGTAGCCAGCCCGCACCGATGCGTTGAGCGCGATAGAGAGGCAAAACGAGGTCTTGCCCATACCGGGGCGCCCGCCTATAATCACAAGGTCTCCACCGTGGAACCCGGTCGTCATGCGGTCAAGCTTGGTAAACCCCGTAGGCACCCCCGACACGCTGCCCCCGGCCTTGTAAGTCTCAATCAAATCAAAAATACGCGGCATAAGCTCGCCGATGGTCTCTGGCTTGTTGCTCTCCCGCGACTCGGCAATGCCGAAAATTTTGCCCTCCGCCGCGTCAAGCACCTCCTGCACCGGACGGCCGGGATCAAAACAGTCGGTGGTGATCTCCCCTGCGGCGTCAATGAGCTGCCGCAGCACCGCCTTCTCCCTCACAATCGACGCGTAATGCTGAATATTGCCTGACGTTACCACGTTACCGGCAAGCTCTGCCAAATAAGCCTCTGTTCCTACCGCCTCAATCCACTCCTTCTGGCGCAGCTTCTCGGCTACTGTGATGGTATCTACCGGAGTGCTCTTTTCGGAAAGCTCGCGCATACATATAAAGATTTTTTTGTGGGCATCGGCGTAAAAATAATCGTCCCTTAGCTGCTCAATAGCAACATCAACGGAGCTCTCGCTGATAAGCATCGACCCAAGGATGGTTCGCTCGACCTCCTTCGCCTGCGGTGGAACGCGGTCTGCGAAGTGCGCGGCAGGCGCAGGCGTTTTTCTGATTCTTGACTCTTTTTTCTCCTGCATTTTACGATATTGCCCCCATAATCTTTTTCATGTCATCCCACCCGCCAAACCGGTACTGCGTCTCCTTTGACATGAGCGACAGGCTGTAAGTTACCACCGCCGGCACCCCTCCATATGTATGGTTTGCGCCGCGCAGACGTTCAATATCATCCGCATTTTCAAAAAGAAAATTGGCTGCGGGCTGGCCGAAGATAAGCAAAACCCTGGGCGCGACAATCTCTATCTGCCTGTCCAAAATTTCACGGCACACCCCAGCGCCGGCCCGGTCAAACCCGTCGCCTCGGCATTTTTGGATGTACGCCGCAAAAACGTCCTCTTTCCTGTCAAGCCCCATCTTGCCGAGTATCTTGCCCAAAAGCTCCCCGTCATCACCCTGAAAAGGCAAACCCGCGCTGTCATCTACGCCTTCGGGCGAGTAACCTACTATGAACAGCTTTCCGTCAGCGCTTCCGCTGCCGAATACCACCTTCGACCGGTTATGCGCCGCCACACACCTGTCGCATCCGGCAACTTCCCGGTAAAGCGCTACCATCTTCTCCCTCTTTGGCGACAGAACGGCAGACTTGGCAGACTGTTGAACCATAGATGCAAGTGATTTGCGCTCGAATTTTTCGAGGCCGGAGGAATCAAAAGCGCCTACCTTAGACAACTTTGAAAAAGAACCGGTACCGCCGGAACCCGTTTTGGCGCTTGATGGAGGCGCGGCATCCCTCTGAAAAGACGGCGGCGCTTGCCGGGATGGCGGGGCTGATGATTGAGACGGGAACGATTGCGATTGCGTTGACCTGACCGGCGCGCCTGCCGGCACCCTTCGAGATTCACCCATACCAACATTGGCGTACTTTGACTCAGCCGCAGACAAAATCCTTTTTATATCCGACCCATGATCAAAAACAATATCGCCAGCACCAATATCAAGCTGATATTGGAAGTAGGCGGTCAATAATGTATGTACGCTGTTGGCCATAGTCAGTTGATACACCCGGCAATGTTATTGATGATTATGCGCGCCGCGTCTACCTTGCGCGTTACCGGAAAAACCTCTTTCCGCCCGTCCTTAAACAAAATCGTAAAACCGGTACTCTCCCCGCCCAGCGATACATCAGCCTTATTGAAGATCATCATGTCACAATTTTTCCGCTGCATCTTCTCTTCCGCCATAACGATATCGCTATCCCCGCTCTCAAGCGAGAACCCGGCAAGAAATTGCCCCGATGACTTCGACGCGCCGAGCTTGGCCGCGATGTCGGGGTTGGGGACGAGCTCCAGCACCAACCTTTCACTCTCCGAACGGTGCAGCTTCGTGCTGGAGGGGGCGGAGGGGCGGTAATCGCTGACCGCAGCGGCCATTATGCAGATATCCGCGCCGACAAACCTTTTCACCAACTCGGCCTCCATATCCGAGGCGGTCCTTACCGAAATCACTTCCGCCCCAAACGGCAGCGGCTCCGACGCCGGACCGGAAACGACAACCACACGCGCCCCCGCCGACAGCGCCGCACCGGCCAGCGCCGCACCCATCTTGCCGGACGAGCGGTTGGTGATCACGCGGACCGGGTCAATCGGCTCCTCGGTGGGGCCGGAGGAAATAAGTACCGTCTTGCCTTTCAAAGAATCCGGGGTAACGGCGGGAGATTTATCAACGGGCAATGATTTACCTGCGGGCAATCCCCCGTCAACAGGCATCCCCGCACTACATAGTGGTTCACCGCAGGGAAACGACATTACAAAGGACGCGATCTTGTCAATCCCCAGCATCCTCCCCGGCCCCGATACACCGCAAGCCAACTCGCCGTCCTCAACCGGCAGGACATTAACGCCTCTCCCCCGCAAAGCCTCGACATTAGACTGCGTGGCCGCGTTCGCCCACATGACGCAGTTCATCGCCGGGGCAATTATTATCTTCTTTTCAGGGACCGACAACGCCAGCGTAGTCAGCAAATTGTCCGCTATGCCGCACGCCATTTTCGCGATTGTGTTGGCGGTTGCCGGGCAGACCAGCAAAAGGTCCGCCCACTCCGACAGCCTGATGTGCCCCATATCATGCTGCGGCGGCGCACCGCCGGCACTGTCAGTATAAACGGGGTTGCCGGACAAAGTCCGCAGCGCCTCAACGCCCACAAGCGGCCTGGCGGCCTCGGTCATCACCACCTTGACCTCGCACCCATTTTTGCGCAATAGGCGAACCAGCAGGGGGACCTTGTACGCCGCGATCCCCCCCGTTACCGCTACCACAACCCTGCGGACGCTGCCCATGCGCGCCTCAGGCGTTCTGCTCTTCCAGATCCTCGACTACCCTGCCCTCAAACAGCTTCTTCAGGGCAAGCGTGGTCGGCTTCTCCTTGGTGGTGATGTTGCCCACGCGGATCTGCGAGTTGATGAAACGGGCCTCCTGGGACGCCATGAGGACGGCTTTGTAGCGGCTCACGCCCTTCCTTTCAAGGGTTTCGAGCTCAAGCTCATACAGGTCGGACATCTTAAACCTCCTATTTTGAATGATTGTTACCGTATATGTACATCAACAAGCCTGTTACTCAATATTCTGAATCTGCTCCCTGATCTTTTCGATATTTTCCTTTAAAACTACGGCCTTGTGCGCGATTTCCGTATCGTTCGCCTTCGACCCTATCGTGTTTGCCTCGCGGTTCATCTCCTGCAGCAGAAACCCCATGCGCTTGCCTACCGGCTCGTCGCTGTCAAAATCGGCGCTGAACTTCTCTATGTGGGCCCGCAGGCGGGTTATCTCCTCGGTAATATCCAAACGCTCGGCCATCATGGCCACCTCCGTGGCGAGGCGCTGCGGGTCGGGCTGGGAGGATATCAGCTTCTCTATCCGCGCCGAGAGGGCGGCGCTGTACTCCCTGACACGCTCCGGGGCACGCTTCTCTATCTGCTGCAGGGTCTTGGTTATGTCTTTCAGTATCTTCTTGAGCTCCCTGACCAACTGGGCGCCCTCCGTCTCGCGGGCGTCCTGAAAGGCGCTCACCGCCGCCGTTACCGCCGGGCGCATATGCTTCCAGAGCGCGTCCTCGCTGTGCGTTACCGACTCGCTCTTTATTAAATCGCTGAAACGGAGCAGGTCCGACAGCCTGATATCACCCGCCAGCTTGCCGTAATCCTTAACCTCGTTCAATATACGTAAGTAGTTGTCAACAACAGACTTATCCCACGTCAGCTTAACATCGTCGACCTCCCCGCGGTCGCAGGAAACAAACACGCTTATGCTCCCGCGCGACACTATCGCGGCCAGTTCCTTCTTCACCTTCGCCTCAAGGTTCATGGCGAACTTGGGTAGCCTTATCTGCACGTCCTGATAACGGTTGTTGACACCGCGGATCTCCACCCGGTAGGTACCGGAAGAGGCGGCAAACTCGGCCAGGCCAAAGCCTGTCATTGAGCGGATGGGCATCTGTTTTATGTCCTGTAAGGTTAAAATATGGCGAATTTCATAAATATAATATATGGGGCGCGTAAAATCAAAATAAAAAAATCAAATCCCCCAACGACCTGTGCCCCCCGAATTGCATCAAATTAAACCTGACCGAAGGAGAATATAGTTAAAAAAGGACTTGTCAAGCCCCTATTCGTTGCATCATAATTAATCTGACCGGATGAAAATCACGCTTAAGGGAGATTATTTATGGGTCCGAAAGAGAGGCGAGTATATTTGGAACGTGCTTGGCCGCGGTACCAACTTGCCAGCCGTAGCAAGAATCAGCAGATTTTAGATGAGTTCTGTGCGGTGTGCGGTTACAACCGGAAATATGCGGTAGGGTTGCTGAACAAAGCACTACAGGCGGACACGGTGGCCCACTGCGGCAGCAGTTTGGCCGGGGACTTCGTCTGGAGCCTCACAATGACCGATATCCACACCGGATGGACCGAGTGCAGGGCCGTATGGGGCAAGGCTTGGAGCAAGCAGGTTCACGACATTGAACTGAACCTGCCGTTCACTGGAGATAGAGGTAACACATGAACATTAACGCAATCAGCACCAACGGGTACGGCGGAACGGCAAGCATCGCGGCGGCAAGGCGGGCGCTTGACGCAAGGCTCGACCTGCCGCCCGATACGAAAAAGATGGCCGCCGTAAAAGTAGAAGCGGGAATGCCCGCCGACGCGGCCATCTACACATCCGAAAAAGAACTCGGCAAGCCGGTAGCGGGTGCCAGCTTTAAGGATATCCTCAGGGGGAAGATGGGGGGATGAAAAAATTATTTTTTTTCTTGACATGGGGTTGCGCATAACATAGATTTATGGTGGGTAGGAATTGGGGTTGTTGCTGTGGGGAGATGTTTTGAAAAATTTAACCATTAACAGCTTTGCAGCGAGATTGGAGAAAAAATGGACAATATTAACAATCTTCTAACAGACGTAAACCGCATTTGTGAAAAATATGATGAAATTGCCCGGATATCCGGTGAAAACTTCAACATATTTCAAACGCTTGGCTTGCAGTCTGACGAATTGAGTCACTCAAAAATTATTGCAGAACTTATAAACCCCAACGGTTCACACGACAGAGGGCATGAATTTTTAGATTTATTTTTGAAAGTAATTGAAGAAGATGCTCAAAAATTCAAGAATGCATCCGTAAAAACAGAACAGTCAACAGAAAATGGCCGAGTAGATATTCTCATTGACGCCGGAAATCAAGCAACAATAGTTATAGAAAATAAAATTTACGCAGGCGATCAGGAAAAACAACTTGCAAGATATAAAAAGTCTTATCGCAATGCAGTGATAATTTATTTAACTCTGTCTGGACGGGAACCTTCTGAGTGGAGTACGGACGGAAAAGAAGATCTTAACGTCAAATCGTTATCATACGAAAATGATATTGTAAAATGGCTTGAACTCTGCAAGGAAAAATCTGTAAATAATCCATATTTAAGAGAAACTATTTCTCAGTATATCAACCTTTTAAAAATTTTAACAGGACAAACAAGGAGTAAAAATATGTCTAATGAAATAGTAAATACGATGACCCAAAATGTAAAGGCCTCTTTGGCAATTGAAGAAAATATAAACGAAATGAAAAGTCAAATCATGTTCAATTCTTTCATTCCTGCTATGAAGAAACTTGCCAGTAAATATAACCTAATACTAGAACTGGATGATGATAGCGACTGTCTATACCGTTATTGGGCATTTACACTAACAACCGAGTTATTGGAAGATAATGACATAGCTATTGCCTTTCAGTTTCTGCAACCTAATCTAAAGTTCTTGGTATGTGGTTTTCATATTTCAGCAGACAATAAGGAGATAGCTAAAAATATTTATATGACAGAAAATCCTTTAAGAAAATATATTATGGAAAAGGTTCAAAAGAGAGGTGGGCCTTGGTGGTTATGTTACAACGAGCTTGATTGGGGAAATAACGATCTTGAAAATTTAGTAAGCGAAGAATCATCGGTTATAGTGATAGAAAAATGTGAAAGAGAAATTGTGGATCTACTCGATGTAATAAAAGATTTTAATGGTAAATGATAATGCTGTGAAAAGAGGCGGTATATAAAACAAAAACTCTTTTTTCACAAAAAAATCACTTTTAGGCATAAAAATATATTTTATTATCAATAAGCGCCGTTTTTCGGCGCTTATTGCCAATAAAATATGAGGTATATATGCCTGTAACACCATATAAAATAAAGAGTTACGTCCTATACTGCTAAAATTTGCTTTTTCAACGTGAACTATATTATATTTAAGATATGGGCAAAGAGGCGCTTATGAACCGAAAAATACCGATATTTAGGCAAATCGTGGATTTTATTACCTCAAAGGTGTCGCCGGAGAGAATAGTCCTCTTTGGATCTTACGCCAGAGGAAACTACGGTAAACACAGCGATATCGATATATTGGTAGTAATGAAGAATCTGGATAACGAACGAAAATTAACAAAATCGCTCTACAGGGCATTACTCAATGAGGATATATCAACCCCTGTAGACATTATCGCCGCAGACTATGACAGGTACAACACCCTGAAAGACAGAACCGGCCTTATCTATAAAACGATTGAACGGGAGGGTCAATTACTTTATGCAAGATGACTATAAACCATGAATTGTTGTTATTCGTCTTAAACACTAATTCTTTGCCTATCAAATACCATCCTTACTAACCATATTTTCAGGAGCATACGACCAATTCTGTCGTACTCTAATGCTGTATTATATCATAGGCCCCCAAAACAGGGGACGGTGTACATACAATATATCACACATGAGGGACGCTATGCACATCGACACCGGCTGGTACACCGATACCATTGCCGCCAACCCGGAGGCGGCGGAGTTTGCCATTTCCACCGCCGGGGAGCTGGCGGGGCTGGCGGATGTGAGCATCCGCGGTGGCGGCTATTACATTGTCAAACAACACCGCCCTCGCCAGCCTGAAAAACAGCGCCGGAAACACCGATTGGCCGGATAAGGGGGCGGACAGGAGGGGACGGGGAGGACATAACCGGGGCAGAGTTTGATTTTGACAAAAACGCCCCATTTTCGGGCTGGATTTACGGCAAAACCCCCGGTTTCTAGCCCGGGATTTTTAACAATCTCAGCTCTTGCCCCGGATTTTTGACAAAAAATGCACTTTTTAGCCTTGGTTTTTTGACAAAAACACGTGTTTTTAGCCAGGGATTTTTTAAAAACTTGCGTTTTTGGTGAGAATATATTATTTTAGATGGGTATCTGTTACTAAATCACACGCTCAGGGCAGAAAAATGCCATATAATTATATTAAAAGAAAAATTGACGACGAATTGCTCTCATGGGCGCAGAAAGCCGGTGACCGCATGCCCTTGCTGATCAGAGGGGCCAGGCAGGTTGGGAAGTCCAGCGCCGTCAGGCATTTGGGCGAGCGGTTTGAATATTTTTTGGAAGTTAATTTTGAACTGGATGAGCAGGCGAGGGACCTGTTCGCTAATACGGAACTTTACCCTGAAAAACTTTGCAAAGGACTTTACGCGATATACGGCACGCCAATAATTCCGGGGAAAACGCTGCTGTTTTTCGATGAAATCCAGGCATCTCCGCGGGCGATTACCTCGCTTCGCTACTTTTACGAAAAATACGGCGAACTGCATGTTGCCGCGGCAGGCTCTCTTTTGGAGTTCGCATTGGCAGAACTGCCTGCTTTTGGGGTTGGCCGGATACAGTGCATGTATATGTACCCCATGAATTTTTTTGAATTTTTGGGCGCTTGCGGACATACCCCGCTTTCGCAGGCTATTCAAGACGCAAACTGCAAGGCCCCCCTGCCCCAGCCAGTCCATAATGCCGCCGTCGAGCACCTGAAAAACTTTCTTATACTTGGCGGAATGCCGAAGGTCGTCTCAACCTATGTCAATAAAAAAGATTTGCGGGAGTGCCAGCTAATTTTAGACAGCCTGACGCAAACGCTCCGCGCCGACTTCGCTAAATACAAGGCGAAGATTCCAAGCCTGCAGATCTCCGCAGTGTTTGATTCCGTTGTTGCCCAAATGGGGAAAAAATTCGTTTACGCAAACGTCTCCGATGATTATACGCACAGGCAGTTAAAAGAGGCTCTCGAACTTTTAAGAATGTCCGGCGTGGTTATTCCTGTTATGCATACTGCGGCAAACGGCGTACCGCTCGGCGCAGAGGTAAATCCCAAACGGCAAAAAATGCTTCTGCTTGATACCGGTATCTACCAACGGCTGCTTGGGCAGCCGATTGCTGATTTGCTGATTTACAATGATTTATCCATAATAAACAAAGGCAGCATTATGGAGCTCTTCGTCGGCCTTGAACTGATGAAATCAGGCCCTTCCGGTGAGCAAAAATCACTATACTACTGGCACCGCGAAGGCAAAAGCAGTAATGCCGAGGTTGATTATGTAGTACAATCCGGCTGGGATATAATTCCAATAGAAGTAAAAAGCGGCACCACAGGGTCAATGCAGAGCATGCGCCTGTTCCTGAAAGAAAAAAGCGCACCTTACGGCATCCGAGCTTCCCTCGAAAACTACGGGGAACTGCCGGATATCAAAATCATCCCGGCCTACGGAGCGAGCGCGATGTCGTTTTTGAGGATGGTATAGCCGTTCTAAACTGATGGCCAGTCTATTTTCCCCGGCTATACGACCAATTCTGTCGTACTCTAATGCTATATTATATCATAGGCCCCCAAAACAGGGGACGGCGTATATATAGTATATCTCACAGGAGGGACGCTATGCACATCGACACCCGCTGGTACACCGATACCATTGCCGCCAACCCGGAGGCGGCGGAGTTTGCCATTTCCACCGCTGAGGAACTGGCGGGGCTTGCGGCTATTGTTAATGGGGATGCCGAGGGGATTGAGCGCGACAGCTTCGACGGCAAGGCCATCCGGCTTACCGCCGATATCGACCTGTCCGTCTGCGATAACTGGACAGCGATCGGGCGTTACCGTTTCGACAGGAGCGATCCCGGCAACAATATTGAGATGCCGTTCTCAGGGTCCTTTGACGGCGGCGGGTACGTCATCCGCAACCTGACCATCAACCGCCCGGACGAGAGCCATCTGGGCCTGTTCGGCCATATCGAATACGGCAGTGTGAAAAATCTTGGATTAGAGAACGTGAATATCCGCGGCGATGCCTGCGTAGGCGCCGTGGCGGGGTGCATCCATTATAGCGATGGCGGCATTGCCGAGTGCCGCTCCGCCGGAACGGTCAGCGGTGCCGGCAACTGCACAGTAAAGGAGAGTACGCACAGAGGAAAAAGGCTATACAGCGCGGAACTTATGGAAATAAAAAAGCTCAGAGGTATGTTAGAAGGGGCAGGAAAAACTCCCTACAGCCTTCCCTCTCCGAGCTTCCAATCTTATACTGACAATATACACAAATTAGAACAAAAAGTCAATCAAATGTCTGACTGTACCAACCCTGCCACTATTAATAAGATACTATAATCCGATTCAAAAGTCAATATCAAAAAGCAAAAAAATCCAAAAATAGCCCCGCCACCCGGATTACCGCCAACCCGCGCCTGCAACAGCTTGACGACGCTCATTTTTCGGAAAAAGAGATTCCCGTGCGCCGGATTCGGCAAAAAATCGGGGGTTTGGGGCGGTTGGGCGCGGCGGTTGTAAAAACAGTTGTTTTTTTCGTTCCCGTATACTATATTATATTGTATTTAACACAGGATATTCATATATTTTTGATAGGATTATACCGGCATGGACAAGGTAAGGGTCGGAATTTTGGGGGCGACGTCGTACACCGGGGCGGAGCTGGTGCGGATGCTGGCGTTTCATCCTCATGTGTCAATAGAATACGTATCGTCCCAGAGCTACGAAAGGAAGGCGCTATCGTCAATTTTCCCGGCTCTGACGGGGATTAATAATGATTTGCTGATCTCCCCGCAGGAGGCCGTCGGGCGCGGGGGGGTAGACTGCGTTTTCTCCTGCCTGCCACACGCGGCCAGCGCGGAATTGCTGGTGCCGGTAATTGGCAAGGGCGTCAAGGTGGTGGATTTGAGCGCGGATTTCAGGATAAGGGATATCAATGTCTACAAAAAGTGGTACTGCGACGACAAGCACCCCGACCATCCGGCCCCGCACCTCCTCGAAAAGGCGGTATTCGGGCTGTCGGAGCATTATCGCGGGCAGATAGCCAAAGCCTCGATAATCGCGAACCCAGGCTGCTACGTGACGAGCGTCCTCCTGCCGCTTTTGCCGCTGCTAAAGGGCGGGGTATGCATCGATATGATAATCGCCGACTCGAAATCCGGCGTAAGCGGGGCGGGGCGGGGGCTCAAGCAGAACACGCACTTCCCGGAGGCGCACGAGAATTTCAGCGCTTATTCCATCGGCCACAAACACAGGCACACGCCGGAGATGGAGCAGGAGCTGTCCCTCGCCGCCGGGAAACCGGTAACTATGACCTTCTCCCCCCACCTGCTGCCTGTCAACAGGGGGATTTTGTCAACGATATACATTACCGCAAACCGCACCGCGGCGGAGTGTACGGAGATAGTAAAAAAGTTTTACGCAAACGAGCCGTTCGTGCGCGTGCGCGAGCCGTCAGACCTGCCGCAGACAGCCAACGTCGTCCACACAAATTATTGCGATATTGCGTTTACGGGCGGGACGGACGGATTGCCGGTAATAGCGGTGTCAACGCTTGACAATCTGGTAAAGGGCGCGAGCGGCCAGGCATTGCAGAATATGAATATCATGTTTGGCCTGCCGGAGACGGCGGGATTGATGAGATAATTATCATTAATAAATATTAATTAAAGGAGCATTAACAGAGATGGCGGTTAATACTAATGATTTGATGAGTACAATCGTAAGCCTCGCCAAGCGCCGCGGCTTTATCTTCCAGTCAAGCGAGATTTACGGCGGGCTGAACAGCTGCTGGGATTACGGGCCGCTTGGCGTTGAGCTTAAAAGGAATGTTAAGGACGCGTGGTGGCGCGCGATGGTAACCAACCGCCGCGACGTCGTGGGGCTCGACGCCTCCATCCTCATGCACCCCAAAGTCTGGGAGGCCTCCGGCCACCTCACCGGCTTCAGCGACCCGATGGTCGACTGCAAAAAGTGTAAGGAGCGTTTCCGCGCCGACCACCTTGAGAACCTCGACAAATGCCCCAAGCCCAAGTGCGGCGGCGAGCTGACAGAGGTGCGCAAGTTCAACCTTATGTTCAAAACGTTCATGGGGCCGGTTGAGGACAGCTCGGCCACCGTGTATATGCGCCCCGAAACCGCGCAGGGCATATTCGTAAACTTCCTGAACGTACAGCAGTCCTCGCGGCTCAAGCCGCCGTTTGGGATCGCGCAGATAGGCAAGTCGTTCCGCAACGAGATCACTCCGGGCAACTTCACCTACCGCACGCGCGAGTTCGAGCAGATGGAGATGGAATTTTTCGTGCCGCCCACAGAGGATGAGAAGTGGTACGGGTACTGGCGCGACGCGCGGCTGCAGTGGTATAAGGATTACGGTATCAAGCCGGACCACTTACGTTTGCGCGATCACGAGAAGGACGAGCTCGCGCACTACGCCAAGGCCTGCGTTGATGTTGAGTACCTCTTCCCGTTTGGCTGGAGCGAGCTTGAGGGCATCGCGAACCGCACGGATTATGATTTGAAGCAGCACGAGCAGTTCAGCGGCAAGGGCATGGCCTATTTTGACGATGAGAGCAAATCGCACTACCACCCGTTCGTTGTTGAGCCGGCGGCCGGGGCCGACAGGGCTACGCTTGCGTTTTTGGTTGACGCGTACCACGTTGAGGGCGAGGGGAAGGACGAGCGCGTAGTGCTGCGTTTCCATCCCGCGCTTGCGCCTGTCAAGGTCGCCGTGCTGCCGCTTGTCAAGAAGGACGGGATGCCTGAGATGGGCGAGAAGATTTACAGGGATTTGCTTGATAACTCGATCAAATCGTTTTACGACCACACGGCGTCTATCGGCAGGCGTTACGCACGGCAGGACGAGGCCGGCACGCCGTTCTGCGTTACGATTGATACACAGAGCCTTGAGGATCAGACGGTAACGGTCCGCGAGCGCGACAGCCGTGAGCAGTACAGGGTCGCGTCGTCGGAGCTTGTGGGGCTGATTCAGAAGAAGATGCGGGAATCTATGAAGTAATTAATTGTGGATTCTATAATAATGATTTATATCAACAAACATCAACATAATGGGCGGCCCCAAAAGTCCGCCCGCTATATGAGAGAAACGAGGTGGCGTTAAAATGGCAATACGGCTTAATGTACTGATGGGCGGTCCGTCGGCGGAATACGAGGTATCCCTCAATTCCGGCAGTCAGGTATTGACGCATATTGACAAGAGCAAATACAATCTGCGCGCTGTTGTCATCAACAAAGATAAGCAGTTTTACTACGCGGATGTCGTTGACGGCAACGTGCCGGATGTCCACAGCTACGCCGATTCCGGCTCGGTTTTCAAGGGCCCGTTCCACCCCTCCGCGAGCAAGGAGATATGGGACGACTGCGATGTCGCATTCCTCGCTTTACATGGGGAATACGGTGAAGACGGCGTCATTCAGGGATTTTTGGAGGCGATAGGCATAACCTACACCGGATCGAACGTATACGCAAGCGCGGTCGCGATGAACAAGATCACATCTAAATTTTTGTACGAGACCGCCGGGCTTTCAGTCCCCGATTACTCCGTCTACGGCGTCAACCATCCAAACGTTACTGTAGACTCCATCATCAAGAAGCACGGCTTCCCCTGTTTCCTGAAGTGCCCGCAGTCAGGTTCGAGCCGGCTCATGGGCCGGGCGTCGGACAGGGAATCTTTGGAGTCATTATTAAAGGAGTTGCAGGAGAGCGCGGACGACATACTCGTGGAGACGACAGTTACCGGCATCGAGTTTTCATGCGGCGTGATTAATATGCCGGACGGCACAACCAAAGCGCTGCCGCCTATCGAAATACGCCCGGCGGACACATCAAGTTTTTTCGACTACAAGGCGAAGTACTCGAAAGGCGGGTCTACGGAGATAGTGCCCGCGCCGCAGCCCGAAGAACTGTTAAAGCGAATTCAGGACGCCGCCGTCGCCGCGCACAGGGTTTTGGGATGCTACGGGGTTTCGCGGACCGATATGATTTATGATGACAAAAACTTACGGGTACTTGAAACGAATACATTGCCGGGGATGACGTCTACGTCGCTATTGCCGCAGGCATACAAGGCGATGGGCGGCGGAACGTACGCTGAGTTGTTGGACGTGTTGATCAGATCGGCGCTGGCGAAAAAGAGGCCGTGACGTTCATTAAACAGGGAACGGTTAGAAACGGCTGTCCATACACAGTTTTTGGGGGATCGTAATGATTGTTTTGGGAATTGATACATCGTCAACAGACCTGTCAATCTGTTTAAGCGTTGACGATTCCCCCGTGTCAACCGTATGCCGCTATGTGAGAAACTCCCACGCGGAACACATCACTCAGGCGGTAAAGCTGTCGCTTGAACTTGGCGGTGTTGACGTTAGTGATGTTACGCATATAGCCGTATCGGCGGGCCCTGGGTCGTTTACCGGGCTGCGGATCGGTTTGTCTTTCGTTAAGGGGTTGTGTATGATGACAGAACGCAGGGTTATCCCGCTGTCCTCACTAATGGTATTGGCCCACGCCGCCGGTTACCGCCGCAATCAATACAGAAAAATCTACACGGCGTTAGACGCGCGCCAGGGCAGGATCCATTGGGGGTGTTTTGGTATTGACGGCGGCAGAAAGATAAACCGGCTGGCCGACGACCGCCTGTCATCCCCCGAAGAGCTTATCAACGAACTATCGCCAGACGACCTGCTCGTAACAGATACGATGGGCTATCAGCGCAGTGCCGTTTTTAATCAATTTGCGGATAAGGCGGAAATCATCAACGCGGAGAAATCATCCCTTCAACGCGGGCTGTCCTGCGCATCATTAGGATTTGCCAGCATCAATGACGAAAACGCGTGGCTCCCGGCAAACCTTATAGTGCCCAACTACCTGCAAATGTCCGCTGCGGAGGAAAAAGCATGCTGAACCTCTCCTTTACTATTCTCGAAATCGTGCTGCTGGCGCTGATTCTGATATCTGTCATATTCTACCGCCACTTCCCCATGCACCTTATTTACAGGAGCAAAATTGGTTTCGAGAGTATGCTCGACGCGGTAAACGAACCGCTGGCGGTCATCTCTCAGGACTTTACCGTCAAGCGCGTGAACAAGGCTTATACCGAGATGACCGGGCGTTCCTACAAAAGTTCAATCAACTCAAAGTGCTACCATATGCTGCGGGGCCGCTCTTCGCCCTGTGAAGACTGCAAACTGAAGACGGCGCTGGCTGAGTCGGCGGTGCAGGAAGTGGAGCTGTCGCAGCACCCGCGCGGCGGAGACGGGTCAATCAACATCACATTCTCGCCATACGCCATGCCCATACGCGGCAACACGGCGGAGATATGCATAATTGAGCACATACGCGACATTACCACGCTCGAAACGCTCAAGCAGAGTTTGGAGCGCAGGAACAAGTTTCTGGCCACGCTCACCGAGAAACTGCGGACCGCGCAGAGCAGCATAAAGGAAGATTTGCACGTGGCGCGCCAGATACAGCTGGGGCTGCTGCCGGAAACCGCCCCTGATGTCAACAGGCTCCGCATAGAAATGACCTACCAGCCGGTAGCGGACGTTGGCGGGGACCTTTACGATTTTATAAAGATTGACGACAATCACCTTGGCGTGTTCATCGGCGACGCCGCCGGGCACGGGCTTGCGTCGTCACTCATCGGTACGCTGTCAAAAATGTCGCTCTACAACCACAGCAAATCGGGGCTGTCTACCTCGGAGCTTCTGGCGTGCATGAACAGAGATTTAAACGCGCACATCAACACCAGCCACTACCTTACGTGCCTGTGGTGCGTATTCGACTTTGAGAAAAACGTAATCGCGTACAGCAGGGCCGGGCACCCCATGCAGATTGTTCTGCGCAAAGACGGGGAGATACACTGGCTGTCCGGCAGCGGTATCTTTTTGGGGATAACAGACGAGGCGGCGTACGAGCAGAAGGAGTTTGCGTTTGAAAACGGAGACCGCTTCTTCTGGTTTACGGACGGCATATATGATGTCTACAGTAAAAGCGGGGACGGCAACAGCGAAAAAAACGAACTGCTGGGATTTGACAAGTTTACGGAGATGGTCAAAGAGACCGCCGGACTGCCGTTTGGAGATGTTATTGGAGCGCTGCGGAAAGGGCTCGCCGGGTTTGACCATGATGATGATTATACGCTGATAGTAGCGGAGGTATGCGATGATGCGCGCCAATAACATTTTATCTTTGCTGACAATGATTATCGCGCTGACGGCAGCCGCAGTTAATGCTGACAACGCCGTTGATACTTCCACGGTTAGAAACAATATGGCCGGAACATACTTCGGCTTCGGCGCAGGATTGTCAATAGGTTCCATACCCGTCTTTACAATGTGGCAGAACACCCTGCCGGAGACGATGGGCCGCCTCGGCATTACACAGAACTTCGGCGCTGACCCGCTCGTAAACGACACCATGCCGCTGCGCTACCGCGTTTCAGAGATACCGGACCAGTTTAATTTTACGCTGCCTCTCAGCGTATCGCTGCACAGCATAAAGCCCGGCAGCGCCATGTCGTTTGCGCTCTCGTTCTTCCACAACAGCAAGCAGTTCCAGTCTATACTGCTGTTCGACCGCGACACTCTGAACCGCCGCATCAGTATCTACGAAACCATGAGGTACTACTCTTTAAGCATAGAGGCCGCGTATCAGAAGGCGATACCACCGGTCTTTTTCAGTATAGACGGGGCGCAGCAGGCGTACCTCTCCATGTCGATAGGCCTTTCCCCCATCAACACCTTCACGCGCGACAACGGAGTTAAGCTCAGTGCGCCGGAAAATGATTTACGGATGCAAACCCTCGCCGACAGCGTCCAAAAAAGTTTTACGGGGCTGTCATCAAACGGTATGTCCCTCATATGGCGTTTCGGGATAAGCACCATAAAGAGCTACGGGCAGGGCGGCGGTATAGAGATGGGGTTATACTACGGCGGTTCCTACGCATCGTACTTCTACAACGAGGGCGAACGGGTCAACAACGGGCAAATAGACCCTGCCAGCCTCAACGCCGGCAAACCGCTGTCGTTCATATCGAACCGCATAGAGTTCAAAGCGGCGTTTTTGAGATCATCAAGCAGCGAAAAACTGGTGTCGCAATGAAGAAAGGCGATCCGGCAATAAAAGACGTTTACGAAACGCTCGCGAAAGAGTTTAAGAAGAACCGCACGCCTGTCGTTGATTTGATTGAGGTACAGACCGGAAGCCCGTTCAAAGTGCTTATAGCCACAATCCTGAGCGCGAGGACGAAAGATGAAGTTACCGCAGAAGCGTCCCGCAGATTGTTTGAACGGGTCAGCAATCACCACGAACTTAAAAAGTTGACGGAAGAGGAAATCCGCGAATTAATATACCCGGTCGGCTTCTACAAAAACAAGGCGCACCACCTGAAATTGCTGCCGGATGTCCTCGAAAAAGAGTTCGGCGGAGAAATACCGCAGGATGTAGACGCATTGACGAAACTGCCGGGCGTGGGGCGCAAAACGGCAAACCTTGTAGTCGCCGTCGCGTTCAAAAAACCGGCTGTTTGCGTTGATGTGCACGTACACAGGATATTCAATCGTTTGGGGTATATCAATACTGATACGCCATTGGAAACGGAAATGGAACTGCGGAGGATATTTCCGGAAAAATATTGGACTACGTTCAATTCGTACTTCGTATCATTCGGCCAGCACAGGTGTTCGCCCCTCAAGCCCAAATGCGGCGGATGCCCCATCATCAAACATTGCGCGAGCCGCGGATAACGGGTGCATCCCATCAAGATGCGAGATTTCTCCGGCAGTACATTTTCTGCCGAGCGGTGCATCCATTCAGGATGCGGGAATATCATATATCATCGTTAAGTTGATTTCCGGTAATCCCCAAAATCTCATCTGAGCGGGTCCAGCGCATCCAATTCTTCTATGCTCTTTGCCTTTTCCTCCTCCTTAAACTTTTCCAGCAGCGCGCTGATCTGCAGCGAGGCATTGTCGTACTCCCCTATCAGCACGTCCTGCAATATTGCCTTGACCTCTTCCCCAAAATCAACCGCGTGCTCAAACTCCTGAAGCGCAGTAGTCGCCTGATCTATGACCTCAGAATCGAAATGATCCAACGCCTCTTTCAGCCTTGTCAGCTCCGGCGTCATGGCATCGGCGCTAAGTTTGCCCTTTGGCACCCCCTTGCTCTCCTCTATCTCATCCAATATCCTGCCAATATTGCTCAAAAGCGCTTCAAGCTCCATCAAAAATTTTGCGTTGTGCGTGTCTATAAACGTCTGATTATTCTCTTTGCCGGCGATTTCCAGTTCCAGCGCCAGCGCGGAGAGGCCGGACGCACCGATGCTTGCCGAGGCGCTCTTCAGACCGTGTACGTGCGTGGCGTATAGCTGCAAGTCCCCCACGTCAAGGCACTTTTTGATCTCCTCGATCTTGCCGAAGCCGTCTTCATAAAACATGGTGAGCGTGCGCACATAGTAAGAGCCGTTCCCGCCCGACATAGTCAGGCCATTCTTTGTGTCTACGCCGTCTATTTTGATGTTAGCGATCCCCAAACCGTTCTCACCGTCGGTATCGGGATTGATGGTCACGTCCGCCGGAGACATACGCTTCTCTTTCGGTATCCATCTGTCAAGCACTGCGTTCAGTTTGGCGATATCTATCGGCTTAGAGACAAAATCGTTTAGCCCCTCACTCAAAAACATCTCCCTTACGCCGGTAACAGCGTTCGCCGTGAGCGCCACAATCGGCAGCTTTCTGTAGTACTCGCCACCAAGGCTTCTTATGCGCTTCGTGGCTTCGAGGCCGTCCATGCCGGGCATCATGTGGTCCATGAATATCAGGTCGAAGTTGCTCGTCCGCGCCGCCTCTATCGCCTCCGGGCCGCTCTTGCAGAGGGTGAGGCGCATCTTGTACGGCATCAGAAGCCCCTCCGCCACCCTCAAATTCGTACCGGTGTCGTCTACCACCATCACGTTGGCCTCCGGGGCTATAAACTTAGTTATGCTCTCTTTCTTACGCCCATAGTCGCTGCCGTCCGACGCGCCGTTAAGAATGTTGGCTACCGTAATCGAATAGACCGGCATGGAGAGAATGGTAACGTTGTGATCCGCAATAGCGTCGCCAAATTCGGTGAGCAGCACAATCTTCGCTTCAGAGCGGTACTTTTGCAGTATCTTCTTCGTTCTGTCGTAGAGCGCCGGCGCTGTAAAGACAAATTCAGGCTTCTCCACAGCCATCTTTTCATCAAGTTCCGCCTCACCAGCCACAAGCGTGCAGCTTACGCCCAAATTCTCTATGGTGCGCACCACCGATGTCGCGTAAATCTCGCGGCGCTCGTAAATGAGCACGCTCTTTTGGGCCTGTTCCTCAACGGAAGCGTGCTTTCTTGCATCGCTGAACATCTGCGGAACCAGCACGGTAAAGGTGCTGCCCTTACCGTAGTCGGACCGCACAGAAATCTCGCCGTCCATCGCGTGCAAAATGTTTTTTGTGATAGCAAGCCCAAGCCCCGTACCCTCTATGCTCCTGTTTCTCCCTCTGTCAATCCGCACGAAATCCTTAAATAGCTTGTCTACATCCTCCTTGCGTATCCCCCTGCCGCTGTCGACTACGTCTATCTTCAAGGCGACAGTATTTTCAAGCGTAACCTTTCCGGTAATATTCAGCGACACGAACCCTTTGTCCGTATACTTTACAGCGTTGCTCAATAGATTAAGCAGCACCTGGCGCACGCGCACCTCGTCACCGTTGAGCGCATTGGGGATGTTACTGTCTATGTTGACCACAAAACGCAGGCGCGCGTAGGTCGCCCGCATCTTTATTATGCTGACTACGTCGTTAATGAGAGATGAGAAGAGATAATCGCCGTTGGTAATTTCCAGCTTCCCGCTCTCTATCTTTGAGATATCCAGAATATCATTAATAATAGAGAGCAGATTGGCCCCGGCCTGCTTGATGGTAAAAACGTGCTCGTACGCAGCCGGCGGTATGTCTTCCCGCAGGGCAAGCTCCGCGAAACCGATTATAGCGTTCATGGGCGTGCGTATCTCGTGGCTCATGTTGGCTAGGAAGCTGCTTTTCTGCTTGTTCTTCTCCTCCAACTTCTGCCGCGCCACGGCAATGCGCAAAACTACAAGGCTAAGGAAAAGCTGCAGGAGCATACCCAAAATGACAATGAGCGAGCCTCTGTCGTATATCTCCCTGTTGTATCTGTTTACAGGCGTCAGGATGCCGATGTGCCAGCCGTTTGCGAGCTTGCGCGTGTGGATCAAAATAAGCTCTCCGCCCTGACGGTTATTCCTTGTCTCAAACCCCTTAAGCTCCACACCTTTGTGCAGCTCGCCTATTATTCTGTAGATATCGGGGCTTTTGAGCGCACTCAGCGGCTGGCCTATTGTTTCCTCCAACGGGCCGGCTATAATGTTGAGATCGGCATCGAGCACCATGCCGTAGCCGCCCTCGGCCAGGCGCGTGCCGGAAAAGTATTTACGAAGCTTGCTGAGGTGCAGATCCACAGCGACAACAGCCTGCTGCACCCCCTTACCGTTTGTCAACTGCCGCGAGAACGAAATCACCCATTCGCCGGTATTAGGGTCCGCGTAGGGCTTCGTAACGGCAACACCGCCCTTCAAGTTGACAGCCGCCCTGTACCACGGCGCCTCCCAGAAAGTGTGCGCCCTCTGCGGCGGCTTGTCCGTGCCGTCCATAAACACACCGCCAAACACATCGAACACGCCGTACAATCCGTCAACCCCTATAATGCGCCTCGCGTCAGAAAGAACATAATCGGTGTACTGCCTCATATACCCGTGTACCGCAGCCGCATTGCTGCCGGCCGCGAGCATACGCTCCATATTGAGCGTGGCGGAGCGCAGAGCCATCTCGGACTCAAGCAGGTCAGACGCTACCCGGTGTTCCAGGTTCGTGAGCGTATCCTCCGCGCTCCGCATAAGCAAATCGCGCACAACGCTTGATATAAACCAAACGCTTGCCAAAACAAGCGTGATGTAGACAAACCACAAAAACACGAGATGCCTGTACGTCCTGCGGAGAAGCTGCAGGCTGTTTTTTATTGAGAATAGCATCTATTCGGCGCTCTCCTGCGAAACACGGTCCTTAACAACCTTAAAATCATCGGCGACCTTAAGGAACAGATCTACGAGCACCGGGTCGAAATGGCTGCCCCGGCCCTTCAGAATAATGGCGACCGCCTCCTCGTGCGGAAACGCGCTCTTGTACGGACGCACGGAAACAAGCGCGTCGTAAACGTCGACTATCGCCATAAGCCGGCCCAAAAGCGGTATCTCCTGCTCTTTAAGGCCGCGCGGATAGCCGCTGCCGTCCCACTTCTCGTGGTGCGAGCTGACCAAAATCTTGGCGTGCTCCAAAAACGCCTGCTCCGACGAACCCAGCCTTATCTTGTCTATAACCGACTCACCGAATATCGTATGCGCCTTGATCTCCTCAAACTCGCTCTCCGTTAGCCGCCCCGGCTTGCGCAAAATCTCGTCGCGTATGGATATCTTGCCAACATCGTGCAGCTGCGCCGACTGCAAAACAAGCCCGATGTCCCACGGCGCTATCTGATCCTCATAAACGCGAAACTTGTGCATACCCTCTATAAGCACGCCCAAATAACTCTGCGTACGCTCAATATGCCCGCCGGTAATGTCATCGCGGCACTCAACAAGCTCCGCCATAGTCTTGAGGATGGCGTTCTTAAGCTCCACAACCATTTTCGTCTTCTCGTCAACCATATGCTGCAGGTTTTTGTTAAAAACCATGAGCTCCTTCTTCTGCGACTCCACAAGCAGGTGCACCTCTATGCGCTTGAGCAGAAGCGGCGGCGTGAACGGCTTTGTTATGTAATCTATAGCCCCAAGAGAAAGCCCCGTCAGCTCGCTCTCCCCGTCGGTCTTCGCCGTCAGGAAAATCACCGGAATGTGCGCGGTATCCGGGTTCGACTTGAGCTGCCTGATCGTCTCGTAGCCGTCCATTTCCGGCATATCAACGTCGAGCAGTATGATGTCCGGCACGTTCTTCTCCAGCATCTTAAGCAGACGCGCGCCGGAGTTCAGCGTAAATACGTTGTAGTGGCCGGCCAGAGCGTTTTTGCCCAGCGTCAGGTTGGTCACATTGTCGTCAACCACAAAAACCGTTTTTCGTTCGCCACTCATATTTTTATAATCTCCCCAAGCATGGTGATAAATTTTCCTGCGTTTGTGTCTATGTACTCTCTGTCGCCCCTGCGCCCTGCAAGCTCAAGCGCAAGCGCCTGTTCCGACTTTTCCTTCTCGCCAATGGCCGCAAACGCGGACTTCAGCCCGTGCACGGTCGTCGTGAAAAGCTCTATATCGTTATTGGCCAGAGCCTCACGCATTGCAGCCTCCGACTTTTCTATATCACGCTTAAGCGCCTTCAAAAACCTCTCGTTCATCTGCACCGGCTTAACCTCCGGCTGAGCAACAGGCGTCAAATTTTCAGGCGCTAACACTCCCCGCCCCAATCCATCAGGCGCCGGTTTATCTCCGGCCAGCTTACCCGGTTCAGATTCACCAGATACCGGCCCCTCCCCCATCACCTCGTCAACCGGCATCCTTACGGTCTCATCGTTGCGATATTTGTCGCGGATGAACTTGGTCAACACGGCGTCAAGTTTCCTCACGTCAATCGGCTTGGATACAAACCCGTTAAACCCGTTTCGGGAAAACATCTCCTCGGTGCCGTAAATCGCGTTAGCCGTCAGAGCGACTATCACGCCGTCATACCCTAAACCTCGCAGCTTTCTGGCAGCCTCAACGCCATCCATGCCGGGCATCATGTGATCCATGAAAACGATGTCGTACTTCCTGCCGCCCTTAATCTTATCTATCGCCGCCGGGCCGCTGCCCGCAGTGTCTATAACAAGGCCGTAAAGCGACAACAACCCCTCCGCCACAAGCAAGTTCGTTTCCACATCGTCTACAATAAGTACGTTGCCGTAGGGCATCTGATCGTACTTTATCTTCAGGCCGGCGCTGGTTTTTATTCCGGTAAACGTAAAATTGCGCAACCTTTCGGAAAGTTCCGCACCTATAACGCCCGCGCCCGAAACCGCCTTCTGCTTAACGGTAACGGTAAACATACTTCCCTTGCCGTACTCGCTCTCCACGTCTATCGTTCCATCCATCATGGCTACAAGCCGTTGCGTAATGTTGAGCCCAAGCCCCGTACCCTCCGTGTGGCGGTTGGCTCCCTCGTTAAAACGCTGATACTCCGCGAACAAAAACTCCAGATCATCCTTACGTATGCCCTGCCCGGTATCCGTAACCCTTATAATCAGCGTCACATCACCAGCATCGGCCACATGGCTCACCTTCAGAGTTACACTACCCTTGTCGGTGTACTTGAAAGCGTTCGAGAGTATGTTGTTGAGCACCTGCTTAAGCCGCATCTCATCGCCGATAAGCCTCGACGGCAGATTCTCGTTTATGTCGAGCCTGAACTCAATCTGCTTCGACCCGAGACGTACAATGTTAAACTGCACCGCGTCGTTGATCAGGCTCGGAACATCATACTCCGCCGGAGACAGCAACAGCTTCCCCGTCTCAATCTTAGACATATCCAGAATATCGTTGATTATCCCCAAAAGCATATTGCCCGAATTGTATATCCTGTCAAACGCGGTCTCGATATCTGCCGATAGATTACCTTTCTGAAACTGTATCTGCACGATGCCTATTATGGCGTTCATTGGCGTGCGTATCTCGTGCGACATCCGCGCCAGAAAGTCGCTCTTGGCCTTGGAGGCCAGCTCAAGCGACTGCATAGTCTCCCGCAGCGGCGTAAGCAGGCCGGCTACGAAAATGTTGGATAGCACAAGTATAAGCGCGACCACAAAAATCCCCGAAATGAAGAGCACCGTAAGGGCCGTATTAAAATCCTCCAATTTGTCCGGCCAAACCGCTACCGCGTACCAGTCGAGCTTTGGAATGCAAATCATGGCCACCTGCCCCGACTGCGCGGAAAATGTCTCTACCTCGCCATGCGCCAGATCCTTCCTCCGGGAAATAATATCCCCTCCTGCAACGCCGAGCTGTTCCCGTATGCTCTTCTTCTCGGCGACCAGCCCAACATCTTTGGCCCCGGTAATCTCCTCCGCCGCGTTGAAAAAATAGAATGTCGCCTGGCCCGTGTACCCCGTGTACACCGCGTCAACAAACGCGCTGAGATCAATGCCCGTCCCCAGCATCCCCACCGCCCTGCCCGAATCGCCGAAAACCGGGGCGTTGATCCACAGGTTCGTCAGTTTCAGGTCGGGATTGTAATTTATGTTGAAATTGTACTCCTCGGTCTCCCATAAAGTCATAGAATACCAGTAGTTTTCGGGCACCTCAATATCAACGAAGTACGGCGCCTCGTCGTCAAAATAAAACTGCCTGTCGGCATCGCTTATCCAGAAAACCGACCCGGAAAGGGAGCGGCGGTAGGCGTTTATGTCGTCACTCGCCAGCTTTTTCAGCAGCGAATCGGCCGGATCCGCCATATGGCGCTTAATCAGCGGGGAGGTGGCCATCTTGAGGACAATGGCAATCTCCCGGTCCACCGACATCTCAAGCTTTATACGCTCAAGTTCCAAAAGCTTGGTCAGCTCCCGCCCCTTGTTGTCCCGAATGATCTGCCGCATGGAAAAAAGGAACGCCGTGCCGCCGGCAATGAGAATTACCAGAAAAAGGGTAACGGAGAAAAATACGTAGCGGCTCAGCAGCGGAAGCCGCCGCTTATTTGCCGGCGCTCCGGCGCCGGATGGGGATTTGCGGAATTTGTTCATATCTATAATATAATTGATTATAAATAATATACGTAATAAGAATATGACTTTTTTTATAAACCGAGACAATCAGTAGGAGCAGGCAAGGCCGCCGCCCACGTGCCAGCCACCTACAAAAACATAGCCATATACAGCGGGTAGTAAATCACCCCGTTTGCGCCGGCTTCAATGTTGTATTTGCTCAATACCATGCACCTGTTCAACTTGCTTGTCGCCTCACCGCAGGCGCGGTCGAGCGAGGCGTGCGTTTTGTAATTTTTCCCGGATTTTACCTCTATAACCGAAAGGCCGCCCCCCTCCGCAAATACGAAATCCAGCTCCGAACGCCCTTTTTTGTCATAATAATAGAGCGGAATGCCCTTTTTCGCGAGTTCAGCGCCAACGGCGTTTTCGGTTATCCCCCCCTCGTTTACCTCAATATTGCCGCCCAAAAGCTCGCCCTGAATACCCCTCATACCCTGTGCGCACAACAAGCCGGTATCGTGCATATACAATTTGTACAGATTCCGCTTTTCGTTGAACCTAAGGGGAGCCTCTAACGCGGCCACGTTGAAACAGTTCATGGCCACCCCCGCCTCAGTCAGCCACATGGAAGCGTTTTCATACTTCCGCGCCGCCGCGCCCTTCTCCAGATCGGCCAAAATAAAACGCTTGTTCTTCCTGTTCAGCTGCTCCGGTATAGCGTCAAACATCTTTTTCGCCAGATGCTTCTCCCGGTCCGCGTACTTGGATATGTCGTCCCGATAGCTGTCAAGTATGCTGTTCTGTACCCTCAAGGTCCGGGAAAAGTCGTCATTTTCAATAAAAGCAGTTACGGCTGCCGGCATACCGCCCACAACAAGGTACTCCCTGTAAACGTTCATCATCCGCTCGTGCAAAAAGCCGTCCACGGGACGCACCCCAACGTACGCCTCGCGCAGGGCGCCCACCACCTCCGGCGTTACCCCCTTAGCCCACAAAAACTCCTCAAAATCCAACGGATACATCGTAACCTGCTCCTCAAAACCAACCGGATAGGATGACACATCCCTGAAACCGATACCAAGCAGCGAACCTGACTCTATGTAGTCGAACCGCCCGTCCTCCACAAGGAATTTTATAGCCGTACGCGCCCTTGGGCAACTCTGTATCTCATCGAAAAATATAAGCGTCCTCCCCGCCTCAAAAGGCCCAAGCCCCATAGCCGAGAGGTTGAGAATAACAGTCCGCGCGTCCAAATCCCCATCAAACGCGCTTTTTGCCGTGGGCTGGCGCTCAAAATTTATCTCAATAAAATTCTTGTAGTGCGCCCGCCCAAATTCGCGGACAATAAACGTCTTCCCGACCTGCCGAGCCCCCTTTACGAGCAGCGCGCGCTTGTTTTGGCCGTTTTTCCAGTCTATAAGGCGGTACAGCATCTTCCTTCCAAGCATCAAAATGCCCCCTTTTATTCATAATATAGTATTTTTTTCAACTTTTTGCAAGAAAAAAATGGTCATTTTTCAACTTTTCGCAATCTAAAAGTGGGTAATTTTGCAACTTTTCGCAATCTAAAAGGGGATGATTTTGCAACTTTTCGCAATTTTCTCCGATTTTCCCTGCGCCGAGGAGCGGCCATTATGGAATGAGTAGGCTATCATAAAAGCCGGCCTCCTCCTCGCTATCTACGGGAAACATCACCCCGTTGCCGAGGTTTACAACACTTGCCGCCCAGCGCCGCGAAGCCGATTACCGCGCATGAGGCGGCTACGTTTATGGAGTTTTTGAAGCCGTGGAGGGGGATTTCTACGAGGGCGTCGCAGAGGCCGAGGACGTCGCGGCTTACGCCCAACGCTTCATTTCCGAAAACTATTCCCAGCGGGGAGGGGTATTCGGCGGCGTTGTAGGGTATGGATTCGGATGTTGTCTCGGCGGCCCAGACCTTAATGCCCTGATCTTTCAGGTGGCAAACGGCGTCTGTTGTTGACGGAAATTTCTTCCACGGGACATAATTAATTGTGCCGAGGGACGTCTTGTCTAACTTGATATGCGGAGGGGACGCCGTATACCCGCAGAGGTACAGCCCCGACACACGCATCGCGTCGCACAACCTGAAGATTGACCCCACGTTAAAGGCGCTTCGCAGGTTATCGAGGATGATGTAGAGCGGATTTTTTTCGAGTTGGCTGTATTCATCAAGCGGTATGTGCGCGTCGAAACTGCGGACCTCGAAATTGGTCTCCATATCCCCAAGTTTATGGCGCACGTTCATTTATCTTACCCATCAGCGCCCTTTTCCTCACCCTTTCGGCCCATATCAGCACTATCAATCCCGATATAAAGAATATGTTGACGGACGACATTCCTATGCGCGACGCCATTGCCTCCTGCGCGCCGAGGCCGCCGGCCAGCACCACCGTTATCCCTATTATCGCCGGCCCTATTACGGCAAAGCGGCTGACTACGTTGTAGAACCCGAAGTACTCGGTCGCCTCGTCGGCCGGGACCTGTTTTCCGAAGTACGATCTTGAGAGCGCCTGTATGCCGCCCTGCGCTATCCCCGATATGCCGGCGAGCACAATGAAATGCGTTTCCGTTTGCATAAAGAAAGCGCCGAAACTGCTTATTAATATGTATATGACCACCCCGGCCATAATCATCCGCCCCGTTCCCACCTTCGGCGCGAGGTATCCGAATAGCAGCGACGACGGGAACGCTATAATCTGCACTACAATGAGCGCGGCCATAAGCGAGTTGGGCTGGAAGCCTATTGAGAGGCCGAAGTTCACGGCCATGCGGATGAACGTGTTTACGCCGTCGAAGTAGAGCCAGTAGGCTATAAGGAACAGCAGGAGCGTGGGATTCTTTATGATGGCGATAAACGTACGCCCTATAGCGCCGAGGGCCCTTACGGCGTTGACTATGTTGATGACGAGGTTTACGGTTGGGTGCGGCACCCTGACCCTTTTCTCCTTGACAAACAGGAACAGCGGCACCGAGAAGAATGTCCACCACGCGGCCACGCAGAGGAATGAAACCTTTACCGCCATGGCCTCGTCGGCAAGCCCGAATGTCGCGGGGTGGGTCATCATCCACACGCAGAATACAAACAGGAGCACGCCGCCTATGTAGCCAAACGAGAAACCCATGCTCGATACGAAATCCATATCCTTCTCTTCGGCTACATCTACAAGAAGCGAGTCGTAGAAGAGGTTGGCGCATGAGAACCCGATGTTGCCCACTATGAACAGCGCAAGCGCGGTAAACCACGCCCCCTGCGCCACAAAGAAGAGCGCGGCCGTAGTTAGCGCGCCAAGCGCGATAAATACCGCCAGAAAACGTTTCTTGCCCACCCAAAAGTCGGCGAGCGCGCCCAGCACCAGCGACAGCACGGCGATGGTGGCTCCGGCTATGGTGTTCGCGAGGCCCAGCCACGCGGTTGTCTGGACAACGCCCACGCTCGCTCCTGTGTAGTAACTTTTGAAGAAGAGCGGGAAAAAACCGGTTACGACTATCAGCATGAACGCGGAGTTGGCCCAATCGTACAGACACCACGAAAATACGCCACGGCGATTCTGCATTACGTTTTTTTCTCCTTCTTCTCTGCGGCGGGAAAGAGGACATTATTGAGGATGAGCCGGTACCCCGGCGAGTTTTTGTGCAGCTCAAGCATTGTGGGCTTGTCGCCGACGGCGTGCGTGTACGCTTCCGGGTCGTGTCCGCCAAGGTAGGTGAACTGCCCCTCCCCCACTATGCCGTGGATATACTGCACCATGTTCGTGCCCGGCGTTTCCCCCAAAATCACCACGCTCTTCTTTATTATATCGCGGTTGAACGAGGTGAGCAGGCCGTGGTACGCGGGTATAACGTCTACGTGGTTCTGGTTGAGCATGGTGGGCACCGGGTCAAGCTTGGCGCTGAAGTCGAACAACACAAACTCTTTGGCGTTTATGCGCCGCGGAGTGTTGACCTGATTTACGTCTATATTGCAGAACGATGTTACGTACGGGTCGGTGATAACGGTGAAGTTCTCGAACGCCATCGTATTTCCGAAATCAAGCTTCCGCTTATAGTCGGGGTCGACCCCGTCCCCGTCGTACTCTTTGTCCACGATATCCGTCCCCAGCGCGGAGAGGGCTATTTCGAGCGTGTTGGGGGCGCTGCACATGGCGAAGAGGAACCCGCCGCCCTCAACGAACCGGCGTATGGCAAGGGCGACCGCCTTCTTACAGTCGCTGACTTTCTTGAAACCAAGCTCTTTGGCCAACGTCTCCAGCTCCAAACGCTGCTTCTGGTACCATGAGGCGTGGGAGAAGCTCGCGTGGAATTTGCTGTACTGGCCGGTGAAATCTTCGTGGTGGAGGTGGAGCCAGTCGTAGTCGCCCAATTTTCCGGTAAGGACCTCCCTGTCGTACACCTTATCGAAGGGGATTTCGGCGTAGGTCAGGGCGAGGGTTACGGCGTCGTCCCAGGGGCGCTTCCCCTCCGGGGTGTAGACGGCGATTTTCGGGGATTTTTCGAGTACGACCTTTTCCATATTGTTGGTCTCAATGGTTTCGAGGATCGCGGCCCAGTCGCTGTTTGAGACGGTTCGCGACTCTACCCCGGCGGCGCGGGCGTTTACCCTGTACTTGTCGCCGTTTTCGGCCACGAAGGAACCGCCCCGGTAGTTGAGCAGCCAATAGACGCGAGCGCCGTCGGAGACCATATTGTATACTACGCCGTAGGCCTTGAGGTGGTCGGTCTGGGAGTTGTCCATGGGAATGAGCAGAAACGCCGCGCTGACGTTGACCGTCAGCGCGGCAATGAGCGCCACAGCGTATTTTACCCTCTTGATCATAATATCCCCAAAACTCCGAACCCCAAACTGTACCCCTCCCATAATATACATTATGGCATACCCCGACAAAAGAAATTTCCCGTCAAAAAGAAAAATTTGACGCGGCATAGCGCCAATTGTTATATTATTATGTATTATGAAATTTTGGAGGGGTATGTGGCACAAAAGACTATAGATTACAAATCGATAATCAAACTGAACTCGGAACTGAATAAAATTCAGGACCTCGACCTGTTGCTTGAGCGCATACTTTTAGAGGCGCGCAAGGTGGTTAAGGCCGACGCCGGTTCCATTTACGTTAAGCAAAAGCTCTACGAAAACGGATTACCCATTGATAAATTGCTTATAAAATACGCACAAAACGACACCCTGCGCAAGGCTTCGCCGCACTACGGGAATATTAACTACTCGGTATTCGCCAGCCCCATGGCGTTCGATATCAACGAGAAGTCCATAAGCGGCTACTGCGCCCTTACGCGCGGGATTATCAACATCCCCGATATGTACCAGATCTCGCCTGACGCGCCATACCACTTCAATGACTCGGTCGACAAGATGACGGGCTACAAGGCCACATCATCACTGACTTTCCCGCTAATCGCCGCCGACGGGCGCCTTTTGGGGGTCATACAGGTACTCAACGCGATGAACGACAGTCACGAAATCGTACCGTTTTCGGCGGATGACGAGTTCCTTATTACCCATTTCGCAACCAACGCCACCATCGCCCTGCAGCGCGCCTTCGAGAACCGCGCCACCGTTTTGCGCATGATGAAGATGTCGGAACTGCGTGACCCGAAAGAGACGGGCACCCACGTAAACCGCGTGGCGGGCTATGCGGTGGAAATCTATGACCGCTGGGCGCTCAAGCGCAATATCCCGGCAGCCGAGCGTGAGCGCATCCGCGACACATTGAGGGTCGGCGCCATGCTGCACGACGTGGGCAAGGTCGCCATATCAGACACCATCCTCAAAAAACCTGGGAAACTCACACCGGAAGAGTATGCGGTGATGCAACAGCACTCAAGCTACGGCGCCGCCCTGTTCGACGACCCGCAATCGCCGACCGACGTGCTCGCCGGCCAGATATCACTCACCCACCACGAAAACTGGGACGGCACCGGCTACCCCGGATGGGTCGATCCGGTAACGGGCAAGATACTCAAACAGGACGTGAACGGCAAGGCGCGGGGCAAAAAGGGCGAAGAGATACCGCTCGCCGGCAGGATAGTAGCCATAGCCGACGTTTACGATGCACTCTGCTCAAAGAGGGTATACAAGGAGCCATGGGGCGAGACGGAGACGCTCGCCGAGATGCGAAAAATGTCGGGAGCCAAGTTCGACCCTGAACTCGTGGACATATTCTTCGAGATACTGCCCAACATCAGGCAGACGCAGGCGCTGTATCCCGAAGAGGGATAAACGTCCGATTTACGTTGATGCGGATGGCGGGCGCGGTTTACCGTGTTCTGCCATATTGGAGATAATGGCATAAACATTGGATACCGAGGCGGTAACATGAAAAAAACTCTGATCGCAGCCTGCGCCATAATAGCCATACTGCCCGTATATTTCATTAATATAGCAGCCCAGAGCGGCGATATCCGCTGGCAGGACGCCGCAAAAGAGCTTGACGCGCTCCCCTTCTCACGCGCCTTCATCGATTCCGTAACCGCCGCGCACCTCGGCAGCCACACGCAAGGCGGGCTGCGGCACAGCCCCCCCGGAAAGTTCGCCGAGGGCGAGATGCTCGTCTATCAGGCCGGCTGGGGGCCGTTCATGGCCGGCTACTTCATCCTCGAAGCCAGAAACTTCCGCAGCCGCGGCCTCATACGCCTCAGCGCCAAAGCCATGACCAGCAACGTCATAAGCGCCTTCTACAAAATGCGCGAACACTCCCTCTCATGGGTCGACGCCGCCGGGTTCTACCCACACTTCTTCGAGCAGCACGTCCGCGAAGGCAGCAAATACAAATTAGACGCCTATCTCGTATACGACAACAAAAACAAAAAACTGTTCCACAAACGGCGGGAAGAAGTAACGGAAGTAGAATCCCCCAAATTCACGCATGACTACCTCTCCCTCCTCTACTACGCGCGCACCATGCCGCTGCAGCCCGGCGACACGTTCGATGCGCAGTTGTACACGAGGCCCAAAACTGACCCCGTAAAGTTCAAAGTCCTCAACAAACGGGAAACCGTAAAAACAGACGCCGGAACTTTCAAATGCGTAATCGTGGAACCTACGTTTTTGGGGGACAGCAGGGCGTTCAACCGGAAAAGCAAGATAGAGGTATGGGTAACGGACGACGAAAACAAATACCCGGTGATGATCAAGTCCAAAGCCAAATTCGGGTCGGTCCAGGCGAAATTAATCCACATTTCAAAGTAGGGGCGGCCGGAGACGGCCACCCGCCGCTTTTTAACACGATTTACCCGCCAATCTCGCTCGACAGCCAATTCAAATAAGCCCAGTTACCGCCGGTTACCGGCACCGACACAATGCACGGGCAATTGTCGGAATGTATTTGCTTGACCTTGTTAGACAACGGCCCAAACTTATCCGCCGACGTCTTGGCGATCAAAATCACCTCGCTGTGGCTCTGGACCTTCCCCTCCCAGCGGTATATCGATGTCATATTGTCGATAATGTTGACGCACCCCGCCAGACGCTCATCAATAAGAGCCTTGCCGATCTCCAAAGCCTGAGCCTTGTCCTTAGTGGTAATATAGGCGAAAACGAAATCCATAAAATCCCCCTGCTATTTAATAATGTTAATAATGTTAAAGGATAATTATCATTATTATTCCATAATATAATATATTGTACCGCCATTAACCAAATCGCATACAATTTTGGCGGATACACAATCTTAACGGCGGCTGGACATAGGGGGGGCGGCTATTTACAGACGGTGCCCAAAAACTCACGCGGGCCTATTATTTTATCCTCTTTTGGGAAATGTTTTATATTCCCGGTTATTAAGTATTGCGCATCCGCAGATTTATAAACTTCGTAGAACTTTTTGTCATCCTCGTCTTTAAAGTTCACGCCCAGCGGGGAAGCGTTTACGTACTCCCCGTCGTACTTGAAATAATCTATCAGGTCGTTTACCACTCCTGCGTTAAAACCGAACTCTTTCCTTGTGAGTACGTCGGCATACTCAAAAATAATTCTGTTATCGCAGAGTATTTTCACGTCCCCGTTCAAGATAAGCGACAGTACCCTCGCCGGCGCGCCATTGGCGTTCATCAGCGCCGATACAAGTACGTTGGTATCAACCACCACCCTCATTTCCGGCTGTTCTTTCTGGCGCTCGCGATAATCGCGTTTATCTCGCCGGGGGCTGCCTTGTCATTGCCTATAGCGGCGGAGGTTTCCTGCATCCTCCTCACGGCGTTTATGGCCTTCGCCTTTCTGACGGCGGCAACAGTATCCTCAAGCGTCTCATCGCTTAATGGGGTCAAAAGCGCTATAGGCTTCCCGTTATTCGTTATGACCATCTCGCGCTCGACCGGCAGCTGCTTCCAAATACCGGCCGGGGAGGTCCTAAAATCCCTGACTGTGACGAATTTCATGTTCAATCCCCCTGTTACATATAATCTACATAGTTGTCACACAAATGTCAACACTTTTTTATTTTTTATGAGATGCGACGATGTTCCCGGCAAACCATGACGGCCTCCCAAATACTATTTTTACCTACATGAACCAGATAGCCCAATCCGCGCGGCACCTCCCGATTTATGAGAAGCGCGCCGAGATCATTTCCGCACTTAAGGATCATCAGGTGATCGTCATTGCCGGGCAGACCGGGTCGGGCAAGACTACGCAGCTGCCGCTGTTTTGCCTTGAGGCGGGGCGGGGGCGCAGGGGGCGCAGGATCGGGTGCACGCAGCCGCGGCGGATTGCGGCGACGTCTATCGCGGCGCGGGTGGCGGCGCAGGTTGGGTGCGAGGTGGGCGGGCGGGTCGGGTACAAAATCCGCTTTGCCGCCAGGGAGTCCCCGCAGACAGCCATCAAATTTATGACCGACGGGATATTGCTGGCCGAGGTTGAGCACGACAGGGAGTTCAGGCAGTACGACACGATAATCATAGACGAGGCGCACGAGCGCAGCCTCAACATAGACTTTTTGCTGGGATATCTGAGAAAGCTGCTCCCCCGCCGGCCGGACCTGAAAGTCATAGTCTCGTCCGCCACAATTGACGCGGAGGGATTTTCAAAGAGTTTCAACGACGCGCCGGTCATCGAAGTGTCGGGGCGGTTGTTCCCAATCGAAGTCCTCTACCGGTCCGACAACGCCGAAGAGGACGAAGACGAGCGCGTAAGCTACGTGGAGGATGCCGCACGCGCCGCCGAGGACATACTCGACATGTACGGCCCCGGCGATATGCTCATGTTCATGCCGACCGAGCGGGACATAAGGGAGACCTGCGATAAATTAGGGCAGTTGTCGCTGCGGAGAGGGATATCCGTACTCCCCCTGTTCTCGCGGCTGACGCGGGCGGAGCAGGACGCGATCTTCAACCCCGGCGGCAACCCGCGCATCGTCGTCTGCACCAATATCGCCGAGACGTCCATTACCGTGCCAAACATCCGCTACGTTGTTGATACTGGATTAGCGAGAATATCACGCTACGCGCCTCGTCTGCGGACGAACCGCCTGCCCATAGAGCCGATAAGCCGCGCGAGCGCCGACCAGCGCAAGGGGCGGTGCGGGCGCGTGCAGGAGGGCGTTTGCGTGCGGCTTTATTCGGAGGATGATTACAAGCAGCGCGAGGAGTTCACGCTGCCGGAAATAAAGCGGGCGAACCTCGCCGGGGTGATATTAACAATGGCGGCGCATAATCTGGGGACGATAGAAGACTTTCCGTTCATCGAGCCGCCGTCCAAGCAGGCGATATCGGAGGGGTACGCGCAGTTAAAAGAGCTGGACGCGCTTGACAGGGAGAGAAAGCTGACGCGGATGGGGCGCGAGATGGCGAAACTGCCGTTTGACCCGCACATATCGCGGATGATCATCGCCGCCAAACAGGAAAAAGCTTTAAGGGAAGTAAAAATCATCGCGGCGGCATTATCAATAGTCGACCCGCGCGAGAGGCCGTTTGACAAGCAGAAGGAGGCGGATGCCGTCCACGCCAGATTTATTGACAGGACATCGGATTTTCTGACGTACATAAATTTGTGGGACGCCTATCAGCAGGAGTGGGATAAATTGAAGACGCAGGGGCGGATACGGCGGTTTTGCAAGGACAATTTCCTGTCGTATACGAGGATGCGGGAGTGGCACGATGTTCACCAGCAGTTAGACGAGACGCTTTCGCACATGAAAAATTATCCCCGGAATGATGCTAAGGCCTCATCAGACGCAATACACAGGTCATTGCTGACGGGATTATTGGCGAACTGCGCGTATCTTGACAAAACGGGAAAATACAAGGCTACGGGCGGGAGGGACGTATTGATCTTTCCCGGATCAACACTGGCCAAAAAGAAATGCGAGTGGGTAATGTGCCACGAGATCGTCGAGACCAGCCGCGTATTCGCGAGGGGGGTCGCCCCCATCAACCCGCAGTGGCTTGAGGAGTTAGCCGCCGATTTTTGCAAACATACTTTCGAGACCCCTTTCTTTGATATAGAAACCGGGTGCGTAAGGGCGACCGAGCGCGTTACATTTATGGGGCTGCCGCTCGCGGTTAAGAAAAACGCCCTCTACAGCAAGGCCGACCCGGAGGCCGCAACGGATATCTTTATCCACGAGGGGCTCGTCAACGAAGCCCTCGTCGGCAGCCACAAATTCTACACGCATAACAAGGAGGTCAAGAAAAAAATCCTCCTGCTTGAAGATAAGCTGCGCTCAAAAACATACTACAGCGGTGACGACGCGATATTCGATTTTTATAAGGAGCGGCTGCCGCTTGTCGCATCTGTACATGACCTTAACAGGGCGATAAAGGATAAGGGCAGCGATAAATTTTTGTTCATGCGCGAGGAGGAGATACTCAACGCATCGGTCCCCAATGTCGCGGAGCACTTCCCCGACCACGTAAACATCGGCAACCGGAACTTCGCGCTGAGGTACGCCTTTGAGCCTGGGGCCGACCACGACGGCGTGACGCTGGCGCTTCCGCAAAAAGTCATCCCATTCATCGAAAAGGAGACTTTGGGATGGCTGCTCCCGGCGCTGTGGCCCGACCGCATCAAAGATTTATTGCAGCAACTGCCGCGCGGCCAGCGAAAAACATTTATACCGATGAACGAATCATCGGCAAAGCTCGCCGCCGCGCTGGATCCGGCGTACGGATCATTCGCGTCCGCGCTGTCAAAGGCTGTCAAAGACCTGTACGGTATTTATATCGACCCGTCGCTGTTAGAGCCCGACAGAGCCATCGCGCATCTTGATCTTAAGATAGAAGTGCGCGACGACGACAACAACATAGTGGCCAAAGGCCGCAGCGGCGAGGTATTCAGCCAAATGAAAGGCACGGTCGATGATAACAGTACAGCGGATAAAACCGACTCGCCGTGGGCCGGAGCGTTCGCGTCGTACCGCAAGAGCGGTCTGACCAAGTGGCCGGAGGATGATTTAAGCGTACCGATGGACATAGGGTCACCGCAGAAAGGCGGGCTGCCGATACGGGGATATCCGGCGCTCATTCCCAATGAAACCGGCAGCGATATGTCCGTCGATCTGGTCCTGTTCCCGTCAAAACCCAAAAGCGATATCGCCCACCGGTGCGGGGTTAGGCTGTTATTGGAACTGGCTTTGGTGAAAGACCTGGCGTGGACGGAGCGCGATATATCATTCTCAAGCCAGATAAAAGTGATGTGCTCCCCTTTCGGCACAGGGGACCAATTCAAAGAGAAATTATACGGTATGATCTGCGACAGCGCGCTTGATTTTGATATCGCGCCGCGAAGCGAAGAAAAATTTAATCAACTTATCGCCGCGACGAAAGAATCATTGCGCGGGATAGGGTTCAAGGTATTATCATTATTTGAGGAATCATTAAGGATATTCACGGACGACGTCTCACGGCTATCCTCCGCAAAGAAAAAATTAGCGGCTGACCTCGCCAAAGAGCTTGCGGATGATTTAAACGGATTCTTCGCAGACATCCTCAAAAACAAAATAACGCTCGATATCTTCATGCAGTATCCGCGATATCTGAAAGTATTCGCGGTAATAATAGAAAAGGCGGCGTGCGAGCCGTTCAAATACCGGCAAAAGAAAGCGGAGATCCGCCAGTACCGGTCAATACATAATGACCTGCGCAAAAAAAACGTCCCCGAAGAGAACCGCCACACGTATCACCGCTTATTAAAAGAGTTTTTGATGATGATACGCGAGTACGAGGTCAACACATTCGCGCAGCATATCAGGACATTATACCCGATATCCGAGAAGCGGTTGGACAAGAAGGTGGAAGAGATAAAAAAATTGACATCGTAGGGGCGTTGCACACAATGCCCCTACCTGACGCCGATCTTTTGGGATACCCGTTCCTTCTTGCCATCAATTGTAATTATCAAACCGCGTACCAGATACGTACCTTCGGAGACATGGCGGCCTTTTATATCCGTAAAATCCCATGTGCCTATAACGCGGCGTGATTGACCGTCCGGATGCAGGGGCGCTGCGCGCAACGCCCCTACGGCATTGTCGCGTACGGATATTTTATTGATGACGTTGCCGGACGCGTCGTAAATCGTCAATTCACCGCTCTTTATCCATCCGCCCTGACGATAAAAATTCACTGCCCCGGATGATCTGCCAAGCGGATTCGGGCCCGCCGTGAATCCGCTTGTAATTGCCTTGACAGGCGCTACAACGGCTGCATCTTCTATGTTCGGGGGAATAACCCTGTTCGGCGACGCTACCGCTGTCGGCAATTCAACCACCGTTACCATAACCACCTTGCTTGTATCGCTCGCCGTCTTTCTGCCGCCGTCTTTGTTGTCTTCAATGGTATTGGTTACTACCACATAGTAATAGTACGATCCCAGTGAATCCAGCGGTATGGTATATGATACGAGCGTCGCGCTGTCTATCGCCTTTCCGCCCGCGCCCGTTTCGTTATCCGCTTTGTACCACCGGTAACTCAGTTCACCGCCGCCAAACGCCACTACGGACAGGATATACGCGGTGTCCACCTTAACCGTATCACCCGCCGGCTGCACCAGAATTATTGGCCGCGCCGCGTTGATTATAGCGTTTACGGAGTCAACCGCGCCTATTGTCTTACTCACGCTGCCTGTCTCAAAATCGGACGTAATCACGAGTGTAATAGCCTTACCGATGTCCTCCTCGGTTACCGTATAGGCAGCGGCGGCGATTTCGGTTGAATCTATGACCCATGAGTAACTGAGTTCGCCAACAACAGCCCGGGTGCAGAAAAGCGTTCCGGTAAGCATCTCGCCCGCGCGCGGGCGCTCGCCTGTCATTCCGCTTATCAATATTATACCCTCAAGCGGAGGGGGGGCGAGCGTTACAACCGCCATTCCACGCCTGGTGTTATCCAGCGTTGATGTTGCAATTACCCTGAACGATGCCGACATATCGTCGATCGCTACGGTAAGCAGGCCGTCGCTGTTTATGGTTGTCCCCTCGTGTAAACCGGTGCCGGACAACGTCCATGTTACTGTCGCCGGCGCGTTGTTGTGAACTGACAAATCTGCGGTAAACTGCTGTGTTCTGCCGAGAACCACAGTAGCTTCGGCCGGCGATACTGAGACATCATACACTATCGGGCCGAAATGCTCTGGAAACTCCAGTGCCACGCCGCCAAGGCCGGGCATCCTGTCGGTATCGGTCATCCAGCCGTTTATGCCGGTAAAGCGGCCGCCTATGGAAGGGTCTATGCGGATGTCTGACAGGGTAACGTCTTCACCGTCTGCCGCGCTCGGGCCCTTGTTTGCCCAAACGCTATTGCCGGCCCGGTTTAACATTCCGGCAAAGGCTGCGTTGTATTTAAGCGAGTCTATGGCGGCGTTGTCTATGCTGCCAGCTACACGGCCGACAATAGCGCCGGCCGCTTCTACTTTTGGATTCAACGCCGCGCAGTTTTCCACCAAACTCGCGCCCAAAACGCGCCCGACCACGCCGCCTACGGTATCGCTGCCGCTTACCGCGCCAGACGAATAGCTGTTGAACAATATGCTTTGGATAAGTGTTCCCACCACGCCGCCGGCTCCGCTGCCGCTGACCGACGCTGCCGAATAGCTGTTGGTTACGCTGCTATTCAGCTGAACCGCACCGGCAATGCCGCCAGCCGCACCCACGCCGGAAATTACGCCGGTAGAGTAGCAGTTGTTCACCGTACTGCTGTCCAAAAGCCGCCCAACTACCGCAGCTGCCGCGAAAGAGCCTTTAATATTGGCGCCAACAACTCCAAGGCTGTCTACCCTCCCACCATTTGCCACATGGCCGAAGAGGCCCTGAAAAGAGGTGTACTGGCCATTGTAATCATTGCCGTTGGGACGGTTGATAGTGAGATTCTTTACAGCGCGCTCATTACCATTGAATGTTCCCGCAAATACACGCCCGGCATCGCTGCTGTCGGCGGGGCTGTTTCCGACAGGTATCCAATTCTTATACCGCGACAGGTCGATGTCTTTTGTAAGCCTGACTGTCTTGCCGGAGAAGTTATCAATAGCCGGCGTACCGCCCCATGTTCCGTTTACAATCGCCGCCAGCCCCGCCAGCGCGATATCGGACGATATCTCAAAGCTTTTAGCGGTTGTGTTATACCAGGACGCGTCAACAACCGTTACCGTTACCGTATCCGACACCGTGGAATCGGCAACCGACTTCGCGATCACGAGAATCGTATCCGCTGTTTCATTCGCCCCCACAGTAAGCTGGCCATTCGCAGCTATGACTGATGATGCGCCGGATACCTTCCACGTAACGGCTTTACTCGCGTTATCACCAATAACGGACACCGTAAAGTGCCGCGACTTCCCCTTAGCAATCAACAGACCAAACGATGGTGATATACTTACCCGGTATATGGTATTCAGATGCGTGGGAAGATCAACCGGCGTGGCAAAGCCGGGCAGTTTGCCTTTTCCAGTTATCCATATAGTGTCCAAAAAGCGGGCGCCAATCGTACTGTCAACTTTTATGGCGGCTAAATTAATATCCTCCCCATCCAATGCCCACATACCCTTGTTCAGCCATACGGTATCGCTGTTGCTGTTTCCCATTCCGGCATAGCCAACATTGTCTGAAAGAGTGCCGCCTGTATTGCGGCCGGCCACACGCCCAATAGAGGATAAATACGAATCTCTGCGCACTTCGGGATTAAGCGCGGCGCATTTTAACACGTTGCTGTTGTCTATAGCTCCAACCACTCCGCCCAAAGACCCGCCGCCGGTTACCGCGACAGTCGAGTAGCAGGTGACAATGCCGCTGCCCCTCGCTGCGCTCCCCGCCACGCCGCCCGCGCCATCGGCGCTGCGGATTGTTCCGGTGGTATAGCAATCGGTTACGAAACCGTTGTCAAGATACCCTGCCACAGCGCCGGTAGAAGCGCCGCCGCTGATATTCACGCCCTCAAGCCCAAGGCGCTCTACACTGCCGCCGGAAATCCAGCCAAACAGACCCTGATAGCTTGAATCGGGACGGTTGATATGCAGATTGCTTATGACGTGCCTGCCGCCGTCAAACCTTCCGGCAAACGCGTTGCCGGCGGTACGGCCTATGGGTATCCAGTTAGTGTACTCAGACAAATCAATATACTGCGTAAGCTCAACGGTTCTCCCGGCAAAATCATCTCTGGCAACCCCTTGCGCGGTCCCGTTGACGATATGCGCCAACCCCAAAAGCTGATCCGCAGTGGTAATGTAATAAATGGTATCCGCAGCGCCGTACCAACCGATATTGGGGACCTGCGCCGACGCCATAGCAACGGCAGCCGCGATTACCGACAAACCTTTTAGAATACTGCCTCCATGCCGCATAAAACTGCCCTCCGTGTTATGTTGAGTTTGGAGTTTGAAGTGCGGAGTTTTCTGACGTCAACTCCAAGTTCCAAAACAATCACCCAACCTCTAACTGCGCCTGAGCGTCAACAACATCCCTGTTGATCAGCTCCAGCGCGCTGTGCATCTTATCGCTAATCTCCGGATCAGGAATCCGATCTCTCAATGTCCTCAAGAGCTGTATCGTCATCCGCAATATCCGGATCAAATCTCCCTCGGGCACACCAAAGCCTGCCAGCTGCTTAAGGTCGCACCCGCTTGCCCACGCGAACACCGGCGCGGACATGGAGAAGTCCATTTCTCTTATCGGATTCGCGATATTATACTTTAGCTCTTTCTGCCTTAATTTGTGAATTGTCTTCTCGGCGTCGAACTTGAGAGCTACGTTGCTGACCGGCGGAGCGTTCTTGCGGCTGCGCGCCTCTTCCGTTATAAGCGCGGCAAGGACCACCGGCAGCTGCGCTACGCTCACCTCCTCAAAATCCCTCGCGTAATAAAGCTCGGCGGCCTGAATCTCGTACCCGCTTACCGCCGCGGCCAATTTACCTTTGGGGGTCAGCTCCTTACCGTCCAAAAATCCGCACCCCTGCAAAAACTTGATCCTGCTGCGGATCTGCTCCTCCTCCTTCTGATACGCCTTGCTCATGGCAAACGTGCCCTTGCGGAAGTTGTGCAGGCTCTTGCGGAAAATGTCAAATGCGTCATCCCCAAATTGACTGTAGAGGCTCAATATCGTCGAATACGAAGCGAAAAAACGGCTGTTGATGCGCTCGTTCGCGCCGTACAGTATGCGCTCCATCTGCCGCGGGTCGGTCGCTTCGGGAATCACCTGCGAGTAGACGTAGCCGACATCGTCCATCCCCCTACGCCCCGCGCGCCCGGCCATCTGGTTGTATTCCCGCGTCATCAAATAGTTAAACTGCACGCCATCGAACTTCTCAAGCTCGTCGAATATCACCGCGCTGGCAGGCATATTCACACCCAGCGCAAACGTCTCCGTGCAGAATAATAATTTGATCAGCCCCAACGTAAATAACCGCTCAACGATCTCCTTGGCGGCGGGCAAAATCCCCGCGTGGTGGTACGCGCACCCGGCTTCCCAAAGCTGGCGCAGGAAGTTCAGGCGGTCGTACCCCTCTATCCCGTATTGATAGACCAGCTCATCGACTAAGCGCCGCACCTGCATCTTCTCATCCTCGTTCAGCAAATCCAGATGCTGCATGTGCATCTCGGCGTTGCGCTCGCACGCGCGCCTGTTGAAACAGAAATAGAGCGCAGGGAGATGCCCCTCCCTTATGATAAGCTGAATGATTTTGCGTGACGACGGCTTCCGGCGCATGAACCTTTTGCGCACCTCCGGGCTGTTTTTGAACTTGCGTGCTATCCCTTTTATGCTTATGAAACCGAACTTCGGGTGGTAGAAGGAGTGCTTGAGGGGTACGGGGCGGTGCGTCTCCTCAATCACCGTAAAGGTTGTATTCCTCACCGCGCCCATCCACCTCGCGAGCTCGTGTATGTTGGGCACCGTGGCGCTGAGGCACATGAAGCGGATGCCGGGCGGGGCGAGGATTATGCTCTCCTCCCACACCGTGCCGCGCTCAGGGTCATCAAGGTAGTGTATCTCGTCGAAGATGACGTAATAGATGTCGTTCAGCCGCCCGGAGTTCTCAAGGATCAGGTTGCGGAAGATCTCGGTCGTCATTATGAGCAGCTGCGCGTCCTGGTTGATGGTCACGTCGCCGGTCTGTATGCCGACGGCCTCGTCGCCGAAGCGCTTGCGGAAATCGCGGAACTTCTGGTTAGAGAGGGCCTTGATGGGGGCCGTGTAAACGGCGCGCTTGCCCTGCCTTACAGACTCCTCAACGGCATATTCGGCTATCAGGGTTTTGCCGCATCCGGTGGGAGCCGCGACGATGACGGATTCGCCTCGGTCGATAGCTTCGACGGAGGCGATTTGGAACGGGTCCAGTTCTAGGTCTTGGTATTTCATTGTATAAATATAATATATATCAACATATTAATGTCGACATTAATAAAAATTTCCTTTCATCAAAATCCTGCAAAAGCTGCACCCATCCCAAAGCGCGCTATTCAAACCTCAATGCTTGTATAGGATTGAGCCGGGCCGCTTTTCTGGCCGGGTAGAAACCGAAAAACACGCCCACGACGCCCGAAAACAGCAGAGACATCAGCATAGTGGCGGGAACGAGCACCGACGGCAGGCCCACTATGTCGTTCATCACCCATATAAGCCCAAGCGACATCACCGCCCCGATGATCCCGCCCACAACGCTCAAAACTATAGACTCTATCAGAAACTGCATCAAAATGTCCCCCTCCCGCGCGCCCACGGCCATCCTTATCCCTATCTCGCGCGTGCGCTCCGTTACCGATACGAGCATTATGTTCATGATGCCTATCCCACCCACGATGAGCGATATCCCCGCTATCGCGCCTAAAAGCATAGTCATGGTGCGGGAGGTCTCGGTGGCACGCTCCATCATGTCCGACTGGTTCCTTATGTTAAAGTCGCTTTCGACGCCCGGACTCAGGCGGTGGCTCGCCCGCAGCACCTCCTCGGCCTCGGCCTGCACCTCGGCTATGGCCTCCATTGAGACCGCGCTTATCATTATCTGGTCCACAAAGCGGGTGCCGCTCATGCGCTGCATCACGGTCGTGACCGGCAGCAGCACCACATCGTCCTGATCGTCGCCCATGTTCTCGCCGCGCTCGCGCAGAACGCCTATTATCTTTATGGGCATTGTCCCTATGCGGATAGACGCGCCCACCGGGTCATACCCGGCAAAAAGCTCCTTGACCACCGTACGCCCTATCACCGCAACCTTGGCCGCGCCGCGTATCTCCTGCTCGGTGAACATTACACCGTCCTCAAGTTCCCAGTCGCGGACTATCAGATAATCCGGCGTTACGCCAAGCGCGGTAGTCTGCCAGTTGCCGGAGCCGCCCACAACCCGCCCGCTCGCGCGCGAAACCGGGGAGACCGCCAAAATATCGGGGATCGAACGCAGGCGTTCGACATCGTCGAGCGTAAGCGTGCGGCGCAGGCCCGGCATACGCACACCGCCGCGTGTAGGCACAGGCCCTGGGCGGATGGTGAGGATGTTGGTGCCCATAGCCTCAATCTGCCGCCGGATCTGCTGCTGCGCCCCCTCCCCTATCCCAACCATCACGATCACCGAGGCAACGCCTATGATGATGCCGAGCATGGTGAGAAGCGACCTCACGCGGTTGCGCAAAATGCTCTTGCCGGCGGTTTTTATCAGGCCGGATACCCTCATTTTATTATCGCCTCATCGCTGATTATCTCCCCGTCCCGCATCTTAATCAGCCTCTTCGCAAACGCCGCGATGTCAGGCTCGTGCGTTACGAGGACTATCGTCTTACCGCTCTTATTCAAATCAATAAACAGCTGCATGACCTCATCAGACGTATGCGTATCCAGCGCGCCCGTAGGCTCGTCGGCCAAAATCAGCGGCGGGTCGTTCACTATAGCGCGCGCTATCGCCACGCGCTGCTGCTGGCCGCCGGAGAGCTGGTTGGGCATGTGGTCCATACGCTGCCCAAGCCCCACCTTGACAAGCGCGCTTTTCGCGGCGGCGCGGTAATCGACCTTAGGGCCGTGGCGGTAGTGCATTGGCAGCTCTACGTTTTCAAGCGCGGTAGTGCGCGCAAGCAGGCTGAAATTCTGAAAGACGAAACCGATCTTTGTGTTACGCAGCTCCGCAAGGCCGCTGCGGCGGAGGCCGCGTATCTCGCGGCCGTCAAGTACGTAGGAACCGGAATCGGGAACATCAAGGCAACCTATAACATTCATCAGCGACGACTTCCCCGACCCTGACGCGCCCATTACCGCGACGAATTCGCCCTCGTCAATAGACACGTCAACCCCGCGCAGGGCATTGACGGTAACGTCGCCCATGTGGTAGGTCTTGGTTATAGACGATAATTTTATCAGCGGTTCCATACCGAGTTATACTTACCTTTTAATAATTTACGCCAACGGCTATTTTCATCATCATGCTATACAAAATTTGATTTATCCACCCTACATTTTTTTAGGGATGTTGCCGCTGCGGCCCTGCTGGGGCAAAAGCGACCGCGTCTGCTTGCCGCCGGACTTCTTCTTATCCTGCCTGACCTCGCCGGTAACTACCCGCAAACCCTCGCGCAGCTCGTCCCCGCGGCTGGTTACCGCGACCTGCACGCCGTCGCTCAAACCTATCCGCACGTAAACCGGCTTAAACTCGTTATTCCCGTCAAGCGTCCACAAAACGCCGCGCCCGCCCTGCTGAAAACCGGCCAGACGTTTCTTCTTACCCTGTCCGCCGCCACCCTGCCCCCCCCCTGCCCACTACCG